>Ga0209060_10000048_pt1 | contig 353927 bp, 353 predicted proteins | sample Coa_R1_8_FD_187155 | JGI IMG/M metagenome (GOLD analysis project Ga0209060, IMG submission 187155) | Surface soil microbial communities from Centralia Pennsylvania, which are recovering from an underground coalmine fire - Coalmine... | ecosystem: Environmental > Terrestrial > Soil >... | reverse complement strand
TTTTCAGCTTCGGGCTGCGCTTGTGAGCACTTGCAGCAGCTTTTGAAGCTGCCTCAAACGCCTTCTAGCGAGCTCCTCGCGCCCCGGTCGTAGTACCGGAGAGGCAGGGTCCGAAGCCGCCCGGGCGCAGTCTGCGAAACCGCGAGCGGGCACCGCAGCTCGCTCCACCAATCGGTACGCCACCGGTTGACGCCCCTGATGACCGAGCTTGAGCTTTTTAGTTCGTCGGCGGGAGCGAATTCAAGAGATTCCGGCGGCGCTAGCCAACCCTCTGATTTGACGAGAGTCTTTTTCTGCTCCGTGTTTGGTGGGTGGCCGCGGCAATTGTGACAAAGCCGCCGCATTTTGCGGTTTTTTGCGCTAAAGTGATGAAACTGCAGATATTTTCGATTTGTGCAGCAACTGCGTAGGAAGATTCGCGAAGCGTAATCCGCCGCAACGCGCGACGCTCGACAAGTTCAAGCAGGATGGGTTCGCTTTCGCTCAATCCATCCTACGCGCTGCCATGCTCCGCGCAGGCGGAGCATCCAGTACTCACCGGCGAATGGTCGGTGCGCGATGCTGCTGGGCGCGGTGATTACTGGATCGTCCGCTTGCACGGACGATGACATGCGTCACTTCTTGCTCTAGGCAAAGGCGCGTTGCGATGCCTCACCGCGTGGGCAAAATCGTAGGCGCGCCGTGCCCACGCGGCTCCGCGTTGCGGACGATTTTGCCCACCCTACTTTTTGCTGCTCTCGTCGTAATAATGAATCTCGTAGAGCAGGCAGCCGCGGTCGGAGCGGAAGGGGCCGTGATGGACGCCGGGCGGGCGGCAGGCGTAGGTCGGCGCTTCGAACGGTTCGCCGCCTTTGCCGTTGGCGTCGTTGCCGACCACGAGATCGCCGGTGACCAGATACACTTCTTCCCAGTGATCGTGCACGAACGGCGCCGTGGTGTAGACGCCGGGCGCGAAGCGAAGGAGCCGGGTGCGGCTGCCCATCTTGCGGCTCTCGTCGAGATCGCTGGCAAGGATTTTCTGCTGGATGCCCGACGGATAGCCGGGCGGCGTCACCCAGCCCGAGCCCATGTCGATCTTGTGAAACTCCAGGTGCGGCTTGTTCATCGGCATGGCGGCTTCCTTCTTGTTGGTTCAGTCTTGGGTAGGGTGGGCTAAGGCGCGAAACGCGGCGTCACCGCGTGGGCAAAATCGCAAATGCGCCGTGCCCACGCGGTGCCGTGTTGCGGACGATTTTGCCCACCCTACTTTTTGCTTGTTCATCGGCATCGAGATTTCGTCGTTGTTGCTTCACAGCAGCGGCAGCGTGCGGATGCGGTAGCGGTGGCCGATCTTGCGGCCGACTACCGGATCGTCGAGCTCGCACTCGAAAACTTCGGAGGCGCGCACCGCGCCGTGGGCGGCGAGCGTGCCGCAGAACATCAGCGTGCCCTCGGCGAGCCCGGCATTGTCGGTGAACTGCGCGATCAGCTCCCTGGGATCGAGCATCGCCGCGACCGAGCCCTCCTGATAGAGGCTGCGTCCGGCTTTTTCGGTGATGTGCGCGCGCAGCGTGAGCTTGTCCCAATGCGGCGCGACGTCGTCGTAGGCCCAAAAATCCGCGGCGATCGGCTTGTCGCACATCTGCTTGGATACCGACACGTCGTAGGCCTCGACCTGGCGGTCGGTGTGGTCGGAGCCGGTGCCGACCCAGAGCCGGCCGCCGTGCTGTAGCAGCACGAACTCGACCTCGCCGCTCGAGGTCGCGCCCAAAACTTCGATCTCGTCGTCGAGCGTCAGCCGTGCCGCGGAGGCGCGGTAGAACACCGGCGTGGTCGGCGGGCGCTTGACGCCCAGTACGGCGAGTTCCTCGATGTGCTTCTCGACCGCGGCCTTGTCGCGCCCGGTCCAGCCGGCGATCACCAGGCGATCCACCCTGACGCTGGCCGCTGCCGGACCGGTCTTGCCGTGCAGAGTGAGCCGAAGAACACGCGCCGACACGACACCTCCAAAAAGAAACGCGCAACGTTACCGAAGCTGGCGAACTTGCTTCACCTCTCCCCGGAGGGGAGAGGTCGAGCGACCCCCGACTTGATCGGGGGGAGCGAGGGTGAGGGGGTTCGGATGCTGCAGAATTTTCTGGAACTTCCGAACCCCCTCACCCCAACCCTCTCCCCTGCGGGGAGAGGGAGTTCGCCGTGTCAGCGCAACAGCCATCGACTTAGATCGTCCTGTCGCAGCGCCCGTTGCAATGGATGGCAACGCATTGTACATGGAGTGAAAATTCGCGCAAACACGCGACAATCAAGATCGCGACGGGCGCAGCACATGCTGCGGGGGTGCGACCTTTTTCGTCGCCGCTGAAGCTCAAGGAGCCCCGCCATGCATGAGATCACCGGACAAGTTCATTGGCACGAGCCGTCGGGCTTCAAACGCGCCGGGTTCGGCAAGTTCAACCGGCCGAAAACGCCGTACGACCTGTTCATGGAGTCCGAGGACATCCCGATCTACCGGGATATCGGGGTGAGCAAGGTGCAAAACCTGCCGCTCAAGCCGTGGAAGCGCATGGGCGGTAAGGGCACCTACATCCAGCTGCACGGCACCGAAGGCAAATGGGGCTGCTATGTCGTCGAGGTGCCGGGCGCCGGCGCGCTTCATCCCGAAAAGCACATGTACGAGGAAGTCTACCTCGTGGTCGAAGGCCGCGGCTCGACCGAGGTCTGGCTCGACGGCGACAACAAGCGCCACGTGTTCGAGTGGCAGAAGGGCTCGCTGTTCTCGATTCCGGTCAACGCCATGCACCGCATCGTCAACGCCAGCTCGTCGCCGGCGCTGCTGCTCGGCGGCACCACGGCGCCGAATATCCTCAACCTCCTCAACAGTACCGACGCCATCTTCAACTGCCCGTTCCAGTTCCGCGATCGCTTTTCCGGCGCCGACGATTTCTACAAATACAAGGACGACATCGAGCCGGATCCGGTGCGCGGCCTGGCGATGCGCCGCACCAACTTCATTCCCGACATCGTCAACTGCGATCTGCCGCTCGATAACCGCCGCTCGCCCGGCTGGCGCCGCGTCGAGCCGTTCATGACCGGCAATCAGTTCTATCTGTGGATCGGCCAGCACGAGAACGGCCATTACTCGAAGGCGCACGCCCACACCTCCGCCGCGGTGCTGATCTGCATCAAGGGCAAGGGCTATACCTACACTTGGCCGGAACGGCTTGGCATCACGCCGTGGAAAGACGGCAAGACCGACGAGATCAAGCGCGTCGATTACGAGCCGGTCGGCATGGTCTCGGCAGCGCCCGGCGGCGCGCGCTGGTACCACCAGCATTTCGGCGCCTCGAAGGAGCCGTTCCGGCTGACCGCCTGGTTCGGCCCGCACAATCCCGGCCGCGAGCCCGGCCCGCCCGGCGAGAAGCACACCGACTACACCGCGATGGACATTCCCGAGGGCGGCACCGCCATCCCGTACTACATGGAAGATCCGTTCCTGCGCGCCGAATACGCCGAGCGCATGAAGCGCGAAGGCGCCGAGAACCGCATGCGCAACGAATATTACGAGCGCGATTACCGCGGGCTGCTGCCGCAGGAATGAGCGGGGCACTCCTCATACCGTCATGCGCGGGCTTGACCCGCGCATCCATGCAGCGGCAACGCACCATGGATTGCCGGGTCAAGCCCGGCAATGACGAATTGTTTTTGGTTGGAGCAGTTAGCGCATGAACGACGAAGCCCAGGGCGGCCGGATTTTCTTCTCCTCGACCGGCCGCACGTTCGGCGAGGAAGACGAGCTGTGCGTGCTCTCGGTCGGCGTCGACATCGGCTCGTCGACCTCGCATCTGGTGTTCTCGCGCATCGTGCTGGAGCGGCTCGACAGCCGCTACGTCGTCACCGAGCGGGAAAGCTTTTATCAATCCGACATTCTGCTCACGCCCTATTCGGCCGAAGAGACCATCGACGCCGACGCGCTCGGCGCCTTCATCGCGCGCCAGTATAAGGACGCCAAGGTCGATCCCGACGAGATCGATACCGGCGCGCTGATCCTGACCGGCGTCGCGGTGCGGCGGCGCAATGCGCGGCGCATCGGCGAACTGTTCGCCGCGCAAGCCGGCAAGATGGTCGCGGTCAGCGCCGGCGATTCGCTGGAGACGGTGATGGCGGCTTATGGGTCGGGCGCGGCGGCGCGCTCCATCCGCGTCGGCGCGCCGGTCATGAACGTCGATATCGGCGGCGGCACCTCGAAGATCGCGGTCTGCGACGACGGCAAGGTGCTCGACGTCACCGCGATCGACGTCGGCGCCCGGCTCATCGTGCTCGATGGCGCGAGCCGCATCGTTCGCCTCGAGGAAGCCGGCCGCCGCTTCGGCGCCGATCTCGGATTGAAGCTCGACATCGGCAGCGTGCTCAAGGAGGACGAGGCGCGCGCGCTGGCGGCGCGCATGGCGGAAAAATTGTTCGAGGCGATGAAGGGCGGCTCGCCGCAGGCCGGCGGCGCGGCGCTGCTGCGGCTCGATCCGCTCGCCTTTCGCGGCACGCTGTCGGACGTGAGCTTCTCGGGCGGCGTGTCGGAATACATCTACGGCGGCGAAGCCAAGGCGTTCGGCGATCTCGGCCCGCAGCTCGCCGCCGAAGTGCGCGCGCGGCTGGCCGGCTGGGGGCCGGAACTGGCGCGGCCGGAAGCGCGCATCCGTGCCACCGTGATCGGTGCCTCGCAATACACCATGCAGGTGTCCGGCAGCACGATCTTCGTCTGGCCGCTGGCGACCCTGCCGCTGCGCAACGTGCCGGTGATCGCGCCGAACTTTTCGCTCGGCGAAGACACGATCGATTCCGCGGCGGTGGCGGCGTCGATCAAGAGCGCGCTCAAGCGGCTCGATCTCGGCGGCGGCGACAGCCCGGTCGCGATCTTCGTGCCGTGGCGCGGCTCGGCGACGTATCGGCGGCTCGACGATTTCTGCAAGGGCGTCGCCGACGGCCTCGAGGCCATCATCGCACGCGGCCATCCGATCGTTCTGGCCGGCGACGGCGACGTCGGCGGCCTGATCGGCATCCACTATTGCGAGGAGATGAAATTCGATTGCCCGATCGTGTCGATCGACGGGCTGGAACTGAAAGAGTTCGACTACATCGACATCGGCGCCATTCTGGACACCTCGGGCGCGGTGCCGGTGGTGATCAAGTCGCTGATCTTTCCGACCAGCGCCGGCCTCGGCAAGGACTGGCAGGCCGAGAAGGCCGTAGCACCGCTCGCCGCATCCTAAGGCAATTGCGCACGCTTTGTGCACTGCACAATCGGCGGGCTTAATGCGGGCAAAACGGGCAGCAATATTGCCCTATCGAAAGCAATCTGACGCCCACGTTGGCTCCTAAACAGCTGATTCCCCTAGTAATTTACGAATTAGCATGCGCTGGCACGTCTCTTGCGGAGCGGGCTTCCAGAATTCGTCCGACGCAAGGAGACCAACAATGGATTACGTCAAACCGGCCGACGTCGCCGTGGCGATGCTCGAAACCGGCAAGCGCAAACTCGCGCTGGCGCCGCGCGATTTGTTGATCCGCGGCATGCTGTCCGGCGCCATACTGGGCGTGGCCACGAGTCTCGCATTCACCGGCGCGGTGCAGACCGGTCAGCCTTTGGTCGGCGCGCTGATCTTTCCGGTCGGCCTGATCGCCATCGTGCTGCTCGGACTCGAGCTCGTCACCGGCAGCTTTGCGCTGGTGCCGCTGCCGTGGCTCAACCGCGAAGCCGGCGCCGGTTCGGTGCTGGTGAACTGGGGCTGGGTGTTTATCGGCAACCTGATCGGCAGCGTCGCCTATGGCGCACTGATCGCCATCGCGCTGACCAATATGGGCACGGCGGCGCCCGCCGGCGTGGCGGCGCGCATCGTCGCCGTCGCCGAGCTGAAAACCACCGCTTACGAGGCGATCGGCTTCGCCGGCTGGGTCACGGTCTTCGTCAAGGCGATGCTGTGCAACTGGATGGTCTGCCTCGCCGTGGTGCTGGCGATGACCACCAATTCGACCATCGGCAAGATCGCCTGCGCCTGGATGCCGGTCTTCATCTTCTTCGCTCAGGGTTTTGAGCACTCGGTGGTCAACATGTTCATCATCCCGACCGGCATGATGATGGGGGCGAAGGTCACGGTGGCGCAGTGGTGGCTGTGGAATCAGATTCCGGTGACGCTCGGCAATCTGCTCGGCGGCTTCACCTTTACGGGGCTTGCCATCTACGCGACCTACAAGCCGCAGCCGGCCATTGAGCTTGCCCGCGGACCTGTGCCAACCGGCGTCCCCGCCGAATAAACCTGAGCGGTCACGTTTCGCAGGTCGGATAGCGAAATAGCGGAGGTGCGCGAGAAACGGAGCAAAAAGAAAAATGCCGGGCGATCTCGAACCTGAACAGAAGCGCTATCTCGAAGGCTTTATGGCCGGCCTGCAGATCGTCAAGACTGCGCGGCAGGCCATCGGCAACGGCGCGGCGGCGCCCTCCCCGGCTGCGCCGGCGCCGACCGGCAACGGTGTCACCGCCGGCACGGCGGAGCCGTCCGGCCCGGACGCGGCGGCGTTGCGCGCGCAGGACCGCACGCTCAAGGCCGGCGGCAAGCTGTCGGACCCGGAAAAATTCAAGCGCGAGCTCAATCCGCTCGACGGCTACGAGCGGCTCAAGGAGCAGGCGGCGAAAAACGAAGCGCCCAAGGCCGACGATAATTTCCGCTGGCGCTTCTTCGGCCTGTTCTACTGCGCGCCGACGCAGAAAACGTATATGTGCCGGCTGCGCATTCCGAACGGCATCCTCACTCATTGGCAGCTTGCCGGCTTGGCCGACCTCGCCGAGCGCTATGCCGGCGGCTACGCCCACGTGACGACCCGCGCCAATCTGCAGATGCGCGAGGTCGAGCCGAGAAACGCCGTCGCCATGGTCGAGGCGATTTTGGATCTCGGCCTGTGCTCGCGCGGCTCCGGCGCCGACAACATCCGCAACGTCACCGGCACGCCGACCGCGGGCATCGATCCGCAGGAATTGCTCGACACCCGGCCGTATGCGCGCGAATGGCATTTTCACATCCTCAACGACCGCTCGCTCTACGGCATTCCGCGCAAGTTCAACGTCGGCTTCGACGGCGGCGGAAAAATTCCGGTGCTGGAAGACACCAACGACATCGGCTTCCAGGCCGTGGCGGTGCAGGACGGGTTCGGCATCGAAGCCGGAGTCTGGTTTCGGCTGATGCTCGGCGGCATCACCGGCCATCGCGATTTCGCGCGCGACACCGGCGTGCTCGTCAAGCCCGAAGAGGCGACCAAGGTGGCGGACGCGGTGGTGCGCGTGTTCATCGATCACGGCGACCGCACCAATCGCGCCAAGGCGCGGCTCAAATATGTTTTGGACGCGTGGGGTTTTGAGAAATTCATCGCCGCCGTCGAGGAGAAGCTCGGCAAACGATTAACCCGCGCCCCCGCCGAGGCCATCGCGCCGCGCCCGGCGTTCGATCGGCTCGCCCATGTCGGCGTACACCCGCAGAAGCAGCCGGGGTTTTGTTGGATCGGCGTGGCGCTGCCGGTCGGCAAGCTCGCTCCCGATCAGATGCGCGGGCTCGCAAAAATCGCGAGTGAATACGGCGATGGCGATATCCGGCTCACAGTGTGGCAGAACTTGTTGATCTCAGGCGTCGCCGAAAGCCGCGTTGCCGCCGCCGAAGCGGCCATCGAAGCGATCGGCCTATCCAGCAAGGCAAACTCGATCCGCGCCGGCCTCGTCGCCTGCACCGGCAATGCCGGCTGCCGCCTCGGGCTGTCGGACTCCAAGCGCCATGCCGAAGACATCGCGCGATGGTGCGAGGCCCGGCTGCCAAAACTCGACTCGCCGGTGAACATTCACCTCACCGGCTGCCCGAACTCCTGCGCCCAGCACTATATCGGCGACATCGGCCTCGTCGGCGCCAAGGTGCAGGTGTCCGAAGACGGCGATCAGGTCGAGGGCTATCACATTCACGTCGGCGGCGGGTTTGGGCCGGACGCGGCTATCGGGCGCGAAATCTTTCATGACGTGAAAGCGGAAGCCGCGCCCGCGACGGTCGAGCGCCTGCTCCAGGCCTACCTCGCGCATCGCGCCTCGCCCCAGGAGACTTTTCTGAGGTTCACGCGCCGGCACGAGATCGACGCGTTAAAGGCGTTGTGCGCCGAGGCCAGTGTCGCGTAGCGAACCGTCCCGCCGTAAATTTGCGCGCGAACACCGCGCCCGCGGAACCTGATCGGCCCGAGCGCGTGTACCAACGCGGCACCCCGACGCGGACGGGGCCGATAATTCGCGTCTTTCGCCCGAACAGGATTTGGCTATGCTGCCGCGCAAATTGCGGAGGTTCGTCATGCGTTTGTCCATCGGTTCCGGCTTCTTGGCGGGCGCGCTCGGCATGGCCGCAGCGTCCCTCGTAGCGCCGGCCGCCCACGCGGCCGACTTTTATGCCGGCAAGACCATCACGTTCATCATCGGCAGCGATGCCGCCGGCGGCTACGACGTCTATGCCCGCGCCATCGCCCGGCATCTGCCAAACTTCATTCCCGGCCACCCGAATATCGTGCCGCAGAACATGCCGGGCGCCGGCAGCGCCAAGGCCGCGGCATTCCTTTACCGGCTCGCGCCCAAGGACGGCACCAGCATCGGCGCGCTGTTTCCCGGCGTGATCATCGACCCGCTCTTGCAGAAAAAAGCCGCCGGCCAGTACGACGCCACGAAATTCATTTATCTGGGCACCGCCGACAGCGACGCGCGGATCTGCGCCACCGGTCCGAAGTCGAAGGTCACGACCTTCAAGGAGGCCATGACCGAAAAGACCGTGGTCGGCGCCACCCAAGGCGGCGGCTCGACCAGCGACTACGCGTTCATGATCAAGAACTCAACCGGCGCCCAGCTCAACGTCGTCAACGGCTATGCCGGCAGCGCCACCATCCTGGTGGCGATCGAGCGCGGCGAGGCCGACGGCATCTGCGGCATCGACTGGTCGAGCTTCAAGACACAGCGGCCGCAATGGCTGGCGGACAAGACCGCGCACGTCATCCTCCAAGCGGCCACCAAGCCGGATGCGGAATTGGACGGCTTGAACGTTCCGCACGTCCAGGATTTCGTGAAGAACGACTTGGACAAGCAGGCGGTGTCGCTGGTCATCAGCCAGCAGGCGTTCTCGCGGCCCTATGTGGCGCCGCCCGGCGTGCCGGCCGAGCAGACCAAAATCTTACGCGATGCCTTCACCGCCGTGCTGCACGATCCGCAATTCCTGGCCGACGCCAAGAACGCGCGGCTGAGCATCAATCCGGGCTCGGGCGACGAGGTGCAACAGGCGGTGACCAAACTTTACGCCGCGTCCGGCGACGTGGTGCAACGCGCGAGGGAGCTGATCGCCTCGCCGGCCGAGCAGAGGTAAGCACCATGCGCACGGGGGGGGATTATCTGCGCTCGCTCCAGGATGGGCGGCGCGTTTATCTCGACGGCGAACGGGTCGGCGACGTGACAAAGCATCCGGCGTTCCGTCAGGCGGCGCGCTCGATCGCCAATCTGTTCGACATCGCCGCCGACCCGGCGCTGCGCGAGCGCATGACCTTTACCTCGCCGAAAACCGGCGCGCCGGTGTGGCGCGCCTATCAGATCCCGAAGAGCGCCGCCGATCTGAAAGCGCGCCGGCTGTTCAGCGAGACCTGGGCGGAAGCGACGTTCGGCCTGATGGGCCGCACGCCCGATCACGTCGCGAGCTTTTTTGCCGGCTACGCTGCCGCCCCGCAGGTGCTCGCCGCCGGCGGCAATCAGAAATTCGCCGACAACGCGGTCGCGTTCTACGAGTTCATGCGCGACAATTATGTCTACGCCAGCTACTCCATCGTGCCGCCGCAGATCGACCGCTCCAAGCCGGCGCACAAGCAGAGCGATCCGACGCTCTATGCCGGCGTGGTCAAGGAGCGCGACGACGGCATCGTCATATCCGGCGCGCAGCAGCTCGCCACCGGCGGGCCGCTGTCGGACTACATCCATTTGAGCTGCATTCACCCGCTGCAGCCCGGCGACGAGAACTACGCCAACTGCCTCGCCGTGCCGGTCGGCGCCGAGGGCGTCAAACTCTATCCGCGCCGGCCGTTCGCGCGCGCCGGCAACGCGTTCGATTATCCGCTGTCGAGCCGGTTCGACGAATCCGACGCCTACGTGGTGTTCGACAACGTGTTCGTGCCGTGGGAGCGCGTCTTCATCTATCGCAATGTCGAAATCTCGCGCGACCAGTGGTTCAAGACGCCGTCGCACGCCTACGGCAATCACCAGGCGCAGGTGCGCTACGTGACAAAACTGCGCTTCATGGCCGGGCTGGCGCAGCGCATGAACGAGATGACCGGCAACGTCGCGGCGCCGCCGGTGCAGATCATGATGGGCGAATTGGCCGCGCTCGCCACCGTCTACGAGGCCATGCTGCTCGCCCACGAGACCGCCGCGCCGATCCGCGACGGCGTGCTGTGGCCTTCGGTCGTGATCCTCTATTCGGCGATGGCGCTGCAATCCGAGCTCAACGGCCGCATGCTGGAGATCATCCGCGAGCTCGCCGGCTCGGCCTTCATCACGCTGCCGTCGTCAGCGGCCGATTTCGACAATCCGGAAATCGCCGCCGATCTCGAACGCTACATGCGCGCGGCCTCGACCGATGCCAAGTCGCGGGTCGCCCTGATGCGGCTCATTTGGGATTTTTTGGGCAGCGAGTTCGGCAGCCGCCACGCCCAATACGAAAAATTCTACGGCGGCGCCTCGTTCCTGGTGAAGCAGAACGTCTACCGCAACTTCGACTTCAAGCGGGCGACGGCGCTGGTCGATCGGGCGCTGAAGCTGCCGGAGCTGGAATAGGCTGGCGCGGCGTGTCCGCGTGGGCAAAATCGTCGATGTGCCGCGCGCACGCTCAGAGCCTCAGCGGACGATTTTGCCCACCCTACGCATGCTACGGATGCTGACTCGTCATGCCCGCGCTTGTCGCGGGCATCCACGTCTTAACGGCCAAGCTGATGCAAAGACGTGGATGGCCGGAACAAGTCCGGCCATGACGGCTCATAGGCACAGTCAAGGTCGACGTCATCTGCCCATGACCACACGCCGCTTATGTTCCGCCACAGCGCGGATGAGTCGTTCGCTCGGCTCGGGCGGATTTATCAGCAGATCGAAGAAGGCTTTCCGCTCCCTACTCGAAAGTTTGAGCCTTTCACGGCGCAGCCGAATGCTGTGCTTAGCCTTGGGTTGCGTGCGCGGCATCGTTCATCTCATATCACTCGATCGTCAATGACCGTCAGTGTTCGGCATTTTGACGGCAAATTCAACGCGCCAATGCGTATTTGCGATTTATGGTCGGCGAATTCGGCAGCCGCAACGCCCAATACGAAAAATTCTACGGCGGCGCCTCGTTTTTGGTGAAGCAGAAAGTTTTATCGCAATTTCGACTTCAAGCGGGCGACGGCGCTGGTCGATGGGGCATTGAGCTTGCCGCGGGTTGAGGAGGGTGACGATAAACTCAAGGGAGGCGTACCCTTCTTCGCGCCTTCATACGTATACGCATTTAATGTAGTGTCGCGCTACGTGGCTGGCAGGGCGTAATCCAATCAAAAATGGAGGGGGCACGATGAAACTTCCCCGCAGACAATTACTGCACCTCGCCGCCGGCGCTGCCGCGCTGCCGGCGGTGTCGCGCCTGGCGAGGGCGCAAGCCTATCCGACGCGGCCGGTGCGACTGATTTTGACGACTACGCCCGGTGGCCCGGCCGACCTCGTCGCGCGCCCGATGGGCCAATGGCTGTCGGAGCGCTTAGGCCAGCCCGTCATCATTGAGAACCGCCCCGGCGCCGGCAGCAATATCGGCACCGAGGCGGTCGTTCGCGCAGCCCCGGATGGCTACACGCTCCTTCTTGTTGCTACGGGGAACGCGAGCAACGCGACTCTTTACGAGAATCTCAATTTCGATTTCATCCGGGATATCGCGCCGGTCGCGGGCCTTATCCGCGGGCCTTTTGTCATGGTGGTCAATGCGGCGTTTCCAACCCAGACAATCCCCGAGTTCATTGCCTATGCCAAGGCCAATCCCGGCAAGATCAATTTTGCGTCGGGCGGCACCGGGTTCGCATCCCATCTGTCCGGGGAATTGTTCAAAATGATGACGGGAGTGAACATGGTCCACGTGCCTTACCGCGGCCAATCTGCCGCTATGACCGATCTTCTCGGCGGCCAAGTGCAAGTCATGTTCGACCCTGTTGTTTCGTCACTCCCGCACATCCGGGCCGGCAAGCTGCGGCCCTTGGCCGTGACCACATCGACGCGATCGGAGGTGCTGCCTGATATACCGACCGTAGGCGATTTCCTGCCGGGATATGAGGCAAGCATTTGGTTCGGCGTCGGTGCGCCGCGGAACACGCCTTCCGAGATCGTCGACAGGCTTAACAGGGAGATCAATGCGGGCCTTGCCGACCCTAGGATGAGAGCGCGCCTCGCCGGACTTGGAGGCACGGTGCTTGCCGGTTCGCCTGCCGACTTCGGCAAGCTCATCGCGGAGGAAACCGAGAAATGGGCCAAGGTGATCAAGTTCGCCAGCATCAAGCCGGAGTGACCGCGCTGCCCATTCCATAGTGTCCGTTACGCGAACCGTGCCTGCGGACAAAAGTGTCGCCGGATTGGAACGGCTGCTGGCGCTCGCGACGGATGCTCACGCCTCCGCGTCCGCGAGCTGCGGCACGGTCGGCGCGGCGGCGGCGGGCTGAGCGGGCTCGAGCGCTGCGGCGACGGCTTCCTCGACGCGCTCGAGCCAGATGAACTCCATCTCGCGGCGGGCGATTTCGGGGATATCGTCGAAGTCGCGGCGGTTGCGCGCCGGCAGCATGACGCGGCGGATGCCGGCGGAATGCGCGGCGACGACTTTCTCCTTGATGCCGCCGACCGGCAGCACGAGACCGCGCAGGCTGATCTCGCCGGTCATCGCGGTGTCGCTGCGGATCGTGCGCTCCGTCATCAGCGAAACCAGCGCCATGAACATGGCGACGCCGGCGCTCGGGCCGTCCTTCGGCGTGGCGCCGGCCGGCACGTGGACGTGGATGTCGCTTCTCTCGAAGCGCGCCGGATCGATGCCGAGCGCCACGGCGCGGTTCTTGACGATGGAGAGCGCGGCAGTGGCGCTTTCCTTCATCACGTCGCCGAGCTGGCCGGTCAGAATGAGCTTGCCGGAGCCGGGAATGCGCGTCGCCTCGATGAACAGAATGTCGCCGCCGACCGGAGTCCAGGCGAGGCCGGTGGCGACGCCGGGCACGCTCGTGCGCATCGCGACTTCGCTCTCGAAGCGCGGCGCGCCGAGGATCGGCACCAGGTCGTCGCGGCTGATGCGGATCGGCCCGCTATTGCCTTCGGCGATGCGCACCGCAGCATGGCGCAGCGCCTGGCCGATCTGCCGCTCCAGATTGCGCACGCCGGCTTCGCGCGTGTACTTGTCGATGATCTCGGCAATGACGTCGTCGCCGATCTCGACCTGGCCTTCTTTGAGCCCGTTGGCCTCCAGCTGCCGGCGAATGAGATAGCGGCGCGCGATCTGCAGCTTCTCCTCGGCGGTGTAGCCGGCGAGGCTGATGATCTCCATGCGGTCGCGCAGCGGTCCCGGAATGGTGTCGAGCATGTTGGCGGTGGTGATGAACACCACGCGCGAGAGGTCGTAGGGCACGCCGAGATAATTGTCGCGGAACGTGTTGTTCTGCTCGGGGTCGAGCACTTCAAGGAGCGCCGCGCCCGGGTCGCCGTGAATGCCGGCACCGAGCTTGTCGATCTCGTCGAGCATCATCACGCAATTGCGCGCGCCGGCCTTGCGCAGCGCCTGGATGATGTTGCCGGGCAGCGCGCCGATATAGGTGCGGCGGTGGCCGCGGATTTCCGCCTCGTCGTGCGTGCCGCCGAGGCTCACGCGCACGAACTTGCGGTCCATGGCGCGCGCGATCGACTGGCCGAGCGAGGTTTTGCCGACACCGGGCGGTCCGACGAAGCACAGGATCGGCGCCTTGCCCTGGGGCGCGAGCTTGCGCACGGCCAGATATTCGATGATGCGCCGCTTGATCTTGTCGAGGTCGTAATGGTCCTCGTCGAGAATGCGCCGCGCCTGCCCGATGTCGATCGGCTTCTCCTTGGGCAGCTGCCATGGCAGCTCGATCAGCCAATCCAGATAGGTGCGCACCATGCCGTATTCGCCGGCGGCTTCCGGCATGCGCTGCAGCCGGCGCAGCTCCTTGCGCGCCTGCTCTTCGACTTCTTTGGGCATGCCGGCATTGCTGATGGCCTTGTCGAGCTCGGCCATTTCGGCGGCCTTGCCCTCCTCGCCTTCGCCGAGCTGACGCTGGATCGCCGCCATCTGCTCGCGCAGCAGCACCTCGCGCTGGCGCTCGTCGAGCGCGGTCTTGGTCTGGCGGCCGATCTCCTGCGACAACCGCAGCACCTCGATGCGGTGGGCAAGGAGCCGCGAGACCTTGTCGATGCGCGCGGTAATGTCGATGGTTTCGAGGATCTCCTGCTTCTCGTCCGGCTTCACGTCCATGTAGGCGCTAGCCAAGTCGGCGAGCGCCGGCGGCGAATCGATCGACTGGATGGCGGCGAGCAGGTCCTGCGGGACTTGCGGCAGGAGCCCAACCGCCTCGACCGCCTGGGCTTTGAGATTGACAAAGCGCGCCTCGATCTCGGGGCCGCGCACGTCGGGCTCCGGAATCCGAATGACGCGGGCGACCAGGAACGGCCAGCCCGACAGATATTCGGCGATCTGGAAGCGCTGCTCGCCCTGGCAGACCAGATGATTGCTGCCGTCGGGCGCGGTGAGATAGCGCACGATGTTGGCCACCGTGCCCATGCGGTGCATGTCGAGCGCGGTCGGGTCGGCAACCTCGGCGTCGCGCTGCATCAGGATGCCGACCTGGCGCTGGTCGCGGATCGCCTGCTGCGCCGCCGCGATCGATTTCGGCCGGCCGAGCGTGATCGGCAGGACCAAGCCGGGAAACAGCACAGTGGCGCGCACCGGCACGATGATCAGCGCATCGGCGGGCAACGGCGGCAGCGTGGTAGCGCCGGCTCCCGGCTCATTCGACGACAGCATTTCCATATCAGCCACGGCCCGGCCCCACTTTCTGCAACGTGATGACGAGACAGCCGGCAACGACGGCGCGGCGCACCCCGCTATAGCGGCCGGCCGGCAGCCGCAGCCGCCGGTGAAAGCGGCCTTGCGGCAGTTCCAGCCGATGAATGGTCGCGGTGCGCAATTCGGGCGGCAGGATTCGCGTGCCGGCAATGACGAGATCGCCGTCTTCGATCACCGCCTCGGCATGGTCGATATCCACGCCGGGCAATGCGACCAGAACCAGCACCTCGCGATCGGTCTCCAAAATGTCGACCGGCGGCTCCCAAACCGGCTGCTGCCTCTCGCTCGGTCCGGGCCGAAACAATTCACGGTGCATGCGTTCGGCGCGGGCGAGCATCTCGACCGCTTCAGACCACATCCAATCCCGGGCCACGTCGCGGGCCATGGGTAAAACCCCTCCAGTTGAGGTTCCATATGTGTGGCGGCGGCATGCCGAATTCAACGGCGCCGTTTTCGGGCGCTCGCGGGCGCCCGATCCAATATTGAATGCCGGCCGGAACATGCGAGGCACCGCCGGATTGATGCGGCGAGCGGCTGAAAGACCGTGCCAGCGGCGACGAACGCGCGGAGCCACGGTCGAAAAGGCGACCATCCGGAGGCACACATGGCGCGAACCCGCCGGAAACGGCCGAGCGGCGAAAGCATTGCGGCGCCGGCCAAGATCAGCGTCACGCTCACCGTCAATGGCGTCGCGCGCGAGCTCGCCGTGGCGCCCTGGGTGACGCTGCTCGACGCCCTGCGCGATCGGCTCGGGCTCACCGGCACCAAAAAAGGCTGCGACCACGGCCAGTGCGGCGGCTGTACGGTGCTGGTCGACGGCCGGCGCATCAATTCCTGCATGACGTTCGCGGTCATGCAGGACGGCGCCGAGGTGACCACCGTGGAGGGTTTGGCGCGCGACGGCGCGCTGCATCCGGTGCAGCAGGCCTTTATCGACCACGATGCCTTCCAGTGCGGCGCCTGCACGTCCGGGCAGATTTGCTCGGCCGTCGGACTGATCGGCGAAGGCAGAGCCAAAACCGTCGACGACATCCGCGAGCTGATGAGCGGCAATCTGTGCCGCTGCGGCGCCTATCCCAACATCGTCGCCGCGATCCGCCAGGCGATGGAGCGGGGGCGCGCATGATCAATTTCCAATATTCGCGGGCCGCGGACGTGGCCGATGCGGTGCGCCAGATCGCCGGCGATCCCGCGGCAAAATTCATCGCCGGCGGCACCAATCTGATCGACTTGATGAAGGAGGACGTCGAGCGGCCGTCGCGGCTGATCGACATTTCGCGCCTGCCGCTGAAACGCGTCGAGGAAACGGCCGATGGCGGGTTACGGATCGGCGCCTTGGTGCCGAATTCCGACCTCGCCTACCACCCGCTGGTGGAGCAGCGCTATCCCCTGCTCGCCAGCGCCATCCTGGCCGGCGCCTCGGCGCAGCTGCGCAACATGGCCTCGACCGGCGGCAATCTCCTGCAGCGCACGCGCTGCTATTACTTTTACGATACCGCGACGCCCTGCAATAAGCGGCAGCCCGGCAGCGGCTGTGCCGCGCGCTACGGCGTCAATCGTATCCATGCGGTCCTGGGCGTGAGCGAAAGCTGCATCGCCACGCATCCCTCGGATATGTGCGTGGCACTCGCCGCGCTGGACGCCAAGGTGCATGTTGCCGGCCAAAGCGGCGAGCGCGTCATCGCGTTTAGCGATTTTCACCGCCTGCCCGGCGACACGCCGGAACGCGACACCAATTTGCGCGCCGACGAGATCATCACCGCAGTCGAGCTGCCGGCGCGCGGCTTTGCGGCGAACTACAGCTACCTGAAAATTCGCGACCGGTTGTCCTATGCGTTTGCGCTGGTCTCGGTCGCGGCGGCGCTGGAGCTCGACGGCGACACGATCAAGGAGGCGCGGCTGGCGCTTGGTGGCGTGGCGCACAAGCCGTGGCGCGATACTTCGGCCGAGGCAGCGCTACGCGGCGAGCCGGCCAACCGCGCGGCATTCGCCCGCGCCGCGGATGCGATCCTCCGCGACGCCAGAGGATTTGAGCACAACACCTTCAAGATCGAGCTGGCGCGCCGCGCCGTCGTGCGCGCCCTGGCCCAGGCTGCCGCCGGCACACCGCAGTCGCAATCGAGCAAAAAGATCCGGTGAGCGCCATGGCCTATATCGGCACGCCCACGTCCCGCGTCGACGGTCCCGCCAAGGTCACCGGAGCGGCCAAATATGCCGGCGACGCCAATGCGCCGGGCCTCGCCTACGGCGCCGTCGTCACCGCAACGATCGCCAAAGGCCGCATCGCCGAGATCGACACCAGCGCGGCGCTGCGCGTCGAAGGCGTGCTCGACGTGCTCACCCACGAAAACCGGCCGCGCATGGCGCGCCGGATTTCGGCCTACAAGGACTTCGTGGCGCCGGAGCAAGGCTCGCCGTTCCGGCCGCTCTACGACGACAAGATTCTGTTCAGCGGCCAGCCGATCGCGCTGGTGCTCGCCGAGGAATGGGAAATCGCACGCTTCGCCGCCACGCTGGTGCGCGTCGAATACGAGGCCGAAACCTTCGTCACCGATCTCAAGGTGCAGCGCGAGCACACGTTCGACATCGAGCAGCCGCACCAGCCGCGCGGCGATGCCGACAAGGCCTATGCGGCTGCCGCGGTACGCCACGAGGCCGAGTATTTCATTCCGATCGAGCATCACAACCCGATGGAGTTGTTCGCCTCGACGGTGCTGTGGGACGGCGACGGCATGCTCACGGTCTATGACAAGACCCAGGGCGTGCAGAACGTGCGCGATTACCTGTGCGGCGTCTTCAGCATGAAGCCGGACCAGGTTCGCGTGCTGTCGCCGTTCATGGGCGGCGGCTTTGGTTCGGGATTGCGCCCGCAATATCAGGTGACGCTGGCGGTGCTGGCGGCGCGCGCGCTCAAGCGCTCGGTGCGCCTGGTGCTGACGCGGCAGCAGATGTACGCGCTGTGTTACCGCCCGGCGAGCATCGAGCGGCTGGCGCTGGGCGCCACGCCGGGCGGCACGCTCGACTCGATCAGCCACGAGGCCATCGCGGTCACCTCGCAATACGAGGATTTTTCGCGCAACGACACCGGCTGGTCCGGCCAGCTCTACAAAAGCGCCAACGCCAATTACGCGCACCGGCTGGCGCGGGTCGATCTGTCGACGCCCGCCGACATGCGCGCGCCGGGCGCCACGACCGGCGTTTATGGACTCGAATGCGCCATGGACGAGCTTGCGGTGGCGCTCAAGCTCGACCCCGTCGAGCTGCGGCTGCGCTGCTATTCCGACCGCGACCAGCACGAGGACCTGCCCTACACCAGCAAGAAGCTGCGCGAATGCTATCGCCAGGGCGCCGAGGCGTTCGGCTGGGGCAAGCGCAATCCCGAGCCACGCTCCATGCGCGACGGCAGCGAGCTGATCGGCTGGGGCATGGCGACCGGCGTCTGGGAAGCCCTGCAGATGGACGCCAGCGCCCGCATCGTGCTCACCGCCAACGGGCATGCCGAAGTCGCGTGCGCGTTTTCCGACATCGGCACCGGCACCTACACCATCGTGGCCCAGGTCGCCGCCGATTTGCTCGGCCTGCCGCTCGACGCCATCACCGTGCGGCTCGGCGATTCGACCTTGCCGCAGGCGCCGGTCGAGGGCGGCTCCTGGACCGCCGCATCGATCTCGCATGCCATTGCCAAAACCGCCGACGAAATCCGCAAGGAGCTATGGCAACTGGCGAAAAAGATGCCGAATTCGCCGCTCTCCGACACCCGCGTGGAAGACATCGCACTCGTCGACGGCAGGATCGTTGAAAAAAACAACGGCAGCGGCGGCGTGCCGATCGCGGATGCCATGCGCCACGGCGAGCTCGATCGCATCGAGCAGGAAACCACCAATTCCGTGGCAGAAGATAAAAAGCACGCCCGCAACACCCATTCGGCGGTCTTCGCCGAGGTGAAGGTCGACGAGGAGCTTGGCGTGATCCGCGTTACCCGGGTGGTCAGCGCGGTGGCGGCCGGCCGCATCCTCAATACCAAGACGGCACGCAGCCAGATCATGGGCGGTGTCGCCTGGGGCATCGGCATGGCGCTGCATGAGGAGACGCTGGTCGATCACACCTTCGGCCGGCCGATGAACGCCAACATCGCCGAGTACCACGTGCCGGTGAACGCCGACATCCACGCCATCGAGGTCATCTTCGTCGAGGAGCCGGACGAGTTGATCAATCCGCTCGGCATCAAGGGCGTCGGCGAGATCGGCATCGTCGGCGTCGCCGCCGCGATCGCCAACGCGGTCTATCACGCCACCGGCAAGCGCGTGCGCGACCTGCCCATCACCCTGGACAAGCTGCTGGGCTGATCGTCATTGCGAGCGAAGCGAAAGAATCCAGGGGCCGAGTGCACCGCTCCTGGATTGCTTCGTCGCCCCTACGGGCTCCTCGCAATGACGTGCTAGGGCAAAGCCGCAAGCCAGATTTGACCCCTCGCCTGCTGGCAAAACCGCGCTGATCAGGTACAGTGTCGTCTCACACGGTGACAGCGCGGGAGTAACGCGAGCATGGCGCAGGTTTTCGTCTGCAACGAGCTTGAGATGAAAGACGGCGACGTGCGCATCGTCCGTCAGGACCGCACCGAGGTCGGCGTCTACCGCCATGCCGGCGCCTTCTACGCCTACCGCAATCACTGCGCCCATCAGGGCGGACCGGCCTGCGAGGGCATCATCCGCAACAAGGTGATCGACCTGCTCGGCCCCGACAAATCGTTCCTCGGCCAGACCTACGACGAGAACGAGCCGCACATCGTCTGTCCCTGGCACGGCTGGGAATACAAGCTCACCACCGGCGAATGCGCGCCCGACCCGAAAATCCGGCTCAAGCGCCACGAGATCGTGCAGCGCGAGGGAGGCGTTTATGTCGTCATCTGAGGTGATCGAGCGGCCGGCTGACTTGTTGCCGCGCGCCGCCGAAGCCCTCGCCGCCGCGCTGAGCGATCCCGACCGCATTGCCGATGCTGACCTGCGCGCGCTGCTCGCCAATGCGCTGCGGCTCTACGCCGTCAAAGCGGAGAACGGCATGCGCACTCCGCTGCCGGCCGATTGCGGCGGGCTCACCATCACCGACGCCATGATCGCCGCCACCGACTTGCTTCACGCCGTGAACGTGCAGCTGTTCGAGCTCAGCATGTGGCAAGCCATGACCGGCAACTGCATCGCGCCGCACCAGCGCGTCGACGCCCCGCAATCCCGCTAAGCTCTTTTTGGGAGAACCGCCATGAACGTGATGACGCCCATCGTTCGCGATCCGAATGCGGAGAAATTCGACACCAAGCGGCTGCTCGAGCACGCCGAGCACCAGGCGATCGACCGCCGCTACGAAGACTTTATGATCGTTGACGTCGACTCGCACCATTACGAGACCGGATCCTACAAGGACATTTTCCAGTACATCGAGGACCCGATCGTCCGCGACCAGTTCATCCACACCAAGGGCCAGACCCTGATGCTGCGCTCGACCGGCGGCTTTCAGGAGATGGCCGGCCGCATCACCCGCTACGAGCATCGCGGCACCGAACAGGCGCCCGGCGCGCCGCACCGCGACATCGGCGTGACCTTGAAATGGATGGACGCGCTCGGCGTCGACGTCGCCTGCCTGTTTCCGACGCCGATGCTGGGCCTCGGCCTCAACCCGATCATCGAGGTCGAGGTGCAGTACGCGCGCGCCTATAACCGCTGGCTCACCGAGCACATCCTGGCGCAAGAGCCGCGCATCGTCTCGATGCTCTATCTGCCGATGAACGATCCGGCCGCGGCGCTCAAAGTGGTCGAGGATTTTTCCGGCCGCCAGGGCGTGGTCGGCTTCCTGGTCACCACCGTGCGTTACAAGCCGCTCTACGACAACGCCTACATGAAGCTCTATCGCGCGCTCGAGGAGCGCGGCCTGCCGCTCGCCTTCCACGCGGCGACCAACTGGGGCGACCAGAGCATGCACATCACCAACCGCTTCATCGCCACGCATGCGCTGGGCTTCTCGTGGTTCAACATCGTGCACATGACCAACTGGGTGGTGAACGGCATTCCGGAACGGTTCCCCGGGCTGAAGTCGATCTGGATCGAGAGCGGGCTCGCCTGGGTGCCGTTCCTGATGCAGCGCCTCGACAACGAATACATGATGCGCTCGTCGGAGGCGCCGTCGCTCAAGCGCAAGCCGAGCGATTACATGCGCGAGATGTTCTACAGCTCGCAGCCGATGGAGATGATCGGCAACCGCACCATGCTGGAAGAGACCTTCAAGATGGTCGCCGCCGAGACGCAGCTGGTTTACGCCTCGGACTATCCGCACTGGGACATGGACCTGCCGTCGACCATCTACGATCTGCCGTTCCTCAGCCTGCAGGCCAAGAAGAACATCTTGGGCGAGAACGCGCGCAAGCTGTTCAAGCTCGACACCATCCTGTCGCCGGAGAAGAAGGCACGGCTGAAGGAGCGCGCCGCGGCGGCGTAAGAATCGCGCGCTCGTCATTGCGAGGAGCGAAGCGACGAAGCAATCCAGGAGTCGGCGCACTCGGCCCTGGATTGCTTCGCTTCGCTCGCAATGACGCTTAGATTATCGCGCTTTCGCCTTCGCGGCGCCGCGCACGCCGTCGGCGAGCGCAAGGACCAACTCGGTGACGGACGCAACGGTCGCCTTGGTCGCCTTGCCGTTTGCATCGAGACTCTGCCGCACCGCCTCGACCAGCGCCGAGCCGACCACGACGCCGTCGCCGGTTTGCGCGATGGCGCGCGCCTGTTCGGCGGTGCGCACGCCGAAGCCGACGCAGACCGGCAGCTTGGTGTGGCGCTTGATCCGCGCCACCGCCTCTTTGACTTTGCCGGGATCGGGCGCCGCCGAGCCGGTGATGCCGGTGATCGAGACGTAATAGACGAAGCCCGACGTGTTTTTCAGCACGGCCGGCAGCCGCTTGTCGTCGGTGGTCGGCGTGGCGAGGCGAATGAAATTGAGCCCGGCCTTGAGCGCCGGCAAACAAAGCTCGGCATCCTCCTCCGGCGGCAGATCGACGACGATCAACCCGTCGACGCCGGCGGCCTTGGCGTCCGCCAAGAACCGCTCCGGGCCGTAGACGTAAATCGGATTGTAGTAGCCCATCAGCACCACGGGCGTGGCATCGTCGCCGCGGCGGAAATCGCGGACCAGCGCCAGCGTGCGCTTCATGGTCTGGCCGGCTTTGAGCGCGCGCAAGCCCGCCGCCTGGATCGCCGGCCCGTCGGCCATCGGATCGGTGAACGGCATGCCGAGCTCGATCACGTCGGCGCCGGCTTGCGGCAATGCTTTGAGGATCGAAAGTGCTGAATCGTAATCTGGATCGCCGGCCATCGTGAAGGTCACCAACGCTGCGCGCCCCTCCGCGCGCAGCGCCGCAAAGCGGCGATCGATGCGGGTGCTGCTCACGATTTCCGCGCGCCGCTGTCCAGATGCCGCGCCACGGTTTCGAGGTCCTTGTCGCCGCGACCGGACAGATTGACCACCATCAGGTGATCCTTCGATTTCTTCGGCGCGAGCTGCAACACCTTGGCGATGGCGTGCGCCGGCTCGAGCGCCGGGATGATGCCTTCGAGCTTCGAGAGCAGCTGAAAGGCGTTGAGCGCCTCGTCGTCGGTCGCCGACAGAAACGTGATGCGGCCGACGTCGTGCAGCCAGGCGTGCTCGGGCCCGATGCCCGGATAATCGAGGCCGGCCGAGATCGAATGGGCTTCGTCGATCTGGCCGTCGTCGTTCATGAGCAGATAAGTGCGGTTGCCGTGCAGCACGCCGGGCCGGCCGCCGGCGATCGAGGCGGCGTGCTTGCTGTCGAGGCCGTGACCGGCGGCCTCGACGCCGTAAATCTCGATGCCGCGCTCGTCGAGGAACGGATGAAACAGCCCCATGGCGTTGGAGCCGCCGCCGATGCAGGCGATCAGCGAATCCGGCAGGCGGCCCTCGGCTTGCAACATCTGCTCGCGCGTCTCGCGGCCGATGATCGACTGAAAATCGCGCACCATCATCGGATAGGGATGCGGGCCGGCGATGGTGCCGATGCAATAGAACGTCGAGCCCACATTGGTGACCCAGTCGCGCAGCGCCTCGTTCATGGCATCCTTGAGCGTCTTCGAGCCGGATTCCACCGGCACCACCTTGGCGCCGAGCAGCTTCATCCGGAACACGTTGGCCTTTTGCCGTTCGACGTCGACCGCGCCCATGTAGACGATGCAGTCGAGGCCGAAGCGGGCGCACAACGTGGCGGTGGCGACGCCGTGCATGCCGGCGCCGGTCTCGGCGATGATTCTTTGCTTGCCCATGCGCCGCGCCAGGAGAATCTGGCCGAGTACGTTGTTGACCTTATGGGCGCCGGTGTGGTTCAGCTCCTCGCGCTTGAGATAAATCTTGGCGCCGCCACAATATGCGGTCAGCCGCTCGGCGAAATAGAGCGGCGACGGCCGGCCAACGTAATGCGCCAAGTAACCGTCCATCTCTTTCTGGAATGCCGGATCGGCCTTGGCTTCGGCGTAGGCCTTCTCCAGCTCGAGGATCAGCGGCATCAAAGTCTCGGCGACAAAGCGGCCGCCGTAAATGCCGAAATGGCCGTGCTCGTCGGGCCCGGTGCGGAACGAATTGAGTTGTTGCTGCACGGTCATGCGATGCTTCTGACTGGGCGCGTGTCGAGATGCGCGGCGGCGTCGCGGGCGGCGCGCACGAAGGCGCGGATTTTGTCCGGATCTTTGTCGCCCGGCGCGCGCTCGACACCCGACGACACGTCGACGCCCGGAGCGTGCGTGATCCGCAAAGCTTCGGCTACGTTGGCGGCATCGAGACCGCCGGACAGCAGGAACGGCACGCCGGGCCTGATATCTTCGAGCAGGCGCCAGTCAAAAGCGTTGCCGAGGCCGCCCGGCCGCGTCGCCTCCCGCGGCGCGCGCGCATCGAACAACAGGCGATCGGCGATTCCGGCATAAGCGTCGACAATCGCCAAATCGTCTGCGGCCGCGACTGCGATCGCCTTCATGACCGGCCGGCCGAAGCGCTTTTTCAAGCTCGCAACGCGAGCCGGCGATTCATGGCCGTGCAGCTGCAGAACATCCGGCCGCAGCGCCTCGACGATGCCTTCCAGCAACGCATCGTCGGCATCGACCGTGAGCGCAACCTTTTCGGCGCGCCCACCGACGCGCGCCCCCATGGTCCGCGCCGCAGCGAACGCCAAATGCCGCGGCGAGGGCGGAAAAAATACGAAGCCGACCATGTCGGCGCCCGCATCGAGCGCCGCGTCAAGCGCTTCGGACGTGGCAAGGCCGCAGATTTTAACAGTGACCGTCACGCGCTCGCCTGTTTGCAATAAGCCTCACGCCGGCATGGCCGCCAGCCGGCGCCCTTTTACATGGAGGCGCGGACTTTGTCTTGTAGGGCCCCTAGACTCGGCTCGGCGGCCGCAGTTTCAGCCGCGGCGGCGGCTCCTGCTGATGCGGAACGATGCCGTGGTCGGCGGAGCCGCCATGGTGCGCATGGAGCCGCGCGTTCAAATCCTTGACCTCACGCTCCAGCCGCCGCGCCGCCCGCCGCCAGCGGCCGTGCCGCAGCCAGGATGCCGAGCCGCCGATCACGACGCCGATGATGAGCAGCACGATGACGAGCGCGAACAGCGGCAAGGTCAATGATGCCGCCGGCGCGCCGGCGTTGAACGGATCGAACGAGACCGTCACGCCATGGCGGTTCGCCACCGCGAACGCAATGAGGATGACGGCGAGCGGCACCAGAATGAGCGCTGCAACGAGTTTGCGCAGCAATGTCTTGCTCCGTCTTCATCCTCCCCCGCGTAGCGGGGGAGGGGGACCATCTTGCGAAGCAAGATGGTGGAAGGGGCAACGGTCGCGCCGCTTTTCCTTCACCAAAGAAATTTCGTCGAGTCCTGCGCCCCCTCCACCATCCTTCGCTCGCTACGCTCGCTACGGATGGTCCCCCTCCCCCGTTCCGCTTCGCTCCACGGGGGAGGAAAGACAGTTACGACGCCTCGTCGCGATTGAGCCGCTCGCGCATTTCCTTGCCGGTCTTGAAGAACGGCACGTACTTCTGGTCGACCTCCACATGGGCGCCGGTGCGCGGATTGCGGCCGGTGCGCGCCGGGCGCTGCTTCACCGAGAACGCGCCGAAGCCGCGCAGCTCGACCCGGTCGCCGCGCGCCATCGCGGCGACGATCTCGCCCAGGATGGCGCTGACGATGTTCTCGACGTCGCGCTGATAAAGGTGCGGGTTCTGCTCGGCAATTTTCTGGACCAGTTCTGATTTGATCATGGTGTCGCCCACCAACCTTGTTGCCGCATCGCACGTCACTTGGTGTCGGAAGGTTGCCAAAGGGCCAAGAGACCGTCAAGATTGAGCCGCTCGAGCGCGCCGACGCCGGTCAGGCTTTCGAAGCGGCGCGCCAGGCCGTCGAAGCCCGCCGCGTTGAGCAGCGCGACCGCCGCCGCGTGCAGGAACGGCAGGTCGTCGAGCCGGCCATGCAGATGATAGTCGCGCACCGGCAGATCGGTGCTGATCTTTTTTTCCGCCGCGAGCCAATCGCGGGCGGTCCGTTCGTCGCCGATCTTGTCGATGAGCTTGAGCCCGATGCCCTGGTGCCCGGTGAAGACGCGGCCATCGTCGACGGCGGCGAGCTCTTGATCGGAGAGACGGCGGCGGTCCTGCACCAAACCCTTAAACCAGGCGTAGGAATCCATGATGATCGCCTGGATGGCGGCGCGCGCTTCCGCACTGGTCGGCTCAAAACCGTTCGGCGCCGCCTTGAGCGGCGAGGATTTGATCGACTCGACCTTGACGCCGAGCTTGTCCAGCAATTCCGCAAAGTTCGGATACTCGAACAGCACGCCGACCGAGCCGACCAGCGAGGTCTGCTTGGCGACGATGTAGTCGCCGGCCAGCGCGGTGATGTAGGCGCCTGACGCCGCCAGGCTGTCGACCACGGTCACGACCGGCTTTTTTGCCCGCACGCGGCCCAGCGCATCGAACAGCTGCTCGGAACCGGCCGTGGTGCCGCCCGGCGAATCGACGTGCACGATCACGGCGCGCGCCAGCGACGAGTCGGCGAGCCGATCAAGTTGCCGCACCCGCTCGTCGTCGCCGCGAATGAGGCCCGTAATGGTGACCCGCGCGATGTAAGGTCCGCCGATCACGCCGCTGCGGCTGGCGGAAGCGGCCACCACGGCGCCGATCGCGATCACCAGCACCGCGATGGCGACCACGCGCCAAAAGGTGAGCTTGCGCCGCATGCGGCGCCGGTCGACGAGCAGGTCGGCATCGAGCGACATGGTCCGCATTGCTCCTTTTCATCCCTTGCTCTCTTAAGGGAGAGCAAGGCCGCCGTCACAGAAGTGGGAGGCGGCCCTCACTCTGGCTCGCTTAGCTCATGCAGCCTCTTCCGCAGCAGGCAGAGGTCGGAGCGTCACTCCTTAGTCTTCGCCCTTGTCGCCTTCCTCGCCCTTGCGGCGCAGCGCAGTGCCGAGAATATCGCCCAAGGTGGCGCCGGAGTCGGAGGAGCCGTATTGCGCGATCGCTTCCTTCTCCTCGGCGACTTCCAGTGCCTTGATAGAGACGGTCACCTTGTGGGTGCGGCGGTCGTACTGGATCACGCGCGCGTCGACTTTTTGGCCCACGGCAAAGCGGTCGGGCCGCTGTTCGGAACGGTCGCGCGCGAGCTCCGAGCGCTTGATGAAAGAGACGAGGTCGGTGCCGACGAGATTCACGTCGATGCCGCCCTCCTTCACCTCGGTCACCTCGCAGGTCACGACCGAGCCCTTCTTCAGTTCGCCACCGGTTTCAGGCGCGACCGCGCCGCCGTCGGCGAGTTGCTTGATGCCGAGCGAGATGCGCTCCTTGTCGACGTCGACGTCGAGCACCTGCGCCTTGACCTTGTCGCCCTTCTTGTACTCCTCGATGACCTGCTCGCCCGGCCGTTTCCAGTCGAGATCGGACAGGTGCACCATGCCGTCGACGTCGCCGTCGAGGCCGAGGAACAGGCCGAACTCGGTCTTGTTCTTGACCTCGCCCTCGACCTCCGAGCCGGGCGGATATTTCTCGAGGAAGACCTCCCAGGGATTGCGCATGGTCTGCTTCAGGCCAAGCGAGATGCGGCGCTTGACCGGATCGACTTCGAGCACCTGGACCTCGACTTCCTGCGAGGTCGATACGATCTTGCCGGGATGCACGTTCTTCTTGGTCCACGACATTTCGGAAACGTGGATCAGGCCCTCGATGCCGGGCTCGAGCTCGACGAAGGCGCCGTAGTCGGTGATGTTGGTGACGCGGCCCTTAAAGCGGGCGGCGACCGGATATTTGGCCTCGATGCCCTGCCACGGATCGTCGAGCAGCTGCTTCATGCCGAGCGAGATGCGGTGGGTCTCGTGGTTGATCTTGATGATCTTGACCTTGACCTGCTGGCCGATGTTGAGCACTTCCGACGGATGATTGACGCGCCGCCAGGCGATGTCGGTGACGTGCAATAGCCCGTCGATGCCGCCGAGATCGACGAAGGCGCCGTAATCGGTGATGTTCTTGACCACGCCGTCGATGACCTGGCCCTCTTCGAGGTTCTGCACCAGCTCCTGGCGCTGCTCGGCGCGGGTCTCTTCCAGCACGGTGCGGCGCGACACCACGATGTTGCCGCGGCGGCGATCCATTTTCAGGATCTGGAACGGCTGCGAATTGTTCATCAGCGGCGACACGTCGCGAATCGGCCGGATGTCGACCTGCGAGCGCGGCAGGAACGCCACGGCGCCGTCGAGATCGACGGTGAAGCCGCCCTTGACCTGGTTGAAGATGACGCCCTGGACCTTTTCGTTGTTCTGGAAGGCCTTCTCGAGCTTGCCCCAGCTTTCCTCGCGGCGCGCCTTGTCGCGCGACAGCACCGCCTCGCCGAGCGCATTCTCGATGCGCTCCAGATAGACTTCGACGGTGTCGCCGATCTTGATCTCGTTGTTGCGGCCGGGACCGGCGAATTCGCGCAGCGCCACGCGCCCTTCGGTCTTCAATCCCACGTCGATGACGGCAACGTCCTTTTCGATGCCGACCACGGTGCCCTTGACGACGGCGCCTTCCTGCAGGTGGCCGTCGCCGAACGATTCATCGATCAGCTTGGCGAAATCCTCGCGCGACGGCGCGGCGAGAGCGGTTTCAGCGGCAGTTTGAGCCATAAATACTCCGAGCCCCTTTGATGGATATGATCCCGAACGCGCGGCAGCCGCCGGCAATCCGGCGGTGGGGCCAATACCAAACGTTCAGGACGAAGTTGCGGCGTCCGGTGCATCGCTACGAAACGGCGAACGGGCTTACCTCCAATGACGAAAGCGTCTTAACCCCGCTTTCGGCCCGTTCGAACGGCCTCGATGATGGCGACGGCGGCCCGGAACGCTGCGTCTATATCCAAATGGGTGGTATCGAGCAAGTGTGCGTCGGGGGCGGGTTTGAGGGGGGCCGTTTCGCGCTGCGAATCCCGCTCATCGCGCCGCAGGAGATCGGCCAAGACCTCCTGTTCGTCGGCTTCGACACCGCGGGCCTCGAGCTCGGCGACCCGGCGCGCCGCACGCACTTGCGGGCTTGCGGTCACGAACAGCTTCACGTCGGCCGCAGGGGCGATCACCGTGCCGACATCGCGGCCGTCCAGCACGGCGCCGGGCCGCCGTCCGGCAAAAGCGCGCTGATAGGCCAACAGCGCTTCGCGCACCTGCGGAATCGCCGCGACGACCGAAGAGGCTGCAGTCACGGCCTGCGCCTTCAGTGCCTCTTCGTCGAATTTTTCCGGATCGAGCGCTGCCGCTGCGGCGGTCGCACGTGCCACGTCGTCAGCCGGATGTCCGGCATCGAGTACGGCCTTGGCGACCGCCCGATAGAGAAGGCCGGTATCGAGGTGATGCAGGCCGTAATGCGAGGCGATCCGGCGCGCCAGCGTGCCTTTGCCCGAGGCGGCCGGGCCGTCAATGGCGATGATCAAGATACGTCCGCCCCGAGCGACCGCATCAGCTCCACGAACCCGGGAAAGCTCGTGGCGATAAATCCGCCATCGTCGATCGTGACCGGCTTCTCGCTCGCCAGCCCCATGACCAGGGCCGACATGGCGATGCGGTGGTCCATATGGGTGGTGACAACGCCGCCGCCCGGCGCACGGCCGCTGCCCTGCACGATGAGATCGTCGCCGTCGATCTCGACCTCGACGCCGTTGCCCCGCAACAGCGCGGCGGTCGCGGCGAGGCGGTCGGATTCCTTGACCCGCAGCTCTTTGAGCCCGCGCATCACGGTCGTGCCCTCGGCGAACGCGGCGGCCACCGCCAAGACCGGATATTCGTCGATCATCGACGGCGCGCGCGCGGCCGGAACTTCGACGCCGCGCAAGGCGGAAGTCCGCACCAAAAGATCGGCAACCTCCTCGCCGCCCTCGGTACGCCGTTCCACATACGCGACCGATGCGCCCATTTCGGCAAGCGTGGTCAGCAGACCGCTGCGCAGCGGATTGAGCATCACGCCTTCCAGGATCACCTCCGAGCCCGGCGTGAGCAGCGCCGCAATCAGCGGAAAGGCGGCGGACGACGGATCAGCCGGCACTGCGATCGGCGCCGGCGCCAGCTCCGGTTGACCCGTCAGGGTGACGCGGCGGCCGTTCGCGCCCGCCGGCTCGACCCGCACTTGGGCGCCGAAATGGCTCAGTAACTTTTCAGTATGGTCGCGCGTCGCCTCACGCTCGATCACGACCGTCTCGCCCGGCGCAGCGAGGCCGGCCAGCAGCACGGCGGATTTGAGCTGCGCCGACGCAACCGGCGGCTCGAACACGATCGGTATCGGATCGCGCGCCCCGGCGAGCGTCAGCGGCAGCCGCCCGTTGGTCGAAGCAAGCGTGCGCGCGCCGATGCGTTCCAGCGGATCGAGCACCCGGCGCATCGGGCGCGTGCGCAGCGAAGCATCGCCGTCGAACGCCGCCGTCACCGGACAGCCCCCGACCGCGCCCAGCATCAAGCGGCAGCCGGTACCGGAATTGCCGAAATCGAGCGGCGCCCCCGGCTCGGCGAAGCCGCCGACCCCGACGCCGCGGACCCGCCATTCACCGCCGCCGCGCTGCTCCAGCGCTCCGCCCAAAGCCCGCAGCGTCTGCGCAGTATTGAGCACATCCTCGCCTTCGAGCAGCCCGGTAATGCGGGTCTCGCCGACGGTGAGCGCGCCGAGAATGAGCGCGCGGATCGAGATCGACTTGTCGCCGGGCACGCGCACGCGTCCGCGCAGCGGTCCATTGCGCCGCGCCGTCAGAGGATGAGGGTCGGTGATCTGCATGGTGTGCTGCAAAATGGCGCTCTATCACGCACCGAGGCGCCCCGTCACCAGCGATCGGCCGCTTTTTGCCCTGGCGCGAAGGACGAAAGCGGCCGCCGCTTGGACGCCAGCCGGAACGCTGTCCCGGGCCTCGCGACGTTATTTCCACTATTGACAGGGCCATCCCGACTAGCCAAGTGAAGCGCTTAAATCGAGACATCGCCGCATCTAGGTGCAAATCATGGCCAAATCCGAACTTGGCACCAAGCGCGTCTGCCCGGAAACCGGACGCAAATTCTACGACCTCAACAAGAACCCGGTGATCTCGCCCTATACGGGCAAAGTCGTGCCGGTCGAGGCGGCGCCGGTCTCCCGCGCGCGGCCCGAGCAGGTGACCACCGTGCCACGCGCCGCACCGGTCGAAGAAGTCGCGGCGCCGGAGCCCGCCGAGGCGGCGGAATTCGTCTCCCTCGAGGAAGCCGACGCCGAGGCCCAGGGCGGCACGGCCAAGAAGCCCGGCGAGCCGGTCGAAGCCGAGGTCGAGGATGAGGTCGAGATTGACGAGAGCCTCGACGACGCCGCCTTCATCGAGGAGCAGGAGGAAGAGGACGCCGACGTCACCGACATCATCGGCGGCGACATCGAGAACGAGGAGGAAAGCTGATAATCAGGAGTCAGTAATCGGTAATCAGTAATCAGGAAGGCGCGAGCGTCGAGGTGGATGCGTTACTGATCCCTGATGACTGTTACCTGATCGGAAGGGGCCATAGCTCAGTTGGGAGAGCGCTTGAATGGCATTCAAGAGGTCGGGGGTTCGACTCCCCCTGGCTCCACCAAAGAAATCGATGGGTTAGCGAAAGTAGCATCATTGCACTGGGCACCGGTTGGGCACCGATTTGGCACCGCGGCGCAAAAAAGAATTCACTCGGAAGTGATCCGGCTGCGGCGCGGGGCGAGCGCCTCGGCGCAGTTGCCGCGCTTGATGAAGAGGCGGCAGCAAAGGCCGATCCAAGCTCTTTGAGATTAAGGACACTGAGCAGCAGAATCGGCTGCCGGTGCTCGCTACAGCGTTCGCACCAGGGGCGTTTCGCTTCTGGCGCCTTTTAGAAGTGCCGGAATGTCCATCATCCGATCGCCAAGGGTGAAAAGCGGACTTGGCGCGGCATCAGCGCAAGACCGGGTTTGATCTCCATCGTGGGCTTCGAGACGGCCGTTTTGAGAGTGAGCAATTGTGCTCAGTCCCGGCATTCGAGGGGGCATAACATCGTACCAGTCGACGAACGTCGGAGCCGCCTAAAAAAGGCGACGATCAGAAATCTTTTGGGACCGAGGTCGATCATGGAAACCTTTTACATAGCGATCGCTATAGCAGCAATGTCCGGCTTTTGCGTTTGGTTATTCGTGATTGAGCCGCGTAGGAAGATCCACGATCTATGAAAACGTCCACTCGGCATTACGAGTGAGAGCAATATGGTGGAGGTTCTCGGCGCACTTGTCGTGATTGGCATATTCGTCTGTTGGTGCGATGTCACCGACGCATGGCCGACTGTGCTGCGTCCGATCCGCGCGCTGCTGCCGCCGTATTCACCTGCACCAGCGTCAGGATCGTCATCGTTCAACCCCTCGATCGCCACCACAGCAGCGCCGACGACGGCCGTCGCTCTACCATCCAGTAAGCCACCTGCGGAACCGCACCGCCCCTGGCGGTGTTGATTTTTGTGCTTCAGCTGAGGGAGCTCGCTATGTCCGTGATGGCCGATGAGACTCCGGAACAGCTCTCGCGCGCGCTAGGCGACGCAGTCGTGAGGATTTGGGGTCATCTGCCCCCCAGCCTTCAAAACCAGCTGTTCAAAGAGGCGGTCATTTCCCAGGGCGAAAAGGTGAGACCTCGCCTGGCCGTCTATCTGCATGAGAAGCATCCGCGCACATGCGCTTCAGTAAGAGCCCGCGCACTGCTGGAGCCAGACAGCTTGGGCGGCTAGTGCGAACACATCAGTCGAGGCGGCCGCTTGAACGTGACGACGCCTCGAACCGATAGTCGCATTCATCGCATCGCCAGACCTGGCGGACGCCGTGTCCGAGGCAACTATGATCTTCACAATCGAATTCTTTCGCATCCGTGAAAGCGACAACGCACATGCGACTCTCGATCGCATCCCGCATATTGCGACCGACCTGGAGAGCGTGAAGGTGAAAGCCAAGTCGCTTTTCGAGACATTAAATCTGCCCCAGAACCCCGATGGCTTGCGAATTCTGGATGAGGGCGGACAAGAAGTGTTCTGTTGGACACCGCGGGATGGGTGATGGCAGAGCCGCGGGCATGTTCGGGTCACGTTTTCTTTCGTGACTTCATTGTACGGACATGTGCCGCCGTCCAAGGCGTCGCGTCGCTTTCTTGGCCCTGTGGGGTCTCCGATTATAAAAATGATGCTGACTTATAGGTTTGAACGGGTTTCAAAATAAAGCTCCGCGCCTGTGAGTGCGGCGCTTGAATTCGCAAAGCAGCTCGAATGCAGAGGCGCGAGCTTCAAAGAGCTATTACCGATCGCGCCTTGGCTTCCTTAGCTAATCGAAGCTCTTTCAGACGTGCAGTCTTTTCGCGAATGGCCAGGGCTTGCAATTCATATTCGACCATCGCCTTTCGACCGTCCTGCGCACGCTGTTCCTTTTTGAAGGTTTTTTCCGCCCGTTGTCGGGCCTTATCTGAACTCATGAAGATTTTCCCCTGTGCGGCGACAAAGGCCGCTCCCGCCTTATTTGTCGAGCCGCCAGCCTTCGGTTGCAAAGAAGGCCGGGGCGTACCCGAGCCTCCTTTGTTCTCAATGATCGAGCGAGGGCCTCAGAAGTCCATGCCGCCCATACCGCCCATACCGCCGCCGGGACCACCCGGCATCGCCTGGCTGTGATTCTTCGGCAGTTCGGCAACCATCGCCTCGGTGGTAATCAGCAGACCCGCGATGGAGGCCGCGCCCTGCAGCGCAACCCGTACGACTTTGGTCGGGTCGATGATGCCCTTCGAAACCAAGTTGCCGTACTCGTCGGCCTGCGCGTCATAACCGAAGGCGTAGGTGTCCTTTTCCAGGATCTTACCGACAACGATTGAGCCATCCTCGCCGGCGTTGATCGCGATCTGCCGCGCCGGCCAGGACAGCGCCTTCTTGACGATTTCAATGCCGGTTCGCTGGTCGTCGTTGTGGACTTTGAGCTTCTCCAGGGCCTTGATGCCGCGCAGCAGCGCGACGCCGCCGCCGGGCAGGATGCCCTCCTCGACCGCGGCACGGGTTGCATGCATGGCGTCATCGACGCGGTCCTTGCGCTCTTTCACCTCGATCTCAGTCGCGCCGCCAACGCGGAGAACTGCGACGCCGCCGGCAAGCTTGGCCAGTCGCTCTTGCAACTTTTCCCGGTCGTAGTCGGAGGTGGTTTCCTCGATCTGCGCCTTGATCTGGGCAATACGCGCCTGAATGTCGGCCTTCTTGCCCGCGCCGCTGACGATCGTGGTGTTCTCCTTGTCCATCGTCATTTTCTTGGCGCGGCCGAGCATATTGATCGTCACGTTCTCGAGCTTGATGCCGAGATCGGCGGAGATCATGGTGCCGCCCGTGAGGATCGCGATGTCCTCGAGCATTGCCTTGCGGCGATCGCCGAAGCCGGGAGCCTTGACCGCTGCGACCTTGAGGCCGCCGCGCAGCTTGTTGACCACGAGAGTAGCGAGCGCCTCGCCCTCGACATCCTCGGCAATGATCAGCAGCGGCTTGCCCGCCTGCACCACCGCTTCCAGCAGCGGCAGCAGCTCTTGCAGTCCGGACAGCTTCTTTTCGTAGATCAGGATGTACGGGTCCTCCATATCGACCCGCATCTTGTCGGCGTTGGTCACGAAGTAAGGCGAGATATAGCCGCGGTCGAACTGCATGCCCTCGACCACTTCAAGCTCGGTCTCCAGCGACTTTGCTTCCTCGACCGTGATCACGCCTTCGTTGCCGACCTTTTTCATGGCATCGGCGATGAAACGACCAATCTCCGCGTCGCCATTGGCCGAGATAGTGCCGACTTGGGCGATCTCCTCGTTCGAGGTGACATTCTTGGAGTTCTTCTGCAGGTCGGCGACAATGGTCTCGACCGCAAGATCGATACCGCGCTTGAGGTCCATCGGGTTCATGCCGGCGGCGACGGCCTTGGCACCTTCCCTGACGATCGCGTGAGCGAGCACGGTCGCCGTTGTCGTGCCGTCACCGGCCTGGTCGGAGGTCTTCGAAGCGACCTCGCGCACCATCTGCGCGCCCATGTTCTCGAACTTGTCGTCGAGCTCGATCTCCTTGGCGACGGTGACCCCGTCCTTGGTGATGCGCGGCGCGCCATACGACTTGTCGAGTATGACGTTGCGGCCTTTCGGGCCGAGCGTCACGCGTACCGCATGGGTGAGCGTATCGATGCCGTGTAACATTCTGTCGCGCGCGTCGACTGCGAATTTTACTTGCTTGGCAGACATTTCAGTATTCCCTTTTGTCTGAACCTCATTTCGGGAAACCGCCGTTGGGCAAGCCCCGACGAGGAGATTTATCGATCCGGTGTTTTCTCCGCCTGCGAGTCGGCCGCTTCACGGCGTCCTCATGACAAGAATCGGCAGAGCACAATCAGGCGGCTTTCTTCCTGGCCTCGTTCTTGGCGTCGGCTTCGACCAGCACCCCCATGATGTCGCTCTCTTTCATTATGAGGTACTCGACGCCATCGATTTTGACTTCGGTACCGGACCATTTGCCGAACAGGATGCGGTCGCCGACCTTGACGTCGATCGGGATAAGCTTGCCGCTCTCGTCACGGCCGCCGGGTCCAACGGCATTGACCTTGCCCTGCTGCGGCTTCTCCTGCGCGGTATCGGGAATGATGATGCCGCCGGCGGTCTTCGCCTCGGCATCGATACGCTGGATGACGACGCGGTCGTGAAGCGGTCGGAATTTCATTGGTATTCCTCCTGTGGTCATCAAAGGATCGGGCGTTTTCTGCTTCGAGGCTTCTCGTTTCGGGTCCGCTGTTTCGGGACCCCTTGCATCAGGTCGCCTTGTTGAGCGCCTTGGACACGCCGGTTTTGATCGGCTGGGCGGCCTCGGTCGCCACCTCCTGCGCGAGCGCGCAAAGCTCCTTATTCTGCGCGGAAACGATATCGAACTGCTTGCGCATCTGCGCGCTCGACAGCTCGACTAACTCGGACAGCGACCTCACGCCCAACAGCTCATGAGCGTAGTCAAAGGCGAGGCGAGTATTAGTACGACCGATTTCGATAAGCTTGAGATTGTACTCGGTAGCACCCTTGGCAACGGTCGCATACGTGTTTTGCAGCAGGTCCGCCGTCTGGTCGCTGGCCACCTTCGCCTTTGCGCAGGCGTCCTTGGCATGCGCAACGCCCTGCTCGGCCATCCCACGAAATGCCTCCGGCATTTCCATATTCGGCAGGTCGAATTTTGGAATCCCGAAATCGGCCATGCCAAACGAGGAGGCAGTCGTCGCCTTGGCTCTGGTGGCGGCAGTCGTTGTTTCCGTCATGACACTTAATCCTTTAGAGGGCGGTTTTGGTTAGACCTCTCGACGCCGCCCAACGCCGGATCTCGGTAGAGAAGGGTTTCAGCTCGGCTTTCGTTGCACCTGAGACGCGGCCGGCCCGGTCGTCGGCTGAGTGATGCTCTTGACGCATTCCTCAAGACTGGAAAAAGGCCCGGAAGAGAGATTCCCGTCATCCTCAGCCGCGTACCAGCCGGGTTTGATGCCGCGCATGTCGGATTTATTTTCGCCGATGTAATAGGGAGAGGTCATTGTGGTTCTCGAACTCGCATAGCTGCCGCCTTTCGATGAGAAGCAGGCGTCCGTAGCCGATGCTCCAGTGCCTGGGCGGTCATGGCATCCGCTGCTAACGGTGCTCTAGTCGGAGTGTTTCGGAGCATTATGTGCCAGCCGACGGGCACCAGCGCTGCCAATTGGAGAGAGCGGGGATTTCGGCACGTCGCCGTTTTTTGGGCAGCTCCCGGGCAAGCACGGACTTGCCAGTGCCTTTGTATGTGTGGTGTCACGATCAAAGCACAATGGTGCGTCGAGAATTTATTTGGCAATTCAGGAGAGGCTGTCGCTGTGTCGGCTGCCACCCCGATGATGAGGGCACCAGTCCTGACGCTGCAAAGAGAATTAAGACACTTTGCCGTCTAAAAGGGAAAGTAGGGTGCGGTTATGGAGGTTGCCGCTTTTCGATTTGCTCTTGATCTTGTTAGCTTCGATGGCCCGCGCTTCTTCGATCCAGTTATCGTCTGGATCACATTCATCCGCGCATCTACAGTCGGTGCAGGCTTGGAAGCATAACGCTTTAGCGGCCGCCCTGATCTGAACTGTCGTCACGCTTCACTCCTACATGACTTTGCGCGGGCGGCACGCACTCACCGGCATTCGAAGGATATGCCTGATGGCCCGTGGTGTGCGAGTTCACAAGATCAAACGGCGCGCCCGCCGGCTAATCGGTGTCGCAAGGGCCAGCACCCAGAAACGAGCACTCGCCTTTATCTCAGTTAAGAGAAGCTGACTTCGGCGCCAGCAACAGCGCGTAGCAGGCGTCCACAAGAGCGGAATTGGGATAGGTTTCACCCGGCAGCGTCACGAACTCCTTGGGGAACTCCTCCGCACGCTTCCACGACTCGACCTTCGAAAGCGCGATTGTTTTTGCCGCTGCATCAGGCTGCGCGCGGAATTTGTCGGCGCACACGGGCGCCAGCGCCGCTACGACCGCCAGCTTAGACTGCTCTTGCGCCATTTCGTGAGCGGTGCTGCCGAGGAACCAGCCGCCCCAGTTAAAGCCGACAAAGATGGTTGCGACAGCCCCCACGGCCGCGCCTTGCAGCAGACGCTTCAGCGATTCTCCCTGCAGGATTGAAGGCATTTGCATGGTATCTCCTTTCGTCCGACATGTCGGAGCAACGCCACGAAGACCTGGCGCGTTTTGGATCAGCTTGAATTGAAGACCGAAGCCTTTACGACGGCGTATCGATTATTATTCGCGTACGCCTTTGTCCGTCTGGAATCTGAGCAAAATAGCTCACCTCCGACGTTTCCACCCACTCCGCAACCGAGATAGCCCCAGGTCTGGATAACCGCGTTGCAAAGGCGCCTCCACGTTGTCGCACAAGGTCATGGATAAGCAGGTCGCACAGCTCGAGGCACTAAACGCCGGCAACGGGGTGAAGCAAGCGATCTAGCACGCGAATGTGTTCGCAGCCCCGGCAACCTTCGCGGCACTCCAGCGTTGTTGTTGTTCTCATGACAAAATCTTTTGTTTGAGCTATAATAGGAGGCTCACTTGCTTCATAAAACATTCATTGCTTGCGTGCTGCTGTCGCCTTCGGCTGCCTGCCAGCAGCGACGAATGCGTTAGCTTCCGACCATCCAGGCGGTCATGCCGGCGTCCGACATGGCACGACCGGACATGCGATGGCAGGCCGCGCTCGCGCCGGACATGCGGCTGGTTTCGCTCGTGGCGGTCGTGTTGTCCGATACGAACGCGGCTACCGCAATGGACCGATCTATAACGGCCCGATCTACGACAGCTGCGAAGACTACGGTTACGGCTATGGTTACGGCCCTAACCGCGGCTGCCCCACCTACGGCGTTCCCCTTGTCGGCGGTGTGATAAATGGCGTTTTCGGCGGTTACTCCGCCTACTAAGGGCACCCAGCGAGCTTGAATCACGGCGGTCGCTTTTCAGATTGGAAATGCGGCCGCCGTAGGCGTAAGGCGCCTCCACATTGACGCCGGCTGCGGCCAAGGCTGGCTCAGGAAAAAGCGCTGTAGAACGCTCGCGCTATAATCAAGATCACGAGGAATGCGGGCACAACGACCGGCGGGACGAACCAGCTCCTGGCTGTGTCGCGCGCCAGCCGGTTGTGAGCGCTCGCGATTGTCGGCGCCGCGGCGGCCTGACCTTCTAGGGACTTGCTCATGCTATTTTGCGAGGCGTTGTTTGCTGAAGGCGGCGGCCACTTCTTTGTTCTTTATCCGCGCCGTCGGGTTGCCGCGCTCGCCAAGATTCTGCTCTTCGGTGCCATCACCCATCATGCCAGGATGAACGACCTTGGCCTGCTTCCTGGTATCGTGAGCGGTCGGGGTTTTATTCGTCATGCCAAATACTCCGGGTGAGCTCCCCGATAGCGGGGATGCGAAGGAACGTCCTTCCGAAGGTTTCAAAACTAGACCGCTGGCCAAGTCAAAACTGTACAAAATTGCCCAGTTTTCACGGGTCTTGCGGATTTATCCGCATGCGCCCGCGTCGGCAAAGTGGGGCTGTTTAATCCTTGATTCGCGGCTGGTCGTGCAGAATGACGTTCAACAATGAACTATGGACTTCAATGCCGTGTTCAACGCCGCCATTGTAGCCGATGAAACCCAGTTTTCGGAATTTGTTCATGAAGAAACTGACGCGAGACCGGGTCGTACCGATCATCTCCGCAAGAGTCTCCTGACTGATCTTGGCGATAATCGGCTCCGGCCGACCTTCCTTGCCGAAGTTCGCCAACAGTAGGAGCAAGCGGGCAAGTCGCTTCTCACTCGAATTGAACAGCTGATCGACTAGGTCTGCTTCGACGCGGATGGCGCGGCTGAGAAGATGGGCAATGAACATTTCGGAGAATGCCGGTTCCTCATGGATCACCTTGATGATTGCTGATTTTTCCAATCTGACGATGGCGGCATCCGTCATGGCCGTGACGGTCGCGATACGCTGGGCCTGCCCGGCAAGACAGCCCTCGCCGAAGAACTCGTCCGCCCCGAGTATTGCGATGACCGCTTCCTTGCCTTGCTCGGAAACAACGGTGAGCTTCGCCTTGCCCTTCTGGATGTAGAACACCGCATCGCCAACGTCGCCTTGGGAAAAGACAACCTGGCCTTTGCGGTACTTGCCGATGCTGCGGCCTTCCCCGATACGGGCGAGAAAGTCCTTGGTATCGAATAAAATGATCCCTCGCTGCCGCAAATCGGCGCTGTTTTCCCTGCCCACGTTTGCTTTCAAGGGCGAAACCGATACGGCACCAGGGTTGCTCACGGTCAACTTTCCCATCACGGCGGGACGCTTCTGGCCTTTGGGGCCGCTAGGCAAAGGGTCAACTCCCGCCCTTTTGGCGCGCATTAACGTATTCTTCCCATAGCCAATATAGTCCGGCACTCCCAACTACGCCTGCCGCAACCTTCACCCCCAAGGGCCAAGACGGGTCAATGAACCAGAAGTAAGCCAATCCGCCCCACCCCAGAGCCAGCAGCGATAGCGCTACAATTAAGTTTATCGCGCGATGGAGCGGTCCCATGACGGCTAGATTGACCGAGGGAGGGCGTGCGTCAAGGGCGACAAATTCAGACTGCGAAGAGCCATCGAAAGCACACCGATTACGCAGAACTCCCAGGGCTACTGCCGGCAGACGCCGCGCGCGCGGCCTCAGCCTGTTCAATCAACCGAGGCGACGACCCTGAAAAAACCCCTTATTCGTCGTGTTCTGCGTGATGTTTGCGGTGTCCCCCTCTTCGGCTGCGTTGGCATGATGTTCATGCTTCACCAGCTTCTTGTCCTTCGCGACTTCGTTCGCACTCTTTGGACCTTTCGTGCTGCGATTGGCTGGCGGCACCGGCGGCATACGGCTCGACATGCTAAGAATCCTCACGTTGCGTGGTTGCTTGACTGCAAACTAAAGACCCTGCGTTAAACTAAAGACCCTGCATTCGCCATCAAGATTGCTCCCAGTCGCCATGAGCGGCCTACGCCTTGATGCATCGCGGATCATTAGAATCCCAAGGCCGAGTGGAACTCGACCAAAAGCCATACAAAGGCAATCGCGCATCCGAAGACGATAAGCTCCATTTGTACGCTCGGCGACGCATTGTCATTAACTGCCTGCGCGCGGGACATCACCGGCCAATCCCGAGCGGGCTTCGGCCTGCGCGGCCCATGAGTATCCGTCATCGAACTCTCCCTTTGATCTGAATTAATTTCGGCTATTGAACTGACATAAGTACGATGCTCGACGTTTGCTAGAAGTCGCGCATAAACATAAATGTGCGGCGTCGCCTATTGCGGGTCATCGCGCGAGGCAAGAGCATTTGAGCAGGGATCAAACGCTCAAAATCGCCATTGAACGACAATGATATTTCAGAAATGCCTCCTTAAAACGCTGCAATGGCATTCAAGAGGTCGGGTGTTCGACTCCTCCCTGGCTCCGCCAAAATTTCAATCCAACAAAAGCGACTCCGGCTTCAGAATTCTCACTCGTAAGTTCGAGCAAGCTATCGGTCACCACTCGCGCTGCATCACACAGCAACTGATTCCTCCGCCTCATCGCCCCGTCGCCGCCAGCGCGAGCGCAGGCGGCACAGGCGCGAAGGGATGAAGCACAGATCCTCGAGAATGCCGGCGAGGCGCTGACCGCGGCCGAGCGCGCGATCGAGCGCCGCCATGGTGCGAGCGAGCCCCGGATCGTCGTCGCGCACCCAGGTGCGCAGCACCGAACCGTAAAGCAGCGCAAGGCCTTGCGCGCGTAGCGCGCCGCGCGGTCCCGACGCGGTGATGCCGGCCGCCGCCAGCATCCATTTCTGCGAGCGCGCGCCGAGCGCGTTGAGCGCCAACGCCAGCGGCGGATTGCGGCCCGCGGAGCGTAAGAGCGAGCGGATCGCTTGCCGGTCGGGCGCCAACAATTCGAGCCGGCGCATCAGCACGTCGAACAGCCGCTCGCGCGGCGGCTCCTCGGCCATGTCGCGCAAATCGGAGGCGAGCACGGCGCGATCGACGTCTTTGGTGTGCGCCGCGACGATCGCCAGTGGCGAACCGAAGGCGCCGCGCAGCGCGGCGAGCGACACGCCGGCGCGCTCGGCAATCTGGGCCAAGCCGATGCGCTCGATCGGCTGCTCGACAAGCAACCCAAACAACGCGGCGATGATTTTGTCGCGGTCGCTCGCCGGCGCCGCGCGCGCGGCGCTCGGCGCCGATCGGGCTGCCTTGCGGGTGGATCGTGCCGGACGAGCGGCTTTACGGGCCATGACCAACTCCTACGCGCCGAATTTTTTGCCGAAGCTGCGCCATTGAGCAGCGGCAGGGCTCAATGTAGTCGCACGGCGCGAGGCTTCCAAGCCGCGGCGGCTTCAGCCGGCCAGCTGGCGCGAGCGCGCGGTTGCGGCGGCGACGGCCTTTTCCATGAGGCTTTTCAAGCCGTTTTGCGCCATCAGCACCTCGAGCGCGGCCGCGGTGGTGCCGCCCGGTGAGGTCACGTTTTCGCGCAACGCCGCGGCATCGAGCGGCGAGCGATGCAGCAACTCCCCCGAACCCGACACGGTCTCGCGGGCAAGCTTCTGCGCGAGTGGCACCGGCAATCCCGCCGCCACCCCGGCCTGCGCCAAAGCCTCGGCCAGCAGGAACACGTAAGCCGGGCCTGAGCCGGACACCGCCGTCACCGCATCCATCAGCGCTTCATCATCAACCCACTCGACCGCGCCGGTGGCGGAAAGCAGAGCTTCGGCAAGCTGCCGCTGCGCGCCGCTCGCGCGCACCGGCACCGCGACCGTGATGCCGCGCCCGATGGCGGCGGGCGTATTCGGCATGGCGCGCACCAACGCCCCTGCCCGCTCGAGCGCGGTTACGAGAAAGTGCAGCGTCTGCCCGGCCATGATCGAAATGACGAGCGTGCCGGCACCCACAATTGCGCGAAGCGGAGCGATCGCTGCGGCCGCGATCTGCGGTTTGACCGCGAGCACGACGACGGCGGCATCGCGCAGCGCGCGCAAATCCGGATTGAGCGTCAGGCCGCGCTTCGCCAGCGCCGAAATATCGGGCGACGGCGACGGCTCGATCACGGCGACATGGTTGGGCGCGAGGCCGAGCCGCAGCCAGCCTTCAAGCAGCGCCGATCCCATCTTGCCGGCGCCCACCAGCACAAGCGTGCCGGAAAAATCGCGTAAATCTCGATCGCTTGTTTCGGAATCGTCATTTGCCGCGCGCATGGCATCAACCCTGTCAGTGCGGGAGTGCGCGCAATGCTAGCCGTCTTCGTTGCGCTCTGACAAATGCGGATGCCGCGAGCCTTGGCAGCCGGATCGATGGGGAAATCGCCCGCCTAGGCCTCGCCGGAGGTCTCGAACATCGCGGAATCCATGGCCTCGCGTGCCGACTTTCCGGCCCAGATCACGAACTGAAAGGCCGGAAAATAGCGCTCGCAGGAATCGAGCGCGCTGCCCAGCACGGCCTCGCATTGCCGGTCGGAGGCCTCGACCCCGCCCGCCAGCACCAGCGCGTGGCGGAACATGACGACGCCGTTCTGCGTCCACACGTCAAAATGACCGATCCACATTTGCTCGTTGATCAAGGCGACCAGCGCCTGCACCTCGGCAAGCCGCGGCTCCGGCACCTTCATGTCGAAGGCGCAGGCCACGTGCAGCGCCTCGATGTCGTTCATCCAGGTGAACGAGACCTGATAATTGGTCCAGCGCCCGGTCACGTTGAGCGCGATTTCGTCCTCGCCGGCGCGTTCGAATGGCCAGTGATTGGTGGCCGCCATGCGCTCGACCACTTCGAGCGGGCTTACTTTTTCATCGCGCGTGAGTTCGATGACGGACATGACGCCTCCACAGCTGCGTTGGGTGGAAATGCGCACGCCACTGGACCTTGCCGAGCTCCCGGGCTGCGATTTGACGCAGGGACAAGTTCAGACCGCGGGTTGACCGAACGCCGCGAATCAGCCGGCCCACCGACTATAGTCGTTCGGATTCCGCCCGCCAAACTCGACTCCGGCCCCGCCACGCGCACTCGTTGTTTGCTTCATGAAGTGATTTGGCCGCGCGGCACAATGCGGGCGGCGACTCCGTCCACAATCAAACCTGCGACAAGTTGACTCGGGGGAGCCGGCAAGCCGCCGCCGGTCCGCAAAGCGCGGTGCGTCAAAAACCAAGCGCGTCATTTACGCCGCGACTACGTGCTTGCCGGCGATACGGCGCGCGGCGGCGGCTGAAGACTAAAGACAAAGCAATGGATTTTGATCAGTCGAACAGGCTCGACACCGATTCCTCGGCGGCGGTGCGGCCGATCGCTTCGCCGATCAAGGTTCCGATCGACAGCACGCGGATATTCTTCGCGGTCGCGACCGTCTTGGTGGGCTGGATCGAGTCGGTGATGACGAGTTCCTTCAGATGCGAGCTGCTCACGCGATCGACCGCGTTGCCGGACAGCACACCGTGGGTGATGTAGGCGTAAACGGAATGCGCGCCCTTTTCCAATAGCGCCTCGGCGGCGTTGATCAGCGTGCCGCCGGAATCGACGATGTCGTCGACCAGGATGCAGATGCCGCCGTCGACGCGACCGATGACGTTCGCCACTTCGGACTCGCCCGGCCGCTCGCGCCGTTTGTCGATGATGGCAAGCGGCGCATCGATGCGCTTGGCAAGACCGCGGGCGCGCACCACGCCGCCGACGTCCGGCGACACCACGATGACCTTGCCGAGATCGAAGCGCTCGCGGATATCGCGCATCATCACCGGCGCAGCAAACAGATTGTCGGTCGGAATGTCGAAGAAGCCCTGGATCTGCCCGGCGTGCAGGTCGAGCGTGAGCACCCGGTCGGCGCCGGCATGGGCGATCAGGTTGGCGACGAGCTTTGCCGAAATCGGCGTGCGCGGCCCGACCTTGCGATCCTGCCGGGCATAACCGTAGTACGGGATCACCGCCGTGATGCGCCGCGACGAAGCACGCCGCAACGCGTCGATGATGATCAGCAATTCCATCAGGTGATCGTTGGCCGGAAACGACGTCGATTGGATCACGAAGACGTCGGCGCCGCGGACGTTTTCCTGAATCTCGACGAAGATCTCCATGTCAGCGAAGCGGCGGACCACCGCCTTGGTCAGCGGGATGCCGAGGTAATCGCCGATTGCCGCCGCCAGCGCCGGGTTGGAATTGCCGGCGACGAGCTTCATCGTTCCATTATTGCCGGCATGGCGTTGCTTGGTGCCGGCCCCGGCCATGGAGGTCTCCCGCGCGCGATCGAGCATCACGCGGGTCTGATACAGGCCGCCCGCCGGGCTGGCAATATGAATCCAGGGCTTGTCCCCGCGCCTTTTTCTTATGGGTTACCAGCCATTTAGCGCCGGCCGCCAGGGGATCGAAACGGCGTTAAAGCTATTTGCCGTCGACCGTTCGCCACGCCTATTCGGGCACCAGCGCAATGGCATTGACGTGGCGCCCGTAATCGGATTCGCCGCGATGGGTGGCGCGGCGGTAACTGAAAAACCGCGCCGCGTCCGCGTAAGTGCAGGCATTGAGGTCTTCGACCTGCGCCAAGCCGGCGCGGCGTAGCCGCGCCGCGATGTAGCCGGGCAGGTCGAACAGCGCATGGCCGGGACGCGCCGCAGGCGCAAAGAACAAGCCGCACTCGCCGTTCTCCGCCGCGAAGCGTTCGATCAGATCGGGCCCGACTTCGTAGTTAGGCTGGCGAATCATCGGTCCAAGCGCGGCGCGGATGCGTTGGCGCGTCGCTCCGAGTTGCTCCATGGCAGCGATCGTCGCTTCGAGAACGCCGGCCAGCGCGCCGCGCCAGCCGGCGTGCGCGGCACCGATCACGCCCGCCTGCGCTTCGGCAAACAGAATGGGACCGCAATCGGCCGTCGATACGCCGATGGCGAGTAGGGGGATTCGCGTGACGATGCCGTCGGCCGGCGGCCGCGCATCGGCCGGCCACGGCTCCTCGGCGACAATCACCTGCGGCGAATGGATCTGATACGCCGTGATCAGGCAGCGCGGCTCGACGCCCAGCGCCGCCGCCATGCGGGCGCGGTTTTCGGCCACGTGGGCGGCATCGTCAGCCGAACCGATGCCGCCGTTGAGACTGGCGTAGAGGCCGGTCGAGACCCCTCCGTCGCGGGTGAAGAAGGCGTGGCGGATGCCCGGCAGCGCGAGCGTTTCCGCCCGGATCGTCTTCATGACGTCTCGAACCCGGGAAGCTGATCGAGCTTCGGATCGGCGATGGCCAAAACCTTGCACAGTTCACCCATGCCGCGCGCCCCGCTCGCGGTCAGGCGCGACAGCGCCTGGTCGATCTCGGTGCTCTTGCCGTAGGGCGCGTGCGCCTTGAGCGCCGCGGCACGTTGATCGATGCCTAATCGGCGCAGCCAATCGCGTTGCGCGACCGGCCCATGAACGCGGCCGCCGATGCTTTCGGCCGCTTGCGCCAGGGCTTGGAAATCGACATGGGCAGTGAGGTCGACCTCGCCGGGGGAGCGCAACGGGTCGGCGAATGTGTGGCCCGCGACCGCTTGCAAGGTCTCGCCGAGGCCGTACCAGGCGTGGCCGTAATCGATGAGCAGCGCCGCACCGTCTTTGCGCACGCGCCGTCCGATCTCGAGCGTGACCGCGTCGGGACGCCATTCATAGATCGAGCCTTCGGGCGACTGCCGCAGGCCGCGCGGCAGAGTCGCCTCGAAATGCGCCAGCGGCTCGCGCATCGCGCCGATGGCAAGCGCGCCATCGGCTCCAATGACGACGGCGCGCTCATGCCAGCCGTCTTTTTGCTTCACGGCCTGATGGATGGGTAGCGCGTCGATGAATTCATTGGCGACGATCAGACAGGGTCCGGCGGGAACCTCCTCCAGCGCGCTGTGCCACAGCACCGGCAGTCCCAGAGATTCCAAACGCCGCTCTTGCACTTTCTGCAAGGCCGGGCTGATCTCGACCAGATGCAGGACGATGGCGGCTTGAAATCCTGGCACCGCCTTGGCCGCGCGCACCGCATCGATCAGCATGGTGCCGCGGCCGGGACCAAGCTCGATCAATCTGATGTTTTCCGGCGCGCCGAGCTGCTGCCAGACCGACGCGAGCCACAGCCCGACGATCTCGCCGAACATCTGGCTAATCTCAGGTGCGGTGATGAAGTCGCCGCCGGCGCCGAACGGATCGCGGTTGATGTAATAGCCGTATTGCGGATGGGTCAGGCACAACCGCATGTACTGGGCGATCGGCATCGGCCCGGCGATGCCGATCAGCCGGCGGATTTCGGCTTCGAGCGGTGAGATTTCGTCAGCCATTCTCTGGTTTTGGCTTTGGTTCTGGCTTGGGTTCTGGCTTCGGATTGGGTTTGGACTCGTAGGTCGCCGCGTAGGCGAGGATCGCGATGCCGGCCAGCATCAGGGGAACACACAATAGCATTCCCATGGTCAGTCCGCCCCAGAGAAATCCGAGCTGTGCGTCCGGCTCGCGAAAGAACTCGCAGACGATCCGCGCCACCCCATAGCCGAGCGCGAAGAAGCCGGTGACGATGCCCGGCCGCCGCAGTGCGCCGAACCGCACCAACAGATTGAGCAAAACAAACAACGCGACGCCTTCGAGCGCGGCCTCGTAGAGCTGGCTCGGATGGCGCGGCAGCGGGCCGCCGTTCGGGAACACCATGGCCCAGGGCACATCGGTCGGCCGCCCCCACAATTCGCCGTTGATGAAATTGGCGATGCGGCCGAGAAACAGCCCGATCGGCGCCACCGCGGTGCTCACATCGCCGAGCGACAAGATCGGAATGCGCCGATGCAGCGCGAACAACACGATGGCGACGATGCAACCCAGCACGCCGCCATGGAACGACATGCCGCCGTTCCACAGCGCCAAAATCTGCAACGGGTGCGCGGCGAACAGTGGCAGATCGTAGAACAGCACATAGCCGCTGCGCCCGCCGAGCACGATGCCGAGCGTGATCCAGATAATGAAGTCATCGAAATCAAGCGCGGTGAGCGGCGCCGCACCGCCCCACAACCGTTCCGATCTGATAATGGCGCGCGCATAAATCCAGCCGGCCAGGATGCCGACGATATAGGCGAGCGCGTACCAACGCACCGCCAGCGGACCGAGATGGATCAAAACCGGGTTGATCGCCGGAAATGGCAGGACCGGTAACACGAACATCAGGTGGATTTCCCTGCGGCGGCGGCCGGCGCGCGCCTCGCCGATCAGACTGCCCCTTTCGCCCCTTGCGAGGGCGGCGCACCATCGCCATTGTTTGGCCGTATAGCAAGCCGGGCGCGACGGCGCGCTTTTCGGAGGCAGCCATGGTGCAGACGACAAATCGGTTTTTCGATGAAGTCGCGCGGCTCATGAACGACGCAGCCGGGGCGGCGCAAGGGGTGCGGCGCGAATTCGAGACGCTGTTCCGCAATCAGGCGGAGCGCGTCCTGCGCGAGCTCGACGTGGTGCGGCGCGAGGATTTCGAGGCGGTCAAGGACATGGCGCGGATCGCCCGCGAGGAGAACGAAGCGCTCAAGGCCCGCGTCGCCGCGCTCGAACAGGCGCTGGCCAGGACGACCGATCCGGCGGTCGGGCCGGGCACCGCCTGAGGCGGCCAAAATCGCCGGCTTTCCTTGTCTTTCGCACGCCGCGCGGCTATAAGCCCGCCAGCGCCGCTATGCCCCGGTCGGGGCGCGGCAATTCCCCTTCGCATCGATAGGGTTAGCACAGGATCACGTTATGGCGACCGTTAATCTGATCAAGGCCGCGGCGCGGCCACGGGGCAGCAAGGGCGCCGCCCGGGCGGAGCGTCGGGCCGGCCGCGTGCCGGGCATCATTTACGGCGACGGCAAGCCGCCGCTGCCGATCTCCGTCGATTTTGCCGATTTGAATCGGCGCATCTATGCGGGCCATTTCCTCACCACCATCCACGATGTGGAAGTCGACGGCACCAAGCACCGCGTCATTCCCCGCGATTTCCAGCTCGATCCGGTGCGTGACAAACCCGTGCATGTCGATTTCATGCGGCTCGGCGAGGGCGCCACGATCCGCGTCAACATCCCGGTGCATGTGAAAAACGCCGACCAGTCGCCAGGCGTCAAGCGCGGCGGCACGGTCAGCATCGTTACCCATACGGTCGAGGTGCGCTGTCGCGCCGACGCCATCCCCAGCGCCATCGAAGTCGACGTGAGTGGGCTCGAGATCAATTACTCGAAGCACTTGAGCGACATCACCTTGCCGGAAGGCGTCCGCGTCGTGTCCGGCCGCGACATCACGCTGGTCACGGTGGTGCCGCCGTCGGGCTATGCGGAAGAGATGAAAGCGGCTGCGGAAGCCGCCGCCGCTGCGGCCGCGGCAGCTGCTGCCGCACCCGTCGCCGGCGCTCCGGCCGAGGGCGGCGCGCCCGCCGCGGCGCCGGGCGCCGCGCCTGCTCCGGGAGCGGCACCCGCTGCCGCCGCGCCTGAGAAGAAGTGAGGGCCTCGCCCGCGGGACCGCACTGATGCTGCTCCTGGTGGGCTTGGGTAATCCAGGGGCGCGTTATGCCGGCAACCGGCACAATGTCGGCTTCATGGCCGTCCAAGCTATCGCCAAGCGCCACGGCATCGGACCGTGGCGCCGGCGTTTTCAGGGCGTCGCCTGCGAGGGGCCGCTCGGCGGCGAGCGCGCGCTGCTGCTGTTGCCTGGAACGTTCATGAATGAATCCGGCCGCGCCGTCGCCGAGGCGGCGCACTTCTACAAGCTTCCGCTCGGCGACGTGATCGTCGTCCACGACGAAATCGATCTGCCGCCCGGCAAGCTGCGGGTGAAGACCGGGGGCGGGATCGCCGGTCACAACGGCTTGCGCTCGATCTCGGAGCATATCGGCAACGATTACCGGCGCGTGCGCATCGGCGTCGGCCATCCCGGCAACAAGGATCTGGTCCACGCCTATGTGTTGAACGATTTCGCCAAGAGCGAGCGGCCCTGGGTCGAGGCGCTGGTCGGCATCATCGCCGACAATGTCGAGCTCCTCGCCCGCGGCGCCGACGCGACGTTCCAAAACAAGGTGCACCTCGCCATGGCGGCCGCCGGATTTGGCGAAGCCGCGAATGGCGACACAACAAACTAAGAAGATTCAAGCAAAGCGAACTGAACCACTATGGGATTCAAATGCGGCATTCTCGGCTTGTCCAACGTCGGCAAGTCGACCCTGTTCAACGCGCTGACCGCGACTGCGGCGGCGCAAGCCTCGAACTATCCGTTCTCCACCATCGAGCCGAATGTCGGCGAGGTGCTGGTGCCCGATCCGCGGCTCGACGTGCTCGCCAAGCTGGCGAAATCCGCCAAGCTCAAGCCGACGCGCCTGACCTTCGTCGACATCGCCGGCCTGGTCAGCGGCGCCTCGCGCGGCGAAGGTTTGGGCAATCAATTCCTCGCCCATGTGCGCGAGGTCGACGCCATCGCTCACGTGGTGCGCTGCTTCGTCGATCCGAACGTCGCCCACGTCACCGACCATATCGACCCGATCGCCGACATCGACACCATCGAGACCGAGCTGATGCTCGCCGACCTCGACAGTTTGGAGCGGCGGATCGACGGCCTGAGCAAGAAGGTCAAGGGCAGCGACCAGGACGCGCGCGACGCGCGCGACACGCTCGACCTCGTCAACCGGGCGCTGGCGCTGTTGCGCGAGGGCAAACCGGCGCGGCTCACCGAACGCAAGCCCGAAGAGGAAAAGCCGTTCCACATGCTCGGCCTGTTGACGGCGCTGCCGGTGCTCTATGTCTGCAACGTCGACGAGGCTGCGGCGGCGTCCGGCAACGAGTTTTCCCGGCAGGTCGAGGCGCGCGCCAAGGCGGAAGGCGCGGCCTGCGTCACCATCGCGGCCAAGATCGAGGCCGAGATCGCCGTGCTGCCGGCCGACGAGCGCAACGAATTTCTCGCCGCCATCGGTCTCCAAGAGCCGGGCCTCGACCGGCTCATTCGCGCCGGCTACGCGCTTCTCAACCTGATCACCTACTTCACCGCCGGTCCCAAAGAGGCCGCCGCCTGGACCGTCACGCGCGGCACCAAGGCGCCGCAGGCGGCGGCAGTCATTCATTCCGACTTCGAGCGCGGCTTTATCCGCGCCGAAACCATCGCCTATGACGACTACGTGCAGTTCGGCGGCGAAAACGGCGCGCGCGACGCCGGCAAGATGCGTCTCGAAGGCAAGACCTACGTGGTCGCCGACGGCGACGTCATGCATTTTAGATTTGCGACTTAGCCACCGACATTCTCATGTCAGGCACTGGGGGTTGCGGACCTACGGCGGCCCCCGCCTTCAGGCAGATTTTTGGATGCGGAGGACAACTACACAAGTACTCGCGGCTTCGCTAACCTAGATTAATTCACTGCCAAGCAGTGTCGTTGTATTGTTCGCACACATAGGGCTCAAATGGCCTTTGACGCATTCATTAGCTACTCGCATCTGGACAAAACGACTGCGGACGCCACTACCGCCATATTAGAGGCGGCTGGCGTTCGATGCTGGATTGCCCCCCGCGATATTGAACCAGGCAAAGAGTGGGGAGGGGCCATTGTCGATGCCATAGACGCCTGCCGCGTGTTGGTGGTCATTTTTTCATCTAACGCAAATCAATCAAGGCAGGTCGTACGGGAAATCGAACGCGCCATCAGCAACGGCACCCCCGTCATACCGATTCGAATCGAGGATATCGCTCCCACTTCATCCATGGCGTACTTCATGAATTCTATTCATTGGCTCGACGCGCTGAGCCCCCCGCTTGAGGAGCATCTAGTACGCCTTGCAAACTCGATAAAGGCGTTATTGTCGGCAAATTCGCAGGACAAGGACGCGGTAGAGGCAATACTCAGATCAATAGGTAAAGCCCCTTCACGCACCGCCGCGTATCGCGTCGCGTATTGGTTCGTCACTTTATTGGCCGGAGGATCGTGTGCTGTTCTCGCAGGGTTTTGGCTCTATCATTTGGGCGACGTTCCGATCAAAGTCATTTCAGCAACGTATGGCGGCAATTGCGATGTCCCTTCGGGCAATGCCACAGACGCGCTTGCCAAAGCTTGTAACGCCAAGACAAGTTGCGACTACACAATCGATTACAAAATTCTTGGCGATCCAAAATATCTCTGCGCCAAGGACTTTTACGTAGAATGGCAGTGCGGCGAAAGTTCGCGTAACACCCGCGTCGGCAAGGAAGCTGGATACGAGTCGGTGGTACATCTCGACTGCGAATAGACATTGGAGTCCGCATTCCGGGATTGTTTCGTCGGCCATTCGGCGAGCTACGCTTGCCGCGCCGGATTTACGAGCACGTCGCTTGATCTTCCGAACTTTCACATCTGTCCGCGATTGCGGATGGCGCCGAGATGCTCGTTGATGCGGAAGACGATGAGCACGAATTCGGCGCCGATGCGCGAGATGACGATGCCCATGCCGGCGCCGAGCACGCTGGCGATCAGAAAGATCATGCCGATGAACGGATTGAACGCCATGGTATCGAGCGAGCCGACGATGCCGGCGACGCCGAGCAGAATGCAAATGACGACGGCGAGCCAATAAAAGACTTTGATGACCGTGGGCGTTACGAACCGGTCCCACTGGAACAGGTCGCCGATCCCGAACATGCTGCTTCCCCCATTAGCAAATAACAAAGTGATTCTTGCCGCCACGCCAGAGTGCCCGTGAGGATTGTCCGGGTCAATTGCGGCAGGAGATGGAAAAGCCGCGGCGATTGACGACATTTCCGGCGCATCCTAGAGGGGACCGGGCTCCAGGTGGTCATGCGCTGGTTCGGCTTGCAAAATCTGACGGCGGGCGCCGCAAAGCTGTCGCGGCAGGAGCGCCGCGCCGCCGCCATTGCGGGCGGCGCCCACGCGCTGCACGACGGCTATACCGATCTGATCTACATCATGCTGCCGCTGTGGCAGGCCGAATTCGGCTTGAGCTACGCGGCGCTCGGCCTGTTGCGCAGCATGTTCGTCGGCGCCATGGCGGGCCTGCAGATTCCCGCAGGCCTTCTGGCGGAGCGCTTTGGCGCCGCCGCCGTGCTGGCGGCCGGCACCGCGCTTGCCGGCTTCGGCTATTGCATCGCCGGGGCGAGCACCGGCTTTGCCATCCTGCTCGGCGCGCTGGTCATCGGCGGTGCCGGCGCCAGCACGCAGCATCCGATCGCGTCCGCATTGGTCGCCCGCGCCTTTGCCGGGCCGCGTTCGCTGCGGGCGCTCGGCACCTACAATTTTTCCGGCGACCTCGGCAAGATGACGGTGCCGGCGGCGCTATCGCTGATGCTGCTGGCGCTGCCCTGGCGGCCGGCGCTCGCCATTCTGGGCGGCGTCGGCGTCCTCCTGGCGATCGTGATCTTTGTGTTCACGCCGCGCTACGGCCGCGCCGCGATCGCGGAAGAAGGCCACGCCGACATCGGCAAATCGCAGCAGTCTTCCGCCTTCGCCATGCTGCTTGCGATCGGCATTCTCGACAGCGCCACCCGCATGGGCTTTTTGTTGTTTCTGCCGTTCGTGCTCACCGCCAAGGGCGCAAGCTTGCAGAATGTCGGTCTTGCCATGACGCTGGTGTTCGCCGGCGGCGCCGCCGGCAAGCTGGCTTGCGCCTTCATCGGCGCGCGCATCGGGGCGATCGCCACGGTGTGGCTGACCGAGGGACTGACGGCGCTGGGCATCGTCGCGCTGTTGCCGTTGCCGCTGCCCGCCGCGATGCTGCTGCTGCCGCTGATCGGCGTTGCGCTCAACGGGACCTCCTCGGTGCTTTACGGTTCGGTCCCGGATCTGGTCACGGCGGAGCGGCGCACCCGCGCGCTCAGCATTTTTTATACCGGCACGATCGGCTCCGGCGCGCTTGCGCCGGTGCTGTTTGGACGCGTCGGCGATGCGCTCGGCGTCTCGCCGGCGTTGATCGTGGTCGCCGCGGCCGCTCTCGCCACGTTGCCCTTGGCAGCGCTGCTGCGGCCGGCGCTGGCCCGCAGTTACGGTGCCGGCACGGCGTGACCGCGCCAAGTTTGCGGCGGCGGAACCGGGCTCAATTCTTCAGCAGTCTCAGAGCAGCCGAGCCGGAACGCCCGGCATCAAGCGGCGTTTGTCTGACGTTCGTTCGGTCGTGTTCCGGACCATGCATAGGGAGTAGCTCATGCGCATCCATATCCCCTGTACCGCGCTCGGACTGGGGCTTGCCGTCGTGGCGCCGGCGGCCCACGCGGAGACGATCGTGACGCGGCAGATCGTCAATCAGCCGGTGGAGACCGTGCGGACCGTCACCGTCACGCGGACGGTGCGCCCCGTTATTCACCGGCGGGTCGTGGTCACGCGGCGCACCACGGTCAGCGATCGCGTCGCGCCGATTGCGCCCGCTCCTGCGGCGGTTGCCACGACATATCGGCGGCCGATCTACGACGCCGTCGCACCTGCGCCCTATCCGCGGCCCGTCTACGACGTCGTCGCGCCGCCGGCGCCGCCGGTCGTCAACGCCTATCCGCGGCCGGTTTATGACGTGGCAGCGCCGGCGCCTGCGATCGCCGAGCCTGTCGCTGACGACACCGTGGTCGCTCCGGGGGCGCCCGTGCCACCGTATGCGGGCGCTCCGCCGATGCCGACCTACCACTACGTTTACGAGTGGGATCGCATTCTCGTCATCGACGACGCGACCGGCATTGCGGTGCAGGCGCTGCCGCGCTGACGACGCGCAACGATCGGGTGGTGCGCGCTGCGCAGGAGCGCAGCGCGCGGCGCCTTTGCCGCACGGGAGTAATGCGATGACCATACGCCTCACTCGGGTTGCCATCTTCGGAGCGCTCGCGTTGGCCGGCGGCGCGATCCAGCACAATGCCGAGGCGCAAGGTGTCGACGCCGGCGGACCGCCGAGCGCGCTCAACGGCGGCGCTGAACAGAAGCTGGTCCTGACGCCGGAACAACGCCGCGCGATCTATGCCGCCGCCACCAAAGAGAAGAGCAAAATCGCCAAGATCCGGTTTCCTGCCATGATCGGCGCCGAGGTACCGCCGATGCTCGAACTCTACGCGCTGCCCGACGACGCCGTGGCCGGCAATCAATCAGCCAAATTCTTCGAGTACACGGTCGTGCAGGACCAAGTCGTGTTGGTCGATCCGACGCGCATGCGCGTGGTCGACGTGATCGGGCCGCCGCGTTAGCGGTTTAAGGGCTTTGCTTGGCGCTTTCGACCACCGCCTTCGGCAGCACGTCGAGATATGGTCCCATGAAGAACGCCTCGCCGGTGCCGTCGCCGTAATAGCGGTCGTAGGCGTCGATCATCGCCCGCACCGGCGCCACACAGGACGGCATCGAGGCGACGATCAAGTCGCCGAGCGCGGCCTGCCTGCTGCCGTAGCGCGGATCGGCGGTGACCGCGTGCACGATGCAGGTGGTCGCGGAGCGGACCAGCGGCTCGGTGGCGGCCATTTTTTCCCGGATCGTCAGATGCGTTACGTCGCCCGCACTGGTCAGCGGTTCCGTGGCCACGGCGACGACCAGCGCCGAGCCGAAAAGCGAAGCAAGCAGCATGCGATGTCCCTCACCCGATGAATCACCAATAGCCGCATCGCGCCGGGCAAATCAACCCTGAATTTTCCGCGAAATAGGCGCGGTCCGCAAAACGGCACCATCGTGTCTCGTCTGTGCCGCTTCGGCGTGCTAAGTTGGCCGCGCATTTGGATCATCATCATGATGCTGCCATCGGCCCTCTTCATCGGCGCTCAGCTCGTCATGCCCGTCGCCGACAATGTTCCGGTCCTCAACATCGACCCGGTATGTCGAGGCATCGCCCAGCAGGGCGGCAGCTCGTTCCACGATACCGAAGTCGCAAAACAAAAACAGGACTGTCTGGACAGCGAAAAGCAGGTACGCGACGATTTGGTCAAACAATGGCCGACCTTCTCCGCAGCAGACAAAAATGCCTGCATCCAGGAAGCCACTACCGGCGGCGAGTCCAGCTACACCGAGCTGTTGACCTGCTTGGAAATGGCGCGCGATGCACGCAATCTGCGCACTGACCTGAATGACCCGGGCGTTGCCTCGTCGCGCACGAAAGGGCGGCGCTAAAGCTTTCAGTAAGTCCGCCGCCGCTCGCCAGCGAAGCGCCCGATCCGGTGCCGCGCTGGCGGCTAATACCCGATCAAAATTTCGGCGACGGTCGGCTTGAGCGCCCGCAACTCCGGCTCGTCCGAAACGTATTCGTCCTTCTCGGGCAATTCGGTACCGGCGGTTTTCGCCCCCGCACGTAAGTTCACGCCGGCTTTGCAGTCGCCCGGCAGTTTGGCGAGCGCGCCATCGTCCCAGCTGCTGACGCTGGCAATGCCGTCCTTATCGAAGCCCTTCAGCTTGAACGGTTTTTTATTAAGCTTCTCGATCTGCTCGAGCGTGAGCCCGAGCCGCAATCCGCCAGGTCCGGTCCAGGTCGATTTGCCGCCAATGTCGATCAGATACGTGCCGGTTCGGTTCGGATTCGACCACCACACTTCCAGCCGCTTTTTCGGATCCTTGGGAAACAACACCGTGACGCCGACCTCGGTGCCCTGCACGGTTTCGTGCGTGAAGATCATGTTGCGGGAATCGTACGCCATGGCGAGCGCCAGCATGCCGGAATCCTTGGCGAACGGGCCGCTGCATTCGACCACGGTGCGACCGGCGCCGGCGCGGACCGGCTTCGGGGCAGCGCCGCCGGGTTGGGGATTCGCACTGTGCCGCACGGGAGCCTGGCCATTCGGCGCGCTTTTAGCGCCGCCTGCGGACGATCCGCCCGGTTCGGCGACCGGCGCCGGCATCGGCTGCTGGATCTGCGAAGGAGCGAGCTGATCCTCCGGATTGAGATTGGGTTGCGGCCGTTGCTGCGCCAAAGCCGCTCCAGCGCTCCAAAGCACAGCCAGAACGGCGGCGTACACTGGAATTTCCGCCGACCGCCGCGATCGCTGACGCATTCCCCACTCCCTCGTAACGCCCGGCATGCCTATAGCACGGCTCCGCCCGTTCCCGCTCGCGATTCATTCAAACGCGGAACGCGCGGCCGCTTGGCCGATTAGAACTCCTATAAAAAGCCATTTTTTCTTTGCGCGCCAAAATCGGCCGCGCTAGGGATAGTTACAAATCGTACTAATGCCGCCGCCGCACCTGCAATGATCGTCTGCTCCTGCAACGTATTCTCCGACCACGACGTCCGCGCGACCCTCGCCGCCGGCGAAGGCGCGCCGCGGACCACCGGCCAAGTCTATCATTGCCTCGGCTGCAGCCCGCAATGTGGCCGTTGCGCGCGTACCATTCGCCGCATCATGGATGAAGCGCTGGCGGCGGCGGAACCGAGGTCCCGCCGCGACAGTTGAGAAGCGCAGCGCGGTTTTGGCGCAGACCAGCACGGCCGGCACAGCAGAATTGGTTCGGGAGCACGACCGCTCACACGAGTATTTCAGCCCGCCCGTTCCGGCTAAGATCGAGCGGCAGCGAGGAGAACGACCATGCGAGGCGAGCCGGGCGTCATCGATTACCTCAACAAGGGCCTGCGGCACGAGCTTACCGCCGTCAACCAGTACTGGCTGCATTACCGGCTACTCGACAATTGGGGCTACCGCGCGCTGGCCAAGCAGTGGCGCAAAGAATCGATCGAAGAAATGCAGCATGCCGATAAGCTCGTCGAGCGCATCATTTTCCTCGACGGCTTTCCCAACATGCAGGTGCTGGATCCGCTGCATATCGGCCAGAACGTCAAGGAAGTGCTCGACTGCGACCTTGCCTCGGAAATGTCGGCGCGCGCCCTTTACGAGGAGGCAGCGACCCATTGCCATGCAGTACGGGACTATGTGTCGCGCGACCTGTTCGAACAGCTGATGCACGACGAGGAACATCACATCGATTTCCTCGAGACGCAGCTCGAGTTGGTCGCCAAGCTGGGCCTCGAACTGTACGCCCAGCACCACATCGGCAAGCTCGACGACGACGAGCATTGAACGGCGGGCGCGGCGCGGTTGGCTGCCGCCTGCCGCAATGCTTTACAGAATCTTAACGGGCTTTTTCGGCAAGCCAACTCAGCCGGGTGGCATCGCTACGGCTTCGCTACGCCCGTTGATACGAACGATTAGGGTTAAGGGTTAAGGTTAAGAGCCATTTAAGGATTAGCTGGCATCTTCGCCCTACTTGCAGCAACGGCCTGCCGCCGCGCGTGCGGCCGTGTTCGAGGAAAGGGCAAGCTATGGTCAGCGTTAAAACTCTCATCGGCTCCGCTGCGGCAGTCATGGTCTCGACCGCCGCGTTCGCCGCCGATCTTGGTCCGCCTCCGATGCAATATCAGCCCCCGGCGCAGGTCCTGGCGCAAAGCGGCTGGTATTTGCGCGGCGACGTCGGCATCGGCGTGCAGACTTTCAACAGCTTCGAAGTCGGCCCGGCCAGCGCCGTGCCGGCGAGCTTTGTGATCAATCAGACCGATATGCAGGACACCGCCATCTTCGGGCTGGGCGCCGGTTACGTGTTCAACAACTGGCTGCGCTTCGATGTGACCGGCGAATACCGCACCAAGGCGGAGTTCAGGTCGATCGGCAGCTTCAATCAAGGCACCTGCACGGTCATCGGCGTCACCGGCACCTGCTTCGACACGTTCAACGGCAATTTCTCCGCCGCCGTGTTCATGGCCAACGCCTATGTCGACCTCGGCACCTGGTGGTGTCTGACGCCGTTCATCGGCGCCGGTGTCGGCGCTGCCTGGGATCGCATCACCGGCGTGTCCGACATCGGCCCGCTGCCGCCCGGGACCGTCGGCTTCGGCTTTACCCAGCAGGATTCGGCTAGCTGGAACCTGGCGTGGAACGTGCAAGCCGGCGTGACCTACAACGTCTCCGACACCTTCAAGGTCGATTTCAGCTGGCGGCACCTCGATATGGGCTCGCCGCAATCGGCCAACATCTTCTGCCAGAACACCGGCTCCAACAACAGCTGCGACTTCTTCCGGCTGAAGGACATAACGTCGGAGGATTTCCGCATCGGCGTGCGCTGGATGCTGCAGCCGACGCCGACACCAGTGGTCATGACCCGCGGCTGATCGCCGAACACTCCTCTACAAGACGAAACGGCGCGGGCAACCGCGCCGTTTGCTTTTTTGGTGCCGGCGAGGCGCGCTCGCGCGGCAGCCCAGCTAACCCTCCATTAAGGTTAATGCCTGATGATCGCCGCTGGTCGGCGGCTTTACGCACGCCGCGGCATGAGAGGCCGGCACATGCGGTGGGTCATCGTTGCTTTGTTCGCTCTGGGTTTTGCACCGCGGGCGCTCGCGGCGGACCTCGACATTTTGCGCGGCAGCGAGCCGGTCGGCCCGGCCTTTTACACCAACTGGAGCGGCTTCTACGCCGGCGGCCAGTACAGCTACGGCAATACCAACGCCGACTTTTCCGGGTCGACGCAACCGCTCATCGCCAGCAGCCTCATCGAATTGGCGCTGGAAAACGACGCCATGCCGTCGCAATGGCCCCTGCTCGGCTCCGGCAGCACCAGCGGCTCCGGCTTCGGCGGCTTTGTCGGCTACAACATTCAGTTTCAGGATCTGATCATCGGCTTCGAAGGCAATTACAGCCACTCGCCGGTGACGGTTCAGGCCAGCGAAACGCCGATTCTCGACCGTGTCGTCAGCGCCGGTGGACTACAATACACGGTCAACGAAACCGGCAGCGCCAGCCTGGCGCCGAAGGATTTCGGCACGCTGCGATTCCGCGCCGGCTACGTGGTCAACAATTTTCTGCCCTATGGTTTCGTCGGCTTGGCGCTCGGAGTGGCCGACTATCAGGTCACATCGTGCGTGTACGGCCAGCAGGATCCGACGGGCATCGGCGCGCCGACCGGATGCGGACAAGCGCAGGCGTACACGTCCTGCGCTACGGCAGCGCATCCGAACTGCGTCAACTACTCGGTCCCCAACACCATGACGAAGAGGGATGCTCTGCTGTACGGCATCTCGGCCGGCGGCGGCATCGACTACGCGTTCACGCAACACATCTTCGCGCGCGGCGAGTTCGAGTATGTCCAGTTCGCGCCGATCGCCCATATCGTCGCTTCCCAGCTCAACGGGCGCGTGGGACTCGGTTTCAAGTTTTGACAATGAAGTTTTGATGACGCCGGCGCGGGCAATGCACCGCCCGCTGTTTTTGCCTTGACGCCATCCTTCCGGTCCCTTATTTGCGGTCGTGGGACACCCCTCCCCAACGAGGGGCGCCTATCTGGAAGGATAGATCATGACGAATGCCACGCCCGCCGTGCGGCCGCTTGTGCCGCATTTTTCGTCCGGTCCCTGCGCCAAGCGCCCCGGCTGGACGCCACAAGGCCTCGGCGGCGCCGTCCTCGGCCGCTCCCATCGCTCCAAAGCCGGCAAGGCGAAGCTCAAGCGCGCGATCGATCTGACGCGCGAGATTCTCCAAGTTCCCGCCGCCTACCGTATCGGCATCGTGCCGGCTTCCGACACCGGCGCCGTCGAAATGGCGCTGTGGTCGCTGCTCGGCCCGCGGCCGGTGACCATGCTGGCCTGGGAATCGTTCGGCGAAGGCTGGATCACCGACGTCGCCAAGGAACTCAAGCTCAAAGACGCGACCGTGCGGCGCGCGCCATACGGCGAACTGCCCGACCTGTCCGGCCTCGATCCATCGCATGACCTGGTGTTCACCTGGAACGGCACGACCTCGGGCGTGCGCGTGCCGAACGCCGACTGGATTGCAGCCGAGCGCACCGGCTTGGCCATCTGCGACGCCACATCGGCGGCTTTCGCCCAAAGACTCGATTGGGCGAAACTCGATGTCATCACGTTCTCCTGGCAAAAAGCGCTCGGCGGCGAGGCCGCGCACGGCATGCTTATTCTGTCGCCGCGCGCCGTGGCGCGGCTCGAGAGCTACACGCCGCCCTGGCCGATTCCAAAAATCTTCCGCATGACCAAGGGCGGCAAGCTGATCGAAGGCATCTTTGCCGGCGAAACCATCAACACGCCGTCGATGCTGTGCGTCGAGGATTACCTCGACGCGCTCGAATGGGCGAAGGTGAGCGGCGGATTGCCGGCTTTGCAGGCACGCGCCGACGCCAATGCGCGCATCATCGCCGATTGGGTCGCGCGCACGCCGTGGATCGATTTTTTGGCCGCCGACCCGGCGCTGCGCTCCAACACCTCGGTGTGCCTGAAAGTGATCGACCCGGCGGTGACGCGGCTTGCCGCCGACGCGCAAGCGGCTTTCGTCAAGGGCATTGCCGCGGCGCTGGAGCGCGAGGGCGTCGCCTACGACATCGATGCCTACCGCGACGCGCCACACGGCTTGCGCATCTGGTGTGGCTCGACGGTCGAGGCGAGCGACGTCAAAGCGCTCACGCCGTGGCTCGATTGGGCCTACGCCAAAGCCAAGGAAGCACTCCTGCAGGCCGCCTGAGCACCATGTTCGCCGATCCTCTCACCGAGCGCCTGGCGGCATTCGTGCGCGATATCGGTCTACCGCTGCGCGCTGCCCCGCTGCCGGCCGACACGCTGCTGCCCGGGCTCGACATCCGTGACGGCGCCATCGTGGTCGATGAGGCACGCCTCGCGCACCCGGGCGACATCCTGCACGAGGCCGGCCATCTCGCCGTCAGCGATCCGGCCGAACGCAGCGCGCCGCGACTGTCGCCCAGCGCCGGCGACGAAATGGCGAGCATCGCCTGGTCTTACGCGGCGCTCCGCCACCTCTGTCTCGATCCTGCGATCGTGTTTCATCCCGAAGGCTACAAGGGCGGTTCGGCCGCGATCATCGAGAACTTCGAAGCCGGACTCTATTTCGGCGTGCCGCTGCTGCAGTTTTACGCCATGAGCTACGAGCCGCGGCGGGCCGCCGAAAAAGGGGTGGCGCCGTTTCCCCACATGCTGCGCTGGGTGCGCTGATCGAAAAGGATGTTGCCATGGCTGCCCGTGTTCTGATCTCCGATGCGCTGTCGCCTGCCGCCGTGCAGATTTTCAAGGACCGCGGCGTCGAGGTCGATTTCCAGCCCAATCTCGGCAAGGACAAGGAAAAACTCGCCGCCGCGATCGACGGCTTCGACGGGCTCGCCATTCGCTCGGCCACCAAGGTCACCGCAAAGCTGCTCGAGCAGGCCAAGGGTCTCAAGGTGATCGGCCGCGCCGGCATCGGCGTCGACAACGTCGATATTCCGGCGGCGACGGCGCGCGGCATCATCGTGATGAACACGCCGTTCGGCAATTCGATCACCACCGCCGAGCATGCCATCACGCTGATGCTGGCGCTGGCGCGGCAAATTCCCGAGGCCGACGCTTCGACCCGCGCCGGCAAATGGGAGAAGAACAGATTCCTGGGCGTGGAAATCTTCGGCAAGACGCTCGGCGTCATCGGCTGCGGCAATGTCGGGTCGATCGTCGCCGACCGCGCCATCGGCTTGAAAATGAAGGTGATCGCCTACGACCCGTATTTGTCCGCCGAGCGCGCGCTCAATCTCGGTGTGGAAAAGGTCGAGCTCGACGAGCTGTGGCGGCGCGCCGACTTTATCACCTTGCACACTCCGCTCACCGAGCGCACCCGCGACATCATCAACGCCGAGACCCTGGCTGCGATGAGAAAAGGCGTGCGGCTGATCAATTGCGCGCGCGGCGAGCTGGTCGACGAGGCGGCTTTGTGCGAGGCGCTTAAATCCGGCCACGTTGCCGGCGCGGCGATCGACGTGTTCGCCGTGGAGCCGGCGACGTCGAGCCCGCTGTTCGGTCTGCCGAACGTGGTGTGCACGCCGCATCTCGGCGCCTCCACGCTGGAGGCGCAGGAGAACGTCGCCCTGCAGGTCGCCGAGCAGATGTCCGAGTATCTGTTGCGCGGCGCCATTTCCAACGCCGTGAATTTTCCCTCGATCAGCGCCGAGGAAGCGCCCAAGCTCAAACCGTTCGTGTCGCTCGCCGAAAAGCTCGGCTCGTTCGCCGGCCAGCTCACCGAGACCGGCATCACGCAGGTGCAGATCGCCTATGAGGGCCTTATCGCAGGAATGAACACGCGGGCACTGACTTCGGCGGCAATCGCCGGTCTGCTCCGCCCCATGCTGCAGAACGTCAACGTCGTCTCCGCGCCGGTCATCGCCAAGGAACGCGGCATCGTCGTCGAAGAAACCCGGCGCGATGCCGAGGGCGATTACGAAAGCCTGATGACCGTGACGGTGACGACCGACCGCCAGTCCAGGCACGTGTCGGGCACGGTGTTCGCGGACGGCCGCCCGCGCATCGTCAACATCAAGGGCATCCGCATGGATGCCGAGTTCGGGCCGTCGATGATCTACATCACCAATCTCGACAAGCCCGGCTTCATCGGCAAGTTTTCCTCCACCCTGGGCGACGCCGGCATCAACATCGCCACCTTCCACGTCGGCCGCGAGACTCAGGGCGGCAGCGCCATCGCGCTGATCGAGATCGACGGCGAGCTGCCGCCCGACGTGCTGGCCAAGGTGCGGGCGCTGCCGCAGGTGCAGCAGGCCAAGCCGCTGCATTTCTGACGAAGTGATTACCTCCGCGCCGCCACCGTGATGCCGGCGAACACCAGCGCGTAGCCGACGGCGTGAAACAGCTCGAAGCGCTCGCCGAGCAGCGCTACCGCCATGGCCGAGCCGAACACCGGCACCAGATGAATGAACGGCGCGGCGCGGTTGGCGCCGATCAGCTCGATGCCGCGGTTGAGGAACAGATAGCCGAGCAGCGACGGAAAGATGCAGATGAAGACGAAGCTGGCGATGCTTTCGGCATCGAACACCATGGTGCGGCCGGCGGCGATCTCCCAAATGACCGCGGGGATCATCAGCACAGCGCCGCCACCCATGCCGGCGGCCAGAAACGAAAATGGATGCATGTCCGGGCGTCGGCGCAGGAATGCGGCATAGAAGCCGTAGACGACCAGCGCGACCAGAAAAGCCACGTCGCCGCGGTTGAAGGCGATGGCGAGCAGCACGGCGAGGCTGCCGTGGCAGACGATGACGACAACGCCGGCAAGCGACACGCAGATGCCGCCGGCCTGGCGGAACGTCAGCCGGTCGCCGAACAGCGCGAAGGTCCACATCGCCACGAACAGCGGCGCTACCGACTGCAGCAGCAGCCCGTTGATGGCGGTGGTGTATTGCAGGCCGTAATAGGCGAGCGTGTTGTAGACCGAGAAGCCGGTGAAGGCGAGCAGCGCCATGGTGCCGACGTGCCGGCGAATCGCCGGCCAGTCGCGTCGCAGATGCGGAGCGGCGAACGGCAAGAGGATCAGGCAGGCGCCGCTCCAGCGGATGAAGGCGAGCGTGATCGGCGGCACGTGGCCGGCGATGAAGCGGCCCAGAATCGTATTGCCGGCCCAGAACAGCGAGGTCAGCGCCAGCAGCAGGTAGGGCTGATCGAACAGCCAGCCGCCGACGCGGCGCGTGCCTGCTTCGCGCACCCAGGCCATTGAAAAAGTTCCCCGGATCAGTTTTCGCCGGCACGAGCTAGCGCGGATGGCGCTGTCCGACCAGTGCGGCGGCCGCATGTCTGTTCCGGACCTTCACTCCTGCGACAATCGGCACCCGCTTAAGCCCAAGACGGCGTCGTTCCGGCCTGAACCCGGCAGCACCCCCCCGAAGCGGCGCAAATTTGCCGTGAAGCCAAACCTTGATGCGCCCGCGCGGGATGACGCTTGCCGCCTTGCCACAGGCGATATCATCCATTATCCGGGCAGTCGGCGGCTGCCGGTATCCGATTCATGGGCGTACAGAGCAGGCTGTTGGGGACACCTCCTCATGGCAAATGTTGTCGTGGTCGGCTCCCAGTGGGGCGACGAGGGCAAAGGCAAAATCGTCGATTGGTTGTCCGAGCAGGCTGACATCGTCGTCCGCTTCCAGGGCGGGCACAATGCCGGGCATACGCTCGTCATCAACGGCACGACGTACAAGCTTTCGCTGCTGCCTTCGGGCGTGGTGCGGCCCGGCAAGCTGTCGGTGATCGGCAACGGCGTCGTGCTCGATCCGCAGGCCTTGCTGGACGAGATCAAACATCTGAAAACCCAGAACGTCAGCGTCACGCCGGAGAACCTGCGCATCGCCGAAAATGCCACGCTGATCCTGCCGCTGCATCGCGAGCTCGACGCCATCCGCGAATCGGCGAGTGCGGCGCTGCGGATCGGCACGACCCGGCGCGGCATCGGACCGGCCTACGAGGACAAGGTCGGGCGCCGCGCCATTCGGCTGATGGATCTGGCCGACGGCACAACGCTCGACCGCAAGATCGACCGCCTGCTCACGCACCACAATGCCCTGCGCAGGGGTCTCGGCCTGGACGCGCTCGACGGCGGCGAGGTGCGCAAATATCTCGAGACCGTGGCGCCGGCCGTGCTGCCCTACATGGATTCGGTGTGGTCGCTGCTCGACCAGAAACGCCGCGAGGGCAAACGTATTCTGTTCGAGGGCGCCCAGGGCGCGCTGCTCGACGTCGATCATGGAACTTATCCGTTCGTCACCTCGTCCAACACGGTGGCGGCGCAGGCGGCGACCGGATCGGGCCTCGGACCGGGTGCCATCGGCTACGTGCTCGGCATCTGCAAAGCCTACACCACGCGCGTCGGCGAAGGGCCGTTTCCGACCGAGCAGAAGAACGACATCGGCCGTACCCTGGGCGAGCGCGGCAAGGAATTCGGCGTGGTGACCGGACGGCCGCGGCGCTGCGGCTGGTTCGACGCCGTGCTGGTGCGCCAAACCGTGCGGACTTCCGGGATTCACGGCCTCGCCTTGACCAAACTCGACATTCTCGATGGGTTCGACGAGATCAAAGTGTGCGTCGGCTACCAGCTGGACGGCCGCGAGATCGACTATCTGCCGGCCGGCGAGCACGTCCAGTCGCGGGTGTCGCCGATATACGAGACGATCGACGGCTGGCGCGAGCAGACCGCGCACGCCCGCTCGTGGGCCGACCTACCGGCGCAGGCGATCAAATACGTGCGGCGTATCGAGGAGTTGATCGGCTGCTCGGCGGCGCTGTTGTCGACCAGCCCGGAACGCGAGGATACCATCCTGATGCGTAATCCGTTCGAAGCCTGATCCGCCATGCAATATAATGGAGCGCGGCGTAAGCTTAGCTGATGACCGATTATCACCCCTTGATCGCGCGGGCCGTGGAAGGGCTCGCCAAGAACACCGGAGAGGCGCGCCGGACGCTTTATGAGCGTGCGCGTGCGGCCTTGGTCGCGCAACTGCGCGGCGTCGAGCCGCCGCTTTCGGAATCCGACATCACCAAGGAGCGTCTGGCGCTCGAAGAGGCCATCCGCAAAGTCGAATCCGAGGCGGCCCGCAAGGCGCTGAGCGAGCCGCGAAGCCAAGCCCGCAGCGAGCCGCGTCCGGCCCCGCCAGCCGCTGCGCCGGCACCCGAAACGGCAGCACCGCCGTCGCAAGACGATGGCGCTGCCGCGGCAGCGGCAGCGCCCGCTGCGCAACCGGCGGCAAAGCCGAGCGCCCGCGCCCGCATTCTGGAAGCCCGCACATCCTCGCTGACGCAAACCGGCCTGAAAGGCTTCCGCAACGTCGTGAGCGAGGTGGACGGCCTCGGCGCCGCAACCGCCAAGGCCGCACAGACGGCGCGGGACACGCGCGACTCCTATGTTCCGGTTTCCCGGCAACGCTCCTCACAGGCCGAGGATTTGGACGCCGCGCATCCCACCGCGCGCGAACCGATCGAACCGCATTACGACGAGGGCGATTTTCATCGCGCCGGCGACGAACCGAGCCAGCATCACGGGCTCGAACCCGATTACGGCCACGCCGACGCGCCTACCTTCGTCGAGGATGAGCGGCCGACATCACGCGCATTGCGGCCGCGCCCGGCACAGTTCGAGGACGAGGACTACGAGGAACCGCGTCCGCCGCGCGCGTTCGGCCGCTGGATCAAAACCGCGGTTCTGCTGTTGATCGTCGTTGCCGTCGCGGCGGCGGCGTTCCAATACCGCGCCAAAATCGCCGGCAACATCGCGGGTCTTTATCAGTACTTCACCCAGGTGAAGTCGCGGCCGCCGGCCCAGAACGCCGCGCAGGACACCAACACGCAAAAGTTCGACGGCCGCGTCCCGCAGGAGGCCGTACCCGGCCAGGCGCAGGCGCCGGCCGGTTCGCCGAACGCGCAGGGTCCGGCAGTGGCGCAGCACGCGGTGCTTTATGAGGCCGATCCCAACGACCCACAGGGCAGGCGATTTGCCGGGTCCGTGGTCTGGCGTACCGAGACGGTCTCGCCCGGTCCGGGCCTTGCTCCCGAACTTGTGGTGCGCGCCGACGTGTCTATACCGGAACGCCATATGACGGTGACGTGGTCGCTGCGCCGTAACACCGACAAAGCGCTGCCGGCCAGTCACACCATCGAAGTCATGTTCAATCTGCCGGCCGATTTCGCCGGCGGCGGCATCGCCAACGTTCCGGGCATCCTGATGAAGGATAGCGAAGAGGTGCGCGGCATGCCGCTCGCCGGCCTTGCCGTTAAGGTGACCAACGGCTTTTTCCTGGTCGGCCTCAACGCGGCAGATGCCGACATGCAGCGCAACGTGCAGCTGCTCAAAGAGCGACCATGGTTCGATATTCTGATTGTTTACAACAATAACAGCCGCGCCATCCTGACCCTGGAAAAAGGCCCGCCCGGCGAGCGCGCCTTTGCTGATGCTTTCAAGGCCTGGGGCCAATAGGCTAACATTCGCGCCGACGTTCGCGGCGGTGCGCCGCGTTGGAGGGAGCGGTTTGGAATCACAACGCGTAGCGACTTCGCCTGACCGCGCGGCGGCGGCGAAACTGGCCGTGAGCTCATTCATCGCGTCGGCGCTGCGCACGCTCGATGCGGAGCGCGAGGGTATCGCCGCGCTTGCCGCGGCGATGTCGGATGCGCTCGGCGAATCATTCATTGCCGCGGTCGAAAAGATTCGCGCCGCGCATGGCCGCATCATCGTCACCGGCATGGGCAAATCCGGCCATATCGCGCGTAAGATCGCGGCGACGCTGGCTTCGACCGGCAGCCCGGCGTTCTTCGTACATGCCGCCGAGGCGAGCCACGGCGACCTCGGCATGATCACCTCCGACGACGTCATGCTGGTGCTGTCGTGGTCGGGCGAGACCGAGGAGCTGAAGGATCTGATCGCCTATTCGCGGCGCTTCCGCATCGCGCTGATCGCGGTGACGGTCAATGCCGACAGCACGCTCGGCCAAGCCGCCGATGTCGTGCTGGCACTGCCGGCGGCGCGCGAGGCGTGCCCGCACAATCTGGCGCCTACCACTTCATCGCTGATGCAGCTTGCGCTCGGCGATGCGCTTGCCATCGCGCTGCTGGAAAGCCGCGGCTTTACCGCCGTCGATTTCGGCGTGCTGCACCCGCGCGGCAAACTCGGCGCGGCGCTGAAGTTCGCCCGTGACATCATGCACACCGGCACCGCCATGCCGTTGATTCGACGTGGCGCGTTGATGTCCGAAGCGATCGTCGAAATGACTGCCAAGGGGTTTGGCTGCGTCGCGGTGACCGATGCCGCCGGCAGCCTCGCCGGCATCATCACCGACGGCGATTTGCGCCGCCACATGAGTCCCGACTTGCTGCAGCGGAGCGTGGACGAGGTGATGACGATGTCGCCCGTGGTGGTGCGACCCGATCAATTGGCGGGCGAGGCGCTGGAGCTCATCAATTCGCTCAAGAAGCAAGCGCTGATCGTCGTGGAATCCGGAAAGCCGATCGGCATCCTCAATTTCCACGATTTGCTGCGCGCCGGCGTGGCGTAACCCCGCCGGCTAATACAGGCCACCTCGCACCACGCCCGTATCGCTCGCCGGACGGTCGACCGTTTCGGCCGGTTCAGCTTCACTGTTTTCCTGAGGCGGCGCCGCATGCCCAGGCGGCTGAGCCGCAGATTTCTGCTCGGCAATCGCCGCCGTCGTGCCACCAGGGGCCTGCTGCGCGGCAGCGGACGTCGCGGCCGCATTTTGGCTGGGCTGCCCGTGCGCGATGAATTCCTCATAGCCCGGCTGACCGGGACGCGGCGGCAGGCCAGCGGGTTCACCGCCCGCCCAATGCGGCCACATATCCGCAACCGTGCCGCCGCACGCGCTCAGGGCCAGCGCAGAGCCGAGCACCAGCGCCGCCACGACGAGTCGCTTAAGCTTCATGCCTGCCGCCGATCGTCGCAATGCGTCGCCTCCGATCGCGCGTGCAACAATAAACGAGGGCGCGTCTAGCCCGCGAAAAGGGTCGAATACTTGGCCGCGTTTGATGGCGAGACTGTGATGGCCGCACCCCACGTCCCGCTTCTATAGGGTGGCTGTCAACGATTGCCTAACGTTTGCTTCGGTTTACGGGACGCGGCGGGGGGCTGCGCGATTGCTGCGACCTGCAATTGCAGGCATGATCTGGACACTTGATTACCGCCGCCGCTCAAGAATCGAACCGGCAATTTTGGCGACGCTCATTTCATCAGGGTGGGAAGTCGATGAAGCGCGCTGTCGGCCCGAGCGGGCGATGATGACCTCCCACCAAAGCGGAGCAAGGACGTGACCTCGACGGACTGGGTGCCGGTGTCGACCGTGAATCTGACGCTGCGCCAGGTCATGATGAGCTTTGCCTACCTGGCCTATTGCGGGCAGGACATCACCAGTCGCACCAACCCGGATCCCGAATCTGAAATCCTCGGTTTGATCAACTCGGCGATGCAGAAGATTCCGCCGCTCACGCCGGTGGCGAGCGCGGTGTCGCCGCCTCAACCGAATTGGAATGTCGTGTGGGGGCCGGCCGTCTTCACCATGCCCGGCGCGCTTTATCAGGACAACATGATGTTCGTCGCGCAGAACAGACTCGACTCGACGCAATATGCCGTCGCGATTCGCGGCACCAACTTTATCTCGGATCTCGACTGGCTGATGGAGGATCTCGATATTTTCCAAATGATACGGTGGCCGGCGAAGGTCGTCTTGCCCGGCGTGGAAGCGATGATCTCGGAATCGACCAGCATCGACCTCCAGATTGTGCTGAAAACGCTGAAGGACAAGCGCACCGGGACACATCTGCTGGATTTCCTTAAGCTGATGACCTCACAGCCAGTCAAGCTGTGCGTAACCGGGCACAGCCTCGGCGGATGCGTGGCGGGAACATTAGCGCTGTATTTGAAGGATAACCGAGACTGGGATCACACCAAAAACTCGGTCGTATGCTGCATCACGTTCGCCGCACCGACCGCAGGCGATGCAGAATTTGCCGCATATTCGGATCGGCGATTTAAGGACGATGGCAGCGGCACATATCCGGGCTGGGACACGAGCCTCGGAACAAATTTCGACGCTGTGCGCTGTTCTTTGGATGTGGCGCCGCTGGGTTGGACTACGGACGCCGTGACGATTCCGAGCGGTGGTTATTATCCGAAAGTTTTGACGATCTACCTGCCGAATTTGGATTTTACTCAGGCGGCGGGCGGCACGTGGGTGCTCCCTCCTGTGCTGCAGGGCTACGTGTGCCCGTGGCTTGAAGGTATGTTGACTTTGCGAAATTATCGGCAGGTCGTCCGGCACGCGGCACCACTAACCGGCATCTTCAACAAGAGCTTTCTGATGCCGCTTGTAGACGCCCCCATGCAGGACTACCTCACAGCATTTATCGAGCAAGCACGATACCAACACGGCTCCAGCTACCCGTGCCTGCTAGGCGTGCCGGAACTCAATGACCAGACTGTAATCGTCACCGAACGGAAGCCCCCGAGCGACAGCCACGCTCGGTATTGGCGGCGTTCGGTTTACGCGGCGCGGCGGATGGCGAGCGCACGATCGACCGCCGTCACCACGTGAGCGGCTGAAAGCTCGTCGAGACATTGGCTGCGGCTGTCGAGCCGGCGCTCGCAGCCTTCCAATTGGCACGGCAGACAGGGCAGCGGATTCTGCACCAGCCACACATTGTCGCGATGTTGAATGGTGCCGGCCGCGTCCCACGGCCGGTCAAGACCGCCCCGCGGCCACGGTCCCCAGATGCGCGGATCGGTCGGACCGTAAAGCGCCACCGTCTGGGTACCGGTGGCGGCGGCCAAATGGGTCACCGCCGTGTCGGGCCCAACGTAGATCCGGGCGCCGCCGATCAGCGCTGAAAGCTCCGGCCAGCTGAGTTCGCCGTCGAGCCGCACGACGTCGGCATCCTCCCACACCGTATCGAGATACGTGCGGTCGGCCTGCGCTCCGATCACGGCGGTGGCGAGACCGCGCACGCGCAAGGCCGCGGCGAGCCGGCGCCAGCCGTCGATGGTCCAGCGCTTGTAGATAAACTTCGGCGCGGCATGCACGACAGCGTAAGGTTCCCTCGGCAGCACATCGGATCGCACGGCGCCTTGCGGCAGCACGACCTCACGAACCGCGGCGACGCCGATGAGATCGGCGAGACGCAAGAGATCGACGATGCGATGCTGCGTGCGATCCGCCGTGTAGGAACGAGTCAGAACCATGCGCTTGATGGAGGCGGAGGCGCGGCCGGCATCGCGCGGCCCGGCGCTTTGCCGGCCGGCGATAACCGCGAGCGCCGTCGGCCGGTCGCCGGTCTGGGTCGAGAGCGCGAGATCGTAGCGGCGCAAAAGCCGGCGCATCAGCGCAAACGATTGGCCGACGCTCGCGCGCTCGGGAATCGTGAGAATGCCGGCGAGATCGGGATTGCCGGACAAGATGCCTTCGGTTCCGGCGAAAACCAGAGCTTCGATCGAGGCGGCCGGAAAAGCGCGCTTGACGCTGCGGATCAGCGGCGTGGTCAGCAGCACGTCGCCGAGCCGGCGCATTGCCACGACCAGGATGCGCGCATCGGACGGCAATGCGATTGGTTGGCCCGGCTTGTTCATTTTGAACCGGTCCGCTGGCGCAGCGCCATGCCCCCCGTCACCCCGACGCCAAACACGTAAAGCCAGCCTTGGGTGAAATCGAACAGGTGCGAGTTGAACAGGCACGCGACGACGTTCTGCACGACGACGACAAGGCCGATCCAAGCGATCAGACTGCTGCCGCGAAACAGCGCAAGATGCGCGCCCCACATCGCCAGCAGCACGGCCGCACCGAGGAGCCCGAGCTGGATTGCCACCGCGAGAATCTGATTGTGCGGATTGACCGAAACGACGCCGGCGGGGCCGGATTGATCGGCGGCGGCATTGCGGAACTGTTCGGCGATCGAGCCGGTGCCATGGCCGATCAGCGGCGCGGTCTTGACGAAAGACACCGACTTTTTCAAGAACTCAAGATGCAAGCTGGTGGAGTTTAGCGCATCGCGCGCCTCCCAAGCTTGTAATTCGCTGACCGATGTGGCGAGCCGGGCGCGCAGGTAGGGCGATCCGACGACCGCCGCTCCGCCGAGCACGCCGAACACCAGCGCCGCTCCAACCAAACCGCGCCAGCGAAACTGCCGATAACCGAGCAGCAGCAGCAGCACCGGTGCGACGAGCAGCGCGGTGCGGCCGGTGGCGACGAAGGCGATGTTGGCGAGAAAAACCACTGACAGGGCGAAAAGCCCGGCGACGTGGCGCCACCGGCCGTCGCGGGCCTGATCCACGGCCATGCCCAGAAGCACGAACGCGCAGATCAAAAACTCTTCGCTTTGCAGAATGTAATCCTTGGTCGGAACGCCAACCTGGATCGTGCGCCACAACCCTGGAAACAGCACCAGCAGCCAGGACACAAGCAACAGGACGACGATCGATACAAAGAAGCCAGCCAGCACACGCATGCCGTTTGCTGAGCAGCGAAATTGCGCCAGCAGCACCGGAACGACCAAAAACCGGTGGAACGAGTTGAAACCGCCGAGCCGCTCGCTCCAGCTCACGTCGGCCCACAACAGGCCGAGTGCCGCGAAGAGCCACAGCAGGACCGGCAGGCCGCCGGCCGGGCTTTCGATCTCGCGCCGCAGTGCGCCGAGTTCCAATGTCGGCAAGGCCGCGACCAGCCACAGCGCGATCAAAATTCCGGTCGCCGTCGTCGACCACGGCAGCGAGGCCGCCACCGCCACCGCAAGCCAGTCGGCGAGCTGCTGCACGGCTTGGCGGTCAAGCATCTTGGCGCGAAGAAGAATCGTGGTTGCCATGGAGGTTGATACAGTTCCGCCTGTCGCGAGAACGCGACTATAGCGGTCTGCCGGCCTGTTTGACATGATGGCACAGCACAGACCGACGCAACCGCGGCCGTCGGTTGACAAAACCGCGTTCATTCACGATAGGGCGGCAGCAACACGTTTCTTGAGCGAGGGGCGCAACCCGCCGCATGCTTATGTCCGTAAAACATAGCCGCGCGTACCGCATCTATCGCGACAGCCTGCTCTACGACACCGTCCGCAATCACGGCAAGGTGGTCAAGCGCGCCATCCGCTTGCCGCGCTATCTGGGATCGCAGTACCAGTGCCCGATCTGCGGCACCGGATTGCGCGCATTCAAGCCGATCGGCAAATCGTATTGGCGCGATACCGAAAAATTCGGCACGATTCATCCGGCAAGCGCGCTCGAGACCTTCAATATCGCGGCATTCTATTGCCCGCGCTGCGACGCCTCGGACCGCGAACGGCTGACGGCGCTTTATCTCGAGCGTGTGTTTTCCTCTTTGGATCCGGGACGCTCCTATCGGCTGATCGAATTCGCGCCGAACGAGGCGCTGCCGAAATGGCTCAAGCGCCATCCTTTCATTGCCTATACCAGCGCCGATCTGATGCGGAAGACGGTCGACGAACGCATCGATCTCACGGCAATGGATCGTTATGCCGACCGCTCGGTCGATATCATCCTGTGCTCGCATGTGCTCGAGCACGTTCCCGAAGACCGCAAGGCGATGTGCGAGATCCGCCGCGTGCTCAAGCCCGACGGCTTTGCCGTTCTGCTGGTGCCGCTGGTCGTCGGGCTCGACGAGACTCATGAGGATCCCAGCATCGACACCGACGAACTGCGCTGGAAATATTTCGGCATGGGCGACCACGTCCGGCAATACGGCAAGCGCGATTTTGTCGCCCGGTTGGAGGATGCTGGGCTACAAGTCCAGCAACTCGGTATCGATTACTTCGGCGCCGAGGCCTTCCGCCGCGCCGCCATCGCCGACAATTCGGTGCTCTACGTGGCACGGCCGCGTTAGCTCTCAGCGCGTCGCCGCCGGACTCGGCGTTTCGCCGCGCATGGCCGACAAACCCTTGCTTGCCAAAATCCGATTGCCGGCCAAGACCTCAGCGAGCCTCTGTTCGTTTTCAGGCAAGCGCGCGCGGTCATGCTCGGGGTGCCATAGATGCAGCACGCCGGTGGCATAGCGTCCGTCCCTGCGGCGCACGCCGGCGCGTATGAGCCGCACGAACAGATCGGAATCTTCGCGGCCCCAGCCGGCGAATGCGCTGTCGAAGCCATCGACGGCGATGAGGTCGGAACGCCAGACCGCGATGTTGGCGCCGCGCGCGCCGCGCCAGGCATGCGCTTGAATTTTGCGCAGCGGGCCGAGCGGCAACGACAGTAGCGGCGCCAACCGGTTGATGCCGCGCGACAATCGCGCCGCCAACCACTGCGCGATTGTCCAGCCCTCCACCTCCGAGCCTTGGCTTAGCACACGCTGTGTCAACTCGCGCGACAGCAGCACCCGGTTGCCGGTAACGAAGCAGCGGCGCTCGGCCAGCGCCCGATGCGCAGCGACGAAATCGCCGCGCGCCAAACAGTCGCCGTCGAGAAAGATGCAATAGGTGCCTGCCGCCGCGACAATCGCGCGGTTGCGAATCTCGGCGAGGCGAAAACCGTCGTCCGGATGCCAGACGTGGACGAGGGGGCGGCCGATGCGCCCTTGCCACTTGCTCACGACGGCGGCGGTATCCGGCCGCGAGCCGTCGTCGGCGATCAGCACCTCGAAATTTGTGTCGCTTTGCCGCGCCAGCGACCGCAGCACGGCGTCAAGCGCGTCGGGCCGGTTGTAGGTGGCGACGATGACGGAGATGAGATCGGCCACGCCCGCAATCTCCTCACGCAACAGCGCACGGGCCCATGGCGGCGCGCTTTACGAGACCGCGGGTTTTCCGGCGCGGAGCGCCGGTTCGGCGGCGCGGCGCACGATGTTGCTGGTCGAATGTCCCGGCACCAGGTCGATCAAAATAACCTGCCCGCCGGCGGCTTCGACAACGTCGTGGCCGACGACTTCCTCGCGCGCATAATCGGCGCCTTTGACCAGCACGTTGGGACGCACCAGCTCGATCAGTTCCAGCGGCGTGTCCTGCTCGAACACGACCACGAGGTCGACGGCCTCGAGCGCGGCGAGCACGTCGGCGCGGCTCTCGGCCGGATTGATCGGCCGGCCCTGGCCTTTCAGGCGCCGGGTCGAGGCGTCGCTGTTGAGCCCGACGATCAAGACGTCGCAGGCGGCCCGCGCTTCGGCCAACAGCCGGATATGGCCGCGATGCAACAGATCGAAGCAGCCGTTGGTGAAGCCGATGCGCAGGCCGTGACGGCGCCATTCGGCAAGGCGCTCGCCCATGACCGACCAGTCGAACACGATCTTGTCCTCGGGCGCCAGCGTGGCGGCCGGCAGGATGCGGTGGCGCAATTCGGCGAGCGACACGGTCGCGGTGCCGCGCTTGCCGACCACGACGGCCGCGGCCGCGTTGGCGGCGCGCATCGCCGCCTCGCAGGGCGTCCGCATGGCGAGCAGCACCGCCATCATCGCCGCCACCGTATCGCCGGCGCCTGACACATCGCGCACCTTGACCGGATAGGCCGGCACATGGACCGGCGCCTCGCCTTCGACATGCAGGGTCATGCCGGCTTCGCTGCGGGTGACCAGCACTGCCTCGCAGGCGAGCATTTGCGCCAGCTCGGCCGCTGCCGCGGCGACCTCCGCTTCGCTCGTGACCGGCCGATGCACGGCGGCGGCCAGCTCCCTGACGTTCGGCGTGACCAGGGTGGCGCCGCGATAGAGCGTGTAATCGTGCCCCTTCGGGTCGACCACGACGGGTTTGCCGAGCTGCCGCGCAGCATCAATGACGGCGCGAATGACCCGCGGCGTGAGTACGCCCTTGGCGTAATCCGACAGCACCACCGCGCCGACCTGCGGCAGCGCGGCTTGCGCATAGGCGATCAGCTCCGCCTCGCTCTGCTCGCTCGCTGGCGCCGCAGTCTCCCAATCGGCCCGCATCAGGTGGGTCGAATGATGTTCGGAAACGAAGCGCACCTTGCGGGTCGTCTGCCGCGTCCGGTCGATGACCAGATCCGGCACGATGCCGCTGTTGTTCTTGCCCAAGGCGTCGCTGAGCATCAGTCCCGCTTCGTCGTTGCCGATCAGCGCGACGAAGATACAGCGGGCGCCCAGCGCGGCGATGTTGCGCGCCACGTTGCCGGCGCCGCCGATGCCGATTTCGCTGTGCCGGACCGCGAGCACCGGCGTCGGCGCCTCGGGCGAGATGCGGCGGACTTCGCCGTAGACGAACTCGTCGAGCATGAGATCGCCGATGCAGAGCACGGTCTGCTGGGCAATCTGCTTGAGCGCTTCCTCGAAATCGAACATGCGTAGCGTCGTGTTCCGTACGGCGGCTGGTTCAACGATAGCGGTCGGGACGATCGAGGTACTGAGTCACGTAGCGGCGCACGGCGTCCTCGAGCGCGGTGAAGTCGGCATTATAGCCGGCGCGCCGCAGATTGTCGGTCTCGGCTGCGGTGAAGTATTGATAGGAATCGCGGATCGCGGCCGGCATGTCGATATACTCGATCGCGGGTTCACGGCCGAGCGCCGCGAACATCGCGGTGATCAGATCGCGAAAGCTGCGCGCCTGGCCGGTGCCGACATTGAACAGACCGGACACCGCCGGCGTCTCGATGAGCCAGCGCACCACGGCGACGGCGTCGTCCACATAGATGAAGTCGCGCTTCTGCTCGCCATCGCCGATGCCGGCACGGTGCGACTTGAACAGCCGGACCGGCTTGCCGGCCTTGGCGTCGTCGAACCGCTTGGCGATCAGACTCATCATCTCGCCTTTGTGGTATTCGTTCGGGCCGTAGACGTTGAAGAACTTGAGCCCCGCCCATTGCGGCGGCAGTGTCTTGTCGCGGCGCGCGGCGCGGTCGAGGACGACGAGGTCGAACAGATGCTTGCTCCAGCCGTAGAGGTTCATCGGCTTGAGCCGCTTGAGCGCGGCGAGCGAGCATTCATCGGAAAAACCCTGGCTGCCGTCGCCGTAGGTGGCGGCCGATGAGGCATAGATGAACGGGGTGCGGTGCGCGGCGCACCAGTCGAGCAAGCGCAGCGAAAGCCGGAAATTGTTCTCGATGACGGCATCGGCGTCGGTGGCGGTGGTCGACGAGATGGCGCCGAGATGGACCACCGCGTCGAGCTTGCGGCCGTCGAGCCAGCGCATCAGCTCGCCCGGCGGCACCATATCGGCGAGCTGCCGGCTGCCGAGATTGCGCCACTTGCCGTCGCTGCCCAGGCTGTCGTTGACCGCAATATCGGCGCGGCCGGCCTCGTTGAGGCTCGCCACCACGTTCGATCCGATGAACCCGGCCCCGCCGGTCACCAAGTACATCGACGCCGCCGCACCGTGTGAGGTTGGTTCGGCATTGCGCCGATCGCCCGTTCCTTTGCCCCACTCTGCCCCATCGGGCAACACTGGACAGGTGCAGGTTGCGCCGTTAGCCCTGAGACTCCGTTACTGGAAGAGATGAATTTGTATTCACAGGCAGGAAATGTGAATGGAGATTCGACAGAGGGGCTCCTCGCGCCAGCGCGGAGGGCTGATAGCGCTCCTATCCTCCTCGTGCCCTACATGTGGATCGGCGATTTCGTGCGGTGCCATTCGGTGGTCAAATTGCTGCGCGAGCGCTTTCCCGATCGACCGGTGGATGTTCTGGCGACGAGCCTTTGCGCCCCGCTGGCCGATTACATGCCGGGACTGCGCGAGGCGATCGTTTTCGACCTGCCGCGCAGCCGCTTGGGGCTCCGCCAGCAGGCGCTTTTGGCCGGCCGACTGCGGGCCCGGCGCTATGGCGCGGCGTTGGTGATGCCGCGGACCTGGAAGTCGGCGCTGGCGCCGTTTCTGGCCGCGATTCCGCAACGGACCGGCTTTGTCGGCGAGGCGCGATTTGGAGTGCTCAATGATTGGCGCTGGGGCGAGCGCAAGCTGCCGCGCATGGTGGACCGCTGCGCCGCCCTTGCGTTGCCCCGCGATGCCGCTTTGCCGGCGGAATGGCCAAGACCCGAACTCAACGTACCGCCAGCCGAGGTCGCGGCATGGCGCCGGCGCAAAGGCTTGCCAGCCGAAGGCCGGCCGGCGGTGGTCCTGGCGCCGGGCGCCGTTGGGCCCTCGAAGCGTTGGCCGGCAAGCGCTTACGCTGCGCTGGCGCGCCGCCTGCTCACCGATGGCATTGCGGTATGGGTGGTCGGCGGCCCGGCCGAGAAGGCGATTGCCCAGGAGATCGCCGGCGACACCGCGGCCCGGGATTTTACCGGCACCGATCTGCGCGAAGCCATTTTGGCATTAGCGGCGGCAACCGCCGCCGTGTCCAACGATTCCGGCCTCCTCCATGTCGCGGCCGCCCTCGGTACCCCGACGGTCGGCATTTTCGGCCCGACCAGTCCCTGGCACTGGGCGCCGCTCAATCCGCTGGCCGCAACCATCCAGGCCGACATCGAACTACCCTGTCGGCCCTGCCACAAGCCGGTGTGCCGGCTGCGCCACCATCGCTGCATGATCGAGATCTCGGCCGACCAGGTGCTCGCAGCTACGCGTCGCGCACTCGCCGGCACCATTCCGGCTTGACGAGAAACCGCGCCTTCAACGCGGCGTTCATCAAATCGGCGTATGGGCCTTTCGGGAACCGCACAGGTCGAACCGCATGACGATCCTGGTCACCGGTGGGGCCGGCTATATCGGCAGCCATATGGTGCACGCGCTGCTCGACGGCGGCGAGCGCGTTGTCGCGCTCGACAATCTGTCGACCGGTTTCGATTGGGCGGTGCCCGCGCGCGCGCCGCTCATCGTTGGCGACAGCGGCGATCAGACACTGGTCCGCAAACTCATTCGCGACCATGACGTCGAGGCGATCATCCATTTTGCCGCTTCCGTCGTAGTTCCCGACTCGGTGCGCGAGCCGCTCGCCTATTACCGCAACAACACGGTCAACTCGCGTGCGCTGATCGAATGTGCCGCGCAAGCCGGCGTGCGCCATTTCATTTTTTCCTCGACCGCCGCCGTCTACGGCAATCCGGTCGAGCTTCCTGTCCGCGAGGATGCGCCGACGCTACCGATCTCGCCCTACGGCTGGTCCAAGCTGATGACCGAAATCATGCTGCGCGACGCGAGCCGCGCCCACGGCCTCAATCACGTCATCCTGCGTTACTTCAACGTCGCCGGCGCCGACCCGCAGGGCCGGACCGGACAGTCGACCGCGGGCGCCACCCACCTGATCAAGGTCGCGGTCGAGGCGGCGGTCGGATTGCGTTCCGAGCTGAACGTGTTCGGCACCGACTATCCGACACCGGATGGAACTTGCATCCGCGATTACATCCATGTCGCCGATCTCGTGCTCGCCCATTGCGAAGCGCTGCGGGCGCTGCGTTCCGGGGCGCCTTCGCTGACGCTCAATTGCGGCTATGGCCACGGTTTTTCGGTGCGCGAAGTGATCGACGCCGTGAAACGCGTCTCGGGCATCGACTTCGCCGTGCGCACCGCACAGCGGCGCGCGGGCGACGCCGCCATGGTCGTGGCGGACACGACGCAAATTCGCAAAACGCTGGCGTGGCAGCCCCGCTTCGACGATCTCGCAATGATAGTGCGCGATGCGCTGGCATGGGAACGCAAGCTCGCGGCGCGGCACGGCACGCAGAATTCGCCGCGCGCCGCCATCGCGCGCGTCTGAGTCGGCCATATTGGCTTGATAATTCGGCCGCTTCCGGGCATGGAACGGCTTGGTCGCCGGCCTCGCCGCCAGCATTCAGCATCGAAGGCCGCAGCGGGGCAAAACGGATCGCGCATGAAACTGTTGCAGGCCGCGTTCGCCGACAAGCATTCGACCTACGCGCTGTTGCGGCGGCTCTTGGTCGACGAGGCGCTCGGGCACTGGCCGCGTTACGCGCTTGCCGTCGTGCTGATGGGTTTGGTTGCCGGAACCACGGCGCTGAGCGCCTATCTGCTCGGCACCATGATCAACGCCGCCTACATCGAGCGGAACTATCGCGAGATCGTGGCGCTCGGCCTGTTCACGATGCTGCTCTTCATGGTCAAGGCGGGCGCGACCTACGGCTCGTCGGTCACTCTGTCGTGGGTCGGCAATCGCATCGTCGCCGGCAACCAGCGGCGCATGTTCGATAAGCTGATGAACGAGGACGTCGGCTATTTCGCCGACCGCCACTCCTCGGAATTCATCACCCGGCTCACGACCGGCGCCAATGCGGTGAGCCAGGTCATCAATCTCCTGATCACCGCGGTCGGCCGCGATCTGATGTCGCTCATCGGGCTGACCATCGTGATGGTGGTGCAGGACCCGGTGATGTCGATTGCCGGCTTCATCTTCGCGCCGCCGGCCTTGCTCGTGCTGCGCAAGATGGTCCGACGGGTCCGCGGCATCGCGCGCACGCAGTTCACCGGCTCGACGCGCATCGTCGAGACCATGCAGGAGGCGCTGCAGGGGTTTCGCATCATCAAGGCGTTCGGGCTCGAGGACGAGATGCGCCGGCGGCTCGGCTCGAGCGTACTTGCCTTCGAGCACGAGTCCAACAAGATGGCGCGGGTCGCCAACCGCGCCGCGCCGATGATGGAAATCTTCGCCGGCTTCACGGTGGCGCTGGCGATGATCTACGGCGGCTACCGCACCATCGAGATGGGCGCCACGCCTGGTCAGTTCTTTTCGTTTCTCGCCGCCTTTCTCCTCGCCTACGAGCCGGCCAAGCGGCTGGCGCGGCTCAACATCGATCTCAACAACGCGCTGGTCGGCGTCCGCGTGCTCTACGAGGTGATCGACAGCCCGCCCGGCGAGCCGGACGACGACGACCGGCCGGCGTTGCGGCTGTCGGCCGCGCGCGTGCAATTCGACGACGTGCGCTTCGCCTATCACGCCGACGCGCCGGTGCTGCGCGGCATCAGCCTTAACGCCGAACCCGGCCAGCTCACCGCGCTGGTCGGCGCCTCGGGCGGCGGCAAGTCGACCATGCTCAATCTGCTCTTGCGCTTCTACGAGGTCGATTCCGGACGCATCCTGATCGACGGCCAGAATATCGGCGCGGTGTCGCGCCGCTCGTTGCGCCACAGCATCGCCTATGTGGGCCAGATCGTGCATCTGTTCCGCGGCAGCATCCGCGACAACATCGCGCTCGGCAGGCTCGACGCCAGCGAAGCCGAGATCGTCGCCGCCGCGAAGGCGGCGCATGCGCACGATTTCATCACCACGATGCCGGCCGGTTACGACACGCCGGTCGGCGAGCATGGCTTGCAATTGTCGGGCGGCCAGCGCCAGCGCGTCGCCATTGCGCGCGCGCTGATCAAGAACGCGCCGATCATCCTGCTCGACGAGGCGACCGCCTCGCTCGATTCGGAATCCGAACGGCACGTGCAGGAGGCGATCGCCACGTTATGCGAGGGCCGTACCACGCTGGTCATCGCCCATCGCCTTTCGACGGTAATGCACGCCGACTGCATCCACGTCATCGAGGACGGCCAGATCGTTGAATCCGGCCGCCACGAGGAATTGCTGCGCAAAGGCGGCCGCTACGCATCGTTCTACCGGCTGCAGCTGCACGAGCAGTCGAGCGAGCGCGCGCCGCTGATGGTCGGTTGACAGGCGACGACGGACGGACGACAGAAGGCCGGCAAAGTGACCCGGTATCGATGGTCCGGCCTCTTCTTTCGTCCGGCCCGCCCCTTGTCAGTCCTCCAAACATTCGAGCCCTCATGACCTCCGACGCGCAAAAATACGTCATTGCTCCGCCGCCGCAGCCCGTTCTCGCGGTTGCCGGCACCGACAAATCGTTTCCGGTCCGCCGGCTGTGGTGCGTCGGCCGCAATTACGTCGAGCACATCAAGGAAATGGGCCAGGACGTGCGCGAGCCGCCGTTCTTCTTTGCCAAGCCGGCCGACGCGATCGTGCCCGACGGCGGCACGGTGCCTTATCCGTCGCTGACCAAGGACATGCATCACGAAGTCGAGCTGGTCGTGGCGCTCAAGAGCGGCGGCCGCAACATCCCGACCGACAAGGCGCTTGCCTGCATCTACGGCTACGGCGTCGGCATCGACCTGACGCGCCGCGACCTGCAGATCGCCTCGCGCGACATCAAGCGGCCGTGGGAAGTCGGCAAGGCGTTCGACCATTCGGCGCCGTGCGGCCCACTGGCGCCGGCCGCCACGATCGGCCATCCCTCGAAGGGCCGCATCGTGCTCAAGGTCAACGGCAAGGTGCGTCAGGACGGCGACCTCAATCAGATGATCTGGAACGTGCCGGAGATCATCTCAAAGCTATCGGAGATGGTGGCGCTGGAGCCGGGCGACATCATCATGACCGGCACGCCGTCGGGCGTCGCCGCCACCGTCGCCGGCGACAAGATCGAGTGCGAGATCGCAGGCGTCGGCACGCTTGCGGTGACGATCGGACAGCCGCTGAAGTAGGGCGCGCACCTCTTAAACGCCGGCATGGTCAGAAGCTCCACGACAGCGCGCCTACGTTGGACGCACGCTCCAGCGTCGCGATGGTATTGAACACAGTCGCCGGCCGGTTCTGCCGCAGGCCGGCCGTAATCGTCTCGAACTTCTCGCGCAATGCGGCGCGGTCCAATGGCTGTTCCGGCGTACCGGGAAAATGCTCGATCTCGTCCGCGAGCTCGCGGCCGTCCTTCAAGCGGACCGTCACGCGGCTCGCCAGCGGACTCTGCGCGGCGGGTTGCTGGCGCAGCTCGAGCTTCACTTTGCGGCACAGCTCGCGGATCGCCCGGTCGTTGAGCGCCGTTTCGGAAAAGGCCCTCGGATCGCGCGGGTCCAAGTAGCATGCAAGCGCCACGCAGAACGGCGTGCTGTATTGCGCCATGGCCAGGTCGCGCGGCTCCGGAATGTTATGGTGACTCAGCATTTTCTCGCTGCCGGCGACCGTCACATCATCCACTTCGTCACCCGCAAAGCCGAAGCGGCTCTTCAGCCGCAGGATGGCGGTGACCGGTACATGCGCCGTAATGTGGCAGGCATAACGCTTGAACAAAACGCGCGTCGTCTTCCACTCTTCGCCGAGGCCCGCCGTGAGACGGTTCGCGTCGCCATCGCGGCAGAAGACATTGAGATAGCCGAACTTGCCTTCGAAGATGGCTGCCGGGCCGGCGAAGCCGTCGCGGGCGAGCATCGCGGCCATGACGCCGGATTGCGCGCCGTGTCCGAGGTGCAGCCGCTTCACCGTTCCGCCGCCCGATTTGCTGAATTCCAAGAGCCCGGACGACAACGAGCCGGCAATTCCCATGGCGTGGGTCATCTGCTCGGCATTCAATTTCAACAGCCGGCCCGCGACAATGGCGCCGCCGAATGGCCCGGTCACCCCCGGCGCATGGAATCCAAGCTTCTCCACTGACTCCCGCGCCGCATTGCCGATCCGATGCAGCACCTCGAAGCCGGCGACAAAGGCGGTGATGAAGTCGCGCCCCGAGGATTCCATCTCCTGCGCCACGGCGAGCGCAGGCGGCAGCAAAGACGCACCGGGATGCACGCCGACACTCGGCGATACCAGATTGTCCATCTCGAACGAGTGCGCGAACACGCCGTTGGCGAGCGCCGCCATCGGCGCATGAAGCTTGAGCGACGTCCCCAACACGGTGCTGCGGCCGCCTTTGCCATACTGTTCGGCATAGGCGAGCACCGGCTTCGACGAGGTCACCGTGCTGCCGAACGCGCACACCCCGACGATGTCGATGACGCAATCCTTGGCGCGCTCGACGACGGCTTGCGGGATTTGCTCGAACTTAAGCTTCACCGCGAAGTCGGCGAGCGTTTGCGCGGCGGTCATCATGGCTGAGCTCTCGTTACAAGGCGATGGCAGAGCATTCGGCGTAGCCGCTTCAGGCACACAGGTCGATGGCGACCTCATCGCCGTGCGGCGCGAGCTTGCTGCCGAGCTGTTTGGTGCCGGCGGAAACCTGACCGAAGACTTCGCCTTCGTTCTGCAGCGGGCAGAGCACGGTCTCGTTGTCGTCGTTGTGGCGGACGAATTGAAACGTGGCCTTTTTCACCGCCGTGCCGTCGAAGGTCACTTTCGCGAGCATGCCGACCCAATCGCCGTGCTTGATGCCGCCGTGTCCGGTATGAAAGGAGAAGCTGCCGAGACCGTAGTAGACCGGCTTGCCGCGATAGCTTTCGACCGGCAGCGAGAAATGCGGCCCGTGGCCGAAAACCACATCGGCACCGGCGTCGATCGCGCTATGAGCGATCTCCCGCATGTAGTTGAAGACGGTCTGATCGACTCCCCAATGACACGAGGCGATGACGATATCGCTCCTAGCCTTGAGCGCCGCGACGTCGTCGCGGAAACGCTGCAACGACGGTGGATCGGCCCAGGTCAGGATCGCCGGCGGCACGCCCGGCCGGTTGAGCGGGATCGCGCTCGGCCCGGCCCTGAACATCGGCACCTGATAGGCCGTGTGGCCGCGGATGGTGGCAACGCCGACCGCGTTGTCGGCCGCTTCATGGTCGGTCGCCCAGAACACCGATGTGCGCGCCAGCATGCCGATGCGCAGGCCCTGCCGCTCCAGCACCGCCGGTTCGCGCGCCTTTTGCAGATTGGCGCCGGCACCCGTGTGCGGAACGCCCAATCGATCCAGCCGCGCGATCGACGACAAGATCGGAGCGGTGCCGTAATTGACGTTGTTGGCGATGCCGACCGCATCGATGCCCGCGATTTTCAGCGCTTCGGCCGACGCGAGCGTGGCGAAAAATCCCTCGCGGTCGAGCGCATGGGCGGCGTCCGGCTCATAGAAACAACACTCCAGATTGCTCAGCACGAGGTCGGCTGACTTGAACTCCGCCGCGAGCTGCGCGAACGGCACCGCGGGGTCCGTGACATTCATCAGGTTGACGTCACCGGTGAGAAGAACTTTCAAGGTCATGCCGAAAGAACTCTTATGGATTGTCCCGGCGAATTTGCTGCGTCACGTTGCCGGAGTCCGCGCGTTGATTTTCAGCGCGCGCGGTTTATCGAATAATTCATGTCGGCAGTTAGCGGGGCTGACCCGCATCGCGGGCGCTGACATAAGTCGATGATTGGGACGCGGGTTTTTGCCCGCGCCCCGGAATGACCGTTACTGCAGCCCCTCGGCCTTCAGCGCTTCCTGCACCTTCGGACGCGCGGCGACGCGATCCATGTAGGCCTTGATGTTCGGCCATTTGGCGACGTCGACTTCGATGCGCGGCGACCAGCGCAGCACCGTGAACAGATAGGCGTCGGCGACGGTGAACTTGTCGCCGGTCAGGTACTGCTTGCCGGCGAGCTGCTTGTCGATCCAGTCGAACCGCTTGCCGAGATTTTCCTTGGAGATTTTCTTGTATTCGTCCGGCGTGGTCGGCCGGAAGATCGGTCCGTAGGTCTTGTGCAGCTCGGAGGTGACGAAGTTCAGCCACTCCTGCACGCGGTAGCGGTCGAGCGAGCCCGCCGGCGGCAACAGCCCGGCGGCCGGCTTCTGATCGGCCAGATATTGGACGATGACCGGCCCCTCGGTGAGCCGCTCGCCGTTGTCGAGCTCCAGCACCGGCACCTGGCCCTTCGGATTGATGCTCCAGTAATCCTTGCCGCTTTTGGTCTTCTTTTCGCGGTTGTCGACCTGTTCGAAGTCGAGCGCGATGCCGGCTTCACGCGAGACGATATGCGGCGACAGCGAGCAGGCGCCGGGCGCGTAATAAAGTTTCATGTGACGTGTCTCCTTACTGCACGGGCGTAAAGCCGCCCCTCACATTCGTGCAATGCGGCCGGCTATAGCACACCAAGGCCCGGGAAGGCACTACAGCCCGAGATAAGCGCTGCGCACCCTATCGTCGGCCAAAAGCTCGCTGCCGCTGCCGGCAAGCGTGACGCGGCCGTTTTCCAGCACATAGGCGCGGCTCGCGAGCTTCAGCGACAGGGCCACGTTCTGCTCGACCAGAAGGCAGGTCAGCCCGGCGCGATTGAGCTCGCGAATGGCTCCGAGCAGCTGATGGGCCACGGCGGGCGCGAGCCCGAGCGACGGCTCGTCGAACATGATCAGTTCCGGGGCGCCCATCAGGCAGCGGGCGATCGCCAGCATCTGCTGCTCGCCGCCCGAGAGCGTGCCGGCGGCCTGGCCGCTCCTTTCGGCCAGCACCGGAAACAGCGCCAGAACGCGCCGGCGGTTTTCCTCGCGCCGCGCCCGCGCACGCGGCAAGAGCGCGCCCATCTCCAGATTTTCGGCGACCGAAAGGCTGGGAAAAATCTGGCGGCCCTCGGCGACCTGGCCGATGCCGAGATTGCAGACGCGATGACTCGGCCAGCCGGCGATATCAGCGGCGCCGAACATGATGCGCCCGCGCACCGGCTTCAGCATGCCGGCGATGGCGCGAATGAGCGAGGTCTTGCCGGCACCATTGGCGCCGACGATGGCGACGATCGCGCCCTGCTCGACTTCGAGCGACACGGCGTCGAGCGCCTGCGCGTCGCCATAGAACACATCGAGGTTCTCGACCCGCAGCATCACACCGCCTCGGCGCCAAGATAGGACTGCACCACCGCAGGATCGTGCACCACGGCATCCGGCGTGCCTTCGGCAATGGCGATGCCGTGATCGAGCACGAGGACGCGTCCGGCAAGCGCCATCACGGCGCGCATGACGTGCTCGATCATCAGGATGGTCAGGCCGCCGTCGCGGTTCAGCTCTTTGAGCACGCCGACCAGGCGGTCGACTTCGGTCGGCCGCAAGCCGGCGACGACCTCGTCGAGCAGAAGAAGCTTTGGCTCGGTGGCAAGTGCGCGCACGACTTCGAGCCGTTTGCGGTCCGGCAAGGTCAGCGCCGATGCCGGCTGATGCCGCCGCTCGAACAGATCGAAGCGCCGCAGCAAGGCCCGCGCTCGCTCATGGGCCTCGCCGACGCCGCGCCGGTGCAACAGCGCGCCGACCACGACGTTGTCCTCGACGCTGAGCGCCGGAAATGGCCGCACCAGCTGAAAGGTGCGCGCGATGCCGCGCCGGCACACGGTGTCAGGAGCAAGACCGTGGATCGGCGCGCCATCGAACACGATGCTGCCCTGGTTGGGCTCGAGCGCACCGGCGATCATGTTGAACAGCGTGGTCTTGCCGGCGCCGTTCGGCCCGATGACGGCGAAAATCTCTCCCTCGTTCACATTGAAGCTGACACCATCGACGGCGACCAGGCCGCGGAAGCGCTTGCTGACGTTTTGCAGCGAGAGCAGCGCGGTCATAGCTTGTCCTTGCCGACGCCAAGCCGCCGCGCCAGCGGCGGCCACACCCCTTCGGGCAGCGCCACGATGACCACCAGCAGACAAATGCCGTAAAGCACCTGCTTGGCGCCCGGAATATCGAGGCCGTAGAAGGCCATGACGGCGTTGAGCGCCTCGGCCAAGCCGGTCAACACGAAGGCACCGAGTATCGGACCGAACAGCGTGCCGATGCCGCCGATCACCGGGCCGAGGATCATCTCGATCGAGCGGCCGATGCTGAAAACCTGCTCGGGGAACAAATTGTTGTAGAAGAAGGCGTAGAAAACACCGGCAAAAGAGGTGAGCGCCGCGGAGATCATCACCGCATACATCTTGTAGCGGAAGGTATTGACGCCGGCCGCGCGCGCCGCCTCCTCGTCCTCGCGGATGGCGAGCCAGAAGTAGCCCATGCGGCTTTTGAGCAGCAGGCGGCAGAGCACGAATGCCGCAACGGTGGCGGCGAGAATGACGTAATAGAACATCGTCGGGCTGCCGCGCAGGTGCCACACGTCATTACGAGTGGCCTGCCGCACCGGCAAAAACAGCCCGGCGGAGGCGTTGACCGCGGGCAGATGATCGAAGCCGATGCGGGCAAACTCGGCGAATGCGATGGTGAGAATGGCGAAATAGACGCCGGCCACGCCGAAGCGAAAAGCCAGAAAACCGATCACTGCGCCGCACGCCATCGCGACCGGCACGGCGGCAAGGAAGCCGATCCACGGCCCGATGCCGTAATCGACGAACAAGACCGCCGCCACATAGGCGCCCAAGCCGGCGTAGAGCGCGTGGCCGAGCGACAGCTGTCCGGCAAAACCCATCATGATGTTCCAGGCCTGGCCGGTGAAGGCGGAATAAAGGATGACGATCAGAACGGTGAGCAAATAATCGTTGACGGCCCATGGCGCGAGCAACACCGCGAGGAGCAGCATGAGCAGAATAACAATGTGACGCGAGGTCCCGCCGCCAAGGCGCGCCAGCGCCGCCGGCGTCATGACAGCCTCTTGCCGAGGAGACCCTGCGGCCGGAACAGCAACACCAGAACCAGAATGGCGAAGGCGAACATGCTTTTCGCCGACGGCGTGAACAACAGGCCCGCCACGGCCTCGGTGAGCCCGATCAGGATGCCGCCAAGGAGCGCGCCGGCCATCGAGCCGAGCCCGCCGGTGATCACGATGACGAAGGCGAGCAGCGTGTAGGTCGGACCGAGCACCGGCGTCACGTCGACGATCAAGGTCATCATGCTGCCGGCGGCGCCGACACAGGCCGCGCCCAGCGCAAAGGTCAACGCATAAAGATGCTTGACGTTGAGCCCGATGACCAGCGCGCCGGTGTAATTGTCGGCGCAGGCGCGGATCGCGGTGCCGACGCGGCTGAACCGGAAGAACGCGAACAACGCCGCCGCGAACGCAATGGCGGCGCCGCCGGCGTAGGCCTTGGATGCGTCGACCAGCACCGGGCCGAGCTGGAAGCTGTCGTAGGCGTAGGAGGTCTGTACGGTGCGCGCATCGGGGCCGAACACGATGAGCAGCGCGTTGACGATGATGAGCGCCAAGGCGACGATGAGCAGGAACTGGCTGTGCTCCGGCCGCGTGATGAAGGGATTGATCAGGCCGGCCTGCAGCACATAGCCGAACACGAACATCACCGCCGCGATCGGCACCAGCATCAAGAGCGGATCGAGCTCGAACGACGAGAACAGCACGACCGCAAGATACATCGCGACCGACATCATCTCGCCGTGGGCGAAATTGACGACGCGTACCACGCCGAAAATGACCGAGAGGCCGAGCGCCATCAGGCCGTACACCAGGCCGGTCAAAATCCCGGCGACGACCACGTTCAGATAAACGTCAACCGGCATCCGTCACCCGAAGGCGCCCCACACCATCGTCGCAGGCCGGCTCGGCATTGCCGGCATCGCCTGCACTCACGCCCGGCTCTGATACGATTTGAGCGGCCATTCCAGCTTGGCGTTGGCCGCCTCCTTGGGCGCGATGGTGACGAGCTTGCCGCCGCGGTTCTGGATGGCGCTGTCCTTGACTTTGGCATTCTGCCCCTTGGCATCGAAGGCAATGCCGGGGCCGACGCTGACATTGTCGGTGATGTTGGTTGAGCGCAGCGCGTCAGCCAGCGCCTTCGGATCGGCCGAGCCGGCGCGCTTGTAGGCGTCGGCGGCGACCAGCAGCGCCTCGAAGGTGAAGACCTGGTTGGTGTTGAGATTGTCGCCCGGATACTTCTTGATGAAGGCGGCTTCCAGCGTCTTGCCGAGTTTCTTGTTCGGGTCGTACCAGGGCACGAAGCTGATCGGCCCGTCCGCCATTTTTTTGAGCGTCTTGAGATACTGGTCCTCATACCAGCCGGGGCCCATGCTCAAGATAGCCTGCGGCGTCCAGCGCTGCTTGATCAATTCCTTGGTGATCAGCATGGCATCGTTGAGCCGGCCGACGATAAGCAGGACTTCGGCATTGGTCGCCTTGGCCTTGGACACCTCGACCGACAGATCGCGCGCCGCCGGATCGTAAGAAATTTCGTCGGCGATCTTGTAGGGCATGTCGAACTTCGGCATCAGCGCGGCGACGCCCTTCGACATCGCGGTGCCGTAGGTGTCGTTGACGCGCATGAACACCGCGGTCTTCGGCGCCACGCCGGCAAGCGCGAACACCTCTTTCTGATTGGCGAAGGCATCGGCGGTGATCGTCACCGCGGTCGGAAAATTGCGGAAGACGAACTTGTAGCCCTGCTCGGTGATGGCCGGCGCGCCGGCAATATTGATGACGAGCGGAATGCCTTTCTGCTCGGCGACCTGGGCGATGGCAGTGGTCTGCCCGGAATCGAAGGCGCCGACCAGAAGCTGGGCACCCTCGCTGATCAGCTTCTCGGCCCGCTCGCGCGCCACGTCGACGTTCGACTCGGTGTCGCCGCCCATGACCGTCAGGTCTGGAAGCCCGAGCGACTTGAGGATCGGCGGGGCGATGTCGACGCCGCGCTGGCAATCCTGGCCGATGGCGGCCTCGAAGCCCGAACGCGGCAACAGCATGCCGACCTTCAGTGGTCCTTTGCCCTGGGCGCGCACCATGGCGGGCGCCGCAAGCGCTGTGGCAGCTGCCGCGGCGCCGGCAAGCACGCGGCGCCGACTGGGACGTTTTTGGCTGGTCATGGCAGATCCTCCGGGTGTGGCGAAATGCTAGGAAAGTCGCGCGTCGAGGGCAAGCTTTAGATCAAGCGGCAAAGAGTTGCGCTACCGCCGCAGCGATGTCGAGCAGCCGGCGGTCATGACCGTTGCGTGCAACGAGCATCAGCCCGACCGGCATGGCGTTTGCCTCGACCGGTACGGGCAGCGTGATCGCACACAGATCGAAGAAATTGATGATGGCGGTGTTGCGCAGGAGCGCGGCGTTGCGGGCGGCGAAGATTTTGCTGTCGGCGACTTCCGCAATGGTGGGCGCGGTGATGGAGGTGGTCGGCATGACCAGCGCATCGAGGCCGGTGAGTCGCGCGTCCATATCCCGCACCAGGCGGGCGCGGTCGCGCACCATGTCGACGTAATCGGCGGCCGACACCGCGCAGCCGCGCTCGATCCGCGCCAGCACGTTCGGATCGATGTCGGCGGAGCGCCGGCGCAGCCGGTCGCGATGGATGGCGCAGGCCTCGGGCGGCGAGATGCCGCCCTTGGCGTTGACCTCGGCCATGCCGTCGAACTGCGGCAGGGTCTCGCGGCTGATGCGGATCGCTGCCGCATCGAGCCGCTTCAGCGCCGCGGCAAATGCCGCAGACACCGCATCGTCCAAGCGATCGAGCGGCAAGCCTTCGGCGATGCCAAAGCGCAAACCGGCGAGCGCCGCGGGCGCAAGCGGCGAGAAATCCTCGCCGGCCATGACAGCATCGGCTTTGGCGCAGTCGGCGACGCTGCCTGCAATCGGCCCTATCGAGTCCAGCGTATAGCTCAACGGAAAAGCACCGTCGGTCGGCACGCGCTGACGGCTCGGCTTGAAACCGACCAGCCCGCACAACGCCGCCGGTATCCGCACCGAGCCGCCGGTATCGGAACCGATCGCGATGTCGCACATGCCATCGGCGACCGCGACCGGCGCGCCGGCGGACGAGCCGCCCGGCACGCGGGCGCGATCGCGCGGATTGCCCGGCGTGCCGAAATGCGGATTGGCGCCGATGCCCGAAAAGGCAAACTCGGTCATGTTGGTCTTGGCGACGATCACCGCGCCACCTGAGCGCAGCCGGCGCACAATGGCGGCATCGGCGGCGGCCGGCTTCGCCTCTTCGGCCAGGATTTTCGAGCCGGCACGAGTCGGCTCGCCGGCGATGTCGAACAAATCCTTGATGCTGACGATGGCGCCGTCGAGCGGACCGAGCGAGATGCCGGCACGGGCGCGCGCGTCGGCCGCATCGGCCGCAGCGCGGGCCGCGTCCTGATAGATCGTCAGGCAGGCGCGCGCTCCCTCGCCTTTGGCGTCGCCAATGCGGAACAGCGCGTGTTCGAGCCGGTCGCGGCAGGATGTTGGCATCGCTTTGTCGATCCTTATCAAACGCGCAGCACCATGGCGGGCTTGAGCTCTTTCAGCGACGGCGCCCCGATCTGCTGCATGGCGACCTTCAGCTCATTGCGCAAGATCTGCAGCACCCGCGCGACGCCGGGCTCGCCGAAGGCGCCCAGGCCCCACAAGTACGGCCGGCCCACGGCCACGCCCTTGGCGCCCATGCACAGCGCCTTGACGATGTCGGTGCCGCGGCGAAAGCCGGAATCGATCAGCACCGGCATGGTGCCCGAGACCTGCAAAATCTCGGGCAAGCTTTCGATCGTCGAGCGCCCGGACTCGTCGGCGCGGCCACCGTGATTGGAGACGATGATGGCGTCGATGCCGGTCTCGGCGGCGATCTTGGCGTCCTCCCAGGCCAAAATGCCTTTGATCACCATTTTCAGCTTGGTGAGATCGCGCAACCGCTTGATGTAATCCCAGCTCATGGCCGAGGATTGGATGCTTTTCAGGTCGGACAGATCGGCGCCCTCGTACATCGGCTTGTCGCGCTGGCTCGCAGCCAGGCTGGAACTGTCGTGGCAGGCCGCGCACTGCCTTGTGTCGAGCCGGCGCAGGCGCAACGCGGTCTCCTGATTGCGGCCGCCGTTGCGGTCGACGGTGACGGCGACGGCAATCGAGCCCTGGCGCTCCATGCTGAGCACGTGATGCTTGGCGACTTCGAACTTGTTCGTGGCATAAAGCTGCGACCAGATCGGCCGGCCGCGCGCCGCGATCACGTCGGCGACCGAGGTCGTCGCCTGCGTGGACAGGATCATCAGGTGGTCGCCGGTCTTGGCGGCGCGCGCGACACCCGACTCGCCGTCCGGGTGGTAACCCTTGTGGCCGCCGGTCGGGTCGATGATGATCGGGCTTTCGTATTTCTGGCCGAGGATTTCGGTGCTCATGTCGACTTTGCTGACGTCGACCAGCCGCCGCGGCCGCAACTGAAATTTCAAAAATCCCTCGCGATTGGCCCGCAGGGTGACGTCGTCGTCGACGCCCGAGGCCATGTAGCCGAAATGCGCCGGCGGCACGTTCTTGTGCATGACCGGCTCGAAGTCGAACACGTCGAGCGCTTCCTTCGGATCGGCGATGAGATGATCGTAATCGCGCGGCGCCCACACATACGGATCGGGCCGCAGTTCCGGATCCGGGAGCGGTCGCTGCTCGGCAAGCGCCGCAAGGCTGGTGCCGGCAAACAGCGGGCTGGCGGCCAGATATTGGATGAAGCGGCGGCGGCTCGTGGCAGGATCGATCTTCGGCATTTGACGGTTCTCCCCCGTAGTGTTTTCGTTGGCTTTTGCCGCATCCTATCGGCGGTCAGCGCCGTTGCAAACGGCCGACTCGTACTGGCATCTTCGCGATCAGATCATCAGCGTCGCGCCTTACGCCGCCTCATTGATCGCGCCGGCTTCGCGCGCCTGCCGCGGGCGGCAGCGGCGGTTTTGTCGGCTGGAACCCGCGCGCTCCAATATTCCCAGGTGCGGGTCACGACGTTGGGCAAGCGGCTGATCGCGCCGGCGAGTTTTATTTCGCCGCGCGGCAGGACCGGCGCCGCGCCGATCATCAGCGCACGCAGCTGATACTCGGCGTTCTGGCACATGAAGATCGAGCGCGATACCAGCTCCTTCAAGCCGTTGCCGACGACCGTGGCGCCGTGCCGGTTCATCAGCACCACGGAATGGTGGCCGAGCGCGCGGGCGAGCGAGCGGCCCTCCTCCGGCTTGACGACCAAGAGATTGGTGTCGCCGAACTCGTCCTGCTGGTCCCAGAACGGCGGTTCCTCGCCGATCGCTGCGCCGAGATGAAACACCGGCACGATCGGCTTGCCGGCGATCACGAACGGCATGACGGCAGGCGCGTGGTGATGGCACACCGCGGTGATGTCGCTGCGCGCCTGGTAGATGCAGCCGTGGATGACGCGCTCGGCATAAAGATGCGCGGTCGGCGGCCGTACCGGCTCGGAATCGAGCGTGTACTCCAGGATATCGGCCGGCTCGATCAGCGCCGGCGAGCGCGAGCGCGACAACAGATAACGGCCGGGATCGCCGGGATGACGCACGCTGACATGGCCGAAGGCGTCGAGCACGCCCTCATGCGCCAGAATGCGATTGGCCAGCGCCAGCTCTTCCTTGATGTCGCTCAGTTTGTCAGCCACGATGAAGTCCTCGCTTGTTTGGCGGCAGGGTGTGCAGGCATTGCGATGCGCCTAAAGTGGATTTGCCGATCCCCTATCGGCGGCGTCTGAGGAGATATCGTCGTGAAAGTCGTCTCTTATCGTCACCGTGGCAAGAGCGGTGTTGGCGTGGTGGTGGGCGCCGATGGCATCGTGACCTTGGCGCGGGCAGCGCCCAAACTGCCCGACGATCTTCGCGAGATTCTGGAGATCGATCCAACGCTGACTCAAGTGCGCAAGGCGACGAATGGAAAAGCCGCAGACCTGGCGCTCGACGATATCGAGTTTGATCCGGTGATCCGTGAACCCCATGCGACCTGGGCGCTGGCACTGAACTACAAGCTCCACATCGAGGAAACCGGGCTGACGACGTCGCCGGTCTATCCGCAGATTTTCATGCGCATGCCGATTAGTCAGGTCGGTCATAAACAGGCGCTGTGGGCGCCGAACAAAAAAATCGCCGAAGCCTACGACTATGAGGGCGAGCTTGCGGTCATCGTCGGCAAACCCGGGCGTTTCATCAAACGCGACGAGGCATTCGCCCACGTCGCCGGCTATTCGTGCTACAATGAAGGCTCGGTGCGCGAATACCAGGGCCACAACCGGCAATTCGGCCTGGGCAAAAATTTCGAGCGCTCCGGCAGTTTCGGACCCTGGCTGATGACCCCGGACGAGTTTGGCGATCCGGCCGACCATACGCTCGTCACGCGGCTCAACGGCATCGAACGCCAGCGCGCCAAGATTTCCGGCCTGTTGCACGACGTGCCGCGGCTGATCGAATATCTGTCCGAAGGCTATACCTTGCAGCCCGGCGACGTGATCGTCACCGGCTCTCCCGGCGCGTTGCCGCTGCGGCCCGGCGAACAGCCGGAAAAGCCGGTCGGCCGTGTCGTCGTTGCCGGCCAGTTGCACATGCGGCCCGGCGACGTCTGCGAGGTCGAGGTCGACGGCCTTGGCGTGCTGTCGAACCCCGTGGTCGAGGACCCAACGCCAATGCGGTAGCGGCTATGGCGAGAACGCGGCCATGATGAAATTTTCTCGCGCGGCGAAATTGTTGCTGGCCTTATTCGCCTTCGCCGTTGTCGCCGTCCCAGCGCGAGCCGAGACGTTTCCGAACCGGACGATCCGGATCATCGTTCCTTATCCGCCCGGCGGCAGCATCGATCTGACCGGAAGAATCATCGGAAAAAATTTACAGAACAGCGTCGGCCAAAGCGTCGTGGTGGAAAACAAGCCCGGCGCCAATGCCGTGATCGGCATCGACGAGCTGATGCGAAGCGATCCGGACGGCCACACCCTGATCATCCTCTCGGACAGCCCGGTCACGATCAATCCATACCTGTCGCACGTCAATTACGATCCGCGCACGGATCTCATGCCCATAAGCCGGGTGGTGAAGAGCCCACTCGTCCTGGCCGCCAATGCCAAAGCGGGCATCGCCTCGATTGCCGACCTCGTAGCGGCCGCGAAAGCCAAACCTTTGAGCATGGGCGTTTCGGCGCTCGGCTCGGGGTCCTATTTTGCCGGCGAATTGCTCAAGCGCAGCCTCGGGCTGACGATGCAAGCCGTGCCTTATCGCGGCGGCGCGCCGGCCGCAGTTGCGATCGCTGCCGGCGAGGTGCCGCTGGTCTTCACCGATCCTGCGGCCATCCTGCCGCTGATCAAGACCGGCCAGGTTGTCGCGTTGGGCATCTCCGAGACGGAGCGCTCGCCGGCGATGCCCGACATTCCAACGCTGCGCGAGGCGGGCGTACCCGGCTTTGCCGCCGGCTCGTGGCTCGCGCTGTTCGCGCCGCGCGGCACGCGGGGCGACCGAGTCGCCCGCTTGAATGCCGAAGTCGCCAAAATCCTGGCGCTGCCGGACGCGCAAAAAATTCTGCTCGCCGCCGGCCTGGAGCCGGCGCCGAACAGTCCGGCCGAGATGCGCCGCATCATCGCGGACGATTCCGCGAAATGGGGCGAGCTGATCAAGGCGACGGGTCTCAAGGCGGAGTAATCGCCCGCTATTGCCGCGCTTGAATCCGACCGATCGAACGGCACGCTAAAGCGGGCTGACCAACAGACTACCGGCCGCGCCATCTGTCCCGATCAGCGCAGGCGCGCCGGCAGGTACCAGCGTGTCGTCAATGCTGACAAGCGCTTGCACCGACACCAAGGCGCCGGGCGCAAGCGGATTGGCGGCCTTGAACCGCGAGCCCATCAACGGTTCGAGCGGCTGCGCCATGCGGCAGCCTTCGACCACGAAGCTTTTGAATTTCGCGAGGCCGTCGCCGACCGGCAAACCCGCGACGGCTTCGGCAAATCGCGCGGCAGCTTGCTCGGCAACAGCTGATTCGCAGAACGTGCGTATGAGACGGATCCAAGCGCCCTTATAGGCTACCGTGGCGCGCAGCGCGAAACGCTTGCCGCGCGGCGGTTCGCCTTCGACGCGGATGAAGCGATAGTCCTGCGCAAGGTCGGGCACGGCGGCGATGTAGATTTCTTCGGCGCCGAGAAGCCGCGCCTGCCGCTCGACCGCCGCGATCATGGCGTTGAGCGAGGCGCCGTCGGCTTGCGCCAGCGCCGCCTGAGCGATCGCCGCCGCTCTCGTCGCCAGCGCAATTTCCGCCGGATCGGCCTTGCTGCGCAATTGCGCAAACAGCGCGCTGGCGTCGGTCAATTTCAGCTGCGGTCCGGCCTCGCGCAAATCGGCGGCGATTCCCGCGGGCAAGCCGTCGAAATCGACGATCCCGACGGCCGCGTTTTGCCGTGCCGCAACGATGGCTTGCCCGGCCTTGAGCCCGATGCGCGGGTGATGCAAAACCTCGCCGAGCCGGCTCACCCGCTCGATCCAGCTTTTGACGCGAAAACTCAGCGCCGCCACCAGATACGGCGCGCCGTCGCGCGGCACGACCAGCATCGCCTCCGACCAGTACGGCACGAAACCGGTCAGCCACGACACCCCGGCCGGGCGCGTGTTGTTGGTGTAGATGAGCACCGCGTCGAGCTCGGCCGCCCGCATGGCGGCGCGCACGCGCGCAAGCCGTGCTTCCAACACGGCATCGGGCAATTCGACGGCAGAACGGGAAATCAGGCCGCGGCGCATTTTTGCTTCGCTTTCTTTAGGCGGCCACTTCGAACAGCTCGCGCGGCGTCTTGCATAACACTTCGGCGCCGGCCTCGGTCACCAGCACGGCATCGCCCAGCACGATATAGCCCGCCTCGGGATGGTAGGTGTTGGGATGCACGATGAGCGCCATGCCGGGCTCGAGCACGGTCTCGACGTCTTCGAGAATGTGCGGCTTGGAATCGGCGAACAGGCCCATGCCGTGGCCGCGCACGCGGGTCCATTGGCTGGTGGTGTATTCGCCGAGCCCATGTTTGCGAAACACGTCGTTCTCTGCCTTGGCCACGTCGGCGGCGCGCGCGCCGGGCCGCACCGCCGCGATGCCGGCCTCCAGCGCTTCGACGAACACCGCGAACGCGCGCCGCTGCGCATCGCTGGCCTTGCCGACCACAAGCGTGCGGCAAATCTGCGCAAAGTAGCCTGCGACCGCCGGCGTCAGCTCGGTGGTGACGAGATCGCCGGCGGCGATGCGGCGCTCCGACGGCGGCGTCATGCCCAACACGTCCTTGCCGCCGGAGCCGATGATCATGAAATTGTCGGGACAGCCGCGCGCGCGCAAATGCGCCTCGATGTCGGCCACGATCTCGTATTGGCGGCGGCCCGGTCGTACTGCTCGCAGAAACTCCGCATAAGCCTCGTCGGCGATGTGCGCGGCACGGCGCACGGCGTCGAGTTCGCCGCCGGCTTTGTGCATGAGCAGCTTGTCGAGCAGCGCGGTTGCATCCTCCAACTTGAAACGGCGCTCCGGATCGACAAGCCAGCGCGGCACGAAGCGCCGCGGCGCGGCAGCGAGCCGCGCGTTGCCTGCCGCGTCGAGCCGCGCACCGACCGCGCGCGCGATGTCCGGGGCGAGATGCACGGTGACCTGCGGCACTTCCGCTTCGGCCCGTTCTGCCTCGGTGGCGCTGTCGAGATAAAGCTCTGCGGCGCCATCGCGACCGAGAAGCGCAATACCGTGGCCTTCGAGGATGCCGAAATCGCTGCCGTAACGCAGGTAGTCGCCCTGCCACGCGTTGCCGTAGAGCACCAGACGGTCGATGCCGGCCTCGCGCATCGCTGCCGCGAGGCGCTGACGACGTTCCGCCGCGAGCTGATTTGGCATTCCTCTCCCCTAATCCGCCTTTTCACCGGCCGCATCCGCAAAGGCCATGGCGAGCCGTTCGGACTGAGCGACACCATCGAGCGCACCGTGGCAGAGACCGAGCCATTCGTCGACGCGGGCGGCACTGAGCAGCGGATCGAGCACGCGATGCGCCTTATCATCGATGGCGGCAGCGCCGAGCGGATGCTCGGGATCGCCAAGCGCTGCAACCACGCGATGCCGAAGAGTTTGCCCGCCGGCATCGACTTCGACTTCCGCCGGCCAGTGCTGCGGATAAAACTGTTCGAGCGTGGCGTCCGGCACGACTTCGATCTTCGCCGCCAGGCCGGCCACGGCCGCATCCTCACCTGCCGCGCTGCGATCGACGTCGTAAAGCCGCTGCGGCGCCAGTACGGCGAGCGCGATCTGATGCGCAACGCTGACCATTGTCGACTGCCGCGCACCCGGCACGGCGCGCGCTGAAATCATCGCCGCATAGGCCTTCGGCACGTGCACCCGCACTTTCTCGATCGCCTCGATGCGCATGCCCTCTTGCAGCAGTGCGCGGAACGCTTCGACCGCGGCGATGCCCTGCTTCGCCGAACAGAACGGCTTCATGCTCAAGGTGGAATAGACGGAGCTTGCACCCAATGCGCCTGCCAGGACGTCACGGTCGAGAGCAATGCCGTGGGTGTCGGCGAGCCAGCTCTTGTCCAACAGCTCCGGGTCGCCGGCATAGCCTGCGCGTGCCGCGAGCGCCGCGGCGATGCCGCCGGTCACCGCATTGGCGTAGAGGAACCAGCGCCCTGAAGGCGCGCCGTGAATGCGGCCGACGCCGCCGGCCACCAGCATGAGCGCGAGCGATAAGGCGTGGGCGGTGCGCGTCTCGCCGAACCGCAGCATGCGCGCGGCGGCCGCGGCCGCCCCCAAGGGCGCGGCGAAATAGGTCGGCCAGATGCCGCGATAGAGCACTTGCGGGCCGTCGATCGCGAGGCCCAGGCGGACCGTCATCTCGGTGCCGACCCAGATCGCGCTCGCGACTTCGTCCGCATCGAACTGGCGCAAGTGCGCCGCGATACGCAACGCAATCGGAACGATACCGGCGCTCGGCGTGGTGCACGAGGCGAGATGGATGTCATCGATCTCGGTGAGCCGCGCCGCCGCGGCCTGGCGCCCAATTTGGCTAGCGAGATCGTTCTCGCCGCCGATTAAGCGCAGCGCTCGGCCCTCAGGGATGCGCGCTCCCGCGACCGCGGCCACGACGGTGTCCGTCAGATGCAGCCGCAGCCGCTCGAATTGCGCGGCCGGCAACGCGGACGCTTTTGCTCCGGCAACAAACGACGCAAGTTCGGAAATCACGGTCACGATGCGTTGGCCCAAGGTCGGGGATGCCTGTATATCCGTATTGGATTGACCACAGAAGCACATCACCCATGCCATTTGTCCTCAACGAAACCCACGATCCGGCCCGGCGCAGTTTTGTGGACAGCGCCAACGCGCCGGATTGCGACTTTCCCATTCAGAACCTGCCGTTCGGCGTGTTTCGCGTCGCCGCCGCTGGCGCCACGCCGCGGGTCGGCCTCGCGATCGGCGATCAGATTCTCGATGTCGCGGCGGCGGGTGCCGGCTTCGACGGTCTCGCCGCCGAGGCGGCGCGGGCTTGCGCGACGCCGCCGCTCAATCGGCTCATGGCGCTCGGACCGCGGCAAGCCTCGGCGCTGCGCCTGGCGCTGTCGCGCGCGCTGAGCGCCGAGCAGGGCGATGCGCGCATCCGCCAGCATCTCACGCCGATGGCCAAGGCCGAGCTGATGATGCCGGTCGCGGTGCCCAACTTCACCGATTTCTTTGCGTCGGTGTTTCACGCCACCAATGCGGGGCGCGCCTTTCGGCCCGACAATCCGCTGTTGCCGAACTACAAATACGTCCCGGTCGCTTATCACGGCCGCGCCTCGTCGGTCCGCGTCAGCGGCACGCCGGTAAAACGGCCATCCGGCCAGCGCAAGGGGGCGAACGAGACCGTTCCGAGCTACGGCCCATCACGCAATCTCGACTTCGAACTCGAGCTCGGCATCTACATCGGCACGCCGACCGAGCTCGGCGGCACCGTTCCGATCGGCAAGGCATCCGACCACATCTTCGGCTATTGCCTGCTCAACGACTGGTCGGCGCGCGACGTCCAGGGCTGGGAAGCTCAGCCGCTCGGCCCGTTCCTCGGCAAAAATTTTGGCACCACGGTTTCGCCCTGGGTGGTCACGGCCGAAGCTTTGGCGCCATTCCGCACCTCAGCCTTTGCGCGACCGACCGGCGATCCGGCACCGCTGCCCTATCTCGACGATGCCGAAGACCGCGCTTATGGCGGTCTGTCGATCACGCTCGAAGCGTGCATCGCGAGCGAGGCCATGCGCCGCGCCGGCACCGCGCCGTTTCGCCTTGCACAGACATCGAGCACAAATCTCTATTGGACGGTGGCGCAAATGGTCGCCCATCACGCCTGCAACGGCTGCAATCTCGAAACCGGTGATCTCTTCGGCTCCGGCACGATTTCCGGTCCGGACAAATCGAGCTGGGGCAGCCTCCTGGAATTGACCGAGCGCGGCCGCGAAACGTTGACCTTGCCGAGCGGCGAACAGCGCCGCTTCGTCGAAGACGGCGACGAAATCATCTTCCGCGGCTATTGCGCCAAGGACGGCTTCGCCCGCATCGGCTTCGGCGAATGCCGCGCGGTTGTGCATCCGGCGGGATGACGCCTCGCGCTATTTTCCCGGCAACCACTTCTGCAGGCGCTTACCGGTATCGACTTCGCCGGTGTAAAAGTTGCCGCGCGAGTCGAACGCGCCGACATGCACCCAGTGAAACTCGCCAGCGTTGCGGCCCGGCCGGCCATAGGTGCCGACAACCGCGCCGTCCTTGCGCCGCACCGTTTCCAGCACGTTGTTGGTGCCGTCGATCAGCACCAGATAATCCTGCGTCTTGTCGAGCGGTGAAATGGCGAGGCCCCAGGTCGAGCCCGAGCCGCGGGTTTTTGGATCGAACACGAACTGCTGCACGAACGTGCCGTCCTTGTGAAACACCTGCACGCGGTTGTTGCTGCGGTCACAGACGTAAACGAGACCGTCCTTGGCGAGCACGACGCAATGCACCGGATTGGCGAATTGCGGCGAATCCGGATTGTAGGCCGGCACATTGTCGTCGGTCGGCGGTTTGCCGTAGGCGCCCCAGATGCGCTTGATGGCGCCGGTGTCGGCGTCGAGCACGGCGACGCGGTGGTTGCCGTAACCGTCGGCGGCGTAGATTTCGTCGGCGTCGGCATCGAGCGCCAGCGACGCGACCAGGCCGAACTGCGTCAAATCCGTGCTGCTGGTCGGCGCCCCGCGGCGGCCGAGCTGTTTGACGAATTTGCCGTCGGCGGTGAACTTCAGGATCATGCCGTCGGTCTTGCCGTTGCCCGACAGCCAGACAAAACCCTTGTTGTCGACCAGGATAGCGTGCTCCTGCTCCGGCCAGTCGTAGCCGAGATTGTCGCCGGGCCCGCCCCAGGACTTCACCACGTCGCCGGCGCGGTTGAACACCAGCACCGACGGCGCCGGCACGCAGCATTTGGAGCGCGGCGGATCGAGCGTGGCGCCCTTTTCGTCGGGCGTGACCGAGCGCGGCCGCTGGAACACCCAGATGTTGTCGTTCCTGTCGATGAACATGCCGCCGATCTGGCCGATGATCCAGTTGTTGGGCAGCGGTTTCGGCCAGAACGGATCGACCTTGAACGTCGGGCCCGCCGCGTGCGCCGCGATCACACCGGCGCACAGCAAGAGCGCAAGCATTGCCGCGCGTGACAGCGTCGAACCAATGAGCGTCATCGTACCGCCTTCCCCCAGCCACACCGCGCGCTTGCATTGCTACCCGGGCGCGCCGCTATAATCATAGCAAGCGGCGGCGAGCGATAAAGACCGCGAGGCGCCTGGCGGCTGTGCAAAAGGAGCCGATGTGAACAAGTCCGAGCAACGGCGACTGGCCGAGGATTTCCGCAAGCTGCATCGCGCGCCGCCGATCCTGCTCGTTCCGAACTGCTGGGATCCGATGAGCGCCTGCATCTTCGAGGCGGCGGGCTTTCCGGCGACGGCCACGACCAGCGGCGGGCTCGCCTGGGCGCTCGGCTATCAGGACGGCGAAAAAACACCGTGGCCCGAAGTGGTTGCCGCGACGCGCCGCATCGTCGATGCGGTGCGGGTGCCGGTCAGCGCCGACATCGAGGAAGGTTTTGGCGACACGCCGGACGCGGTCGGCCGCAATGTAACGGAAATCATTCGCGCCGGCGCCATCGGCATCAATCTCGAGGATAGCACGCCGCGGCCCGATCAGCCGGTGCGGCCGATCGCGGATGCCGCAACGCGCATTCGCGCCGCGCGCGCCGCCGCCGAGAGCGAAGGCGTGCCGATCGTGATCAATGCCCGCGTCGATCTTTATCTCAAGCAGGTCGGCGACGAGGCGAGCCGCTTTGCCGAGACCGTGAAACGCGCCACGGCTTACCTTGCCGCCGGCGCCGACTGCATCTTTCCGTTCGCGCTGGCCGATCTCGACGTGATCAGCAAACTCACGGCCGCGATCAAGGCGCCGCTCAATATCGTCGCGCGCGCCGGCACGCCGCCGCTGCGGCAGCTCGAAGCCGCCGGCGTCGCGCGGGTCAGCGTCGCGTCCGGCCCGGCGCTGACCGTCATGTCGCTGATCCAGCGCATCGCCACCGAGCTGCGCGGCAAGGGCGAGTTCGACATCCTGCATGCCGAGATGAAACGCGTCGACGCCCAGCAACTGTTCGCAAAAAAACAAGGAGACCGCCGATGACCATGAAAGCGCGCATGGATTTCCGCAAAGCCTCGCCGCAGGGCGCCAAGGCGTTGGGCGAGCTGCATGCGTTCGTCAAACGCTGCGGCCTCGATCACATGCTGCTCGAGCTGATAAAACTGCGCGCCTCGCAGATCAACGGCTGCGCCCATTGCATCGACATGCACACCAAGGAACTGCGCGCCGCCGGCGAGAGCGAGCAACGGCTCTATCTGCTCAACGCCTGGGAGGAATCGCCGTTCTACTCTGACCGCGAGCGCGCCGCGTTGGCGTGGACCGAGGCGCTGACGCTCGTCACCGACGGCCATGTGCCGGACGAGGTTTACGAGAAGGCGCGCGCTCAGTTCAGCGAGGAAGAGCTTGCCAACCTGACGCTCGCCATCATCGCCATCAACGGCGCCAACCGGCTCAACATCGCGTTCCGCACCGTGCCCGGCAGCTACCGCGTCGCGCGGCAAGAGGCGGCGGAGTAGCTGTCGTTCCGGGGCGCCGCGTAGCGGCGAACCCGGAATCCATAACCACGAATCTAACCGGGGAAGTCTCAGACTTGTTCTGCAACTTCTGTGGTTATGGATTCCGGGTTCGCGCCCTTCGGCGCGCCCCGGAATGACGGCGTTAATGAATCTCCGGCTCCGGTATCTGCTCCGTGCCGCGCAGAAAATCGAAATCGCAACCCTCGTCGGCCTGGCCGATGTGCTCCGAGAACATGGCGCCGTAGCCGCGCAAATATTTGGGCGGCGGCTTCTGCCAGGCGGCGCGGCGGCGCGAGAGTTCCTCTTCGCCGACATGGAGGTGAATGCGGCGGGCGGCGACGTCGACCTCGATCTCGTCGCCGGTCTGCACGAAGGCGAGCGGGCCGCCGACAAAACTTTCAGGCGCCACGTGCAGAATGCAGGCGCCGTAGCTGGTGCCGCTCATGCGGGCATCGGAAATGCGCAGCATGTCGCGCACGCCGGCCTTGAGCAGTTTTTTGGGAATCGGCAGTTGGCCCCATTCGGGCATACCCGGGCCGCCTTTCGGACCGCCGTTCTTGAGCACCAGCACGTGGTCGGGCGTCACCTCGAGATCGTCGCGCTCCACCTCGCGGGCCATGTGGTCGTAGTTCTCGAACGCGATCGCCCTGCCGCGATGATGCAGCAAGCGCTTGTCCGCCGCCGCCGGTTTCATGACGCAGCCGCGCGGCGCCAAATTGCCGGTCAGCACCGCGGTCGCGCCCTCCGGATAAAGCGGCTGCCCTAATGCATGGATCACATCGGGCAAATGCACCTGGGCGCCGTCGAGATTGTCGCCGACACTCCCACCGGTGACCGTGAGGCAGGACAGATCGAGCATGCCGCGCAGCTGCGCCATCAGCGCGCGCAGGCCACCGGCGTAGAAGAAATCCTCCATCAGATATTTGCCCGAGGGCGTGATGTTGGCGATCACCGGAACCTCGCGCGAGATGGCATCGAACCGCGCCATGTCGAGCGCCAGGCCGGCGCGCCGCGCCAAGGCGATCACGTGGATGATGGCGTTGGTGGAGCCGCCGAGCGCCATGTGGACGCGAATGGCATTGTCGAACGCCGCCGAGGTCAAAATCTTCTCCGGCGTCAAATCCTCCCACACCATCTCGACGGCGCGGCGGCCGGCGGCGGCGCACATGCGCGGATGATTGGCGTCGGGCGCCGGGATCGACGACGCGCCGGGCAGAGCGAGCCCAAGCGCCTCCGTGATCGCCATCATGGTGGCGGCGGTGCCCATCACCATGCAAGTGCCGAACGAGCGCGAAATGCCACCCTCGATCTCGTTCCATTCGTCGTCGCCGATGCGACCGGCGCGTTTCTCGTCCCAATATTTCCAGGCGTCGGAGCCGGAGCCCAGCGTGTGGCCGCGCCAGTTGCCGCGCAGCATCGGCCCGGCCGGCACGTAGATCGCCGGAATGCCCATGCTGATGGCGCCCATCAGCAGGCCCGGCGTGGTCTTGTCGCAGCCGCCCATCAGCACCGCACCGTCGATCGGATGGCTGCGCAACAGCTCCTCGCATTCCATGGCGAGGAAGTTGCGGTACAGCATGGTGGACGGTTTGACGAATGGCTCGGCGAGCGACATTGCCGGCAGCTCGATCGGGAAGCCGCCGGCCTGATAGACGCCGCGTTTGACGTCGGCGGCGCGGTCGCGCAGGTGGCCGTGGCAGGCGTTGATCTCGCTCCAGGTGTTGATGATGCCGATCACCGGCTTGCCGACCCAGTCGTCGCGGTCGTAGCCGAACTGGCGCAGCCGCGAGCGATGGCCGAACGAGCGCAAATCGTTCTTGCCGAGCCAGCGATAGCTGCGCAGCTGTTCGGGGGATTTTGGTCTTTGCTGGGTCATGAACGGACTCTTTGAAGCGAGGGATTATTTGCCGGCGCCGATGACCGCCTGCAGCCGCGCAATCGCGTCGGGCGGCGTGGCGAGCGTGCGGGTGATCACCCTTTGCATCTCGTCGCCACTGCCCGGTACGATTTCCAACTGCCGCTTGGCGGCGTCGGCCGAAAATTCCGGATCGCGCATGGTGGCGCTGAATGCCTCGCGCAGCGCGGCGAGCCGTTCCGCCGGCACGCCGGGCGGCGCCACCACGTTCCAGCCGATGCCGGAATCGGAATTCATGAATTCGAGAATGCGCCGACCCTCTTCGCTGGTGGCAAGATCGCCGATCAGCGGCAGTTGCGGCAGGTCGGGATGCCGCTCGAGTCCGGTCTGCAGTGGCACCACCACCTTGCCGTCGCGCAGCCACTCGCTGCGCGTGGTTTTGAGCGTGGTCCACGAGGCGACGCGCGAATCGGCCTCGCCGCGCTCGATGGCGAGATCCACTTCGGGGCCGCCGCGATATCCGGTGACGACCTTGAAGGCAGTGCCGGCGAACGCATTGAGCAGCACCGGCGTCATGTAGGAATCCGTCGTGTTGCCCCAAGAACCGGCGATGACCTTGATGCGGCGCAGATCGTCGGCGGTCTTCACGCCGGTGCGGCTCATCACGAACATCACGCCGGTGTAGCTGGCGATGCGGCCGATCCAGGAAAAGCGCCGCGCGTCATAGCGCGCGGCGTCCGGATGCAGCATCTGATTGACCGCGAGGTCGCGCGGCGCCATGCCGATCACGGTGCCGTCGCGCGGCGCCTGCTCGTACAAATAAACGGTGCCCGTCATGCCGCCGGCGCCGGGCATGTATTCGACCACGACCGGCGGATGGTCCGGAATGTGTTTCGAGGCATGCAGGGCAAAGAGCCGGCTGTACAGATCGTAGGTGCCGCCAGGCTGATAGGTGACGATGAAATGCAGCGTTTTGCCGGCGTAGAAGCGGTCGGCCGGCTGCGCGTCAACTTGACCGGCTGCGAAAGCGCTCGCGCCCAACACAAGCCACCCGCGTACCAGGATCAGCCCTGCGATCCGCTTCATTGGTCCCTCGCCGCAAAACCTTGCTCGATCGCGGCCGGCTCGATAATTTCCCCTACCCCGCCATAACGAGGACATTGCCATGATCGACTTCTATGCACTGACCAGCCCGAACGTGCAGAAAATCTATATCATGCTCGAAGAGACAAAGCTGCCCTACAAGGAGCACTTCGTCGACGTCTGGAAAGGCGACCAGTACAATCCGGATTTCATCAGGATCAATCCGAACTCGAAGATTCCAGCCATTGTCGACCACGAGGGGCCCGGCGGCCTGCCCTACACGGTGTTCGAGTCGGGAGCCATCCTGATGTATCTGGCGGAGAAGACCGGAGAATTCCTGCCGACCGACACGGCGCGGAAATACGACGTGCTGCAATGGCTGTTTTTTCAGACTTCCGGCGTCGGCCCGATGTTCGGCCAGTTCACCCATTTCAAGATGTTTGCGCCGAAGGACAAAGATAATTCCTATTCGATGGCGCGATATCAGACCGAGGTGAAGCGGCTCTATGAGGTGATGGAAAAGCGGCTCGCCAAGTCGCCGTATCTCGGCGGCGACGAATACTCGATCGCCGACATCGCCACCTTCCCGTGGACGCGCAATCACGACATCCAGGGCGTCAAGTGGGAGGACAATCCGAACTTGGCGCGCTGGTTCAAGTCGATCGACGAACGGCCGGCGGTGAAGGCCGCGCTCGCCAAAGTCGCCGTCATCAAATCGAACCGCGAGACCGCGAACGACGACCAGAAGGACCGCTTCTTCAACCGCGGCCGCTACGCGCGGGCGTAATTTCGTAGGGTGATCTGTAGGGTGGGCACCGCGCGTGTACCGGCGTGGACGCGTGGGCAAAATCGTTCAAGAGCGGTGCCCACGCGATCGCACCGTGCAGACGATTTTGCGCACCCTACGAAATGATTTTCTCCATCATCGCACGCATGAAGCGCACGGCGGCGGGGCCCTTGAGCGCGCTGGCCCATAGCTCGCGCGCCATTTTTTCGTGCAGTGCCAAAGCTTCCGGCGCCGAGGTGATCATCGCCACGCCGACGCGGATGTTCGGCTCCTCGCCGAGCCGGAACGGGCTCAGCGCCAGGATCTGCCGGTCGGGCTGGCGAAAGATCTGAAAGCTGGTGTGCGGCAAGGTGTCGAGCACGATGCCGATCTGCACGCCGATCGGCTCGTTCTCCATCAGCGCGATAAAATGCTCGGCTTCGGCGCGCGCGAGCGCGCGGCGCTCGCGGCGCAGCACTTCCGGCAGATCGAGCTTGCCGACCAGGCCGTTGCGCAGAAAGCGCTCCATCTCGGCGGCCGAGATCAAATTGACGATCGCCGGCTGGCGGCGCCGGTAGCATTCCTTGCGCTGCTTCAGGACCTCCATCAGCTCGTCGATCTGCGCGGCCGCGCGCTCGCGGTTGACGATGGCGTCCGGAACGGACTCGCGTAAGACGTCGCCAAGCGTGCGGTCGAAGGCGTCCGAAGCGAGCACGTAGGAGATCGGACCGGCCAGCACGATGATGTGCTCGGCGGTCTCCTCGATCTGCCGCATGCGTTCGAAATAGCTCACCGCCGAGGCGACGTATTCGACGCCGACGCCGAGCAGGGTCGGCACCGAGACTTGCAGCAGCTCGGCCAGGTTCTCCAAGGTCTCGATCTTGGCGAGCTCGCCCTTCTCGAAGCGGTAGAGCGCGGTGCGCGAAATGCCGAGCTTTTGCGCGATCTCTTCGGCCGACAATCCGGAGCCGAGGCGGAACGCCTTCAGCCGGTTACCGATGTCATCGAAGCGGAGCGGCATCGGAGCATCTCACCGCCCCTTCGTCATTGCCGGGCTTGACCCGGCAATCCATGCTGCATCACGGCTCATGCGGTAACGCGGCAACGCACCGCCTGCCGAACGTCAGCATGGACCACCGGGTCAAGCCCGGTGGTGACGATAGAATAGCTGTCACGCTTTCGAAGCACCTGAAGACCCGCGCAGCCGCTTCGCCGCATCGAGCGCGGCAATGACGATGTTCTGATAGCCGGTGCAGCGGCACAGGTTGCCGGAAATGCCGATGCGGACCTCTTCCTCGGTCGGGTCGGGATTGTCGCGCAGAAATTCGATCAGCGTCGTCAAGATGCCCGGCGTGCAGAAGCCGCATTGCAGGCCGTGATTGTCGCGAAACGCTTCCTGCAGCGGGTGCAGCGTCTCGGCGTCGGGCGCGATGCCTTCGACGGTGAGGATGTCGTGGCCGTCGGCCTGCACCGCCAGCATCAGGCAGGAGCGCGCCGAGCGGCCGTCGAGCAGAATGGTGCAGGCGCCGCACACGCCGTGCTCGCAGCCGAGATGGGTGCCGGTGAGCCCGAGTTGATGGCGCAGGAAATCGGCAAGCGTCACGCGCACCGGCACGGTCTCCTCGTAGCGCGTGCCGTTCACCGTGACGGCGATCTGCCGCGTTTCGCTCATGCGGGGGCTCCTTGGACGATGCGTTCGTGCGCCTTGATCAGCGCGCGGCGTGGCAGCACGGTCGCCAATTGCTGGCGGTACGAGGACGGCGCATGGATGTCTTCGATGGCATCGAGCTTGCGCAGCGTCTCGCAAATCTCGCGCAGCCGCTTCTCCTCGATCTGCTCGCCGATCAGCGCGCGCTCCACCTCGGCGGCGCGCACCGGCGCCGGTCCCATGCCGCCAAGCGTCACCGAGGCGCGCGTCACTTTGCCGTTTTTGTCCTCTTCGATCAGCACCGCCACCGACACGATGGCGAAATCGCCGTGACGACGGGCGAATTCGACGAAGGCGTAGCCGTGGCCGCGCGGCCAGCACGGAAACGTCGCGGCGGTGACGAGCTCGTCGGGCTCGATCGCCGGCGTCATGTAGGCCACCGGAAATTCCGCAAAGGCGATTTCGCGCGTGCCGCTCTTGCCCGTCACCGTCACCTTGGCGTCGAGCGCGGCGGCAACCGACACCAGCTCGGCGGCCGGGTCGAGATGGCAGAGCGAACCACCGAGGGTGCCGCGATTGCGGGTCTGGCGATGGCCGACCTGGCGGATCGCCTCGGCCATCAGCGGACAGCGCTCGGCGACCACGTCGGAGAATTCAATGTCGCGCTGCCGCGTCATGGCCCCGATCTCGATCACGCCGTCGCGCGGCGTGATGGCGCTCAAGCCCTCGACGCGGTTGAGATCGATGACGTGGTCCGGCTGCACATAGCGCATGTTGAGCATGGGCATGAGCGACTGGCCGCCGGCGAGCAGCTTGGCGTTGTCGAGGCTGGTGAGCAGGCCGACCGCGTCGGCGACGCTGCGCGGATCATGGTAGGAAAAGGGCGGTGGCTTCATGCCGTCATGTCATGCGTTGTGCGTTTTGACTCTGTGCCGAAAACCGTGCATCAGTCCAAAAACATACGTCAATCCCAAAGTTGATACCAGATGAAGCCTGCGGCGTTTCGCTATCACGCGCCGAAAACCGTCGATGAGGCCGTGGCGCTGTTGGCCGAGGTTGCGCCGGAGGACGGCCGCGTGCTGGCCGGCGGGCAAAGCCTGGTGCCGACCATGGCGTTCCGGCTCGCCAAGCCCGGTCATCTCGTCGACATCAACGGCATTGCGGCGCTGGACCGGCTCGAAGTAAAGGGCGGCAAGCTGGTCATCGGCGCCTGCGTGCGTCACTCGGCGTTCGACAAGCCGGTGTGCGACGGCCCGCTCGGCCGCTTGCTCGCCAACGTGGTGCGTCACATCGCGCATTATCCGATCCGCAACCGCGGCACGTTCTGCGGCAGCCTCGCCCACGCCGATCCGGCCTCCGAATGGGCGCTGGTGCTCACCGCGCTCGACGGCGAGATTTTGGCACGAAGCGCCAAGGGCGAGCGCGTCATCGCCGCGCGCGATTTCTTCCAGGCCATCATGACCACGGCGCTGCGTGACGACGAGCTTTTGGTTGAAGCGCGCTTGCCGGTGCTCGCTGCCGGCACGCGCTGCGGCTTTTACGAGTTCAGCCGCCGCGCCGGCGATTTCGCCATGGCGGCAGCGGTCGGCGTTTATCGATTCGACGGCGGCAAGATGGGCGAGCCGCGCGTTGCGCTTGGCGGCGTCGAGCCGACCCCGCGGCGCATTGCCGAAGCCGAAAAGGCGCTGTCCGGCGCCGAGCCGGGCGACAAAGCGTTCCGCGCCGCCGCGAGTGCGGCCGCCGCCGCGGTCGACCCGATGGAAGACGCGACCACCAGCGCCGAATTTCGCCGCGACCTCGTTCTCGCGGTAACGCGGCGGGCGCTGGAACGCGCCGCCGCATGAACGCGCCGGAGTCGAAAAAACCCTGGATCGGCCAATCGGTCGAGCGGCTCGAAGATCCGCCGCTGGTCGCCGGCCGCGGCGAGTTTGCCGGCGACATCAACTTTGCCCATCAGCTGCACATGCGGATTGCGCGCTCGGCGCACGCGCATGGCCGTATCGTGGCGATCGACACGTCGGCAGCGCGCGCGCTGCCCGGCGTGTTCGCGGTGTGGACGTCCGCCGACACAGCCGACGTGCCGCCGGTCGATTTCCGCGAGGGCAGTATTCCGGCGCTCGATCCCTACCGGCAGCCGATCCTGGCCAAGGATGTCGTGCGTTATGTCGGCGAGCCGATCGCCGCGGTGTTCGCCGCCGATCCGTACATCGCCGAGGATGCGGCCGATCTCATTACCGTCGAAATCGAGGAATTGCCGCCAGCGCTGGATGCGCAGGCGCCGCCGTTCGAGTTTTCGCCCGGCCACAGCAGCGAAGCGGCGCTGATCCGCCAGGGCTATGGCGACGTCGATGCGGTATTCCGCTCCACGCCGCATATTGTGACGGTCGAGCTTGGCATCGGCCGGCATTCCGGCGTGCCGCTGGAGACCCGCGGCGCCATCGGCCATTACGACGCCTCGCGCGGCATTTTGGAGCTGCACGGCGCCGCCAAGGTGCCGCATCGCAATCAGGAGCTCTTGTCGCGCATGCTCGGCCTGCCGCCGAGTTCGGTCCACGTCCATGAATCCCACGTCGGCGGTGGCTTCGGCATTCGCGGCGAGATGTATCCCGAGGACGTGCTGGTCTGCGTCGCGGCGAAAAAATTTCATCGCGCGGTGAAGTGGATCGAGGACCGCCGCGAGCATCTGATCGCCGCCAATCATTCGCGCCAGCAGCTGCACAAGGTGCGCGCCGCGGTCGACAATGACGGCGTGATCCTCGCCATCGACGACGAGTATTTCCACGACCAGGGCGCCTACGTGCGCACCCACGCGACCCGCGTGGTGCACATGACCGCCGGCATTTTGCCGGGGCCGTATCGCGTACCGGCGTATCGCGCGGTCGGCCATTTCCGCCTGACCAACAAGACGCCGGCCGCCACCTACCGGGCGCCCGGCCGCTACGAGACCACCTTCGTGCGCGAGCGGCTGGTCGACGCCATCGCCGCGCAGCTCGGCATCGATCGCATCGAGGTGCGCCGGCGCAACACCATCACGCCGGCCGAATTACCCTACGAGCGGCCGCTGGAGGCGCTCGGCGAACACATCTACATGGACACCGGCGATTACGTCGGCCTGCTCGACAAGCAGTTCGCCAGCATCGACTGGCAGACGCTCAATGCCGAGGTGAAAAAGCGCAAGGCGGCCGGCGAACTGGTCGGCATCGGCGTCGCCATGTTCATCGAGAAGAGCGGGCTTGGCCCGGCCGACGGCGTGAAAATTTCGGTCGACACGTCCGGCATGGTCGAGGTCGTCACCGGCGGCGCGTCGATCGGCCAAGGGTTCGAGACCGTGATGGCGCAGGTCGCCGCCGACGCGCTCGGCGTCGATTACAAACACTGCCGCGTCATCCACGGCCAGACCGACCGCATCGCCTGGGGCATCGGCGCGCATGCCTCGCGCGCCACGGTGATGACCGCGTCGGCGACGCACATCGCAGCTTTGAACGTCCGCAAGAAGGCGCTCGACGCCGCCGCCGAATTGCTGCAGGCGCCGGCCGACGCGCTCGACATCGTCGACGGCGAAGTGGTGCGCAAGGACCGCAGCGGCGGCCCGTCGATCAGCCTCGGCAAGATCGCGCAGCATCTCGCGCCGACCGCCAAGACGCTGGGCGACCGCGAACCGGGCCTTGCCGCCGACGGCTGGTTCCGGGTCGAGCATCAGGTCTATCCGTACGGCAGCCACGTCGCGGTGGTGCGCGTCGACGCCGAAACCGGCGGCGTGACGGTGGAGCGCTACTCCATCGCCTACGATATCGGCCGCGCCATCAATCCGGCGCTGGTCGAAGGCCAGATCGTCGGCGGTTACGCCCAGGGACTGGGCGGCGCGCTGTTCGAGGAATTCACTTTCAGCGAACGCGGCGATCCGCTCGCCGTCACCTTGGCCGATTATCTGCTGCCGGCGATGCACGAGACGCCGATCCCGCAGGTCCTGCTGCGCCAGGATTTTACAACGCCGCGCAATCCGCTCGGCATCAAGGGCGCCGGCGAGAGCGGCATTACCGGGGTCGGCGCCGCGATCGCCTCAGCGATCGACGACGCCATCGGCATGCCGGGCGCGGTGACGCAGATTCCGGTGACGCCGCAGCGGCTCAAGGCGCTGTTGAACAAGCGCAACGGGCGCGGTTAATTACGCGTCATTGCGAGCGAAGCGAAGCAATCCAGACAGCGCGGCCGCTCTGGATCGCTTCGTCGCTTCGCTCCTCGCTATGGCGAGCCTGCGCTCAATCCGCCTTCATGCCGGCGAACGCTACCACCTTGGCCCACTTCTCCGTCTCGGCGGCGATGAATGTCTTGAAATCCTCCGGCGTGCCGGAGAACACATCGCAGCCGAGGTCGGTGAAGCGCTTCCGCGTCGCCGGCTCGGCAAGAGCGGCATTGACCTGTTTGTTGAGCGCTTCGACCACCGGCCGCGGCGTGCCCTTGGGGGCGACGATGCCGTACCAGCCGTTCGCCTCGTAGCCCGGCAAGAACTCCGCCATCGCCGGCACGTCGGGCAGCAGCTCCTGGCGTTTGGCGCTGGTCACCGCGAGCGGCCGGAGCTTGCCGCCTTTGATGTAGCCGAGCGAAGCAGGCATGACGCCGAACATCGCCTGCACCTGGCCGCTGAGCAGATCCGGCATGGCGGCGCCCTCGCCCGGATAGATCACGTCGACCAGGTTGACGCCGGCCATCATCTTGAACAGCGCGCCGGCGACGTAGAGCGGCGTACCGTTGCCGCCCGAAGCGAGATTGATCTTGCCCGGATTCGCCTTGGCAAAGGCAATGAACTCGGCCACGTTTTTCGCCGGCATCGCCGGATTGACGTCCAGCACCAGCGGGATGGTGGAGATGCTCGCCACCGGCTCGACGTCGCGCATGAAATTGAAATTAAGGTGGTGATAGAGCGAAGCGTTGATCGCGTTCGACGACATCGCGAGCAGCAGCGTGCCGCCGTCCGGCGCCGCCTTGAGCGCGAGCTCGGTGCCGATATTGGTGCTGGCGCCCGGCTTGTTCTCGACGAAAAAGGACTGCCCGAGCTTTTCGGAAAGCCATTGGGCGATCAGCCGGCCGATGATATCGGGCGAGCCGCCCGCCGGCACGGTGACGATCAGCTTGACCGGACGGCTCGGATAGGTTTGCGCCCGGGCCAGTCGCGGCAAAGCGGGCAACGCCGCGGCGCCCGTTGCCAGATGCAGAAATCGCCGGCGATGAACTGTCATGGCTCACTCCCTGGATAAGGCGAACGGCGCGGCGCTTACTCTGGCTTGATGCCGGCGGTTTTGACGACCTTGCCCCATTTCTCGGCTTCGGCTTTTTGAAAGGCGCCGAATTGCGCCGGCGTCATGATCAAGGCCTCGGCGCCGAGATCGGCAAAGCGCGCCTTGGTGGCCGGCTCGCCGAGCACCGCGTTGATCTCTTTGTTGAGCTTGTCGATGATGTCGGGCGGCGTATGCGCCGGCGCGCCGACGCCGTCCCACACCACCGCTTCGTAACCCGGCACGAACTCGGCGACGGTCGGCACGTCCGGGAGCGAATCCGAACGCGTCTTGCTGGTCACCGCGAGCGCGCGCAGTTTGCCGGCGCGGATGAAGCCGACCGACTGCAGGATCGGCGGAAATCCCATTTGCACCTGGCCGCTGAGAATGTCGGGCATGTAATTGCTGCGATACGGCACGTTCACGAGCTTGGTGCCGGCCATCATGTTGAACAACTCGCCGGCGACATTGGTGGCGGCGCCGCTGCCGACCGAGGCGTAATTGATTTTTCCGGGATTGGCTTTGGCGTAGGCGATGAATTCGGCAAGCGTCTGCGCCGGCACCGACGGGTTGATGGCCAGCACCAAGGGCAGCGCGACGAGGCCCGACACCGGCGCGATGTCGCCCAGGAAATCGAAATCGAGATGATCGTAGAGCGAGATGTTGATGGTGTTGGTCATGGTCGTGGTGAGCAGCGTGTAGCCGTCGGGCGCGGCATGAACCACGATCTGGGTGCCGACATTGCTGGCGCCGCCCGGCCGGTTGTCGACGATGAATTGCTGGCCGAGCCGCTCCGACAGCGACTGCGCCACCAGCCGCGTCACGATATCGGGGGCGATGCCGGCCGGATACGGCACGACGATGCGCGCCGGACGCGTCGGGTAGGCTTGCGCCGCCGCAAGGCGCGCGGACAGCGGCAAGGCGAATAGACCGCCCGCCGCGCGCAAAATTCGCCGACGCGTCACTCTCATGCTGTGCTCTCCTTCACTGCCGCGGCCGCGCACGGCCGTTCCGCAATTTCCATGTCACGCTTTCATGTCACGTTTTTCATGGCGGCTGGGCGCCGGAAAACTTGACGACCTTGGCCCATTTGTTGATTTCTTCGCTGAGGAACTCGCCGAATTGCTCCGGATTCATCGGCATGGCTTCGGCACCGAGATCCTTGATCTTGGCCTTGATGGCCGGATCGGCGAGGCCGGCGCCGATGGCGGCGTTGAGCTTGGCGACCACGTCGGCCGGCGTGCCCTTCGGCGCGCAGGTGCCGTCCCAAGCCGTGGCCTCGAAGCCCGGCAAGAACTCGGCGACGGCGGGCACGTCCGGCAGCACGTCGGAGCGTTTCGCGCCGGTGACCGCGAGCGCCCGCAGCTTGCCGTCCCTGATGAAGCCGATCGCGGCCGGCAGCGTGATGATGAACGCCTGGATGCGGCCGGCGAGCAGATCGGTGAATGCGCCGCCCGGACCGCGATACGGCACGTGGAGCATATCAACGCCGGCGGACAGCTTGATCAGCTCCGCGGCCACGTGCATCGGCGTGCCATTGCCGGGCGAGGCCATGTTGATCTTGCCTGGATTGGCTTTGGCATAGGCGATGAATTCGGCAAACGTCTGGGCTGGAAACGCCGGGTTGACCAAGAGCACCATGGGCAGACTGATCAGTCCCGCGACCGGCGCCGTGTCGCGGAGAAAATCGAATTTCAGATTTTTGTAGAGCGAGGCGTTGATCGCGTTGGCGCTCAGGCAGGTGAGCAGCGTGTAGCCGTCGGGCGTCGCCGCTAGCGCTGCTTCGGTTGCGAGATTGCCGGCGGCGCCGGTGCGGTTCTCCACGACGAAGGGCTGGCCGAGACGCTCCGAGAGCCACTGCGCGAACACGCGCGAGATCAGGTCCGGCGTGCCGCCGCCGCCGAAGCCTTCAAAGATGCGCACCGGCCGCGTCGGATAATCGGCCGCACCGGCAACGCAGGCAAAGCCCGGCGCCGCGGCACTCGCCACCGCGAGGCTCAAGAACCGCCGGCGCGGAAGTCTCATGGCATTCCTCCACGGCGAGCGCAAAACCTCGCCGGCCGCGATGTTAGCAGCGCTGCCCCTTCCGGGTACACCGAGCCGTCGTGTAGCATGTTGTCGCCATTTCGACCCGATGAGGAGGAACGCATGACGCTAGCGCGCCGAGACTTTTTGCGGCTGGCCGCCGGCGCTGGGGCGCTGCCCGCCGCACCGTACGTTGCGCGCGCCGATACTTACCCGTCGCGCCCGGTGCATCTGATCATCGGCTATACGCCCGGCGGCTCGGCCGACATGACGGCGCGGCTGTTCGGGCAATGGCTGTCGCAGCGCCTCGGCCAGCAATTCGTCGTCGAGAGCCGGCCCGGCGGCGCCACCAATATCGCCACCGAGCAGGCGCTGCACGCGGCGCCGGACGGCTACACGCTCTACCTCGCGTCACCGGCGGCCGCCACCAATCCCGCGCTGTTCGCCAAGCTCAATTTCGATTTCATCCGGGAAAGCACGCCGGTCGCCGGCTTGATCCTGTTTCCCGACGTGGTGGTGGTCAACCCGGAGCTGCCGATCCACACCATCCCCGAACTGATCGCTTATGCCAAAGCCAATCCGGGCAAGCTCAACTTCGCCTCGTCAGGCATCGGCTCGACGCTGCACGTCGCCGGCGAGCTGTTCAAGATGATGGCCGGCGTCGATATCGTGCATATCGCCTATCGGGGCGGCGCGCCGGCACTGGTCGATCTGCTGAGCGGCCGCGTGCAGGTGATGTTCGACAACGTGCCGACCGCGCTGCCCTACATCCGCGCCGGCAAGATACGGCCGCTCGGCGTGACCTCGACCACGCGCGCCGCGGTGTTGCCCGACGTGCCGGTCGTCGCCGACAGCGTGCCGGGTTATGAAGCGAGCGCCTGGTACGGCATGGTCGGCCCGAAGGGCTTGCCGGCCGACATCGTCGAAAAGCTCAATCGCGAGGCCAACGCCATTCTGGCCATGCCGGAGGCCAAGACCCAGCTCGCCGATCTCGGCGCGTCGCTGTTGCCCGGCTCGCCCGCCGATTTCGGCAAGCTCATCGCCGATGAGACGCAGAAGTGGGGCAAGGTGATCCGGTTCGCGGGTATCAAGCCGGAGTGACGTCGCGGCGAGCCATGAACAGAAGAGCAATTTGTTTTTTGTCCCTATGCCTTCTTGCCTACGTCACCGGCGCTGCTGCTGCGCCGGGTCCGGTCTGGACCATCACGCTGCATCCTTCCGATATCCTCGTCGGCGAGGCGCTCGCAAAACTGCAGACGCGCCATCAATGGCAATGGCGCTTCGACAACGATGGAAAATTCGAAGTCGCGCTCGTCAAATCCGCGTCCCCCGTACCGGCCCCGCAATGCCGCATGCCGTACCTCATTCTGGCGATGCCGCTGTATTATCCGGAAACGCCCAAACAGGCTCCGTTGGCGGAACGCCGCGCCGTCTACGACGCGCTCCTGAAGCTGCAGGAAACCAAACAGGGGAGCCTGCAGGTTCAGACCGAACCGCTGTACTACTTCAAATACGGCGCCTCCGGCGCCGAGCTGACGACCTGCAATCTCTTTTTTGTCCTGCCGCTCGACTGGCGACGGCACGAATAATTTCTCGGTGCGCTCCGCTACCAGCGGCGCCAATGATGCCAGCGATGCCAGCGCCAATGGCGCCAGCCGTGGCCATGATGCCATCGCCGCCAGCCGTACCAATGGCGCCAACCATTCCAATGGCGATGATGCCAATGCCGCCGGTGCCAATACGGCCCGTAATATCCGTAATATGGCGCGTAGTAGCCGTAGTACGGAACGGCCAACGCGCCACCGATGATGGCGCCAGCGGCGAGGCCAAGGCCCAGTCCGAATCCACCAAAGCCGCCATGCCAGCCATGATGCCAGCCGCCGTGCGCCGCCTGGGCAGAGCTGGGTAGAGCAGGAACGGTACCAATCAGGGCCGCCGCCAAAGCTGTCGCCCGTAGAATCTTCATGGCAGAATCCTCCCTAGGCGGCCGCAACCGAGCGGCCTTTCACAAAACCATCATGGGGCATCCGCGGTTCCGGCAAAGACCGCGTACCGATACGGCACGAACGCGACGCGCAATCGTGCTCGCCCCTCGAGCCATTACTCCGCCCGCACCCCGGCGACGCGGATGACGCCGGCCCATTTGTCATATTCGGCGGCGACGAGCTTGGTGAATTCCGCCGGCGACAGCGCCAGCGGCGCGTCGCCGAGTTCGGCGATGCGGCGCTTGATGGTCGCGTCGGCAAGCGCGCCGCCCAGGGTTTGATTGAGCTTGTCGACGATCGCGCTTGGCGTGCCGCGCGGCGCGGCGATGCCGACATAGATGCTGGCCTCGAAGCCCGGCAGATATTCGGACATCGCGGGCACGTCGGGCAGCACCGGCGCGCGCGCCGTCGTGGTCACTGCCAGTGCGCGCAGCTTGCCGGCGCGGACCTGTTCGATGGTCGAGGGGAAGGTGCCGAAATAGACCTGGACCTGCCCGGCGAGGAGATCGACCACAGCCGGACCACCACCGCGATACGGCACGTGCACCATGTCGACGCCCGTCTTGCCGCGGAACAACTCCCAGAACATGTGCGGCGCGCTGCCGATGCCGGCCGACGCCACGGTGACCTTGCCCGGATGCTCCTTGGCGTAGGCGATCAGCTCGGGCACGGTTTTGACCGCCAGCGTCGGATTGACGACCATCAGGCCGGCGCCGCGCGAAATCGTGCCGACCGGAACGAAGTCGCGCACGATGTTGAAGTTGAGATTCTGGTAGAGCGTCGCGTTCCAGGCGTCCGCCGAGGTGGTGAGCAGCAGCGTGTAGCCGTCGGGCGCCGCCTTGGCGACCGTCTCGGCGGCGAGATTGCCGCCGGCACCCGGCCGGTTCTCGACAATGAATTGCTGGCCAAGCTGCATCGAGAGCCATTGCGCAATCAGCCGCGCGTAAGTGTCGCTGATGCCGCCCGGCGGAAAGCCGGAGATAATGCGCGCGGGCCGCGCTGGATAGTTTTGCGCGAGCGCCGTACGTGAGACGGCAGGAAAAGCGGCAGCGCCGGCAAGCCAGCGCAGAAGTTTTCGACGAGCAAGCTTCATGACGTTCTCCCCAGCACCAAACTCAATAAACCAGATCGCAGCATGCCGTCGATCGCAATGGCTACAAAAACTTCCGAACAAAAGAGCGTGTCAAGGGCGCGCCTTCGGCGCGCCGCGAAGCGGTTTCACCCTTGACACGCTCTTTTGTTCGGAAAAACGCTCGCCATTGCGATCGACGGCTCTCTCTGATTGCCGGCCATTTAGCGCATATAGTCATGGAGTGCTCTTTATCTTCGCTCACGCCGCCTTCGGCTCGGCATCGAGCCGCACCACCCAGTTTTCGAGGCCAGGCTTGGCCGCCGGATAGCGCTTGAGCACCAGCGGATCGTGGCCGGGCACCACGTGCTGCGGCGCGCTGGCGAGTTTTTTCAGCGTGGCATAGCCCTCCACCACTTCCTCGATGTTGTAGGTCAGTGGAAACACCCGGCCGCCGTCGATATGGGCGTAAAGATGCGTGGCGTCGGCGGCGAGCACGACGTAGCCGAGCCGCGTCTTCACCCGCACACTCTGCAGGCCCTTCGAGTGACCGCCGATGTGGTGCACGGTGACGCCGGGCACAATCTGATCCTCGCCGTCGTGAAAAGCGCAGCGGCCGGCAAACACCTTGCGCACCATGGCGACCACGTCGTCGACTTCGAAGGGCAGGCGCAGCGCGTGGTGGCACATGCAGCGGCCGGTGGCGTACGCCATCTCGCGGTCCTGCAGGTGATAGCGCGCTTTAGGGAACAGCTCGTAATTGCCGCAATGATCGTAATGCAGATGGCTGATGATGACGTCCTTGACGGCGTCGGCAGCGATGCCGAGCGCGGCAAGGCCATCGCGCACCGGCTTGATCATCTCGCGCTGGCGCTTCTTGCCCATGGCCTCGTCGAAGCCGGTGTCGAGCACGATGGTGCCGGCCGGCCCAACGATCGCCCAGACAAAGAAGTCGAGCGGCTGCAGCACGTCGTGCGGGTCGCCGTCGATGAAATTGGCCGGCGAGCGGCGGTCGTGATGGCCGTAACGGATCGCGTAGACTTCGTGCAGGTCGTCGCTCATGCGGTGCCCTCGCCTGTCGGCGGGATTGTAGCATCGCGACGGCGCAAAAAGACGAACCCCGGCGCGAGGCCGGGGTTTTGTCTTGTTCAGGCTGATGCGGTTTTGACCGGCCGCGAGATCGCGGCGGCCGCACTTACAGCTGGCCGTATTTGTGCAGCACCTCGCGGCAGCGGTTGCTGACGCGCCAGCTCTGGGCGGCGAGCGTGGCGCCGCAGCGCATCAGGTTGGAAAAGGTCATGCCGCCGGAGCGGTCGCAGTACCTGGCGGCGGCCGGGCGGCACGGCGCCAGTTCGGCGAGGTCGATGGCGTTGGCGGCGGTGGCGGAAACTCCCACAAACAAAACAGCGGCAATCAGCATTTTCATGCGTCGTCGTCCCTCGTCGATGATGTGGCTTGATAACGCTTTGCTTACCGTGCCGCGGCCGTAAAAGCCAGCACTTTTGTGCATCGCGATGAACACAGTAAATATCTGAAATTACAAAGAAAATAACTAACCGGCCGGTCAGTTTTGCGGCACTGCCGTTTTATGGCCGCATTTGGGGGCTGCGGACACAAAATCTGCCGCCGCGCGCAGCAGTCGCAGCCGCATCCGTGAGGCAACATTCAGTTCGGCGGCTTGTAGACGATCGCCGCCTTCACCTTCGCCGAGATCGACGGCGGCAGCGCGAACAGTTTTGTCACCAGCGCCTGCAAATCCTCGCCCGACATGGCGTCGATATCGAGTTTCATATGCTCGGCTTCGGCGAGCAGCGCCTTGTCGGCGAGCGCGGCCATGAATGCCTTGCGCAAGGCGGCGACGCGCTCGGCCGGCACGCCGGGCGGCAGCACGTAGGGCCGGCCGAACACGCCCTGGCTATAGAGCAGCTCGAGCGCTTGGCGGTCTTCCTCACTCTTGGCGAAATCGGCGGTGCGCGGCACCCCCATGGCGTTAAGCTTGGAGTAGCCGTTCACGCTCTCCTGCGCGATGATGTTGATAAAGCCCTTGGTCAGCCATTCTGGATGCTGCGATTCGAGGCTCGCCCAGCCGTAACCGCAGACGCCCTGCACTTCGCCGCTCTCGATCGCCATGGTGTTTTCGCGCATGCCGGGGTAGCCGGACACGATGCGGAAATGCGCGCCGAGCAGATTGTTCTCGACCACCGGCAGATCGTGCGTGGTGGCGCCTTCAGTGGCGCCGGCGATGATCAGCGTCTGCGACAGCAAGTCCTTAAAGGTGTGCACCGGCGCGTCCTTGCGGGCGATGCACATGTAGGCGTCGCTGTTGGCACTGCCGATGTAGATGAACTTGCTGGGATCGTGCGGCGTCGGGATGTGGCCGATCAGCGGCTGCAGGATGATGCCGGGAAACACCGCGCCGATCGCGGTGCCGTCCTTCGGCGCCAGGGAATAGATGTAGCCGCCGGCCTTGTTGCTGCCGGCGCCCGGCATGTTCTGCGGCACGACGGCCGGATTGCCCGGGATGTAGCGGCCGAGATAGCGGGCGACGAGCCGCGCATAGGTATCGTAGCCGCCGCCCGCCGACGAGCCGACGATCAGATCGATCTGCTTGCCGGCATAAAACTGCGCGACCGGATCGGCGGCCAGCACGGGAGTTGCACCAAGCGCCAGCAAAGTCGTCAGCGCGATCGAGAACCAAGGGCGCATGAGACCTCCCCAAAACAACTGATGCCGGGCGCAGGGCCCGGCATCAGCATTTCAAAAACGGCGGAAGCCGACAAGCTTCGGTATTGTCGCGCCGCTACGCCGCGGCGGCGGTGGTCAGATTGCCGAAACGCTGCAGATTGGCCTTCTGCTTCTCGTTGCGCGGCGGCAGTTTGAACAGGCGCGCCGCGGTGCCGCCGAGGATGTTGTGCTTGGCCTTCTCGGACAGGAACGGCAGGTCCCAGATCGTCGACGGCAGATCGAAATCCCAGTGCGGATAGTCCGAGGAATAGAGCAGCTGCGTCTCCGCGTTCATCATGCGGAACGTGCACTCCATCGCCTTGTAGTCCTGGATCTCCATCGGCTGCGTCGAGTAGTACATGTCGCGCATGTAGTCGGACGGCTTCTTTTTCAGAAGCGGCGCTTCCGACGGCCGCAGCATGTATTCGTGGTCGAGCCGCTGCATCAGGAACGGCACCCAGGCGAGACCGGCCTCGATCCAGATCACCGGCAGTTTGGGGAAGCGCTCGCCCATGCCGTTGACCACCCAGTTCGTGCAATGCAGCACGTTGTACCAAGAGAAACCGAGCGCGTGCGCCGCCATGAAGCGGTTGCAGCTGCGATAGATCGGCTCGCCCCAGTTCGGGCCGGAATGGAACGACAGCACCAGGCCGCGCTCTTCCATGGCGCGGTACATCTTCATGTAGGCGTTATCGTAGACCGCCATGTTGGAGCGCACGGTGGTGACCATGAAGCCGCCGACATGCTTGCGGTCGCCGAACGTCTCGACCTGGCGCAGGCAGGCCTCGGGATCGGAGAACGGCAGGCACAGCATGGAGAAGAAGCGGCCGCCGGACTCCGGCATCACCTTCTCGGTGAGCCAGCGGTTATAGGCCCAGCACAGCTCGACCTCCATTTCCTTTTGCGGATGCATGCCGATGTTGAGCATGCCGGTCGGGAACAGGCAGGAGTAATCGACGCTCATGGCGTCCATCCAGCGATGGCCGAGCTGGACGTCGCGCTCGCCGCCGGTCGCCGCCCCCTCGGTCTTCTCCGAGCCGCGCATCGGATAGCGGGTGACGCGGCCGCCCATGTCCTGATAGCCGACGTTCGACGGCATGATGCCGGTGCGATTGCGCTTGCTGCCGGCCGACAGGCTGAGCTGGCGCAGCACGTCGTTTTCCATGAACGGCAGCCATTCGTTCTGGCTTTCGTTCTCGTAATGGTGCGCGTCGACGTCGACGATCACCAAATCGTCGAGGTTGCGCTGGTGCGCCTGCTTGCGCGCGTGCGCCAGCAGACGGCTGGTATTGAGCTCCTCGATCGTTACGCGGCGACCGCGATCAGCGATGAGATCCATGGCGTTTCTCCTGGCGTATCCTGTCTCGTCTCATTCCCATTCGTCTTCGCGAGCACTCTTCCCACGACGACGCTAACTCACCTTCCGGTCCAGCTCTGCCACATGCCGAGCTCGAAAACCGCGAGATCGGCGGCCTTGAGCAGGCCGCTTGCCGTCACCATCACGTCGGTGGCGGAAATCGAATTTTTCGGCACCGGCGTGATCGGCTCGCCGGCTTCGACACGGGCCGTGTAGACGCGGCAGGCCGCGGCCATCAGCTTTTGCAGCGCCTCGGCGCTGACCAGATCGAGCTTGCCGTCGACGATGCAACGCTCGAGCGTGGCGGCGAGGCGCTTGGCGTCAGCCGAGGCGCCATCGACGACCTCGACCGCCGGCTTGCCCCCGGGGCGAGCCGCGACCGGGCGGCGCGCCGATTTGGCCGCCGTCTTGACCGCAGGTTTCGGTGTGGCCTTTGCCGCGCGCTTAGGCGACGACATAAAGGTCCTCTCCTTTTTGCACGGTCTTGTATTTCTTCAGCTTCAGCTTGCGGTCGGAGACGCACTCGCCGGTCTTCATGTCGTATTCCATGCCATGCCACGGGCAGACGAAGTGCATCTCGTCTTCCGAGAAATAGAGGCCCATCGAGGTCTTGTCGGGCCGCAGCCGCTCCTCGACTTTGGCGATGGTCAGGCCCTCACAGGCCGGGCCGCCCTGGTGCAGGCAGAAATTAGAGTAGGCGTAGAACTCGCCCTCGTGCCGGAATACGCCGATCTCGTTGTCGCCGACGAACACGATGCGGCGGTCGCCGTCCTTGAATTCCGCAAGCTTTGCCACGAATTTTTCGGCCATCTCGTCGCTACCCTCGTTTCACCTTGGCTACGGCTATATTGTCCTTGTTGGCGCGGCCCCGCGCTTTTCTGGCTGCGGGTTCCGGTTCGCAGCGGGCGAGCCATGCATCTAGCACAAATCGCGGCGCCCTGCGACCGCCCTGCCCACACTTAAACTTACTTAGTCGGATTTCCACGTCCGGCAAAGCGGAATCCCGCCGCGAGCCCGGCGCACGCGGCATACCTGTGAGCGAAGATATGCCGCCGTTCGCGGCTGGCGGCACCGCCAACTACGCCATCCGGTTCTCTATCTCGCCGATCTTCTCGATCCAGAGTTTCACGACATCGCCGGCCTTGAGGAACTCGCCGCGGCCGGCGCCGACCCCGGCCGGCGTGCCGGTCAGGATCAGGTCGCCTGGATGGAGCGTCATGTTGACCGACAATTGCTCGATCTGCTCGGCCAGATTGAAGATCATCGAGCCGGAATTGGAATCCTGCTTGAGCACCCCGTTCACCCACAATTTGAGGCCGAGCTTTTGCGGATCGCCGACGTCGCTTGCCGGCACGATCCACGGGCCGAGCGGGCAGGAGCCGTCAAAAGTCTTGTGCTTGGTCCAGTCCCATTTGAACGGCGACGCGTCGGGCACGCCGGCGCGGCGGCCGCGGTCGCGCGCCGAGAGGTCGTTGGCGATCGTGTAGCCGGCGACGTAGGACAGCGCCTTGTCCTGCGGGATGTCCTTGCCGGTGCGGCCGATCACGGCGGCCAGCTCGATTTCCCAGTCCATGCTCTTGGCATAGGTCGAGATCTTGACCGTGGCCCCGGGATCGGTGATGGCGCCGGCCGCCTTGATGAAATGCCAGGCCTTATGGCCCAGGGTATGCGGGTCGGGCGGCGGCGGGTTGCCTTCGCGCGCCGCCATTTCGGCAGCGTGGTCGGCGTAGTTGGCGCCGGCGCAATAGATTGCCGACGGAAAGCGCAACGGCGCGAGCAGCTTTGTCTTGGCGAGTTTTTGGCGCTTGAGCCGGCTCTTCCCCGCCCCGGCGGCCGCCTTGCGCAAAGCCCCTTCGGCGGTCTTCCAGTCGGCCAGAATGCCCATGACGGTGGCGTAGGCCGGCTTGCCGGTCAGCTTGGCGGCGTCGAACACCTCGTCGCCAATGACGAGGCCGGCGCGCGGCCCTTCGCTCGATTTATACGTGGCGAGCTTGTAGCCCGCGGCGGCACTCTTGCCGGCACCCTTGGCAGCCATGTGCGCTTACTCCCCTGCCCGAAATTGTTGCGCCGCGACCAAAGCCCGATCCCGCCGGATTGGCAAGTCCGCCTTGCGTAGAGCGATGCTTTGCGCACTTGAGTTGGCGCAGGCGCGGTGATTGATTTAGCCAACGCGTTAAAAGCAATGCCGCAGGTGGAGACAGACACATGATCAAGGTGAGACGCATCGGGCACGCCACATTCGAGACGCCCGACCTCGAAAAGATGATCGACTACTACACCCAGGTCATGGGCCTGGTGCTGGCCGAGCGCGAGAAGGACCGCGCGTTCCTCACGAGCCAGGTCGGCCTCCTCGCCATCCAGGTCAACAAGGGCGAGCGCGAGCGCTGCACTACGCTGTCATTCGAAGTGGCGCCGGATTCCGACTTCGGCGCGCTCGCCCGCGAGCTGGAAAAGGACGGCATCAAGAGCGAGCTGCGCAACGATTCGGTGCCGGGCGTCGGCGCGGTGCTCACGTTCAAGGACAACAAGGGCACCACCATCGCGCTGTTCAAGGAATGGAATTACCTGGGCAAGCATCTGGCCCATGTCGGCGTCGGCCCGCTCAAGCTCGGCCACGTCGCCTTCGTCGTGGAAAATCCGCAACAGACGTGCGAGTTTTATCAGAAAGTGATGGGCTTCCGTGTCTCCGACTGGATCGACGATTTCTTCGTCTTCATGCGCTGCAACACCGATCACCACACCGTCAATTTCATCCGTGGCAAGAGCGCCAAGCTGCATCACATCGCCTTCGAGCTGAAAGACTTTATTCACTTGCAAAACTCGTGCGACCTGTTCGGGCAGAAGCGGATACCGATCATCTGGGGGCCGCTGCGCCACGGCCCCGGCCACAACATCGCCACCTATCACCGCAATCCCGACGATCAGGTGGTCGAGTTCTTCTGCGAGCTCGACAAGATGGTCGACGAGGAGCTCGGCTATTTCGAGCCGCGGCCCTGGCACCACGACACACCGCAGCGGCCGAAGACCTGGGAAGGCGGCAAGACCAACGTCTGGGGCCCGCCGCCGCTGCCGGATTTTCACCGCGGCAGAGAGTGAGCGTCAGGACGCTCGCGCCGTCGCCGACGGCGATTGCATCATGCCGCTGACAAGACTCCCGGAAGTCACGGCACTGGTAAGGAACCACCTCGTTCGCGAAGTGGCTGCGGGTTTCCCGACGCTCACCCGTATTCCCAGCTCGGGCGTCATCCGATTCCTCGATTACTTCGCGACCTTGCCGGAGCCCGACCGCGCAGCTTTGTTGGACAGCCGGGCCAAAGGCGGCGCGCTGCAGTTCTTTCCGCCGCGCGACGCCTACGACGCAGCGCTCCACCACGCCAACCACGATCCCGCGATTTTGCGCTACCGCGCCGCCTTGCACAGCGGCCCGCTCGCCATGGGCCTGCGCTATCAAGACCTGCGCATGATAAAGGCCACGCTGGGCGATCCCATGAGCATGGCGATGATGGCGCAGACCCGCAGCACTCTGGCTTTCGTGCCACGTGACGATTTCCCGCCAAACCTTGTTCCGGATCAAGACCCCAAGAATCTGAAGCCGGCCAAGGCTCCGCTGTTGCGAAAACTCATAGACGCCGCCTTCAAATCAATGTTCGCCGGTTCCAGAGAAAAACGACCAGGCGGCGAACTTCGATACGCGGGTGTCTATCAGGGCACGCCGCTTACCCTCGGTTTCATTTTCACCAATCGCGGCCCCCAGCTGCTCTATGACATCAAAATTCCCGACGACTCTCACACTGTGTTCTGTTTCCGGTTCACTTATGAAGGTCTATGGGGCGCCGGGACGGGCTGGGACTATCTCACTGAGCAAAATGCCGAGGCCGCCATCGCCTGTCTCTGCGAACTGATCGTGGCAAGCGTCCATCTGCGCAATAACATTTACGCCTTGCTGCAGCGGGCTTAGTCCCGAGCCTACCACCGCTGCGGGGTTTTTCCCGCCGAAAAGGACCAGAGTCGACAATAATCTCAAATCACGAGACAAAGCCGGTCTTTACGGCAAGCGAGCAATCCCCCTGCAGCGGAACGGCGACGCCACAGCAAAGTTGTCTGAGCGACCAAGCGGAAACCGACATGAGATTGAACGTAAGGGTTCTCAACGCAACGCTCTTGGCGGCTCTCCTCGTTATGCCGCTCGGATCGGCAGCAGCGACCACGAGCATCACTCGCACCGTGAAGGTGACCAAGACGGTTACGGTCCGGACCGTGACGCGGCGAACGCTCATTCGAACGGTGTCGCATCAGGCTTTGCACCGCCACATCCACCGCGTTTACCGCGGGCGTACCGTTGTGTTGGTGCGCCGCTTTCATCCCGAAAGTTGTTTTCTCACTCCGGTCCAGGTGGTGGCGCTCGACGCGCTGGGGCCTTACTGCGATACGCCGCGCGGCTGGCGCCGCGTCGTGGTGCGTTATTAGTTACGACTCGCTCTTGCCGCCGAGTTGTTTGAGCTTGGCGAACACGGCGTCGACGTCGAGTTCGTCGCCGGGCTTCTTCTCGGCCGCGGGCGCGGGCTCGTCCTTTGGCGCGGTGGTGACAGCGGCCGGCAGCAGCGTCGCGCCCTGCTCGACGACGGGCGCCGGCTTCTCCTTGGCGGCGCGCTGCACCTCGAGATCGAGATCGATCTGCGAGCACAGACCGAGCGTTACCGGATCGAGCGGCTGCAGGTTGGCCGAGTTCCAATGGGTACGCTCGCGGATCGCCTGGATGGTCGACTTGGTGGTGCCGACGAGCCGCATGATCTGGCTGTCCTTGAGCTCCGCGTGGTTACGAACGAGCCAGAGAATCGCGTTCGGCCGGTCCTGGCGGCGCGATACCGGCGTGTAGCGCGGGCCTTTCTTCGGCTTGACCTCCGGCATCCGCACTTTCGGCTCGGCAATATGCAGCCGGCGGTTCGGATCGGCTTCGGCGGCGGCGATCTCTTCGCGGGTCAGCTGGCCGGTGAGCACCGGATCGAGGCCTTTGATGCCCTGGGCCGAGTCGCCGTCGGCGATCGCCTTCACCTCGAGCGGATGCAGATGGCACAGCTCGGCGATCTGATCGAACGACAGCGAGGTATTGTCGACCAGCCAGACCGCGGTGGCTTTTGGCATCAAGGGCGTGATCGTCATGGGTAAATCTCCTCCGTGCTCCGCCCGCCCCTGCGGGCGAAGCCACTCATCTAACGATGACTGGAATCCTGCCGGAATATAGGCGGCGGCTCCGACCGGTGCAACCATTATGCGGTCTCGCGATGCGCTTTTACGGCCCATGGCACTGAACGATGGCGGAGCGGCGAACCAGCCGCTATTGCTGCTTTCCTGGGTTCCGGGCCTGCGCAATGGCTCGAATTTTTGAGGAAGCGTTCATGGCGATCAGCAGATGGTCCAGGGCTGCAGCGCTCGCACTTGCATTGGCGCTTACCGGCCTGTCTTCCGCGCCGCGCGCCCAGCCGGCCGATTATCCCAATCGCCCGGTGCGGCTGATCGTGCCGTTCGCGCCGGGTGGCGGCGTCGACATCGTGGCGCGGCTCGCCGCGCCGAAGCTGTCGGAAACCTGGCGCCAGCCGGTCGTGGTCGAGAACAAGGCCGGCGCGGTCGGCGCGCTGGCCAGCGAATACGTCGCCCACCAGCCGGCCGACGGCTACACCATCCTGATCGGGGTGGCCGGCAGTCACGCCATCGCGCAGTATCTCAATCCGCAGCTGCCGTACGATCCGTTTCGCGATTTCGCCGGCGTCACCGCGCTCGCCTATTCGCCGCTGATTTGTCTGGTCGCGCCCGACGGTCCGTTCCAAACCATGAAGGACTTGGTCGACTACGCGAAAACAAAACCGGTGCCGTTCGGCAGTCCTGGCGCCGGCTCGCAGCCGCAGCTGATCGGCGAGATGTTCAATCTCGCCTACGGCACCCAATTCCAGCACGTCGCCTACCGCGGCGTGGCGCCGGCCATGCAGGATCTGCTCGGCGGCCACATCCCGATGGTGATGGGCGAGATGGGCTCGGCCAAGCCGCTGGTCGCATCCGGCCGCCTCCGCGCACTGGCGGTGACCGGCTCAAAGCGCAATTCCAGCGTTCCCGACGTGCCAACGTTCACCGAAGCCGGCTATCCGAATTTCGAGGTCAATTCCTGGTTCGCGCTGTTCGTGCCGACGGCGACACCGAAGCCGATCGTCGACAAGATCGCGACCGACGTGACGGCGGCGGTGCGCAGCCCCGACGTAAGCGCGCGGCTAACGAGCGACGGCTGGGAGCCCGGCGGCGGCACGCCGGAGCAGTTCGACAAACTCTGGAAGACGACATCCGAACAGCTCGGCCGCGTCATCAAGGAGCGGCATATTACGATTCAGTAGGCGTACGACTGCGAACGACAACCGTCGCATTATGATCAGAGACGATCAGAGGAAGCCGTCGGCGTGAAGCGATCAAAGCGATTAAATTTACCTTGAATAAGGAGCCACGATGCCCCAACCACTCGAAGGAAAAGTCGCGATCATCACCGGGGCGGGGCGCGGGCTCGGCCGGGTGATGACGCTCGGCCTACTCCAGGCCGGCGCGCGCGTTGCCGCCACCGAGCTCGACGCCGAGGCGCTCGACGAGACCGGTCGCGCCGCCGAGGATGCCGGCGCCGGCGACCGCATCCTCGACATCGTCGCCGACGTCACCCGCGACGACAGCGCGCCAAAAATCGTGCGCGCCGCGCTCGATCGCTTCGGCCGGCTCGACATTCTCCTCAACAACGCCGGCATCAACATGAGCCTGTTCCGGCGGCCGGATGTCAAAAACCTCGGCAAGTTCTGGGAGGTGACGCCGCAAGAATTCCGCCGCATCGTCGAGGTCAACGTCATTGCGGCGTTTCTGATGGCGCGCGCGGCACTGCCGCAAATGCTCAAACAAGGTTGGGGCCGCATCATCAACGTCACAACGAGCCTCGACACCATGTATCGCGGCGGCATGCAGCCCTATGGCGGCACCAAGGCGGCCAACGAGGCGCACCTGCTCGGTCTCGCCCAGGAGCTCGAAGGCACCGGCGTCACCGCCAACGTGCTGGTGCCGGGTGGCGCCGCCGACACCCGCATGGTCTCGGTCGGGCAGGAGCCGGACCGCACCAAGCTGATCGCGCCCGACGTGATGGTGACGCCGCTGGTCTGGCTGTGCTCGAACGAATCCGACGGCATCAACGGCCAGCGCTTCATCGCCATGCGCTGGGACAAAAATCTGCCGCCCGCCGAAGCCGCCAAGAAAGCCGGCGCGCCCGCGGCCTGGCAGCAGCTCGGCCGTCAGGCGATCATGCCGGACGGCATGCGATAATTTATTTGCCCTGGAACAAGTTCAGCGCCGCTGCCGGCAGCGATGACAGGGATGGCAGCGACGGCAGGGACGGTAGCGACGGCAAGGACGGCAGTGCCGGTTGCGCCTGCACCGGCGCCGGCGAATTGAATACGGCCAGCGGCGCGGCTTTGGCGGCGACGTTGCGCGGCGGCACCTGGAACCGCTTGACGAACACTGGCGCGCAGCCGTTCGTGCCGCAGACATTCCTCGCATTCGCCGCGGAGCCGGCATCAGCGCAAATGACCGCAGCGAAGAAAACGGCACACGCGATGTGGCGCACGGATTCCTCCTTGCAGTCGGTCCAGCGCTAAAAGATTATGGTGAACGAACGGTTAACGCCGCGCCGCCACGCGCGAAGGGACACGCCATGGATTTCAGCTTCACCGAAGAGCAGCGCCTTCTGCGCGAGAGCGTGCGCAGGCTGATGCAAAAGCACGCGCCGCCCGAATACGTGCGCCAACACGACCGCGAGCGCAGCTATCCGGAGGAGCTGTATCAGGCCTTTGTCGAAGCCGGCCTGCTGGCGCTGCCGTTTCCCGAACAATACGGCGGCGCCGGCGGCACGCTGCTCGACATGACCATCGCGGCCGAGGAGATTTCGCGCGTCTCCGCCGATCTGGTGATGGCCTACACCGGCAATATTTTTTGCGGACTCAACCTGTTGCGCAAAGGCTCCGAGGAACAGAAGCGCCATTGGCTGCCGAAACTGTTCGCCGGTGATGTCAAATTCTCGATCTCGATGTCGGAGCCCGACGCCGGTTCCGATATCGGCGCCATGCGCACGACCGCGCGACGCGACGGCAATCAATGGGTGATCGACGGCCAAAAAATCTGGGCCTCGACCGCCGGCGCCAAGAACAACGTCATCAATCTCTACGTCAAGACCGATCCCGCCGCGCATTACCGGCAGGGCCTGTCGCTGTTTCTGGTCGACAACGAGACGCCGGGGCTGACCTTGCGCAAGCTCGACATGCTCGGCCGCCGCGCCACCGGCACTTACGAGCTGACGTTCGACGGCGTGCGCGTGCCGCCCGACCGCCTGGTCGGCGGCGAGAACAAGGGCTGGGACGTGGTGATGTCGGGGCTGCAGGTCGAGCGCGCCGCGTCGTGCGCCGGCAATGTCGGCGCCGCGCAGGCAGTGATCGATCTCGCCGTGCAATACGCCAAGGACCGAAAACAGTTCGGCCGGCCGATCGGCACCAATCAGGCGATCGCGCACCTCCTTGCCGACATGGCGACCGAGGTCGAGGCCGCACGTACCCTGATGTGGCGCGCCGCCTGGCTGGTCTCCACCGGCCAGGACGCGCTGCGCGAGATCACCATGGCAAAACTCTTCACCTCGGAGACCTACGTGAAGGTCGCGAGCCAGGGCATGCAGGTGCTCGGCGGCTTCGGCTACTGCGCCGAGTTCGACATGGAGCGCCACTTCCGCGACTCCCGCGCCGCCACCATCGCCGCCGGCACCTCGCAGATCCAGCGCAACCTCATCGCCAATCTGATGGGGCTGAAGGTGCAGTAGACGTCATTCCACCTTCGGCCCGACATAATGCGACGCCGGGCGGATCATGCGTCCGGTGTTTTGTTGTTCAAGCGCGTGCGCGATCCAGCCGGCGCTGCGCGCGATGGCGAACACAGCGGTGAAGGCTTGGCGCGGAATGCCGACCGCATCGAGCAAGAGCGCCGCCATGATTTCGATGTTGGCCGGCAGGCGCCGGCCCGGTTTGACGCGTTCCAGCACGGCGTTGAGGCGCGCTTCGAGATGCGCGGCGAATTGCAGGCGGCCGGCGCTTGCGCCCATCTGCTCCAGCGTCGCGCGCAAGGTTGCGGCGCGCGGATCGTTGCCGCGAAACACGCGATGGCCGAAGCCGCCGATGCGTTCGCCGGCTTTGAGTTTTTGTTCGAGCCACGTGTCGAGATCGTCGGCCGCGGCGGCGGCGTCCAGCATGTCGAGCGTCGGGCCGGGGGCGCCGCCGTGCAACGGACCGGCGAACGAGCACCACGCGGCCAGCACCGCGGACGTCAGGCTGGCGCGGGTCGAGGCGACGGTGCGGGCGGTGAAGGTCGCCGGCCCCATGCCGCTCTCGGCCATGACGGCAAGGTACGTGTCGAGCGCTTTGGAGTGTGCCGCGGCGGCCGACGCGCCGTGCAGCATGCGCAGAACGTCGGTGGCGAGCGGCAGGCTTGCATCGGGAGCGATGGGAGGCGCCTCGGCGCGAGTGCGCAGCACAGCCGGAATGGAAACCGCAAGCGTTGCAGCGATCGCTGCAGGCTCGATGTCGTCAGGCAGCAGCGCGAGCCGGATGCGGATCGCCTCGTCGAGCGGACGGCCGCCGACGATGGCGAGCCAGGCGTTTGTTTGTTCGGCTGCGCGCACCCGCGCCGCGCCCAAAGCTCGCTGCATGCCGGCGCGCGTGAGACCGGCGCCGACAAAACCGTCCCACAGCAGCGCAACGGTGCCTTCGTAGCCGAGCGCGACAAGGTCCAGGATCGGACGCCCGCGCACCCACAGCATGCCGCGCTCAGGTTCGGCGTGACTGAGCACGGTCTCGGCGACGACGATGCCTTCGAGGCCGGGTCGCATCATTCTCTCCACGCCGCGTTTCCCGGGCGCAGTGCAGCAGGTAGCGCAGCGAAGTGATCCACTGCAGACCCGGGATCGTAACAAACTCCGAGTTCGGAACGATCCCGGATCAGCGGTGCCCCGCCACAGCGCGTCGAAGACGCGCGTAAACGCGCTTTTGCTGCACCGCATCCGGGAACGCAGATCGAGATTAAGCCACCTTCGCTTCATGCGCCTTGATCAGCGCCCAGACGCGGTCGGGGGTGGCGGGCATGTCGATCTGCTCGATGCCGAGCGGGCGCAGCGCGTCGAGCACGGCGCCGATCACGGCGGGCGGCGCGCCAGTGGCGCCGGCTTCGCCGGCACCCTTGACGCCAAGCGGGTTGGTCTTGGCCGGCACTTCGGTGAGCTCGGACACGAGCTCGGGAAAATCGTCGGCGCGCGGCATGGCGTAATCCTGGAAGCTGCCGGTGACGAGTTGGCCCACTTCGTCGAACACGATGCGCTCCATCAGCGCCTGGCCAACGCCCTGCGCCACGCCGCCGTGGATCTGGCCTTCGCAGAGCAGCCGGTTCATGACCCGGCCGACGTCGTCGACCGCGGCATAGCGGGCGAGCGTGACCAGTCCGGTTTCCGGATCGATCTCGACCTCGCAGACGTGGCAGCCGTTCGGATAATTCGGCGGCTCGGCGGCGAAGGTGCCGGAGGCTTCGAGACCAACGTCGAATTGCGGCGGCAACATCGCCGGACGATAGAACGCCTGCGCCACCGCGGTGAGCGGCAATGCGCGGTCGGTGCCGACGATGCGGAACGCGCCGTCCTTGAACTCGATATCGCCGGCGGCCGCCTCCAGCATCATCGCCGCCATTGGCTTGGCTTTCTCGACGATGGCGTCGGCGGCGCGTTTGAGCGCGTTGCCGCCGACATGCATGGAGCGCGAGCCGTAGGTGCCGCGGCCGATCGGCACCGCGTCGGTGTCGCCCTGCACGAAGCGGACATTCTCGAACGGCACGCCGAGCCATTCCGAGACCATCTGCGCGTACACGGTCTGATGGCCCTGGCCGTGCGAATGGGTGCCGGCCAGGATCGTCAGCATGCCGCTCGGATCGAAGCGCAGCACCATGCGCTCGTTGAACACCGCGGCCTCCTCGAGAAAATAACCGATGCCGCGGCCGCGCAGCTTGCCGCGCTTTTTGGATTCGGCGGCGCGCTTGGCAAAGCCGTTCCAGTCGGCGAGGTGAAGGCATTCGTCCATGACGTGGACGAAATCGCCGCTATCGTAGGTGATGCCGGTGCCGAGCTTGTGCGGCATGGCCGACGCCGGAATGTAATTGCGCCGCCTGATCTCGACCGGATCGACGCCGAGAACGCGCGCGGCGCGGTCAAGCAATTGCTCGATCAGAAAGGTCGCCTCCGGCCGGCCGGCGCCGCGATAGGGCGCCAGCGGAATGGTGTTGGTGAGCACGGCGCGGCCGAGTACGTGCACCGCCGGAATCTGATAGACGCCGGGCGCCAGCCGCAGCGCGAACAGCGGCACCACCATGGCGGCGCCGAACACGTGCGAGCCCATGTTGTGCAGCGCGTTGACGCGCAGGCCTAAAATCTTGCCGTGCTCGTCGAGCGCCAGTTCGCCGGTGACGGTCTGATCGCGGCCTTGCGAATCGCCGAGCAGCGCCTCGACCCGGGTCGAGACCCATTTGACCGGGCGGCCGCCGACCTTGCGCGACGCCCACACCACCAGCGCGTCTTCCGGATAGCCGCCGTGCTTCATGCCGAAGCCGCCGCCGACGTCGGGCGACAGCACGCGCAGTTTGGTCTCCGGAATTTTCAGCACCTGCCCGGCGACCGCGGAACGCGTGCCGTGCGGATTCTGCGTGGTCGAATGCAGGGTGTAGTTCTCGCCGTCAGGATGATATTGGCCGATGGCGGCGCGCGGCTCGATCGCATTGGCGGTGATGCGGTTGTTATGCAGCTTCAACGTCACCACGTGCTTGGCGGCGGCAAACGCGGCCTCGGTGGCGTCCTTGTTGCCCATCATCAAGGTGAAGCTGACGTTGTTGGGTGCGCCGTCCCAAATCACCGGCGCGCCAGGCTTGACTGCATCTTCAACGTCGGTCACCGCGGGCAGCGGCTCGTAGTCGATTTCGAGCAACTCGGCGGCATCGCGCGCTTGCGCCTGCGTTTCGGCGACGACGAACGCGACGCGGTCGCCGACCGCGCGCACCTTGTCGGTGGCGAGGATGGCGCGCAGCGTGCGAAAACCCTTCGGCCCACCCATGTCTTCGGGCATCGGCGGCGCCAGGCCGCCGAGTTTGTCGGCCACGACATCCGCTCCGGTGAGCACCGCGAGCACGCCAGGCGCGGCCTTGGCCTTCGCGGTGTCGACACGTTTGATCGCGGCATGGGCGTGCGGCGACATCACCACGACGCCGTGGCATTGCTGCGGCAGCTCGATGTCGTCGACGTAACGGCCGCGGCCGGTGATGAAGCGCGGATCCTCCACGCGCGGGACGGGCTGCCCGATGCCGAATTTTTGTTGCACGCGAGTCTCCTGCTTATCCTCCCCCGCCGAGGAAACGCAGCGGGGAAGGAAAGCTTACCGGCAATCGCGTGCGATGAGAATGGCGGTCGCCCGCCCGCGCTCAACCCCAGCGAATGGCGATGGCGCCGGCGATGGAGCGCGGCCGGGTGCGCACGGCGTGACCGTCGTTGCCGGATTGGATCACCCACTCGCCGCCGGCGCGACCGACGATCTTGCCGACGTGGTGCGACCACACCACCACGGCGCCGACGCCCGGCGCGCCGCCACGGCCCCAGTGCGCCCAGTTGCGCGCCAGATTGTAGGACGGATCGGCGACGCCGAGCAGTTTACGCATATACCAGCCGCACCACGCCGCCGGACGCCCGCCGAGGCCGCCGCGATACGCGGTGCGCCGCAGCTCGGCGTAGCGCCTTGCGTAACCGTGACGGCGCACGTAGTGGCGGTATTCGTGGCGATGCACATAATGACGATACTCGTGGCGGTAATGCGCCTCGTGATGATGATATCCGCGCGCCTGCGCGGACTGCGCAAATGCACATGCGGCCACAACGGCCATGGTCAAGGTCGTCAACTTCATCCGATCGACTCCTACGCGTGACTTGAAGTTTGCGAGCTTCCATCTGCCAACAAAAATCCGCCGATCGTTTCGGGATGGCGGATCAAACAAACGGAAGCGCCTCATCTGAGCGATGAGGGAGGCGCGGTCATAGCGGCCGGGATCGCAAACCGTTAGCCCACATTTGCATAGCAACCATGTTTGACGCGAAAGCCCCGCCAAATTTTTGCCGCGTTGAAAATCGGCGCGATTTGTTTGGTGTTGTGCGACACTTTGTCAGATTATGGCCACAAGCCGGCGCGGAACCGCGCCGGCTTGTTTGCCGTGGCCATTTACTTGTGCGCAGAGCGCCAACGAACCGCGCAGCCGGAATTTGACTGGCTAACCCCGCCCCGCGGATCGGAGTTTCAGACAAATCGCCGCACGCTCGATTGTGGCGATAACCTGACGGCAGTCAGCGAGATGTGTTCGAGCGATACAATCTTTCGCAACAAAAGTTGATCGCGCCGCACGAGCTCGACGCGCGCTTCGCAGCCAAGCAGCCGACGGGATCGACTATTGTTTGGTGCGCTTGGCCACTGCGGCGAATACTTCGTAGGCCTGCTGCAGCCGCGGCTTGTGCTTGGCCACCGCGGCGCCGACGGCTTGCAGCGACTGCATCATTTGCGCCTGCTCATCAGCCGGCAGGCTGATCAGCTCGCCGTGCTCGGCGAAGATCTTGCGCTGCTTGTTATAAAAGTCGACTTCCCAGGGATTGACCTCAGCGGCGGCCTTGACGGCGTCGGCATCGATGATGGCCTGCAAATCCTTGGGCAGGCCGTCGAACCATTTCTTCGAGATGAAAGCCATGGAAAAAATGTAGGGCTGGCCGATCTCGGTGACGTATTTGGCGGCGTCCCAGAAATGCATGGTGGTATAGATCGTCATCGCCGCCAGCGAGCCGTCGATGGCGCCCTGCTGCAGCGCCGGCAGCACGTCGCCGAGCGTCATCGCCACCGGCGAGCCGCCGAGCGATTTGACCATCTCCTGCTGCATGTCGGCGGCCAGCACGCGCAGCTTCTTGCCCTTGAAGTCGGCAAGGCGGCGAATGGCGTTGCGGGCGATCACCGACGACGGCTGCGCCACGAACAGGGCGGCGCCGTGCAGGCCTTTCTCGGCGCCGAAGCCGAACATCATGTTCTGCAGCTCAGGATCGGTCACCATGCGCACTTCTTGCGCGAAGTCGGTGACGAGGCCGGGGGACGACACCACCTCGTAGCGCTCGTCGATGCCGGTCAAAAACTCGGGCGGGCCGATATAGCCCTGGATGGCGCCGAACTGCACGCCTTCGATTTCGCGCGGGATCGGGCCGAGCTGGCTCGCCGGATAGATCTCGCCCTTGATGCGGCCGCCGGAATCCTTCTCCACCATGGCGACGAAACGCTTGCACCATTCGTGCTGCGATTCGTTGATGGTGGCGGTACCGAGCTTCATCACATAGGTCTGGCCCTCGGCAGCGCGCGCAGTGCCGGCCGCGATGGCAAGCGACACGATGGCGACCCCGGCGGCAAGCGCAATGATGGAGCGATGAATGCGGCGCATGTCGTTCCTCCTGCTCCTGCTCATCCTCCCCCGCGGAGCGAAGCGCAGTGGGGGAGGGGGACCATCCGCAGCGAGCGCAGCGAGCGAAGGATGGTGGTGGGGGCGCAGCGGCGAGGCTTACTCCAGCGCTGGTGCAAGCTTCTCGGCCGGCGCCCCTTCCACCATCTTGCTTCGCAAGATGGTCCCCCTTCCCCGCTTCGCGGGGAAGGAAATTCGCGCTCCGCCGCCGCGCGTCACATTATTTCTGCGTCCGCTTCGCCGCGTCGGCGAACACCTTGTAGGCGTCCTCGAGACCGGGCTTGCGCTTGGCGACGTCGAGGCCGACGGGGATGATCTCCTTCATCATCGCGGCCTGCTCGTCGGCCGGCAGGCTGATCAGCTCGCCGTGCTCGGTCCAGACCTTGCGCTGCTTGTCGTAAAAATCCTCGGCCCAGGGCAGCACCTCGCCAGCCGCCTTGTCGGCATCGGTGTCGATGATGGTCTGCAGATCCTTGGGCAGGCCGTCGAACCATTTCTTCGAGATGAACGCCATCGAGAAGATGGTCGGCTGCCCGGTCTCGGTGATGTATTTGGCGGCGTCCCAGTAATGCATGGTGGCGTTGACGGTGACGGCGAGCACGGCGCCGTCGATGGCGCCCTGCTGGATCGCCGGCAGCACGTCACCCAAGGTCATCGCCACCGGCGAGCCGCCGAGCCGCTTGACCATCTCCTGCTGCATGTCGGCGGCGAGCACGCGCAGCTTCTTGCCCTTGATGTCGGCGAGATGCCGGATCGGGGTGCGCGAGACGATCGACGACGGCTGCGACACCCACAACGCGACGCCATGGATGCCTTTCTGGGCGCCGAAGCCGAACATCATCTTTTTCAGCTCGGCATCCTGCGCGACGCGCAGCGCGTGCGCCATGCCGTCGATCAGGCCGGGCGCCGACATCACCTCGTAGCGGGCGTCGAGGCCGACCAGAAACTCGGGCGGACCGATATAGCCCTGGATGGCGCCGAACTGCGTGCCCTCGATCTCGCGCGGGATCGGGCCGAGCTGGCTCGCCGGGTAAATCTCGCCCTTGATGCGGCCGCCGGAATCCTTCTCCACATAGGCGACGAAGCGTTTGCACCATTCGTGCTGCGCCTCGTTGATGGTGGCGGTGCCGAGCTTCATCACGAACGTTTTGTTGTCCTGCGCGCGCGCGCCGGTGAATACCGCGGGCAGCGCCAGCGCGGACGCGGCGCCGGCAAGGAGTGCGCGTCGGCGGATGCCACGATGCCTGAAGCTCATCTCGATCCTCCCAGATTGGCGATAACTGATAAATGTACTGCCAAGCCCAACAGAATGGCAATTGCGGCACCGCACCGGCTTTTTGTCAATGCGAGGTCGGCGCGCAAATGTGCGGCAAATTCGGCCGCAAATGTCGCCGTCCGCGCAAGCTCATGATCCGGTCAATGCCGGTGTCAGCAGCCGGACTGGTCGCTTACGATCTCGCCTGGAGCCTTTGACAAATCTTGCCATACCTACTAGCCAAGTAAACGACCGTTCGAACAACTGCCGAAAAGCGGTGACCTACGAAGTCTCCGTTGCTCCAATTGGCCATCTTGGTGCAGGTCGGCAGGCGCGCTTTTCAAATATTGGTCTCGCCTTTCGACTGCGCGTGCGGCGCAGCCACAGCCGCACGCCCATATACGGTACGGCGGTGCCGTCCACTGACCGCTCAACCGAAGAGGAACACCACGTGCAGGTTCTCGTCCGTGACAACAACGTCGACCAAGCCCTCAAGGTGCTGAAGAAGAAGATGCAGCGCGAGGGCGTATTCCGCGAGATGAAGCTCCGCGGCCATTACGAAAAGCCGTCGGAACGCAAAGCGCGGGAACGGGCGGAGGCGATCCGCCGCGCCCGCAAGCTCGCCCGCAAAAAGCTGCAGCGCGAAGGTCTGCTGCCGATGAAGCCGAAGCTGAAACCAGGTATGCCTGGCCGAAGCGGGCCGCCGCGCACGCCCCGCTTCTGAGCTTGTGCGAACGTAAGCGTTAAGCGCGCGTCAGCAACGACTTGCCGCCGCCGCAACGGCGCGGCGCGGCGCGGCGAACGTACGGTGGCGCTTCTTCAGATCGCGCCGGGAAGGCGTTTATCGAAAATACCGAGATGTTTTTGGGCTTCGAGAGGCATGTCGGGCACGCTGATGATGCGCCCCATGAACGTCGTCCACGGCTTCTCGGCGACCGGCTGCAGCTGGGCAAAGTTCCAAAACTGCTGCTCTTTCATTTCGATCTCGGTGACCTGGTTGTCGAGCACCCAGGTGCGCAGCATGGTGAGCCGGCTTCGCTCAGGGTCCGTGAACATCGTCTCCGGCAGCGATTTCCGCACAGGCTTGGTCCTTGTCTCGAGCGATAAGGTCGGGCCAGTTGCCGCGCTCCGACCAGGTTCAGCCTCTTGGCAGCGTCGCTGTGGCTGAAGTCGCGATCTCACGCGATCGCGCTTGCGGCGCCAGCATACTGCGCGCCATTCGTAACCTTTCCCTTAGGATCGTACCGCGGAATTGCGCTTTAGCTGATTTTTCGCTGCGCTGTTCCGGCGCGCACTAATCAGGAAAATTTCCGACCGCCGGGCGGTTTGCCATTCATTGGCGCCGTGGCGAACGGCGAGGCTGGCGGGGCGCCCTTTTTCTTCTTGTTCTTGTCTGCCTTCGGCTTTTTCTTCTCACGATTGCTTCGCATTTGGCCCTTCGCCATGTTGTGCTCGCTTTCTCGGGGGTGAACGTTGAACGCCAGCTAGGTTTCGTCTGACAGTCGTTTGAAGTCAGCGAGCACGGCGGCAATCAGCTTTTGTCGGCGCGTATCTTGCGCCGTGATCGTCGCTGCATAGAGATTGAGGAGATATCCGGCTTTTTCGGCAGCTTCATGCCAGTTCACCGCCGGCGCCGCCAGCAGATGGGTCTCCAATTCGTCCTGGCGGACGCGCAGCGCCTTCTCGTTCGCCGCCACATCCGCAAGGAGCCGGCGCAGCTCGGTCGCCTTTTGCGCCGCCATCCCGCGGTGATGATCGAGGTCGATGGTTTTGTCGCTCACGAATGTGCAACGCGGCGGGCCAACGGATAGTCGGCGCTTTGGTACAAGCGGCGGATATCGTCGCTGCCATATCGCTTTTCGTCGACTTCGAGGAATGCGCCGGCAAGATATTCCGGCGGCAGCTCCTCGATGGCGAAGCGAATGGCTGCTGCGGCCTGCGAAAATCGCTTGTATTTGAACGGCTCGCGGCGCGGCAGCCGCCTACGGGTCGGAAACAACTCGGCTTCAGCATTGTAATCGAAATGGGTCATCGCCGGTCCTCGCCATAGTTAAAAAGATCGTCCGCGCGGCTATCACGCTCCAATATAAGATCAAAATACAAAATTACCAGTCCGGCAAACGAGATAGCCCAGGCGAAATCCACGACTGACGCCGTCGGCAAAGCTTGCTACTCTTCCGCTCCTGAACGCGAGTTCGGTGACCGATGAAGCGCGAAGTTTTCGCCATCGCCGACATTTACGTGCCAGTCAAGCGCCGCGCCACGCGCGAGCAGAAGCGCGTCGATGAAATTGCCGCCAGCATGCTCGAAGACGGCCAGCAGATGCCAATCCTGGTGCGGCCAGACGGCGCGCGCTTCGTGCTGGTCGAGGGCCTGCATCGACTGGAGGCGGCCAAAGCGCTCGGCGAAAAGACGATCCTCGGCTACCGGGTCGACGCGCGCAAACACTGACCTGGCGCTGACGGACGCCGGCTCAACCCAGCTTGATGTTGGCTTCCTTGATGACGCGGCCCCACAATTCCATCTGGCCTTCCACGTAGGTCTTGAATTCCTCGACGCTGTTCTGCCGCGACTCGATGTTGAGCTCGGCGAAGCGGGCAGCGACCTGCGGCGACACCAGCGCCCTGTTGAGCTCGGCATTGAGCTTTTGCACGATGGCGGCCGGCGTGCCGTGCGGCACGAACACGCCGTTCCACTCGTAGGCCTCGAATCCCGGCAGCGTATCGGACAGCGGCGGGATATCGGGCAGGCTTTTGAGCCGGCCCTTGCCGGTGTGGGCGACGGCCTTGACCTTGCCGCCCTTGATCAGGCCGACCACCGACGAGCCGTTGGCGAAGAAGAATTTGACCTGGCCGCCCATCAGGTCGGTCAGCGCCGGGCCGCCGCCACGATACGGCACGTGGGTGATCTTGATGCCGGTCCGCTGCCGAAACATTTCCAGACACAGATGCTGCAGGGTGCCGTTGCCGGACGATGCCATGGCGATGCCGGTCGCCGATTCCTTGGCCATGGCGATGATTTCGGCGGCGCTGTTGGCCGGCACCGACGGCGTGACCACCAGAATGTTGGGCACCAGCGAAACCAGAAAGACCGGGTCGAAATCCTTGCGGTAGTCAAACGGCAGATTCTGATACAGCGAACCGTTGACCGAAAATCCGGTGCCGTCGTGCAGGATGGTGTAACCGTCGGGCGCGGCCTTGGCGACCACCGCTTCGCCGATGGTGCCGCCGGCGCCGCCGCGATTTTCCACGGCGAATTGCTGGCCGAGCTCCTCGCCGGCTCTGGCATAAAGAATGCGCGCCGTGGTATCGGCGCCGCCGGCCGGCGGATACGGCACCATGACCCGCACCGGCCGCTCCGGCCATGTGGTCTGCGCCTGCGCCATGCGTAAAAACGGCGCCGCCGCCATGCCGCCGAGCAGCACACGCCGCGTCAGTCTCCTCGGTGCCATCGTCCCCTCCCCGGTCCGTCCGAACGCTTTTGACAACACCCTAGCATCGTACCACGTTACCGCGCGAGGATCGGCACGGGCTCCATCGGCACGGGGGGAAACGCGTCCATGAATAATGCAGTCAACAGCAAGCGGGTGTTTTATGTCGCGCCGCATCGGCCGCAGGGCTTTGCCGAGATGCTGGGCAAGCGCGACGACATCCGGCTCGACATGCTGGAGCAGAAAGTCCCGGACGCCGCCGCGCTGGAGATCCTCGGCGCCGCGCATGCCTATCAGACCGGCTCGGCGCGCGACGAGTTGGTGAAATACTATCACGCCGGCACCGAGCTTCTGGACCGCACGCCCAATCTGTTGCTCGTCTCGACCAACGGCGCCGGCTACGACACCGTCGACATGAAATTATGCACCGCGCGCGGCATCCTGGTGGTCAATCAATCGGGCGGCAATGCCGAAGCCGTCGCCGAGCATGTCATCGGCATGATGCTGTGCCTCTCCAAACGCGTCGGCGAGAGCGACCGCGCGATTCGCGCCGGCAAGATCGAGCGCCGCATCGACTATATCGGCCGCGAGGCTTACGGAAAGACCATCGGCATTGTCGGCTTAGGCCATGTCGGCCGCCGCGTCGCCGAACTCGCCGGCATGCTGTTTCGCATGCAGGTGCTGGCCTACGACCCGTATCTCGACGCCGCCACGGTGCGCGCCCGCGGCGCCACCAAGGTCGAACTCGACGAGCTCCTTCGGCGCTCCGACTTCGTCTCGATCAATTGCCCGCTCACGCCGGAAACCCGCAACCTGATCGGCGCGCGCGAATACGCGCTGATGCAGCCGACCGCTTACTTTATTACGACGGCGCGCGGCTCGATCCACGACGAGGAGGCGCTGGAGCGCGTGCTGCGCGACAAAAAAATCGCCGGCGCCGGGCTCGACGTCTGGGAGAAAGAACCGCCGCCGGCCGAGCACCCGCTGATGAAATACGACAACGTTTTGGTTACGCCGCACATGGCCGGCGTCACCATCGAGGCGCGCGCCCGCATGGGCCAGATCGCCGCCGAACAGATGATCGATGCGCTCGACGGCAAGCCGGTGCCGCGCATCATCAACCCGCAGGTCTGGCCGGCCTACGCCAAGCGCTTCGAGCGCGCCTTCGGCTTTGCGCCGCAAGACCCGCCGGCCGAGCCGAACTGGCACGCCGCGGAGAAGTAAAGAGGCTGCGGTAAAGAGGCTGCGGCAATGACGCCGCGCGCCGCGGCGCCGCAGGGCTCGACGGCCGGCGCAAAGCGGTGTTGTAATCCGCGCAGCGAAAAAAATCAGCGGGAGGTGCCTTTGCTGCATCGGCTCACATGTGCCGGCTTTGCCGGCCTGCTGTTCGGATCGTTTTTTTGCACCGCGCCGGCGTTTGCGCAGGACCATGCCTGGCTCGATCAAAAGCTGCTCGCGGCCGCCAAGGCGGAAGGCGGCGAGATGATCATCTATTCCTCGACCAACGAGGGCGAAGGTTTGCCGCTGTGGAAGCTGTTCACCGACGCGACCGGCATCAAGGTGCATTACGTGCGCGCTTCCGATGCCATCCTGATGTCGCGCATGACGCTCGAATTCCGCGCCAACAAGCAGGCATGGGACATCGCGCAGACCGCGACCATCAACAAGATGCCGCCGGCCGAGCTCGTGCAATACGATCCGCCGGAAGCCAAGAACATCGCGCCGGAAGCGCGCGACCCGCAGCGCCGCTGGTACGGCGTCTACGCCAACTACAACGCGCCGGACTACAACACCCAGCACGTCCATGCCGCCGACCTGCCGAAGAGCTATGAGGATTTCGCCAAGCATCCGGAATGGGCCGGCCACGTCTCGATCGACGGCACCGACAACGAATGGCTCAAGGCCATGGTCGACTATTACGGCGACGACAAAGCCACCAAGATCGTCAAGGACATCGTGGCGACGTTAAAGCCGGTGGTCACCGACGGCCATCTGGCGGCGGCGCGCTCGGTCGGCTCCGGCGAATACTGGGTGGGATTGAATCAATACGTCAATCTCACCATGAACGTGAAGCTCGCCGGCGGGCCGATCGACACCTTTGCGCTCGATCCGGTGGCGTTGTTCTTCGGCGCGGTCGGCGTCAGCGCCAAGGCGCCGCATCCAAACACGGCGCTGCTCGCAGCCAATTTCATGATCAGCAAGGAATGCGAGACCTTCCTGGCAAAATTCGGCCGCATCCCGACCCGGGCCGACGTGGAATCGAATCCGCCCGGCATCGTGCAAGCGATGCATCAGAGGAAAGTCATCACCGTGCTGCTCACCCCACAGGAGGAAAGCAAGTGGCAGCGCAAGTTCAACGAGCTGTTCAAGGGGCAATAATCTTTTGACCGTCGCAGTAATCCCTCATCCTGAGGTGCCCGCGCGCAGCGCGGGCCTCGAAGGATGCAGGCCGAGGCGCCCGGGCCTGCACCCTTCGAGGCTCGCTTCGCTCGCACCTCAGGGTGAGGACGTAAGGGGATCGCTGGCGGAGCGACGCCGTTGACAGTCGTCCAGCACGCAACGGATTTGCTCTCAACCGAACCGGTATCCCGCTGGCGGCGGCCGAATTTTGTGCTGATCGTCTGCGTGGCGATCGGCATCTGGCTGGTGCTGGTGCCGCTCGCCGCGCTCCTGCTCACCGCCTTCACCGAGGATACCGGGCTCGGCTTCGGCGCCTGGACTTTTGATAATTTCGTCGACGCTTACGGCAGCGGCCGCATCCTGCGGCTGATCGGCAACTCGCTGATCTATGCCGCCGGCACCGCGGCGCTGACTTTCGTGATCGGCGGCTTCGTCGCCTGGGCAGTCGAGCGCACCGATGCGCCGGGCGGCGCGCTGTTTCACAATCTGGCGCTGCTGTCGTTCGCCATTCCGGGCCTGCTCATGGCCATGGCGTGGATCTTCGTGCTGTCGCCGAACATCGGCTGGGTCAACGCGCTGCTCAAAGCGGCGTTCGGCCTGCGCAACGCGCCGCTCAACATCTATTCGATGGCCGGCATGATCTGGGCGCTGTCGAGCCATTATTTCCCGCTCGCCTATCTGGCGCTCGGCCCGGCGCTGCGCGCGCTCGACGTGCGCATGGAGGAAGCCGGCCTCGTCTCCGGCGGCCGCTACTGGCAGGTGCTGCCGAAGATCACCTTGCCGCTCTTGCGCCCCGCCATACTCTCCGGCCTGCTGCTGCTGTTCATCATGGGGCTGTCGTCCTACGAGGTGCCGCGCGTCATCGGCCGGCCGGCGCGCATCGACGTCTTCACCACGCAGATTCAGCAGGCCACCATCGCCACGCCGCCGGAATTCGGCAATGCCAGCGCGCTCAGCCTGGCGCTCCTCGTGGTGTGCCTCGTCGCCGTCTATTTCTACCGCCGCGCCACGCGCAACGCCGAAGCGTTCGCCACCATCACCGGCAAAGGCTACATGCCCACCCGCATAGAACTCGGCCGCTGGCGCTGGCCGGTGTCGTTCGCCATCGGCGTGCTGTTTCTGATCGCGCTCGGGCTGCCACTGTTCACCTTGGCCTGGCAGTCGTTCTTCAGCAATCTGTCGCAGCCGTTCATGGGCTCAGCCCCGCCGGCGACGCTGGCGAACTACGAGTACATCCTGCGCTACCCGATCTTCCTCGACGCGGTGCGCACCAGCGTCGTCGTCTCCGCCATGGCGGCGACCGTGGTGGTGGCGCTCACCCTGATCATGGCCTGGCTGGCGCGGCGCGCGGCGTCGCGTTTCGCCTGGCTCCTCGATGCGCTCGCCTCGGCGCCGATCGCGATCCCGAGCGTGATCGTCGGCGCCAGCATTTTGTTCACGTATCTCGTCGTGCCGATCGGCGTCTATGACACGATCTGGATCCTGCTCATTGCTTACGTGACGCTGTGCCTGCCCTACGGCATGCGCTTTGCATCGAGCGGCATCACGCAAATCCATCGCGAGCTCGAGGAAGTCGCCGAAGTGTCCGGCGCCCGCACCGCGCAGGTGCTCTTGCGCGTGCTGCTGCCGCTGGTGCTGCCGTTTCTGCTCGCCGCCTGGATCTATGTGTTCGTGCTCTCGGTGCGCGAGCTCGGCGCCTCGATCTTTCTGGTCGGGCCGGGCACCAACGTGCTCGGCACCATCAGCCTGACCATGTGGGAGGAAGGCGGCAGCTACGGCGCGGTGGCAGCGCTTGGCGTCATCCAGATTCTGCCGCTCCTTATCATCGTCGCCGGCCTGCGCTGGCTCGAAACCCACGTCCACCGGCGCACCCGCACCGGCGCCGGCGCCGCCCGAACGCGAACGGGCTGAAGCGCATGTTCGCCATCGAGAACTTGCACAAATCGTTCGTCGCTTCGGGCGCCGAGGTGCGCGCCGTCGACGGCATCAGCCTCGGCGTCGAGACCGGTAAGCTCATTACGTTGCTCGGCCCGTCGGGTTGCGGCAAGACCACGACCTTGCGCTGTCTCGCCGGGCTGGAGCGCCCGCAATCCGGCCGCATCGTCATCGCCAACCGCACCGTATTCGACTCGGCGAAACGCATCTTCGTGCCGGCGAGCGACCGCGGCATCGGCATGGTGTTCCAGTCCTACGCCATCTGGCCGCATATGACGGTGTTCGAGAATGTCGCCTTTCCGCTGCGGGTGGCGCGCGCCAAAAAATATTCGTCCGCCGAGATCAGGGACCGCGTGTCGCGCATGCTCGACATGGTGCAGCTCACCGGCTTTGCGCAGCGGCCGGCGACGCAGCTGTCCGGCGGCCAGCAGCAGCGCCTCGCCTTCGCCCGCGGCCTGGTGCACGAGCCGGCCATTTTGCTGCTCGACGAGCCGCTGTCGAATCTCGACGCCAAGCTGCGCGAGCAGATGCGGCTCGAATTAAAACGCCTGCAGCGCTCGTTCGGCATCACCACGGTCTATGTGACGCACGACCAGTCCGAGGCCTTGGCGCTGTCCGACGAGATCGCGGTGTTCGATTCCGGCCGCATCATCCAGCGCGGCACGCCGCAGCAGATCTATCGCGAGCCGAAGAACCGCTTCGTCGCCGACTTCGTCGGCTCGGCGAATTTTTTGCCCGGCACTGTACATGGCAACGAGGACGGCCTCACCGCAGTCGAGACCGCGCATGGCGTGCTGCGCTGCCGCTTCGCCGAGCCGATCGACGCCGGCATGAAGGCGCTCCTCACCGCGCGGCCGGAGGACATCGCGCTCGGCAACGCCGCCGCGCCGCCGCCGCACGCCGCCAACGTGCTCAAGGGCAGGATCGTCAACCGCGTCTTCCTCGGCGAAGTCGTCGATTACGTCATCGATCTCGGCGACCGCGAATGGCGCGCCCGCGCCCGCAGCGACGATTTTCAGATCGGCCAGGCCGTGACGCTGACGCTATCGCCGCAGAAATGCGTGGGATTGCCGGGATGAGACGCAACGCGGCGGCGGACGCCGACTCGCCAGCCTGCTCGTGGAGTTCTAAACTGAAGCGCCCGCACGTCATGATCGAATGACGGCCGCGCAGCCATGGTCCGATCGTCATGATCATCAAGCTCATACGGGCTCGGGTCAGACCGGGATGCATGGATCAGTTTCTGGCGCAGCAGCGCATTTGGAACGACCGCATGTCGCGCCAGGCGGGATTCCTCGGCGTTCACGTCGGCACCAATCCCGACGAGCCCGACATCGTCACCATCGCGATCATGATGGATTCGCGGCCGACCCTCGAACGTTTCATGGCCACCGATCACGATCCGGTGGCGCGCGAAACCAGCATGGCCCAGCTCTACAGCGATCTCGACGTGAAGGTGCTGGACATCGTCGACCCGGTGCCGCCGCAGGTGCGGCTCGACATCGCGCCAAGCCGCGCAAGCTCGGGCTATCAGATTTCGGCGCTCAGCGAGCTGTATCGGGTCAGCTGTATCCTGCGCACCGCCCTTGTGAGCGGCCTGTTTGACGAGATTGGCGACGGCAGCGTGCCGTGCGCCGCGCTGGCGGCAAAATGGCGCGTGCGCGAGAGGCATATCAGAAGGCTGACGGAAGCGCTTGCCGCCATCAATCTCGTCACACTGGACGGCGACACGATCCGCCTCAAACCACTCGCGGCGCGGCATCTGGTCAAGGCAAGCGAGACGTATCTCGGTCATCTGGTGCTGCACAATACGCGGCCGGCGCTTTGGCAGCGCTGGGGCAAACTGCATGAACAATTGGGCTTGCCCGATGCGACGGACCAAGATCCCGACGAAGTTCAGTTCCTGCACGCGATGTCGGATGTGGCCTCGGCGGGCCAGGCCGGCGCGCTCGCCGCGACCGTAGATTTGAGCGGCTGCCGGCTCCTGCTCGATGTCGGCGGGGCGCTCGGCGATTACGCAATCGCATTGTGCCGCGCTTATCCGCAATTGCGCGCGGTGGTGTTTGATCTCGTCCATGCCCGCGAAGCTTTCGAGCGAAAACTCGCCGCGAGCGGACTTGGCGGCCGCGTTTCATTTGTCGCCGGCGACTACCGCGCGGCTTTGCCGAGCGGCGATTTCGATGTCACGTTATTGTCGAACGTGCTTCGCGGCGAGGTCCCGGACCAGGCCCGGGCCCTGATCGGCCGCATTCACGATGCCATGCCGAGACACGGCCTGCTGGTCGTCCAGGATTTGTTCGTCGATGACACCCCAGGCCGCGGTCCGCTTTTAGCAGCACTCTTCGGGATGCATCTGCCCGACAGTATGAACGGCAGCACCGGGGAAGTGACGGCGCTCCTTGCTGCTGCGGGTTTCCAGAATATAAGGGTCCGCTCGCTCGACCATTATGTGGTCGCAGACAAGATCGTTGTAGCCGAGAAGTCCTGATTCCAGGTCCGCGTGCGACGCCTCGAAAGAAATTGGCGACGCTTGGATCGGGTCCGCTGTCAATTCGTCGCCGCCCTAGAGGAAATTGAATCCGAGCGCCAGCAGTTCGGCTCGCAGCTGCGCGCGGCGCGCCTGCGAAAACTCTTGGGCGATCTGACCGGTCCATGAATCGGCGGTCGCTTGCTTGCCGAGCGACCGGTAGAACCTTGCGATCTTGCGATCGTACTCGCGCAGCGCATCGCGCTTATCCGCGGACTGATAGCGCTCGAAATGGATGACGGCTTCAGTGGGAAGACGCGGCCTCGGATTGGGATTCTGGTCCGGCCAACCCAGGCACAGACCGAACACCACATAGCAGCGATCCGGCAGCTGCAAGACCTGCGCGGCGTCGAGCGCCTTGTTTCGCATGCCGCCGATCATCACACTGCCGAGTCCTAATGATTCGGCTGCAAGCGAAATGCACATTCCGGCCAGCGCAGCATCGATGCTGGCGACCAGATACATCTCCACCGTATCGTCGACGATCGTTTTGCCGCGCATGGCGCCGGCCAAAGCCACAGTCGACAGATCGGCACAAATGGCGACAAATACCGGCGCTTCAACAATGTGCCGCTGGTTTCCGGCCAATTCCGACAGCTGCTTCTTGGTTGCAGGGTCACGGACGACGATGAAACTGTAGGCCTGCAAGTTGTCGGAGGTCGGGCAGCGCCGCGCCGCTTCTAGAACGGCCATCAAAACGTCGTCGGGAACAGGATCCGGCTTATACTTGCGGATGCTGGATCGTCGCCACAACAGCTGCGTCGTCTCGCTGGCGCAGCGGAGCGCACGGCCCTCGGCATCGTCACCGTCGATGCGATCGACCGCCATGACATCTTCGGCGAGGGTGGCAACGGCGGATGGCACCTCGCGCTCATGCCGCATTGTTTTCTCGATCTCCATTTCCGTTCTCACGCGGCCGTCAAAGTGTGCTTGTTCGAGTGATTGCAGCAAGCACGGCCGCGCGCCCGCGTCCGGCGAGCCAGGAGAAGGCGCAGGCCGAGATGCGCGCGCCGCAGGCAGCGAGCGCTCGCGGCTGTTGCGATCGAACGGTCCGAATGCGGCCGCGGAGGGCCGGCGGCGCACCACACGGCTCGCCGCCTACGCTCACCGCTCTGCCACCGCATACGGTTCTTCGTTCACTTAATGCCCCCGCTGGCGATCGCCTTTTTCATCGCGACCGCTTCGGGACCCCAGCCGGCCGCCTTCTTCATCGCTTCGGTACCCGGACCCCAACCGGCCGGGTGCGCCGCCGCCGCATGTGGCCCTGATGCCCAGGCGGCAGTCTTCTTCATGGCAACGGCTTCGGGACCCCAACCGGCCGCCTTCTTCATCGCTTCCGTGCCCGGTCCCCAGCCGGCCGCTTTCTTCATGGCGACCGCTTCAGGACCCCAGCCGGCGGCTTTCTTCATCGCTTCCGTACCGGGTCCCCAGCCGGCGGCGGCGACGCGCATCGGTAAGGTCTCATGCCATCCTTGTGGCTGTGGCCCGGATCCGCCCCACTGCGCGGCGTGCTTCATGGCGACCGCTTCGGGACCCCAACCGGCCGCTTTCTTCATGGCTTCGGTGCCGGGGCCCCACGTCCTCGCCGTATCAGCAGCAGGATGCGGAGCATGGTCGAATACGGCCGCCTTCTTCATGGCGACAGCCTCAGGGCCCCAACCCGCCGCTTTCTTCATAGCTTCGGTACCTGGGCCCCAGCCGGCCATCTGCGGCGCCGCCGGATGTTGCGCTGACGCCCAGGCCGCAGCCTTCTTCATGGCGACAGCTTCCGGCCCCCAGCCGGCGGCCTTCTTCATGGCTTCCGTACCTGGTCCCCAGCTCGTTGCGTGCTGCGCCAGCGTCGGACTTGCTGATGCCCAGGCGGCAGTCTTCTTCATGGCGACCGCTTCGGGACCCCAGCCCGCCGCTTTCTTCATCGCTTCCGTACCCGGTCCCCAACCGGCCGCTTTTTTCATGGCGACGGCTTCGGGACCCCACCCGGCGGCTTTCTTCATCGCTTCGGTGCCCGGTCCCCAACCGGCGGCAGCAACGCGCATCGCTGATGCGTCATGCCAGCCGTGCGGCTCCGCCCCGGGTCCACTCCACTGCGCTGCGCGCTTCATGGCGACGGCTTCGGGCCCCCAGCCGGCGGCTTTCTTCATGGCCTCGGTGCCGGGCCCCCACGTCCTTGCCGCCTCAGCGGCCAGATGTGGAGCCTGCCCGAACATGGCCGCCTTCTTCATGGCGACGGCCTCGGGACCCCAGCCCGCCGCTTTCTTCATGGCCTCGGTACCGGGCCCCCAGCCACGCTGCGTGTGTGGATCATCCGTGTGATCAGCGCACATTAGTTCCCTCCGTTTTTCTGCTCGTGAATCGATCGCCGAGGTCGTTGCGTTACGCGGACGAGGACGGACGCCTCACCGCGCAACCACATTCCCCGCCACACTTTTGTAGGTGCCGAAATAAGCCGGCGTAATCACATCGATGATGCCGCGATGGGCAAGATCGCTGATGTGATTGATGAAGCCGTGATAATCCTCGCTCGGCAGCTCCGAGACCAGGTCGAACAGCATTCTCTGTCCGGACAGCAGCGCGCCGACGAGCGGAAGCTCGCTGCAATAATAGACTTGCGCCCGCTTGAATAGAGAATGGTCCTTCTGGATCAGGAGTTCGGTCGGCTGCGGCGGAATGCCGGCCAGATCGGAAGACGGCTCCGACTGAGCAATTCTCACCACATCGTAGCGGAACTTGGCGATCTGATACGGCTCGCGTAAACGGATGCTGTGGTATGGGTGGAGTTCGCCCGGCTCGACAGGACCGCCCTGTTTTTGTACCGGCGCGATCGCAATCTTGCAGAAGCTGTAACAGAAGTACGCCAGGCTGATCAGATAATCCGGCAGGCGATGGGTGGACAGAAACTCCACCGCGAAGGCGAGAAAACGATCGAGCTCCAAAGACTGCGTCTCGAGGCCGCCCGGGTAATCGCGATCGTAGGCCGCGAGGAACGCCGCGGGGTCCATGTAAGCACCGAGGTGCTTGAGGAATTCCTCATACTCGGACTGGCGCTTGGCAACCCGGTCGTCGCGAAAGCCCACGGCGATGTGGTCGAGCTCGTCGAGGTTGATCTCGCGCACCAGTTTGATGTCATTGTTGTCGAGGCGCAGTTGCGCCTCGAGCGCGTCCCGCGACCCGTTTCTGTAGCCTTCGCGGAATTCGGGATCGCGCAGATAGTACGTGACGAAGGCCTGGACCTCCCTGAGACTCATTGGATGCCTCCATTGGTCCGATGCGCTGTCTCGTTGGCGCCAAAAAACAGCTCGCGCGCCATGATGAGGCGGTCGCGCAGCCGTTCCGGCTCTGCGATCGAAGGCGTTCCGGCTTCCAGCTCGAACATGACCGTCGCCGGACGGCATGCCGGCTCTTTGGCCAGTTGACAGAGCATCCGGAGCGCCCACTCGTGCTCCTCTTTGGTCTTCTGCATTCCGGGCCAATTCAGCTCTTCGCCGTTACCGCAAAGAATGTGAATCTGCCGCACCCGATCGAGCGGTATCCGCGAGAAAAACTCCTCACGGTCCTGCTTATGAAATTCCTCGCTGATGCTGATGTTGGACAGGCTCAGGAGAATTCCGACGTCGGCGCCGACCGAGAGATCGCGCAGTTGCTCGCCGATCGATGCCCGTCCGTATTGATTGACGAATTGCGAGGGGTTCTCAACGATGATCGGGCAACACGAATTGTTCTTCGCGTCGATCAGGTTGTCGATCATCACCAGGGTTTGCTCATCGGTCCCAGGCGGTTGCATGAAACCGCCGCAGTAGTAGTCGCCAAGCCCCATGATCGCCATGTGCTCGCCGATGTAGGCCGCTTTGCAATTCCGCGCGAGCGTCTGGATGCGGTCCAGGGTTTTTTTCGGCGGGCGCTCGACGTTGCCGAGGCAGTACTCGAAGGAATGCAGCGTTATCGGCTTGTTCAACTGGGCGGCAAATCGGGCAAGCGAGTCAGGATCGGGATTGTATTGCACGCCGAGCACTTCGTAGATGTCGGCATGGCCGCCGACCTCCTGAAAGCGCTTGAAAAAATTCTGATATTTGATGCTGTAATGAAACAGAAATCCCGCACCGTAGGTTTCCGTCGGCGCCGGCACGGGCCGCGGCCCAGCTACCGCAGGGCCTTCCAAAGTGCGTGCGACTTCCAGCATGCTGTCCTCCTCGCGTACCAATGCCGTGTTCGTTTCCCTAGTGAATTCCCGCGTGGCCGAGGCTTTGCGCGGCGACACGTTCTCGAATCAGCTCGTTGATGGGGCCCATCAGCACGGTCGCCTGCGCGTCGCGAAAGTGCCGTTCGAACGGCCATTTGCGCGAAAAGCCGCGCCCGCCGGCGATCCGCATCGCCGCGGTCGCGACCTCGCACGCCGCCTCGCTGGCGTGCACCTTGATCTTCGTGCACTCGATGTTGAGATCGTTCACGCGCTCCTGCATCAGGCGCACGACCGATCCGGCGTAGGCGTATGCCGCTCCCAGCCTGAGCTCCATGTCGGCAATCGCCTGCCGGACGCTCTGGTAGCACGACGTGTTGCGCGACCCGGCGCTGAGGCCCTGCACACCGAGCTTCGCTTCCTCATAAGCAGCGCGGGCGATGCCGAGCGCGATCAAGCCCGGATTCATCAACGTCTCGTGACTGGCCTTCATCAGCTGCAGCCCCTCGCCGACGTTGCCGACGAGATCGCAATCGTCGACCACCACGTCCTGTAGGCGCAACGTTCCGGTCGACGAGCCGCGAAGCCCCATGAGGTCATAGATATCAGCGATTTCGACGCCGCTGGCGTTGCGCTCGACGCGCAGAAAAGTGGGATTGCACTGTCCGTTCTGGGTCGGGACATCGAGCAGAACGTGGATGAGATCGGCGCCCTCGAGCCCGGTGCAGAAATGCTTTTCGCCGCGGACGCTCGCTTCGCCGCTGCAGCGTTGCAGCCGCGTTTGCAGGCTTGACTTGTCGGCGCCGGCGCCAAGCTCGGTCCAGGCGGACGATCCGATCCACTCGCCGGCCGCCAACCGTTCGAGATCGTGGCGGTGGCGCTCGGAATGACCGAAGCGGGCGATACGCGCCACGACCTGATTGTGAAACATCAGGATGGCCGCGGTTGAGGGACAGCCGGCCGCAACGATCTCGACTGCGAGCGCTGCAACCGCATCGCCGAATCCAAGACCGCCTGCATCGGCCGGCGCCGAGATGCCGAACGCTCCGATCGCGCGGAGTTTCAACAATGCCTCACGGGGAAATCGCGACAACCGGTCGGTCTCGGCGGCAAGCGGCCGTATCGCAGCGCCGGCCAGGTCATCGAGCTCGTGTATCCATCGGATAGCGTCGTCGGAAGCGCCCGCAAGGCAGGGCTCGACGAAGCTGTGGCGGTACCGCTGCTCCCGCATGGCCTTGCCCATCACATCAAGGCGTTGCTACGGCACAGACGTTTCTTGAAAATCTTGCGCGTTGTCGCAGCGCGCCGGAGTGCGGAAAACCAGCGACAAAAAATGCCCGCATCCAGCGTTGGCGAGCCTTGCAAGATCCCTGACTTGATTGGAGCGGCGTCTTGCGCCGTCAAAGATGTCGGGCGGGCAACGGTCTGCGCCTCAACGTCACAGCCGTGCATTCTGTCGAGCAGGCTGCAAACAGCAGGCCGCCGGTGCACCGATACTGAAACGCTACGCATCGAGATCACTTCCTGCAACGCGCAACAGTTAAGATGACCGGAATTCTACTCTAGCATAACGACATGATCCCGGACTCACGACCCTAGGTCTAACGACGCAAGGTTGTCAAGACAGTAACGACAGCTGTTACGCAACTGCCCCGAGCAAAATTCATCGGCCTGCGGGGCTTGGCCTCGCCGGCCTGCGCAGTCGTTTCGTTGACTTCGTGAAACCTCGGCGTCAGCCGAGATACTCCAAAATATGCATGCCCTGGCCCCAGCGGTCGATCAGATAGAGCCGGCCGTCGGCGTCGGTGCCGATGTCGTTGGACTGGATGCCGGGCGTGCCTTCGGGCGTCTCCGGCACGTAGCAGCCGACTTCTTTCGGGTGCAGCGGATCGCGCACATCGATAGCGCGCAGGCCGGCGTTGAAATAGGTGAGGAACACGATGTCCTGCCACGGTCCCGACGCCGGAAGATTCTCGACGATGTTGTGGGCGCCGAAGCGGCCGGGGCGATCGTAATATTTGTCGCGGTCCGGCATGTAGGTCGCGACCGGCACCGGATTGCTCTCGTCGCGCGCGTCGATGATCCACATGAACTGGGCGTCCCAGTATTTCTGCTTGGCGCGCGCTTCGTCGGTGGCGACCAGATAGGGCCGGTCGCCGATCGGCCAGCAGGTGTGGTTCGAGCCGGGAAACGGCGGCGTCCATTTGATGTGGCCGACAAGCTTCATGTTGCGCAGGTCGCTGCAGTCGATGATCGAGATGCCGCCGCCCCACCAGGCGCAATACATGCGGTTGCCGCGGATCACCGGCGGGCCGTGCAAGGTGGTTGCCTCCTCGGCCGGGTGCGGATCGTTGCCGACGTCGTCGGAATCCGTCTTCATCCACGGCAGGCCCCAGATGCTGATGACCTCGGGCCTGAGCGGGTCCTTGATGTCGAGCGTCCAGATCACGCGCCGCGTCCAACCCGGCGCATCGTTGGGCATGAAGGCGAGCCCGCGCGAAAGATCGACGCCGAAGCGATGCGGACCGGAGCCCGGCATGTCGTAGAAGCCGACCGGCTTCGGCGCGGCCGGCTTCGACACGTCGAAGATGAAAAAGCCGGCGCGCGCGTTCTTGCCCTTGTCGCCGGCAAGCCGCTCCGAATTCACGTAGAGGAGATCATCGCCGACGATGCGCAGCTTGTGGCAATGGATGCCCGGCGGCGCGCGGAATTCGCCGACCTTGTGCGGCTTCTTCGGATCGCGCACGTCGTGCACCGTAAAGCCTTCCGGGCCGTTGTAGCTCGAGGCGCCGACCGCGCCGACGTAAGCGTGGCCCTTGTGCACCTGCACCAGCGAGCCGCCGCCCCACGCCGCCGACGCATCGTGGCCGAGCAGGCGGAAGTTTTTTGCCTCTTCCGGATAGGTGGCGGGCATGAGCGCTCCTATTTGTTCACGCGCTGCATGGCGCGGTCGTAGTAGGACAGATCGATGTAGCGCGCCGGATCGGCGGGCGTGCCGCCCTCGACTTCGGCGCGCAGCGCCAGCACGTTCGCAAAGCCGACCAGATCGAATTTGGCGTCGGGCGCGAAGCCGAAGCCGGGCTCGGCCATCAGCACAAGACTCTTTTCGGCGATGTCCTGCGGCAGCTTGAAGTTCTGCACCAGGACCGCCGCGGCTGCGGCGCGGTTTTGCGGATCGAGCGACCAGCGCAGCGCCTCGATGTAAGCGGCAAGATAACGTTCCAGGACGTCGGCATGGTCGCGTGCCCAGGCGCGGCGCACGAAGGCGCCGCCGGCCTGATAGGGGCCGAGCATGTCGGTGGTGCGGCCGAGGCTGTGCAGGCCGCGCTGCGCCGCCTGCAGGGAAAACGGCAGATTGAGGATGGCGCCGGCGTTCTTCTTGTCGTCGAACAAAGCCGCCAGCCGCCGCACGCCGTTGCCGACCGAATTGAGCGTGTAATCCGCATCGGCCTTCAGCCCGTGCTGCAGCAGAATTTTCTTCGCTTGGAGCGCGTAGGCGGTGTTGACCGCGTCGACCACGATGGCACGGCCGCGCATGTCGGTAAAATCCTTGACGTCGTCCTGGACGTAGAACTCGTTGGTGCCGCTGTCGCCGCCGCCGACGATCACCACGTCCACATGCGCGACGTCGATCATCGCCACCGCATTGTCGACCGCCGCCTGCACCACGTCGGCGCCGCCGTTGGCGAGCGCCTCGCGCTGGCTCTTCGAGCTTTTGGTGAATTGCAGATCGACGTTCAGTCCATGCCGGGCAAAGAAGCCATGGTCGCGCGCGACGTAAAACGGCAGCGCGCGGGCGTTCGGGAATGTGTTGAGGTGGAGAAGCACCGGTTCGGCCCCGTGCGCCTGCAGCGCCACGGCGCAAGCCGCAAGCGCGAGACGGATTTTGGCGGAAAGCATTTAATGCTCCGTGGCGCCGAACGTCCTTTATTGTCATCATCCGCGCAGGCGGATGATCCAGTAATCACCGCCGCCGCGGGATATGCAAGTCCCCTCGGTGATTACTGGATGCCGGCTACGCGGGCATGACAATGTGGGTGGATGCGAGTGGCTGAACGCACTTCGGATCGTGCTTTAGTGGTCGAGACCTCGACGGCACAACTCTTCGGCCATCCCAAGGGCCTCACCTTCCTGTTCACCACCGAGATGTGGGAGCGCTTCTCGTTCTACGGCATGCGCTCGCTGCTCGTGCTCTACATGACCAAATATCTCTTGCTGCCCGACCGTTCCGGCGCGGTGCTCGGGCTTACGGGAACGCGCCACACGCTGGAGGCGCTGTTCGGGCCGCTCGACGTGCAGCCGCTATCGTCGCAGATCTGGGGTTTTTATACGGCGCTGGTTTATTTCACCCCGATGTTCGGCGGGCTCCTGGCCGACCGCGTGCTCGGCCGCCGCCGCACCGTTGTGCTTGGCGCCGTGCTGATGGCGATCGGCCATTTCATGATGGCGGTCGAGCAACTGTTTTTGCTGGCCCTGCTGTTTCTCGTCCTCGGCAGCGGCGCGTTCAAGCCGAACATCTCGACCCAGGTTGGCGGCCTCTATGCGCCGGGCGACGCGCGCCGCGACCGCGCCTATTCGATCTTCTATGTCGGCATCAATATCGGTGCGTTCCTGGCACCGCTCATCTGCGGCACGCTCGGCGAAGTAGCCGGCTGGCACTACGGCTTTGCCGCAGCCGGCGTCGGCATGTGCATCGGGCTTGGCATTTATCTCTACGCGCTGCCGCTGCTGCCGGCAGATGCCCCCGCAATTCACTCGATGTCATCATCCGCGCAAGCGGATGATCCAGTAAGCACCGATGGCAAGGCGATTACTGGATGGTCCGCTTTCGCGGACCATGACAGGTCAGTGAGTGCTGCGTCTGGCATCGGCAAAAAACAGCCGCTTGACCGCGGCGAGTGGCGCGGCATCGTCGCGCTACTGGTGCTGTTCGTGCCGACCACGCTGTTCTGGGCCACCTACGAGCAGATCGGCAACACCATTATTTTGTGGGCCGATGCCAACACCGACCGCACAGTCTCGCTGTTCGGCTTCACCGCGCAGATCCCGACTACGTCGTTTCTCGCCTTCAATCCGTTCATGATCTTCGCCTTCACGCCGTTCGTGGTGGCGCTGTGGGCGCGGCAGGCGGCGCGCGGCCGCGAGCCTCATACGATTACCAAGATGGCGCTCGGCTGCTTCGGCCTCACCGCGGCCTATCTGATCATGGCGCTGGCCGCGTTCGTGACCGGCGGCGGCAAGGCGAGCTGGCTGTGGCTGTTCGGCTATTTTGTCGTCATCACGCTCGGCGAGCTCTACATCTCCCCGGTCGGCCTCTCGCTCGTCACCAAGATCGCGCCGGCGCGCATCCTGTCGATGATGATGGGCGTGTGGCTGGCAACGAGCTTCGTCGGCGGTTTTTTGGCCGGCTGGCTCGGCAGTTTCTGGAGCCGCATGGCGAAGCCGGAATTTTTCTTGCTGATCGCCGGCATCGGGGCGTTGGCGGGGCTGACGATTTTTGCGTGCCGCGCGCCGCTGCGGGGAGCTGTGAACGAATAACCATTTCGTCATGACCGGGCTCGACCCGGCCATCCATGCAACGTCACGACCGCATGAATTGCCGCATCAAGTTCGACGATGACGGTTAGGAGAGCATCTCAGCTGGGCTTAGTTTGATTGCCGTTGATCAGGTCGTAGAGGTTGCAGGCAATGCCCGTCGCCTCATAGCCGTCCAGACCCGTCGCCTGCGCGACAGCGAACATTTGGTAGGCGAGGCCGACAAACGGCATCGGGACCTCCATGTCGCGTGCCATTTCGAGCCCGAAGCCAACGTCTTTTGGCATCCAGGACTTGCGCGGCTTGAACTTGCGGCTCACCAAAATTTCCATGATGCGCCGAGTCGCCACCGAATCCTGCTGAGAGTTCTTGATAATAGTCTGGAAGGTGGACTCGTCGAGACCGCCCTTCCTGAGCCAACAGCAGATTTCAACAAGGCTCAGGTGTTGGACAGCGGCCAACATCGCCATGGCGTTCTTGACCAGCTTGGCGTTGCCGAGTTCGCCGACGTGAAGAATCGATTTGCCCATCGCCTTGAATATCGGCTGATGCTCGTCGAACAACGCCTTGGAGCCCGAAAGCCAAAGCGCCAGCTCGCCAGCCGCCGCCACCTCCTCGACGCCTCCGGCCGAAGCGTCGACTACAGTCCAGCCCTCTTTGTTAAGCTCGCCGCTAACGCCGACGATGGTCTCTTTATCGATGCTGCTAAAATCGATCCACACCTTGGCGCCGGTGGTCGCCTCGGCGAGCCCACCCTTGCCGAGGCCGACCGCCCTGACGGCATCGTTGTTCGGTAGCATGGAGAGCACGAGCTCGCACGATTCAGCCACTGCTTTGGGCGAGTCCTTGAACTGTGCGCCTGCGGCCTCCAGTCCCTTGGCCTGCTCGCGCCTCAGATCGTTCACGACCAGGCGATAGCCGGCCTTGATCAGGTTGGCCGCCATGCCGCTGCCCATGCCGCCGGTGCCGATGAAACCCACGGCCTTCATGCCTCACACCTCCTCAGTCATTGCCCGCAAGGCCCGATACCATGCCGTAAACGATGATTGTCTGAGTTTTGTGCACGGCACATGGCCTATTTCGTCGCCTTGGCGCGCCTTGCCTGCGTCGCCGCAGCATCCACGACGAAATTGCTGCCCTCGCGCTTGAGCACCACGCCATACTCACGCTCGGCGGCTTCCGCTGAGACCAATCCCTCGCGCACGTCGGCCAGTACGCATTCCGCAGGGCGCGCCAGCGGGTCGCCGTAGCCGCCGCCGCCGGGGGTATCGAGGCAGAAGACGTCGCCGGCGTGCAGCGGATAATCGGCATAGCGCGTCGGCAGCCGCTTGGCGCGATCGGTATTCGGATTGATCCAGATATCGCCGGGGCGGCCGTCGCGCCCGCCCGCCATGCCGTGCGGCGGAATGACGTGCTTCATGGAGCGGATCGAGAAGCGCGCATCGGCGAGATTGAGATATTCGCGGCGCACGCCGAGCCCGCCGCGAAAGTTTCCAGGCCCGCCGGAATCGGCGATCAGCTCAAAGCGCACGAGCCGGGTCGGAAACTCGCTCTCGACGATTTCGATCGGCGCGATGCGGGCGTTGCTCTGGTTCACGGTGATGGCCGAAGCGCCGTCCTTGCCGGGCCGCGCGCCGCCGCCGCCGGCGATGAGCTCGTATTGCACGTAGCCCTGGCCCGTATAGGTGCTGCGCCCGCCGATGATGATGGAGCGGCTGCCTGAGCCGTCGGCGCGCACCTTGCCGGGCACGACCGGCGCCAGCGCGGCGAACAGCGCGTCGACCAGCGCATGCACGGTCGGGTTATAGGTGTTGACCGGCGCCGGGAAGCGCGGGTTGAGCACGCTGCCGTCGCGCGCCGTGATGCTGAAAGCGCGCAGGAGTCCGCTCGACACGTACATGTGCGGATCGATCATGGCGATCAGCGCATAGGCGCACGCCGCCTGCACCAGCGGCGGCCGGATATTGGCGGGACCGCGGGTCTGGTCGGCCGAGCCGGAGAAATCGAAGTGCAGCCGGTCGCCCTTCTTCTCGGCGACGACGTGGATGCGAACCGGCTTTTCCAGATCGATGCCGTCGTCGTCGACGAAACGCTCGGCCTCGTAGCGGCCGTCGGCCCACTCGGCGATGGCCGCGCGCACCCGCGCCTCGCCGATCTCAAACAGGCGAACAAAACTCGCCAGCACTTTGTCCTTGCCGTATTTGGCGACGAGCTCGTTGAGCCGCCTTTCGCCGAGCCGGTCGGCGCCGAGCTGGCCGCGAATGTCGCCGAGCACGAGCTCCGGCGTGCGGCTGTTGGCGGCGATGATGCGCTCGAGGTCGGTGTTCGGCGCGAAGCGGCGCTGATAGCGCACCGCCGGCAGATGCAGGCCCTCGTTGAAAATCTCGCGCGCCTGGCCGGAGCAGCTGCCCGGCACCGGGCCGCCGATGTCGCCCTTATGGGCGATCGAGCCGCAGAAGCCGAACAGCCCGCCGGCAACGAACACCGGCGTCAGCACGCAGATGTCGGGCGCATGCGGGCTGCCGCCCTGATACGGGTGATTGATCAGGAAGGCGTCGCCCTCGGCGATGTCGCCTGAAAACTCCGCCAGCACCGCGGCACAGCAGGCCGGAAACGCGCCGATATGCAGCGGCAGCACCACGTGCTGGGCGACCACCTCGCCTTGCGCGTTCATCAGCGCGCACGACGCGTCCTGCGATTCGCGCACGATGGTGGAGAAGCCGGTGCGGAACAGCGAGTTCTGCATCTCCTGCACGATGCCGGAGAGACTCGCCTTCACCACTTCCAGATCGACGGCGTCGAGGGGCATTGCGGTGTTCACTTCGCCTCCGTCACGATCAAATTCTTCCATGCATCGACGCGCGCGACCTGGCCGGCACAAATCACCGTGGTGCAGTCGAACTGGTCGAGAATCGCCGGGCCGCGAATGCTGGCGCCGACGTCGAGTTTTTCGCGCTGATAGACCGGACACGGCACAGTCTTGCCATCGAAGCGCACCGGCCGCGTTTCGCGCAGCGCGTCGGCCAGCGTAAGGCCCTGCGGCGCGAATTTCGGCATGCCGACCGGCGGCACGAGGCCGACACCGCGCACCCGATACGACACCACCTCGACCGGCTCCTCCGGCGCGCTATGGCCGAACTGGCTCTTGTGCTCGGCATCGAATTTCTTGCGCAGGAGCTCGAGCGCCGCAATCTCGGCGGCGGTGCAGGCGAGGGTGATCTCGTAGCCTTGGCCGGCGTAGCGCAGGTCAAGCGCGCGATCGATGCGGATTTTCGTTTCGGCAAAGCCGTCGCGGCGCAGCGCGTCGCGGGCGCGCTGCTCGAGTTCAGCGAACACGGCCTCGACGTCGGCGGACTTGAGTTCGTCGAGCAGCCGCAGGCGCGACCGAATGTAGTCATGCTTGACGTCCGACATGATAAGCCCGATGGCGGAGAACACGCCGGGATAAAGCGGCACCACGACGCCCGCCATGCCGAGATCGCGCGCCATGCGCGCGGCATGGAGCGGCCCGGCGCCGCCGAACGCGAGCAACATGAAATCGCGCAGGTCGTGGCCGCGCATGGTGGAGATGGCCTTGATCGCCTCCTCCATCTTGACGTCGATGATGCGCACGACGCCTTCCGCCGCCGCTGTCACGTCGAGCGACAGCTGTTCGGCAATGCGCGCAACCGCGGCCTCCGCTTTGGCGTGGTCGAGCGCCATGCGGCCGCCGAGAAAATTGTCGGCGGAGAGGTAGCCGAGCAGCAGATTGCAGTCGGTGATGGTCGCGGCCTCGCCGCCGCGGCCGTAGCAGGCCGGCCCCGGCACAGCGCCGGCGCTTTGCGGCCCGACTTCCAGGACGCCGAAGCGGTCGACCGTGGCGAGCGTGCCGCCGCCGGCGCTCACCGTATTGATGTCCATCATCGGCACCGCGAGATCGCGGCCTTCGATCTTGCCGCGGCCGGAAAAGATCGCTTCGCCGTCCTTGATCAGCGCCACGTCGCACGAGGTACCGCCCATGTCGAAGGTGATGAGATTGCCGATCTGCAATTGCCGGCACGCGGCGAGACCGGCGGTGACGCCGCCGGCCGGACCCGACAGCACGGTGGTGACGGCGGTGCGCGCCGCGTCGCGGAACGTCGCCATGCCGCCGTTCGACTGCATGATGTATTTCTGCGGCGTGACGATTCCGGCCGTCTCCAGGCGGCGGTCGAGATTGGCGATATAGCGGGCGAGGATCGGCTGCAGGTAGGCGTTGATGACGGTCGTGCTCAGCCGATAGTACTCGCGGATCTGCGGCAGCACTTCCGACGACAGCGACACGTTGCAGCCCGGCAGTTCCTCCGCCGCGATGGCGCGCACGCGCGCTTCGTGCGCCGGATGCAGAAACGAAAACAACAAACAGACCGCCAGCGCTTCGATGTTCTCCTTTTTGAGTTCGCGCAACGTAACGCGCAACGCCGCCTCGTCGAGCCGAAGGAGCACCTCGCCACGGAAATCGACACGCTCGCGCACCTCGCCGGTGCGGCTCGGCGGCACCAGCGGCGCCGGCTTGTCGTACATCACGTCGAAGATCGCGGTGCCGTAGGGCCGCGCCTGCTCGGCGACTTCGTAGATGCCGCGAAAGCCCGCGGTCACCAGGAGCCCGGTCCGCACGCCCTTGCCTTCGAGCAGCGCATTGGTGCCGACCGTGGTGCCGTGACAGAAAAAGCTTACGTCCGCCTGCCCCGCCGCCGGGCCTGCCCCATCGCCGATCAGCGCCTCGATGCCCTGCAGGATGGCGCGCGAGGGGTCATCAGGGGTCGACGGAACCTTGCCGATGGTAACGGCGCCGGTTTCCTCATTCAGGTAGACGAAGTCTGAAAACGTGCCTCCGGTATCGACGGCGACTCTATAATGAGGCATGCGGCGGCTACTCTGACCCGCGTTCGGTCCCTTATCGGACCGAATTGCCCCGGTTTTGCGGTCCATGACAAGCCCGGATTGGAGCCGGCCCCAGCGGTTTAGCGGCTCCCCCCGCGACACCTGGGCAAGGGAACGATATGCCTCCCTCCGCGTTGAGCCTTATTGCACGGGCAGAGGTGATGCGGAGCCGGGGAAGCTCAGGTCATCGCAACGGACGATTCCGCCCTCGCGTTCAGCGAAGGGTGCCGCATGGCCATGGTGTTCCTTCAAGGCCAAGCCCAGCCCGCGTATCATGTACAGGCCGCCGGTGGCGGATCGGGTGACGAGGGTCTGGCCCTTGACCAGCAGCATGAATCGTATTGCCGACCGGACCAGTCCAGCACCTGCCGGACCGTATCCCTACACGGTGCGGCACTATTTCATCCTGTTGGCGCTGGCCGTCGCTGTTCCGCTGGTCTGCCTCGCCTTCTATGCCAGCTGGCGGGTCGCCGATGGTGAGCGCGACGCGACGCGCGCGGCGCTTCTCAGCAATGCGCGCTCGCTCGCGGCCGCGATCAATCGCGAAGTCGAGAAGCATGTCGCCGTCGGTGTGACGCTGGCGCATTCTCCGACGCTATTGGCGAGCGATTGGGACGGCTTTCGGCGGCAAGCCGATGCAGCGTTGCCATACTTGTCGGGATCGTGGCTCAGCATCGTCGATCCACGCGGCCAGGTGCTGGTCAACACGCTGGTCTCCGCTGACACGGCATTGCCGCGACGCCCCCTCTTCGAAGCCGAGCAGCGCGCGCTCGAAACCGGTAGACCGCAGGTCTCCGATGTGGTCACCGGCGTGGTCGCGCATCGCCGCGCCGCATTCGCCGCCATTCCGGCGTTTCAAGATGGCCACCCGGCGTACCTCGTCGACATTGCGCTCAATCCCGACCGCTTTGCGACGCTCTTGCGGGAGCAGCGCTACGAACCGGGTTGGCTCGTCGGCATGGTCGATCGCCGCGGCAACTTTATCGCCCGGCTTCCCGAAGAAGGGTTTGAAGTCGGCGGACCGGCGAGCACCGGCTGGCGCCAGGCGATCGAGCGCAATCGCGAGGGCATCGAGGAACATGCCTCGTTGCAAGGCTATTCCGTCGTCAACGCCTACGTGCCGGCAGCATCCGGCTGGACGGTCGGCGTGGCGATCCAGAAAAGCATGCTGGAGGCGCCGCTGCAGCGCACGCGCTGGCTCTTGCTCGCCGCCAGCCTCGGCTGCATCGGCCTCGGCATCGCGCTGGCCTGGCAGATCGCGCGCAAACTCTACGCCAGCGGCAAGATCCTGCACGCCGCCGCCGATGCGATCGCGGCCGGCCAGCCGGTGACACCGACGCGAAGCGGCGTGCGCGAATACGACGAAGCCATCGCCGCGTTCGGCGCGGCGTCGCGGGCGCTGCACGCCCGCGCGCAGGAGCGCGACCGCGCCGAAGAGGCGCTGCGCGCCCGCGAGGCCGAGCTCGAAACCGTGGTCAACAGCACGCCGTTCATGCTGACGCGCTGCAGCCGCGACCTGCGTTACCGCTTCGTCAGCCAGGGCTGCGCCGAACTGCTCGGCCGCAAGCCGGAGGAGATCGTCGGCAGGCCGATCGCCGAGATCATCGGCGATGAGGCGTTCAACACCGTCCTTCCCTGGGTGACGCGGGTGCTCAATGGCGAACGGGTCGAGAGCGAAGCCGAAATCAATTACCAGCATACCGGCAAACGCTTCGTGCACGTCGTCTCGACACCGGAGCGCGATGAAAGCGGCGCAGTCATCGGCTGGGTCGCTTCCATCCTCGACATCAGCGAGCAAAAGCGCGCGCAGGCGGCGCTGGCGCGCCGTGCCGAGGAGAATGCCGCGCTCTACGAATTCACCAACAGGCTCTATCGCGCCGAATCCTTGAGCGTGGTGTACGAGGCGGCGCTCGACGCCATCATTCGCGCGCTGATGTGCGAGCGCGCCTCGATCCTGCGCACCGACGCGCACGGCGTGATGCGCTTTGTCGCCTGGCGCGGATTGTCGGAGCCTTACCGCCGCGCGGTCGACGGTCATTCGCCCTGGGCGGCGGACGATTCCAATCCGCAGCCGGTCTGCATCGAGGACATCGAGCGCGCCGACCTGCCGGACGCGCTCACGGCCATCGTCAAGCAGGAAGGCATCCGCGCGCTGTCGTTCATTCCGCTGATGTCGTCGGCGGGCCGGCTGTGCGGCAAGTTCATGACCTATTATGCGGCGCCGCACGTTTTTAGCCGCGACGAGCTCGATCTTTCGCTCAATCTGGCGCGCCGGCTCGGCTTCGCCGCCGAACGCATGGTGGCCGAGCAGGCGCGCCAGCAGGCCGAACATGAGCTGCGTTCGCTCAAGGATCAACTGGAGTCCGAGGTCGAGACGCGGACCCGCGAGCGCGACCGCATCTGGAACGTCTCGGAGGATCTGCTCGGCGTCGGCAATTTCGAAGGCTATTTCGTCAGCATCAATCCGGCCTGGAGCAAGCTGCTCGGCTGGAGCGAGGACGAGATCAAGTCGATGCATGTGAGCGACTTGCGGCATCCCGAAGATGCCGCGGCATCGACTGCCGCGCGCGCCCAGCTTGCCCAGGGCGTCCCCACCGTGCGACTGGAGAATCGTTACCGCCACAAGGACGGCTCGTGGCGCTGGCTCAGTTGGACCATGACGGCTGAGGACGGCCTGATTTACATCTCGGGTCGTAACGTCACGTTGGAGAAGGAAGCCGCCGTGGCGCTGGAGCGGGCGCAGCGCCGGTCCGCGCATTCGCAGAAGATGGAGGCGCTCGGCCTCCTCACCGGCGGCGTCGCCCACGATTTCAACAATCTATTGATGATCGTCAGCGGCCACGCGCAAAGCCTCAAGCGCCGGCTCACCGAAGCGCGCGACAAGCGGGCGCTCGACGCCATTGTGATGGCTTCGACCCGCGGCGAGGGCCTTACTCGTCAGCTGTTGTCGTTCTCGCGCGGCATGCCGCTCAATCCGACGGTGATCAGCCCGGCCGAAACCGTCGCGGCCATTCGCGACGTGCTGGCCGGCTCGCTGCACGTCAACATCGAGCTGGCGGTCGACGTCGCGCAGGCGAGTTGGCCGGTCCGGGTCGACAAATCCGAGCTTGAACTGGCGCTGGTCAATCTCACGGTGAATGCGCGCGACGCCATGCCGAGCGGCGGCCGTTTGTCGATTAAGGCCGCCAACGTGACCTTGGCGCCGGACGATACGCCGGAGGGACTCGCCGGCGAGTTTGTTGCGCTCAGCGTCACCGACACCGGCTCCGGCATCGCCGACGAGGTGCTCGGCCGCGTGTTCGAGCCGTTCTTCACCACCAAGGGCGCGGAGAAAGGCACCGGGCTCGGCCTGTCGCAGGTCTACGGTTTTGCCCGCCGCTCCGGCGGCACCGCGGCGATCAAAAGCGAAGTTGGGCGCGGCACCACAGTGACCATCTACCTGCCGCGCAGTCGCCGCGCCGTCGATCCGGTGCGCCAAGACGACACCACCCAATACGCCGCGCCCGCCGACGCCACGGTGCTCGTCGTAGAGGACAATGACGACGTTCGCGCCGTCGCGGTCTCGCTGCTCGAGCAACTCGGCTACCGCACCATCGCGGTCGATAACGCCGCGGCGGCGCTCGACGTCCTCGGCCGCGCGCCCGACGTGACCGTGTTGTTCTCCGACGTCGTGCTGCCCGGCGACATGGACGGCTTGCTGCTCGCGCGCAGCGTCAAGGCGCGCTACCCGCACATTCCGATCGTGCTGACCACCGGCTACGCCCGCGTGTTCGACTCCGAGCCGGAATTTCCGGTGCTGCGAAAACCGTACCAGATTTCCGCGCTCGGCCGCATCATTCGCGAAGCCATCGACGGCGCGGCGGACAAAGGCCGCACCGCGCTGGCGAGCTGAGCAAGCCTCACCGCCTGTCATCGCCCGCGCAAGCGGGCGATGACAGTAATCACAGACGCTGTGGTCGGTTTTCACCGCCTGCGATTACTGAATGCCCCGCTTTCGCGGGGCATGACAGTCTCGGAGTTCTCGAAGAAGCAGCCAGACCTTAATGCATCGCCACCGAGGCGCCGGGATTTTCCATCGCGGCGATGTTGGTCTTGACGGCCTTCTGCACCTTCTCGAAGGCCCGCACCTCGATCTGGCGCACGCGTTCGCGCGACACGCCGAACTCGTCGGCGAGTTCTTCGAGCGTGATGGGCTCGTCGGCCAGGCGCCGCGCCTCGAAGATGCGGCGCTCGCGGTCGTTGAGCACGGTGAGCGCATCGCCGAGCGCCTTGTGGCGGTGCTCCGCCTGCTCGGATTCGGCGAGCCGGCTCTCCTGGCTGACGGAATCGTCAACCAGCCAGTCCTGCCATTCGCCCGACGAGTCGTCGTCGCGGATCGGGGCGTTGAGCGAAGCATCCCCGCCGAGCCGGCGGTTCATGTCGATCACGTCCTGCTCGGTGACGCCCAGGCGCTTCGCGATCAGCTTGACCTGATCGGGCCGCATGTCGCCTTCCTCGAGCGCGGAGATCCGGCTCTTGGCCTTGCGCAGGTTGAAAAACAGCTTCTTCTGGTTGGCGGTGGTGCCCATCTTCACGAGCGACCACGAGCGCAGGATGTATTCCTGAATCGCCGCCTTGATCCACCACATCGCATAGGTGGCGAGCCGAAAACCCTTGTCGGGCTCGAAGCGCTTGACCGCCTGCATCAGGCCGACATTGCCCTCGGAGATCACTTCGGAAATCGGCAGGCCGTAGCCGCGATAGCCCATGGCGATCTTGGCGACGAGGCGGAGATGGCTGGTGACGAGCCTGTGGGCGGCGTCACGGTCGCCGTGCTCGCGCCAGCGCTTGGCCAGCATGAATTCTTCCTGCGGCTCCAACATCGGGAACCGCCGAATCTCTTCCAGGTAACGGGTGAGGCCGGTTTCGCCCGATAATATGGGCAGTGCAGCAGTTTGGGCCATGACAGCGCCCTCCTTTAAGTGCCCCCGCGGCGCGGCGGGCGAAATGGCCCCGCCGCTCCCCGAGCCGACGGCGCCGATTCCTTGTTCGCACCCGCAACATACACGGTCGAATCAGGCCAGCGGAAGGGACTTGGCATCACTTCAACGCGATGCCGCCTTGATGTGTCTCAACGGACGGTGAACGCCCGGAGCGGCCTTAGCCGTTCCCCGGCGACGTTGCACTGGATTCCGCCCGACCGCGGACCAATTCATCATGTAAACGGGTGAGATCGGGCGGCAGTTCCGATCGGAACCTAAGGATTTCGCCGCTCGACGGGTGCTTGACCGTGAGAATGTAGGCATGCAGCGCCTGCCTGCCAAGATCCGCGAGCGCGGACTGAGCCTTAGCCGGCAACAGCGCGCTTTTGGTGCGAAAACCCGCCCCATAGGTGGCATCGCCCATGAGCGGATGGCCGATGGCGGCCAAATGGACCCTGATCTGGTGGGTCCGCCCGGTCTCCAGCCGGCAGGCGAGCAGGCTTGCCACCGCCGATTCGCCCTTTCCGCCTGACTTTCCAGCCTTGCCCCTGCGCGACTCGGCCGCACCGGCATAGCGCTCAAGAACCTGCCAGTGCGTGACCGCTTCGCGGCCGCCTTCGCGCACCGCCATCTGGTCGCGGGCGCGCGGGCTGCGCTCGATCGGCCGGTCGACCGTGCCCTGCGGCCGGTCGGGCGCGCCCCACACGAAGGCCAGGTAGCCGCGCTCGAACGGCTCGCCGTCGCGGCCGTGGCTGGCGAACTGCGCCGCCAGCGCGCGGTGGGCGCGGTCGTTCTTGGCGACGATCAGGAGGCCGGTCGTGTCCTTGTCGAGCCGGTGCACGATGCCCGGCCGCCGCTCGCCGCCGATGCCCGAAAGGCTGGCGCCGCAATGGGCGATCAGCGCGTTGACCAAGGTGCCGGTCCAATGTCCGGCCGCCGGATGCACCACCAGATTTTTCGGCTTGTCGATGACGATGATGTCGTCGTCTTCGTAGACGATTTTCAGCGGAATGGCTTCGCCCTGCGGCGCGGCAGGCTCCACCGGCGGCACGTCGACCACGAGAACGGCGCCCGCATTGACCCGATGGCTCGGATCGCGGATCGTGCTTCCGTCGACGGCGACTGCGCCGGCCTCGATCAGCGCTTTGAGCCGGCTGCGTGACAGTTCGGTGATGTGCGCGGCGAGCACACGGTCGAGCCGCCCGCCGGCTTCTTCGGCAGCGACCACGACCGACTTTTGCGATTCCTGACTGGAGCTCGACGGCATGCTCGATAGGCCCGGCAATCCTTCCGCCGTCTCGCCCGTGCCTGCCGCTCACGACGCCGACGCGGCGGCGCCCATGATGGCGCGGGCGCGCTGGCTCATGGTCATCTCGGCGCTCACCACGGCTTTGGCGATCGCCGCGGTGCTCGGCGTCATCGGCTATCGCATTTTCCACGCCGGCAGAAGCGCCCCCTCTTCCGGCGCGGTCGCCGCCGGCATCGTCACCCTGCCCCAAGGCGCCAAGGTCGTCTCGACCGCCACCGCCGGCGACCGCATCGTGGTGACCCTCGACATCGCCGGCGCAACCGAAATCCGCACCTTCGACGCCGCCACGCTGCAGGAAACCGGCCGGCTGCGCTTTGCGACCGAGCCGTAACGCTTGCGCCGCCGCGCCGGCACGGCTATCTCGGGGCCAGGCTCCCTTCGTCTAGCGGCCCAGGACGTCGCCCTCTCACGGCGAAAACGGGGGTTCGAGTCCCCCAGGGAGCGCCAGCGCGCAATCAATCGGCCGATACATAAAGAAGAATGATAAGACGCGCGACCAAGGCCGCGTTGAACGATAGTGTGGACGTTCAGTATTTGCGCAGGATCGCCAGATAGGCCGGCTCGGCCGCCTCGAGTGCTTTGCGCGAGTTGGCCGACAGGGTGATGGTGACGACGAACGCGTTGCCGTCCTTGTCGCCATCGGTCGTGACAGCCTGCAGCTCGTAACCCTGCTCCTTGAGACTTTTTGCCTCGAACTGACGGCGCTCGAAAGCCGGCTTGCCGTCGCCGCGCGACAAATCGTCGAGCCTGGTGATCTTGGCGTCCCTGGCGCGGCGCTGCCAATCGGCAATGGCGTCGGGGGCGAAATCGGAAATCGGTTGTTTGTTGCGATTATAGCGCACGACCACGTAGATTTTGGCCGGCGCGTCATCGAATTCGACGCCTTGGGGCAGCAGAAATTGGGCGTTGAAGTACCTGGTCGCTTCGCTGTCTTCGACCCAGCCGTCCGGAGGCGTGATCGAAGCGCGAAAAGACGGGCACAGCTTCTGATCGCACAGGTGCATGAATTTTTCGATCTCCGCATGCGCCGGCAAGGCAAACAGAAGGCCGACGAACCCGAAGATCACGCCCAAACGACGATAGGAGCTCATTGCAATCACCGTCACGTCCGCCACCCGGATCTGCGTTGCCCAAAGGCAACTCATGTCCTGCAGGCGCGGCCGTCAGCCGCGGACCAATCCTGATGCTGGGTCGCCGCAATACCGGGTCTGGTTCACCGGCAGCCGCTTGCGCGGGGCGCTGCCGAGGCGTGCCGACAACGCCGGTCGGATCAGCGAGGTCGGCCTCGCAGCGTGCCGAAAATCACGCTTTCAGCTGTCGTGCAATAAAATCTTTGACCACCTCGCGCGCTTTGTCGGTCTGCGGACCCGGCTCGGCGACCCATTCGTGGACGCTGTTTTCGAACAGGTGGTAGTCGCAGGCGCCGCCCGCTGCCTGGTAGGATTTGACGAACTTTTCCTGAATCTCCGGCAACACGTTGTCATCGAGCGCCCCCTGCATGATCAGCAACGGCACCAGGGTGACTTTTTCCTCGCGATCGAGCATCTCTTGCGGGTTGGCCTCGTGGATCGTCTCCCACGGCGAGAAGAATATTTTGTTGTTTTTGATCATGCCTTCGTTGTGCCGGCGCTCGGCATTTTCGTAACGCGCAAAGGTGTTGCTGATCGGCGAGCGCGTCGCAACATAGGCGACGGTGGCATCGACGTCGGATCCGGCAAGCGGGATCGCATTGTAGCGCGGATCGCGCGGCCGCATTCCCAGCAGCTCCGCGACATGACCGCCGCTCGACGAGCCGTAAATGCCGAGCTTGGCAACGTCGCCGTTCCACCGTGCCGCGTTCGCCTTGAGCCAGCGCACCGCGTAGTTGGCGTCCTGCACGCAGGCCGGATAGGGCGCTTCCGGCGCCAGCGTCAGGTCGACGGCGACGACCAAGAGGCCGCTGGCGGCGAGCGCGCGATCCATCGGCTGTTCGGCCGACCGGTCTTTTCTGTTCCAGGCCCCGCCGTGCAGATCGAGAACGGCGGGAAACGGCCCCGGTCCCTGCGGTTGATAAATCCGCGCCATCAGCATGCGGCCGGCAGCGTTGCGCCGAAATTCGACTTCGCTGACGGCGAGATCGAACCGGGCGCGCGGATCGTAGGCGGCCGCGCCGGCCGCTTGCGCCGCCCCGGGCGACAACAAGCGCGCGGCAGGCAAGCTGGTCAGGCCTGCGGCCGATGCTTTGAGAACGTCACGCCGGTCGAAAGCACCCTTATTCATTTTCGCCTCCTCGCTGAGCGATCAAGTATCGCAACTAATCTCATCCGGCATCCTGCCGCGCCCGCTCGAGCGCCCAGCGGTTTTCCGGAATCGGCAGGCCGAGATTTTCGCGCAGCGTCTTGCCTTCGTACTCCTTGCGGAACAGGCCGCGGCGCTGCAATTCGGGAATGAGCAGATCGACGATGTCGGCAAGTCCGCGGGGAAAAGTAAGCGGCATGAGATTGAAGCCGTCGGCCGCGCCGGCGCGGAACCAAAGCTCGAGCGCGTCGGCGACCTCGCGTGGCGTGCCGATCACGACGCGATGGCCGCGCTGGCCGTAGACGCGCTTATAGAGCTGCCGGATGGTCAGGTTTTCGCGGCGCGCCAGCTCGACCATCACCTTGACGCGACCCTTTTGTTCGACGTCCGGGCTGGGATCGGGCACCGGACCGTCCAGCGGCAAGTCCGACATATCGAAGCCGAAGTGCGACGACAAATCCTTGATCGCCAGCTCGGGCGACAGCAGCGCCTGCAGGCGTTCGTATTTGTCCTCTGCTTCGGCGCGCGTGCGCCCGAGCACCGTCATCACTCCCGGCATGACCTTGATGGCATGCGGCGGACGGCCGTAAGTGAGCGCGCGGCGTTTGATGTCGGCGTAGAACGCCTTGGCGGCCTCGAGATCCTGCTGCACCGTGAAGGTGATTTCGGCGGTTTCGCCGGCAAGGTCGCGGCCGTCCTCGGATTGTCCGGCCTGCACGATGATGGGGTGGCCCTGCGGCGAGCGGTGCACGGTCAGCGGACCACGCACCGAAAAATGCTTGCCCTTGTGGTTGAGAAAATGAAGTTTCGACCGGTCGAGATAGATTCCGGCTTCTTGGTCGGCGAGCACGGCGCCGTCTTCCCAGGTGTCCCACAGGCCGAGCACCACCTTGGCGAACTCGCGCGCGCGGGCGTAGCGGTCGCCGTGATGCGGATGGGTCTCCTTGCCGAAGTTGTAGGCTTCTGCGATCGCCAGCGACGTCACCAAATTCCAGCCGGCGCGCCCGCCGCTGATCTGATCGAGCGAAGCGAAAAACCGCGCCACGTGAAACGGCTCGAAATAGGTCGTCGTCGCGGTGGCAACCAGGCCGATCCGCTCGGTCGCCCCGGCCATGGCGGCAAGGAGCGTGATCGGCTCGAGCCGCGAAGCCTGCGTGGTGCGCGTCCAGGTCTCCACGTCATCGGGGCCGAAGGTGGCGTTGGTGTCGGCCATGAACAAAAGATCGAACTTGCCGCGCTCGGCCAGCCGCGCGCTGTCAAGGTAGTGCGCCAATGCCTGCCGGCCGTGGGGATCCACGTCCGGATCGCGCCAGGCCGCGACATGGTGGCCGGTGCCCTCGAGGAAGCAGCCGAGCTTCATCATGGCGGCGTTCATCACTGGCTCTCAGCTGTCTGCACCCACGGACTGGCAAAAGCCACCGGCCTGCCGCCATAATATCCTGTGACTCGGGGCCGAGCACCAGCGGGCGGCAACATGAACATCCGAACAGCGCTGCTCGCGGGCCTGACCGCTGCCTGTCTGGGGCCGGCCGCGCCCGCTGCCGCTGAAAGCCCCCAGCTGGCGCAGATCAAGGCAGTAGTCGGCGCGGCCCGGCAGAACAGCTCCGGGCCGTTGGCCGAGTTCTCCGGCGTCTACGATATCCTCAAATCGTGCCGTCCGTCCGACAGCCCGGACGCCGCCCTGGGCGCGATGTGGCTGATAGCCAAGTCGGTCATCTGGTTCGAGGGCGACGACATTCTGGTGGCGCGGTTCGTCAATCCCGCCAAGGTCGACCGCGGCACGTTGAAGTTCAAGCAGGACTACACCGTACCGCCGGGCCGTACCGTCAAGCTCTACGACGTGACCTGGAACGCCGGCAGCACCAGTATCATGGCGTTCCTGCCCGACCGGGACTTGTTCGACGGAAAATTCGAGGGCCGGAAATTCACTTTCAACTATGCCCTGCGTTGTCGCAACGAAGATCAGATCCTCGGCGTGACCGCAGAGATCCTACAATTGGTGGGCCAGTGACGGCCGAACGGTTCCCGAGCTTTGCATGCCGCCACGCGTCGCGCCAGCAACCTCTTTATGCTTCCTTAAAATATATGCGGTAACAGGCAAGCGGTGAACCTCGCGTGCGCCTCAAGTGGCCAGCGTGGTGCCCGGCTCTCGCGAGCTCGGAAAGGTGGGGGCTTTATCATGGGAGCCGTCGGGTCGTTTCGGGGCAAAGCCGATCTGCGCAAACATGCGCGCAAGCCGTTTCGCTGGCCGGCCAAGATTATTGCCGCCAACGATGCACCCCAATCGTGCACGGTGACCGACGTGTCAGAATCCGGGGCGCGCCTCAACATCGCCAAGCCGAACGAACTACCGGAAAAATTCGTTCTGTTGCTGACGACCAGCGGCAAGGCGCGGCGCCTTTGCCGCGTCATCTGGCGATCGAGGAAAGAGGCCGGCGTGAAGTTCGTCATCGAATGAAACTTCTATTTCTGAACACCGCTGCCGAGCCGATCAGCAAGCCGCTTTAGCTTTAAAATTTTTCCATTGCCCAGCCCGCGGAGCGACCCCGTGCGGTGTCGTCTCGCGCGCCGCGCGCAAACCTAATCCTCCCCGCGCGTGACCAGACGGTTCGAGGAGACGCGCGAACTCAAGCGCAAGCTCGCCGAGGCGACGAAGCGCGCACCGTAAGGCGCGGCTGTCGAGTTGCGTTCCTTTTCCGACATTGAGTTCGGCACCGCGCTCCGCCGCTGGGCAACGCCCGGCGCGTCGGCGCGTTGATAGTCAGGCGCGAGGGCATGACGATCGCCGAGACAGGAGGCCGATATGGGCGACGCTGATTTGGCCGACCGAAGCTTTCAGAACACCGCGCGCGGTTCCGACCAACGAGCCTATTCCTCGACGGTGCCCCAAAAGCTCAATCCGGGCGACGAAGCAGCGCCGGGCACGCCGGGCACCGGGGAGGACATTTGCCCGCTGTGCCACGGCCAAGGCCGCATCATGCATACGCGCTGCCCGAATTGCGGCGGCAGCGGAAAAATCGTGCGCGGGATTGGCGGCGCCTAGCCAACTCTTCTTGTCATCGCCCGCGCAGCGACCAGTAATCGCAGACCCGTGAGGAGCAATGCTGGATGGCCTGCCTTCGCGGGGCATGACAACGATCGCGTGAGCGACAAATCCTTCCGTCTTGTCCGCGGCTTGGAACGACAGTTCCGGCCCGGCGTTGTTTGGTTGAGAAGGTGTTATCGTGTCTCTTCGTATTGTTCGACGATGTTCCAGGGCGTTGGGTAGTTGGTTGTTGGACCGAAGCCTTGCCATCCTGTGGGCGTATCTGATGTACCGGCGTAATCAGTCCAGGTCGGCGCCGCAGGCGAACGCCGCGGACGCCACGCGAGGCGTCTGAGCGCGACCGATCCTGCAGCACTCGCCAGCCGGGGCGGACTCGCTTCCGCGGCCGCTCATGGCTATGTTTCGACCATGGTCGAGTTGCGTTCCGGCCGGTCGGCTCGCGTACCGAAGCCCGCTGCGGGAAAGGCCGCGGCATCCGCCGCGATTGTCGTGCGCTGTCTGCATTGCCGGCATGAGGCTCTCTTGAGCGCCGCCGACCTCGCGGCGCACGGCGTAAAGCCGGATAGCCCCATCGCCGGATTCGTGCGACGTCTCAAATGCAGCCGATGCGGTAGCGGCAGCGTGCTGGCAAAACGCCTCGCCAAGCCGGAGCCAAAGCCGGCACGGCAGCGCCGCACCGCGTAATAGAAGCTCAGAGTACGCCGAGGGAAATATGCTGAGGGACGATAGGAGCGGGGACGGCGGCGGCGTACCGGCGCGCAACGTGCTCGGTGAGCCGCTTGAGCTCTGCTCCCTCAGTCCGACCACCGGGTTTTATCGCGACGGCTGCTGCAATACCGGCCGCGAGGATTTCGGCAGCCACACGGTGTGCGCGGTGATGACCGCAAGCTTCCTGGAATTCTCCAAATCGCACGGCAACGACCTCTCCACGCCGGTGCCCGAGTTCGGCTTTCCGGGCCTTAAACCCGGCGACCGCTGGTGCCTGTGCGCGCCGCGCTGGCAGGAGGCGTTCGCAGCCGGCCGAGCGCCACGCGTGGTGCTGCGCGCCACTCATCAAGGGGCACTCGCCTATTGCGCGCTCGCCGATCTCAAGCGCTTCGCCGTAGATTTGGCATAAACGGCAGACGCGCGCTGTGGAAAAACTCCGTGGCGGCCGTCTTGTGAATGCCGCAAAGCGCGGCGAATAATGTGACCTCTCCGTAGCTCAGCTTTCATTCAAAAGGGGGCCCTTATGAAGCTCAAGCTCATTACCGCCGTCGCGGCCGTATTTGCCATTCCCGCCATTGCGTTCGCGCAGGGACAAAGCGGCGCGCCGAACGCGCCGAAGCCCACCAAGGCCGACGCGCAGAAGGTTGTCGCCATCATCAAGGGCGACAAAGCCAAGACGCAGGCGTTCTGCCAGCTCGGCCAGATCAATGATCAGATGGCCGAGGCCGATCAGAAGAAAGACGAAAAGAAACTCGAGGCGCTCGGCAAGCAGGCTGACGCGTTGGCGCAGAAGATCGGCCCCGAATACGTCAACCTGATGGATGGGCTCGACCAGGTCGACGAAAATTCGCCGGCCGGCAAGGACATCGCGGCAACGCTCGCGCAGCTCGACAGCGTTTGCGGCGGCGGCCGCTAACCGGACCACAGCCTCTCTGCATGGACCGCGGCGCCAGGGGTTCCTGGCGCCGGGCCGATTATTGCGGCTGCAGCGTTTGTGTCGGTGTGCCGCTGCCCTGCAGCACGTTGTTGCCGTAGGAAACGACCGTGGCGCCCTTCGCGGCGACAATGGCGGACGAACTGCCGGTCAGGGTCGATCCGATCAACGTCAGCGTGCCGGCGCCGTCAATTTGCGTGGTGAAACTCTTGTTGTTGTCGAGCAGGGTCTTCTCGACAATCGCGCTGTTGGCGGCGCCGCCGGTGCCCTGAATATTGAGCCCGCCGCCGTTATTGAGAATGACCGAATCGTACACGTAGGCGCGGGCGCCGGCATTGCCGGCGACGTTGACGCCGTTTTGCGTAAAGCCGCGGATGGCGCAGCGGATGATGTCCACCGTACCGCTGTTGGTGATGTTGATGCCGTTGCGACCTTGTCCAGAGCCCTCGATGTCCAGCCCGTCGAGGACGACGCGGTCGTTCGCGCCGAGGTTGACCGTGATGCCGTCGTTGCCGGCGGCAAGGACGCCGGCTTCGACTTCGGAGCGGATCGTGATCGATTTGGTGATGGTCACCGATCCGTAAGCGCCCGCATTCATGACGTTGATCTCGCCGAATGCCGCGGTTCTGCTGATCGCAGCGGCGAAGGTGTGGCAGGGCGCCGTGGTGCTGCACGGATTGGCATCGTCGCCATCGCGCGAGACCCATGTCCGCGTGGCTTGGGCCTCGGCCGGCACCGACGCGAGGGCGAGACCGAGCGCCATGATGGTTACGCTGACGATGCCGTTGAAGACCGCTTTTGTCATTCGACGCTCCGTTCTTCGCTGGGGTTTAGCCTTTGCCTGAAGCTTGGTCGGCATGCAGCCCTCGCACTACGCGAAAGCCTCGCGCATGCTTATTCAGCTTCACTTGATTGGTGATTGCACCTTTCGGTGAGAGCAGCCCGGCAATTCAACCGTTTCCACAGAGAACCGTTCCGCGCGGCATGCCCATTCCCGCATGGAGCGCCCGAACAGCGCGCATGCCGCGACCACGAGGGCGATTGTCGGCGGCGCGCGATGCGCTAGGTTAGCGGCCTCGCCATACGCTCATCCCGTGGAGACATTGCTCATGGAGCCGCTGCCGAAGGGCGCTAATTTCGTTCGTGCCAAGACCCTGTGGGAGATCGGACTGCATATCGCCGGCAATCCGGCGACGCCGTATGGCGGCAACCGCGATATGGTCATCACCGTGGGCAGCGGCTCCGGTCCGCGGTTTCGGCCGTGGCTGCGCCTGGCGTCGGGCTCGGCGATCCTGGCCGAAGAAGTGGCGGCCGGGGGCGGCGTCGATCTCGCCTTCGTCAATCCGTCGGCGCTGCTCACGCAGGCCTATCGCGGCGTCGGGCTGTTCAAGAAAGCGCTGCCGCTGCGCATCGTCGCCTCATATCCGAGCTGGGACCGCTTCGTGTTCGCCGTGCATCCGCGCACCGGCATCCGCTCGCTCGCCGACCTCAAGGCCAAGCGCTACCCGCTGCGCGTCTCGGTGCGCGAAGATCCGACCCATTCGACCCTGATCCTGATCGAGCAGGCGTTCGCGCTGCACGGTTTTACCCTCAACGACGTCGTGTCATGGGGCGGCAAGCTCGTCCTGTGCGGCGGCCCTTCCGACGTGCGCCGGCTCGAGCCGTTGGCGCGCGGCGAGATCGACGCGGTGTTCGACGAAGGCATCAAGGTGTGGCTCGCCGAGGCGCTGGCGGCAGGCCTCGTGGCGCTGCCGCTGAACGAGGACGAATTCGCCGCCATGGGCAAGCTCGGCTGGCGCCGCGTGGTGCTGCCGAAGGCGCGCTTTCCCAAGCTTGCGGCGGATATCGACGCGCTCGATTTCTCCGGCTGGCCGATCTACTGCAACGCGTCGCTGCCGGAGCAGACCGCCTACGACGTGTGCGCGGCGCTCGCCGCGCGCGAGCCCGAGATTCCGTTCGAGAAAGGCAGCAACGACACGGCGCTGACGATGGTCAGCAACACCGAGACGACCGCGATGGACGTGCCGCTGCATCCCGGCTCCGAGCGCTGGTACCGCGAGCATAGTAAACGTTGAGGTAATTCTGTCGCGGACATAACGCGAACAAACAAGCAGTGGTGTGGCCTTTGCCCATTTCCGCTTTCGGTCGCGCCTGTTCGATTATGAGTAAAACTGTTACAAATACGAAAGCGATGTAGATCGCGGAACGGTGCTTCGCGGCACCGGTTGATGTGTTGTCTTCCCTGAGTAATGGAGTAGTCCGGTGGCTCCGCGTGCGTATTGGAAAGGCTATCTGAAGCTTTCGCTGGTGTCCTGCCCGATCGCGCTGTTCCCCGCCACTTCGGGCCGCGAGAAGATCAGCTTCCATCAGCTCAACCGCAACACCGGCAACCGCATCCGCTACCGCAAGGTCGATGCCGAGACCGGCGACGAGGTCGAGTCCGCCGACATCGTCAAGGGCTACGAGGTCAGCAAAGGCGACTACATCGTGCTCGAGCCGGACGAGCTCGAGGCGATCGCGCTCGACTCGAAGCGCACCATCGAGATCGACGAGTTCGTGCCGAAGACCGAGATCGACGACCTTTATCTCGCCGACCCGTATTACGTCGTGCCCGATGGCGAAGTCGGTCAGCAGGCCTTCGCGGTTATCCGCGAGGCGATCCGCAAGGAAGGCATGGTGGCGATCGGCAAGGTGGTGTTCACCTCGCGCGAGCACATCATCGCGCTCGAGGCGCGCGGCAAGGGCCTGATGGGCGTGACCTTGCGCTATCCTTACGAGGTACGGCAAGAGGACGAGTATTTCGAGGACATCGAGGACGAAAAAGTCCCGAAGGACATGCTCGAGCTCGCCACCCACATCGTCGAGACCAAACGCGGCAAATTCCAGCCGGAGAAATTCCAGGACGAGTACGAGGACGCGCTCAAGGAATTGTTGCGCAAGAAGCAGCGCGGCGAAAAGATCGAGCAGCCGAAAGAGCGCGCGCCCTCCAACGTCGTCAATCTGATGGACGCGTTGCGCAAGAGCCTCAAAGCGGAAGGCGAGCGCCCGGCGGCGCGTCCCGCCAAGAAAGGCCGCAAGCGGATCGAAGGCCAGCGTGAGATGCTGCTGCCGATTTCCGGCAAGAAGGCGAAGGAAGCTCCGGTCAAGCGCGCTCACCGACCGGCCGCGCGGCGAAAAGCCGGGTAGGCCGCGGAAACAAACAAAGTGCTTGTTTGTCACGGTCCGCGAAAGCGGACCATCCAGTAAACGCGGGTCCAGCGGTGATTACTGGATCATTCGCTTGCGCGCATGATGACATGCAACGCACTAAACAGATATCCGATCAGGTCTGGCCTTTACCGCCCCGCCGCCGCGGCTGCTTGGTCTTGCCGCGCTTGAGCGGAATGACCTCGGCGCTGGCGCCGGCGCTGCGGCGGAGCGCGGCGCGCAGATCGACCGGCCGGCCGTGCTTTTTCAAAAGGTCGGCGAACGCCTCGTCGGCCAGCTCCTGAAACGTCATCATGCGGTCGTGCGCCAACAGATCGAGCGCCGCCCAGTTCTCGTTGTCGATCTGGATGCGTTTGCCCGGCATGGCTCAGGCCGCCGCCTCGGCGCGCGGTCCCGGATGATGCCGGTATCGCAGCGCCAGCGGCTGCACGAACCACAGCACGGCGAGCAGCGCCGCCAGCGCGCAGGCGACCGCGACGCCGATCGGCATCGAGCCCAGCGCCTTGGCGACCGCCACGTAGATGTCGGCACTGATGCCTAGCGCCAGCGGCACCGCGGCGGCGATGACGAACGCCGAGCCCATGCGATGAAAGCGTTCGGTGTTTTGGCCGCCGAAACTGATGCGGTGCAGCGCCGCCGGCGTCATCAGCAGAATGATCGTGAGCGCGATGCTGCAGAGCGCGAAGGCATGGGCAAGCTTGGAGTTTTCCGTGAGCTTGTCGAAAGCAGGGGTGAGCAGCACCGTCAGCTGAAAGCCGAACAGCGCCTGGGCGCCGGGCAGCAGCACGCGCGACTCGGTCAGCATGTGCTCGACCCGCACGTCGATCGGGGTATCGGGCTCTTCGGGCATGGCACGCTCCTTGCCGTTCGGCTGCCGCAACAGATATTCGATGCCGTACCAAAGCGCCAGCGCCAGGCCGGCAACGGCGATGCCGAGCGCGGCGCCGGTCGGTGTGCCGAACTTGAAGCCGAATACGAGGGCGATATCGGCGCCGAGGCTCAACGCGAACGGCGCCAGCGCCAAGCCGGCGAACAGCGTGGTCGCCTCAAGAATGCGGCCGCTGGTCCGACCACGCTCGACGATGCGGTGCTGCATCGACGGCGCGATCAGAAGCGCGATGACCACCGCCATGGCGGCAAAAGCAAAGACGTAGAGGACGTGCGAAGCCGGTGAGAGATTCGCAAATTGGTCCTGAAACACCGCGCGCAAGTGAAAGCCGAACAGGATTTGCGCGCCCAGCATCAGCACCCGGCACTCATCGAGCGCGATCTTGACCTTCTTTTCTTCCTCGCTCATGGCGCCTCGGCCAACGCTTGCCGCGCCGCTGCGATCAGCGCGCGCAAGGCGTCGGCTACGGCGCGTCCTCGCACAGCGTCGCGCCCGATATCGCCGTAATTCTTCTCGAACGCGGTCGCCGAAGCGCCCTGGCGCGCCACCGCAATGCAGACGCGGCCGACCGGGTTGTTGTCCGGGTCCGGCTCCGGGCCGGCGACGCCGGTAATCGCGGCGCTCAATTGCGCCCGCGAGTGAGCGAGCGCGCCCTGCGCCATCGCCCGCGCCACTTCGAGGCACACGGCGCCCTTTTGGCGCAGCAAATCCATCGGCACGTCGAGCGCGCTCGCCTTGTGCGCCTTGGTGTAGGTGACGAACCCACCATGAAAACGCTCGGCGGCGCCGGGCGCGTCGGACAGCACCTGGCCCATCAGCCCGGCGGTGCAGGACTCGGCGACCACCAGCGTCAACCGCTTGTCACGCAACAGTCGCAACAGCTCCGCCCCCATTGCGGCGAGATCGTCCGCCGCCGCCTCGCGCCGCGCTGCCGCCTCAGACGTCGCCATTCCAGATTCCGTAAAACATCGCCAGCGCCGCCGCGAACATCGCCAATGTGGTGATGCCCACCACCACACGGTTGAGCACGGAGCTGGGTTGCGACTTCATGATCGTCCGGTCGCCGGCGATCAGAAGAATGCCGCAGAGCAGGAACGGCGCCAGCACGCCGTTGATTACCGCCGACCAGAACAGAAACTTCATCGGATTGATATTGAGGAAGTCGCAGCAGATGCCGAGCGCCACCGACAGCAGGATCACGCCGTAGAACGCATGGGCCTGCGCGAACTTTTTGTCGAGACCGTGCGGCCAATTGAACGCCTCGCTGAACGCATAGCCTGCCGAGCCGGCCAGCGTCGGTATCGCCAACAGGCCGACCGCGACGATGGCGAGTGCATACAGCGCGGCAGCGAAACCGCCGGCGAGCGGCGCCAGCGCCTCGGCCGCCTGCCGCGAGGTCTGAATGTCCGTTATGCCGCGCTGATGCAGCGTCAAGGCACCGGTCAGAATGATGAAAAACATAATCAGATTGGATAGGAAGGTGCCGAGACCGACGTCGACGGCGCGATCGAACAAGCGCACCCGCATCGCATGCGTTCGCCGCGGGATGCGCAATTGGTTGGTTGCCTTGAGATCCTCGACCTCCTGCGAGGCTTGCCAGAAGAACAGATACGGGCTGATCGTGGTGCCGAGCAGCGCCACGATCGCCTCCCACATTTTCGTGCCTTGCGGCAGGGCCGGCAGAAACGTGGCCTGGGCCACCTCGCCCCAATGCGGATGCACCAGAAAGGCGGTCGCCACGTAGGCGAACAGCGACAGCACCAGCCATTTCAGGATGCTCGCAATCAGCTCGTAGCGGCAGCGCACCATCGCGTAGGCGATGGCGGCGCCGAACAGTGGAACGAAAATCGCGGCGCTGACGCCGGAGAGCATCTCGGCGGCCGCCGCCATGCCGGACAGGTCGGCGGCGAGATTGATGGTGTTGGCGACGAACAGACCACAGCACGCCGCCGCGACCACGCTGCGCGGAAATTTGCGCTCGAACACTTGGCCCAGACCCTGGCCGGTGATCAGGCCGATGCGCGCGCACATCATCTGCACGGCGGCCATCAGCGGCCAGCTGACCCAGGCCGTCCACAGCAGCGATGTGCCGTGCTGGGCGCCGACGATCGAGTAGGTGACGACGCCGGAAGGGTCGTCGTCGGCGGCGCCGGTGATCAGCCCCGGCCCGAGCGCCCCGCTCCACCTGACGATCCAGGCGACGCCGGGCAGCCGGTGGAGCCAGGCCGGCGCCGCGCGCGCGCCATCGCTATGATCGACCGATGTTGCCATGTCTTGATCGCATGTCTTGATTGCACGTCTTGTCTTGCCAATCGGCCTTGCCGCAAATGCGCCGGGTCAGATCATTTCTTCTTGCGCGGCACCCGGCTGCCTTTCTTGCGCGCCTTCGACAGGCCGATGGCGATCGCCTGCTTGCGGCTCTTCACTTTGCCGCCGCGGCCGCCCTTGCCGCTCTTGGCCGTGCCGCGTTTGTAGCGGCGCATCTCTTTTTCGACCTCGTTGCCGGCCCCGCGTGAGTATTTGCGTTTCCTCTTCTTCGCCATAGCGACCTCCTGACGATGCGGCGCGCTGTTATTTTAATGCGCCGCCTCCAACACAAGGCGCCGCGGGAGCGACATGCGTCGCGCACCCGCGGCCCGATCAAATAACCGCCGGGAACAAGGCGGGTTCCCAGAACAGGAACCTGACGGCGGCGCGTGCGGAACTCGCGGCGACTGCGGGCGATTAGCTAACCAGCACTCCACTGCGATGGAGCTACCCCCCGTGCTGAAAGAAACGTTGAGCAGCTGGTCCAATCACAAGTGTTCGTCGTTCGGCGCCGCGCTTGCGTATTATTCGATCTTCTCGTTCGGGCCGCTGATCCTGATCGCCACCGTCATCGCCGGCGTTGTGTTCGGAACCGAGGCGGCGCGCGGCGCCATCAGCGGCCAGGTCCGCGGGCTGCTCGGCGATTCCGGCGCCCAGGCGGTGCAGGCGCTGCTCAATGGCGCTGACCATCCGTATCAGGGACTTTTGGCAACGATCTTCGGCGTCGTCACGCTGCTGTTTGCCGCGGTCAGCGTCGTGGTCCAGCTCAAGACCGCGCTGAATACGGTCTGGGAGTGCGACAACGCTCAGCACAGCGGCTGGTGGGACCTGATCCGCGGCTACCTGATATCACTGGCGGGCGTGGTATCGCTCGGCTTTCTGCTGCTGGTCTCGCTGTTGTTTACGGCGGGGCTTTCCGCGATTGGCAAGTATTTCGGTTCTTACCTGCCGCAGCCGACGTTCCAGGTTATCGGCTCGGGAATATCGTTTCTGATTATTACCGTGCTGTTCGCCATGATGTTCAAATGGCTGCCCGACACGCGCGTCGATTGGCGCGACGTGTGGCTTGGCGCCGTGCTGACCGCCGCGCTGTTCGAAGGCGGCAAATTTCTGATCGGCTATTACGTCGGCAAGCTGGCGCTGCAGTCGACCTACGGCGCGGCGGCGTCGCTGGTCATGCTGCTGATCTGGGTCTACTACTCCGCGCAGATCGTGCTGCTCGGCGCTGAGTTCACCCACGTCTATGCACGCCGCCACAACCGGCACGGTTCGCAAGGCGCCAAAGCCGCAGCCGCGGCCATCGAACAACCGAATGCGCCCGCCGCGCTCGAACGCCCAGCGCGACAGGCGTCCGTCGGCTGATAATTTTTGCCCTAGGCGGCAGCAAGCATCGCCGGCTCCCCGCCCCCCAAAGCGGTTTTGCAGATGACGCTTCCACTCAAACCGCCATTTGCTCCGATGGAGGCATTGTCGGTCGAGCGCATCCCGAGCGGCGCTGAATGGCAGTACGAGCCGAAGTGGGACGGCTTCCGCTGCCTCGCCTTCCGCGATGGTGCGCAGCTCGAACTTCAGTCGAAGTCGGGCCGCGCCATGACCCGTTATTTTCCGGAGCTGGCCGCCGCGCTAGCGCGCTTGCGGGCGAAGCGTTTTGTGCTCGACGGCGAAATCGTCGTGCCCAGCGATGGGGCGTTTTCTTTCGATGCGCTACTGCAGCGCATTCACCCGGCGTCGAGCCGCGTGCGCAAGCTCGCCGCCGAGACGCCGGCGCTCATGATCCTCTTTGACCTTCTGGTCGATGCCGACGGGAAATCGCTCATCGGCGAAACGTTGCAGGAGCGCCGTCCGGCGCTGGAGCGATTTTTCACCAAATATTGCCGCGGCGCGCCGCTCATTCGCCGCTCGCCAATGACGACCAAACGCGCACAAGCCGAACAATGGCTAAAACGCAGTGGCGCGACCCTTGACGGGGTCATCGCCAAGCGCCGCGACCTGCCCTACCGCTCCGGCGAACGCACCGGCATGCAGAAGATCAAGAATTTTCGCAGCGCCGACTGCGTGGTGGGTGGTTTTCGCTACAATGAAGGCAAGCCGGTGGTCGGCTCGCTCTTGCTCGGCCTCTATGATGATCGCGGCCTGCTCAACCACGTCGGCTTTACCGCGACCATCAAGGAACAGGACAAGCCGGCGCTGACCAAAAAACTCAAGGCCTTGACTGGCCCGCCGGGTTTTACCGGCAATGCGCCGGGCGGTCCGAGCCGCTGGTCCACCAAGCGCTCGGCCGAATGGGTTCCGCTCAAGCCGAAACTTGTGGTCGAAGTTTGTTACGACCATTTCAGCGGCGAGCGCTTCCGCCACGGCACGCGGCTCCTGCGCTGGCGGCCCGATAAGGCGCCGCGGCAGTGCACCATGGATCAGCTCAAGCGGAAGAAGGCGGACCTGTTGGCGCTGCTGCGCTAAAGTCCGGTTTCCGTCAGTCGCTCAGCTCGGCGACTTCAAGATAGACGCAATCGCCGATGCCCAGCCGCTCGCCCCGACCGCTCGCGAGCAGGTCGCGGGCCTCCTGCTCGGTTTCCGCTTGCACGCACCAGTCCTCGATGCGCGTGACCGCAACGCTGGCATGAAACATCTTGAGTTTTTTCTTGGGCGCCGCCACGGCCTTGAGCCTCCGAATCAGTTTGCGGTCCGAATTATAGCTGCGCCGAGCCGCGTCGATCCAATGTCGCGGTAGTTCCACCTCGGCCAAGCAAAATCCGGCGCGGCCGCTTCCAAGCGCGGAACCGTCGTCAAGGCGGCCGGTTAAACCATCGGCTTTCCTTAGGAGTAAGCGTGCCATGAGACGATCGCGCAGCGCAGCGAGAGATCAGTTCGCCGCTGAAGCGGAAGAAACCGCAGCCCACGAACGCACCATTCAATCGCGCATCGACGGTAAAGCAAAAACCGACAGCGGCGGCGGCGGTGACGGCGAAAAGAAAAAACCGATGCAGACCGGCGCGCGCGAATATCCTAGTCCGCCGCTGCCCCGACAGCACGTCGCCAAGCCGGGCACCGAGGCGACGCTCGATTTGGCGCCGATGTACGATGCGCCGGCCTACAAGGGTTCCGAGAAACTACTCGACAAGGTGGCGTTGATCACGGGCGCGGATTCCGGCATCGGCCGCGCCGTCGCGGTGCTGTTTGCCCGCGAGGGCGCCGACGTCGCGGTCTGTTATCTCAACGAGCATGTCGACGCCGAAGACACCAAGCGCGCGGTGGAGAAGGAAGGCCGCGCCTGCCTGCTGATCGCCGGCGACGTCGGCAATTCGGAGTTCTGCCGCGAAGCGGTCGAGCGCACCGTGCACCATTTTGGCCGCCTCGACATCCTGGTGAACAACGCCGCATTCCAGGAACACGTCGAGCAGATCGAAGATTTGAGCGACGATCATTTCGATCGCACGCTCAAAACAAATCTGTACGGCTATTTCCACATGGCCAAGGCCGCGGTGCCGCACATGAAACCAGGGGGCGCCATCATCATGACCGGCTCGGTGACCGGGCTGTTGGGCAGCAAGGAGTTGCTCGATTATTCGATGACCAAGGGCGGCATCCACGCGTTTGCGCGCTCGCTGTCGACGCATCTGGTCGAGCGCGGCATCCGGGTGAATGTCGTCGCGCCGGGGCCGGTCTGGACGCCACTCAATCCGGCCGACAGGCCGGCCGAGAAGGTGGCCAATTTCGGCGCCGACACGCCGATGGGCCGGCCGGCGCAGCCGGAAGAGATCGCACCGGCTTACGTGTTTCTCGCGGCGCCGACCTGCTCGAGCTACATCACCGGCGAGATCCTGCCGATCGTCGGCGGTTATTCGGGAGCCTGAACGCCGGCGCGTCGGCCATGAACGGCGTGCGCACCGCCGACATCCGCATCGGAACATCCGGTTGGATGTACGATGGCTGGCGCGGCGCGCTTTATCCCGGCAAGCTGCCGAAGCGATGCTGGCTCGAATATTACGCGTCGCAGTTCTCCACCGCCGAAATCAACAGCGCGTTCTACCGCACGCCGTCGCTCGACGCCGTGCGCGGCTGGCGCCACGATACGCCGAATGACTTCGTGTTCGCCTGGAAAGCCTCGAAGTTCATCACCCATTGGAAACGGCTCACCGAAAAGTGCGACAATTCCATCGCGCTGCTGCAAACCCGGCTCGCCGTGCTCGGGCCCAAGGCCAGCATCGTGCTGTTCCAGCTGCCGCCGCAGTTCACTAAGAATTTTGAGCGGCTGGCGTCGTTTCTGCCGATGCTGCCGCGCCGGCGCCGTTATGCATTCGAGTTCAGGCACCGCAGTTGGTACGACGACGAGGTCCTGGAATTGCTGCAGCGTCGGGGCGTCGCGCTGTGCATCTCCGATCACGCCGATGCACCATCGCCCTGGCAGGCGACCGCAAGCCACGTCTATCTGCGCGGTCACGGCCCGTCGGGCCGCTATAGCGGCTCGTACACGACCGCGACCTTGCGCCGCTGGCGCGACACGATCCGGCGCTGGCAAGCGGAGGGCCGCGACGTGTTCGTCTATTTCGACAACGACCAGAAAGCCGCGGCGCCGGCGGATGCGCGCCGGCTGATCGCCCTCCTCGACGGCTGAAGCGCCCCCTTCACAAGCCGCCGCGACGACCACGCCGTGGAACCAAGGCGCGGGCGTCGCCGTTCGCTCCATGCCCACGAGGATAAAAGTGCAACAGCCGCAACAGGATATTGCCGGTCCCGGCCCCCTCCCCGCCCCCGCCGAGCCGGAGCAAGCTGCCGCCGCGGCTGGGCTTCGCTACGTCTGCGATGCGCACCCGGGAATTCGGCGCCGACGGTCCGGCAAAGGTTTTCATTACATCACGCCGGAGGGCGCGCGGCTTACCGACCCTGGCGCGCTCAAGCGCATCCGCTCGCTCGCCGTTCCGCCGGCCTGGACCGACGTTTGGATTTGCCCATTCGCCCACGGCCACCTTCAAGCCACCGGCCGCGACGACCGAGGCCGCAAGCAATATTGTTACCATCCGCGGTTTCGCGAGGTTCGTGACAGCACCAAATACGAGCACGTCATCGCGTTTGCGCAGGCGCTGCCGGCGTTGCGGACCAAGGTGCGCCAACACATGGCACTGGCCGGCCTGCCGCGCGACAAGGTGTTGGCGACGGTCGCTTATCTGCTCGACAAGACGCTGATCCGAGTCGGCAACGACGATTATGCCAAGCGCAACAAGAGCTACGGGCTGACCACGCTGAAAAACCGTCACGTCGCGGTCAACGGCGCGGAGATTCGCTTCCGCTTCGTCGGCAAGAGCGGCAAAGAATGGTCGGCCAAACTGAAAAACCGGCGCGTCGCCAAGATCCTAAAGGCGTGCCAGGACCTCCCTGGCCAGGAGCTGCTGCAATATCGCGACGCCGACGGCGCCATCGCGGACGTCACCTCAAGCGACGTTAACGACTATCTGCGGCAAGTCACCGGCCACGAGATCACCGCGAAGGATTTTCGCACCTGGGCCGGCACCGTGTTGGCAGTCATGGCGCTGCGCGAAACGGAGAACGCCGGTATTGCAGCGAAGCCGAACAAGCGGCTGGGCGCCGCGATCGCGCAGGTGGCAGCTCGGCTTGGCAACACGCCGACGATCTGCCGCAAATGCTACGTCCATCCCGACGTGGTCAGTGCATATCTCGACGGCACGCTGATGCGCGACCTCGCGCGGCATTGGCCAAAACAGTCGCGCCGCCGGCGCAGTGGCTCGTTAGAACCCGAAGAGGCGGCGGTGCTGGCGCTGTTGCGGTCGCGCCTCAAGGCCGCAGGGCATGCGGGTACCAATGGCTCCGAGCGGCTACGCAAACAACTGAGCGGCAGCATCGCGATGCTGCGGCGACACAAGGTGCCGCGACCGGCCGCGACGCGCTACGCGGCGCCGCGGCCCAGAAAGATCGCTCGCCCGCCGCGACGCGCCGCATCGGGCGCCGCGTCATTGAGCAGTTGATGCAGGGCTCCGTTAGCGCGCGGGAGCCGGGCTTGCCGAACGCGGCGCGATCTTGACTTCGGCTGCGGCGGGGGCGCGCGCCGGCAGTTGCAGCACGGTCGCGTATTGACCGGGACGCAGCCGCGTCACCAGCATGACCCGGCCGTCCGGGAACTCGATCGCGTCATGATGCGTCGCCGGATTGTCGACGTTGACTTGGCGGAACCGCCCGACTTTGTGCGGAATCGTCCACCGGCCTTTGCGGAAGAACAGCGTTTGCAGCCAGGCGTGATGCCGCTCGACTTCGGCTTCGAACGCGAGTTCGGTGCCAGGCATCAGACACACCGCGACGTTCGGTTCCTCGACCGCCGAAAAGCCGCGGGTCAGAGTGTTAGGAAAATCGGTGGTGACTATTCGGTCGCCGACTTTCGCCGGCCGGGACGCAACGCCGTGAAGACTATAATCGCACATGGCAGGTGGGCTCCTTTCTTGGCCTTATGTCTATGCAAGTGCCAGAGCCGCGACTTGTTTCATCGTCGGCCAAGATCGCTTGTGGGCATTTTTTCGGAAGCGTGCTACTCACTGCGTGCCACGCGGAGCTGGCGCCCGACCTGCGTAGCCCGGCCCCCGGCGCCGACCGCAATGTTGCCAATCCCGCGGAAATAGCCGTCGATTCTGTGCCGCGTCGCTTCCCCGGTGCTAGGCGGGGGACTAAAAGAGCCCAAAAAAGTAACATTTTGAGTTCTAGACTCCGCGAGCCTCGGCGGCCGCACGGGCGCATCGCATCGAGAGCCAGACAGGGGAAATTCCATGCCCCACTCATCGTTCCGGCGGGACTGGATCACCAAGCCGATCTTTCGCTTGGCACAGCGCGCGCTGCCGACACTGTCGCAGACCGAGCGCGAAGCCATCGAAGCCGGTGACGTGTGGTGGGACGCCGAACTGTTCACCGGCAATCCAGACTGGAACAAGCTCGTCGACTTCGCGCCGGCCCGGCTGTCGGACGAGGAGCGGCAATTCCTCTCAGGCCCGGTCGAAGAACTGTGCGGCATGGTCGACGAGTGGAAGATCAATTGGGAGCTACACGACCTGCCGCCCGAAGTCTGGGATTTTTTGAAGCAGAAAAAATTCTTCGCCATGATCATTCCGAAACAGTACGGCGGCCTCGGTTTCTCCGCCTATGCGCACTCGGAAGTGATCCGCAAACTGTCGTCGCGCTCGATCAGCACCGCCTGCACCGCCATGGTGCCGAACTCGCTCGGCCCCGGCGAACTGTTGGTGCAGTTCGGCACCAAAGAGCAGCAGGATTATTGGCTGCCGCGGCTCGCGCGCGGCGAGGAAATTCCGTGCTTCGGCCTGACCAGCCCCGAGGCCGGGTCGGACGCCGCCGCGATGACCGATACCGGCGTGGTGTGCCACGGCCGCTTCGACGGCCGCGACGTGCTCGGCATCCGGCTCAATTGGCACAAGCGCTACATCACGCTCGGCCCGATCGCGACGGTGATGGGCCTTGCCTTCAAGCTGCGCGATCCCGACCACCTGATCGGCGCGCACGAGGACGTCGGCATCACCCTCGCCCTGGTGCCGACGCACCTGCCCGGCATCAGCATCGGCCGCCGGCATCTGCCGGCGATGCACGTTTTCCAGAACGGTCCGAATTCCGGCCGCGACGTCTTCATCCCGATGGACTATGTGATCGGCGGCGTCGCCCAGGCCGGCAAGGGCTGGAAGATGCTGATGAGCGCGCTGGCCGCCGGCCGCGGCATTTCGCTGCCGTCGTTGTCGGCCGCCGGCGCCGCCTATACGGCGCACGTCACCGGCGCCTATGCGCGCATCCGCGAGCAATTTCGCGTGCCGATCGGACGCTTCGAGGCGATCCAGGAACGGCTCGGCCGCCTCGCCGCCACCGCTTATCTGCTCGATGCGGCGCGGCGCATGACGTGTGCGGCGCTCGACGCCGGACACCATCCCGCCGTCATCACCGCGATCATGAAGGCGCAGGCCACCGAGCGCCTGCGGGTCTCGGTCGACGACGCCATGGATGTGCATGGCGGCAAGGCCGTCATCGAAGGCCCGCTCAATTATCTCGGCAGCCTTTATCGCGGCGTGCCAATCGCCATCACGGTCGAAGGCGCCAATATCGTCACCCGCAGTCTCATCCAATTCGGCCAGGGCGCGATCCGCTGCCATCCTTATCTGCTGGCGGAAATGATGGCGCTCGAGGAGACCGACCGCAGCCGCGGCCTCGACGCGTTTGACGCCGCGTTCTGGGGCCATGTGGGCCACAGCGCCATGAACGCGCTGCGCGCCTTCGGCCGCGCCTGGACCGGCGGGCTCTTTGCGCCGGCGCCGGCCGCCGGCGCGGCCAGCAAATTTTATCGGCAGCTCAGCCGCCACGCCGCGGCGTTTGCGCTTTGCGTCGATCTGGCGCTGCTCGCGCTGGGCGGAGGATTGAAGCGCCGCGAGATGCTCTCGGCGCGGTTCGGCGACATTCTCTCCGAGCTTTATCTGTCGAGCGCGGCGCTCAAGCGCTGGAACGACGAGGGCCGGCGCGGCGAAGATTTTGCGCTGCTGGAATGGTGCATGCAGGCGAGCTTCGCCACCATCGCGGCGCGGTTCGACGAAATCTTCGCCAATTTCCCGGTGCGGCCGGTCGGCTGGCTGTTGCGCCTCTTGCTGCAACCGCTGGGGCCAAGGCGGCGCGGGCCGTCCGACCGCGTCACCGCGCGCTGCGCGGCGCTGCTCACGGCGCCGAGCGCGGCGCGCGACCGTCTCCTGCCCGATCTGTTTCATCCGCCGCAAAGCGAGCGGCACAATGGCGTGGCGCGGCTCGAACGCGCCTTCGCGCTCGTCACCGCGGTGCAGCCGGTCCGCGACCGGATGCAAGCCGTGCGCGTCCGCGATGTCGATCAGGCGCTCAAGCAGCGCACCATCAATGACGAGGAAGCCGCGCAGCTGAAACAAGCGGCCGAAGCGGTGGCGGCGGCGATCGCCGTCGATGATTTCGCGCCCGAGGAACTGACCGGCCGCGGCGCCGCGCACGAAGGAGACGTGTCATTACCGACATTGCAGGCGAAGCCGGAAGCGACGGCGGACGAATTCCCACTGCGCTTCCCGCCGGCCGCGGCGGAGTGAGGCGGCCGGTCTATATCGTCGACGGCAGCCGCACGCCGTTCGTCAAGGCGCGCGGCCGGCCCGGACCGTTCACGCCGGTCGATCTCGCCGTGCAATGCGGACGGCCGCTGCTCCTTCGCCAGCCGTTCGCGCCCGACGCCTTCGATCTGGCGATCCTCGGCTGCGTCAACGTCATCGCCGACGAAATGAACCCGGCGCGCGTTGCGGCGCTCCGCCTCGGCATGGGCGAGGCCATGGTCGCCTTTACGGTACAGATCAATTGCGGCTCCGGCATGCAGTCGATCGACACCGGCTACCGTTATATCCGCGACGGCGCGGCCGATCTCATTCTCGCCGGTGGCGCCGAAGCCTTGAGCCATGCGCCGCTCGTCTTCAACCGCGGCGCGGTGAACTGGTATGCGCGGCTGTTTGGCGCGCGCAACATCGGCGCGCGGCTGGCGGCGCTGCTCGGCTTCCGCCCGGCTTTCTTCAAGCCGGTGATCGGGCTCGAGCGCGGCCTCACCGACCCGATCACCGATCTCAACATGGGCCAGACCGCCGAACTGGTCGGCCATCTGTTTCACGTCACGCGCCGCGAGGCCGATCAATATGCCGCCGAGAGCCAGCAGCGGTTGGCGGCGGCGCAGCGCGAAAATTTTTTCGCCGACGAGATCGAGCCGGCGTTCGCGCGCGACGGCACAGTGTACGACCATGACGACGGCGTGCGGCCCGACTCGAGCGCCGATGCGCTCGCCAAGCTCAAGCCGGCGTTCGAGCGGCCGTGGGGCAAGGTGACCGCCGGCAACAGCTCGCAGATTAGCGACGGCGCCTCCTGGGTCATTCTCGCCTCCGAGGACGCCGTCGCCCGGCACAAGCTCACGCCGCGAGCGGTGATCGTCGACAGCGAATGGTCGGCGCTTGATCCCGCCGTCATGGGATTGGGCCCGGTCTATTGCTCGACCGCGCTGTTGCGGCGCCACGGCCTTGCGCTCGACGACATCGAATTGTGGGAGCTCAACGAAGCCTTTGCCGCGCAGGTGCTCGGCTGCCTTGCCGCCTGGCAGGATGATGAATTCTGCCGCGATGCGCTCGGGCTTGCCGGCGCCGCCGGCCGCATCCCGCGCGAGCGGCTCAACGTCGACGGCGGCGCCATCGGCGTCGGCCATCCGGTCGGCGCCAGCGGCAACCGCATCGTGCTGCACCTGGTCAATGCCATGAAACGTCTCGGCAAGCGCCGCGGCATCGCCACCGAGTGCATCGGCGGCGGCCAGGGCGGCGCCATGCTGATCGAAGCGGTTTGACGGACGACGCGGCCATGCCCGACACCATGACCAGCACACCCGCAGCCAAACCGGCCCTCGCCATACTCGGCAAGCGCAATCTCGAGCTCGGTCCGTTCACGGTCGACGAAACACCCCAGGAAACCGACCCGTGGACGCATTGGCGCATGCGCACCGATCCGGACGGCATCGTCTGGCTGTTGTTCGACAAGAAAGACGCCGGCGCCAACACCCTGTCCGAAGACGTGCTGGCCGAGCTCAACGACGTCCTTGGCAAGCTCGAACGCGATTCCCCGCGCGCCGTCGTCATCCGCTCGGCCAAGCCGGCCGGTTTTGTCGCCGGCGCGGACATCGCGCAGTTTCGCGGCGTCAGCGACGTCGCCGAACTGGAAATGCTGCTCAAGCGCGGCCACGCGGTGTTCGACCGGCTCGACCGCCTGCCGGCCGTCACCATCGCCGTCATCCACGGCTATTGCCTCGGCGGCGGCCTCGAACTGGCGCTGGCCTGCGATTGCCGGATCGCCATCGAGGACGCGAGCTTCGGTTTTCCCGAGGTGCTGCTCGGCCTGCATCCCGGCCTCGGCGGCACGGTGCGGCTGCCGCGCCTGATCAATCCGATCGCCGCCATGACCATGATGTTGACCGGCCGCACCGAGCGTGCGCGACCCGCGCGCCGCCTCGGCCTCGTCGATGCCGTCACCCAGGAACGCCATGTGCGCGCCGCCGTCCGGGCCGCTGTCGACGGCGACCTGCGCCGCGCCAAGCAAGGCCTCGCCGGATGGCTGCTCAACGGCAAGCCGGCACGCCAGCTCTTGGCACCGCGCATGCGCAGCGAAGCCGCTAAGCGCGCGCCCCGCGCGCACTATCCGGCGCCTTATGCGTTGATCGATCAATGGGTCGAGCACGGCGGCGACGCCGAGGCCATGCAGCAGGCCGAGATTACGTCCTTTGCCCGGCTATTGGTCGGCAACACCGCGCAAAATCTGGTGCGTGTGTTCTTCCTGCGCGAGAACTTGAAAAAGCTCACTAGCGGCGCCTGGCAAGGCCGGCGCGTCCATGTCATCGGCGCCGGCACCATGGGCGGCGACATTGCCGCGTGGTGCGCCTGGCAGGGGCTTTTGGTCACGCTCGCCGACACCAACCGCAACGCGGTCGGCGGCGCCGTCAAACGCGCCGCCGCGCTTTACGGAAAAATCGGCCGCGCCGACCGGCGGCGGGTACGCGACGCCCTCGATCGCCTGATTCCCGACCTGCGGGGCGACGGCGCTGCCAATGCCGATCTCATCATCGAGGCGGTGCCGGAAAATCTCGAGCTCAAGCGCAAGATCTTCGCCGCGGTCGAATCGAAAATGAAGCCCGGCGCGATCCTGGCTACGAATACATCGAGTATTCCGCTCGAAGATTTGCGCCAAAATCTGGCGCGGCCGCAGCGCTTTGTCGGCATTCATTTCTTCAATCCGGTGTCGCGCATGCAGCTTGTCGAAGTGGTCGGCCACGATCAGGCCGCGCCCGAAGTGCTCGCCGAGGCGTGCGCCTTCCTCGGCGGCATCGACCGGCTGCCGGCGCCGGTGAAAAGCGCACCGGGATTTTTGGTCAACCGCGCGCTCACCCCCTATCTGCTCGAAGCGCTGGTCATGCTCGACGCCGGCACCAAGAAGGAAGCGATCGACAAGGCCGCCACGGATTTCGGCATGCCAATCGGGCCGATCGAGCTGGCCGACGAGGTCGGTCTCGACGTCTGCCTGCATGTCGCCGACACGCTGCGCGGCGGCCTGCACCGCGACATGCCCGATGCGCCGCAATGGCTGAAGGACAAGGTCGCCAAGGGCGAGCTCGGCAAGAAGAGCGGCAAGGGACTTTATGACTGGAAGAACGGCCATGCCGTCAAATCGCGCGACGACGTAGCGGCGCCGGCCGACGCCACCGACCGGCTGATCCTGCCGATGATCGACGCCTGCGTGGCTTGCCTGCGCGAAGGGGTCGTGGCCGACGAATTTGTACTCGACGGCGCGATGATCTTCGCCACCGGCTTTGCGCCGTTCCGCGGCGGCCCGATGCACTACGCCCGCACGCGCGGCATCGCCGACGTGCGCCAGGCACTGGCCCGGCTCGCCCAACAATACGGACCGCGATTCGCGCCCGATCTCGGCTGGGACCGCTTGAGCTGACCCGTTTTAGCCGCCAACGCGGCTGCCGAATTATGACCTTTTGTGTCAGAAATGCGACAGGGCCGGGTGGATCGTTTTGCGAAAGCGACGCCAATCAACAAATCCGCGCAATTTTCATCGTGCCGGTAGCATTTCATTCAACCTGCAGCGTCGCCGGCCTGCCGGCCTCTTGCCAGGTCTTGCGCGAAGTCTTGCGCGAAGGCGCGGTTGCCGCTAGATAGGAGCTTCGAGCTTTCGGGCCGAAAGATTTGATTACTCAGCGACGACAACGCGGCTGACCGACGATCCTTCACCAAAATCTCGAGCTAACCGAGTCGAGCGTTCGCGCCCGGCTCATATCGACGTGCCTACCAGGAGAGGTGTCTCGTGAATAGCGGAACCGTTAAGTGGTTCAACACACAGAAAGGCTACGGCTTCATCCAGCCCGAGGGCGGCGGCAAGGACGTGTTCGTCCATATCAGCGCCGTCGAGCGCGCCGGCTTACGCGAACTCCGTGAAGGACAACGCGTGTCCTTCGAGATCGTGACCGACCGCAAGACCGGCAAATCGGCCGCCGAGAATCTGAAGACCGCCTGATAGGTCAGCGGCGCGCCCATCTCGCCACGGGGCGCCATCGCGAAGCAAACGGGCTGGTCCGCACAAGCGGACCAGTTTGCGGGATTTTTTCTGTTGCCCAGCGGCGAACCTGCTGGGTTTTTGTTTGATCGAACTAACCGGCCGCGGCAAAGCCAGGGAACGGCACGCCGATCAGCTGCAAAATCAAAAATGCATTGAGCAATAGCACGATCGCGGCGCCGACCACGGCCGCGAGCTGCGTCAGCCGGCCGTTGACGAACCGCCCCATGATGTCCGCCCGGCGCGTGAACATCAGCAGCGAAATCATCGGCAGCGGCAGCGCGATCGACAGCACGACCTGACTGATCACCAGCGCCTTGGTGGCGTTGACGCCGGCGGCGACCACCACGAAGGCCGGCACCATGGTCACGGCGCGGCGCAGCCAGACCGGAATGCGAAAGTTGACGAAGCTCTGCATGATCATCTGCCCGGCCATGGTGCCGACCGTGGAGCTCGACACTCCCGAGGCGATCAGGGAGAGCAAAAACACGCCCGCGGCGCCGATGCCGAGCAGCGGCGTGAGCGTGTGATAGGCGGTCTCGATCTCCGCCACTTCGGGGTGGCCGGCGTGAAACGCGCTGGACGCCATCATCACCATGGTCATGTTGACCAGGCCGGCGACGATAAGCGCGATGGTCACCTCCTGATTGGAGTAGCGCAACACGCGCCGCCGCTCCGCGTCGTTGCGCACCGGCATGCGCGCCTGGGTGAGCCCGGAATGCAGATAGATCGCGTGCGGCATCACGGTGGCGCCGATGATGCCGACCGAGAGCAATAGCGCCTGCGCATCGGCGATCTGCGGCACGACACTGTGCACGCCGGCGGCGACCCAGTCGACCGGCGCCACGAACATCTCGATGAGATAACAAAGCGCGATCAAGCCGACCAGGCCGCCGATGATGAGTTCGAGCGGCCGGAAGCCGTAGCGGTCGAACATCAGCAGCGCATAGGTGACGATTGCGGTCACCGCCATGCCGGCGAACAGCGGCATCTGAAACAACAGCGACAGACCGATGGCGCCGCCGAGAAACTCGGCCAAGTCGGTCGCCATCGCGGCGATTTCGCTGACCACCCACATCGCCCAGACTACCGGCCGCGGAAACTGGTCGCGGCACAGCTCGGCGAGATTGCGCCCAGTGACGATGCCAAGCTTGGCGGAGAGCGCCTGGAACAGCATGGCGATCAGGTTGGCGAGCAGCACGACCCAAAGGAGCCCGTAGCCGTACTTGGCCCCGGCCTGGATGTTGGTGGCGAAATTGCCCGGGTCCATGTAGGCGATCGAGGCGACGACCGCCGGCCCGGCGAACGCCAGCGAGGCGCGCAGGCCGCGGCGCTCGCCGACCAGCACGGCGCGCCCGGTCGCCACGGTGCGCTCCGAGAGCGAGGCGACGGCGGTGCGGCCGTGGTGCATGACCGGCTCGTGGTCGGCGGCGCGGAACATCGATGCAGCACTCACACCAAAATGTAGCCTCGGTTACTATAGGTCCGCGGCGCGGCTGCGTCAATTGCTTTAAATTGTAGCCTCGGATACATTTTGACACACCAAACCGAATATGGTCTCGGCTCAAGCCATGGCCCGCAGCCCTGCCGCATCGGATGCCGACCCGTCAGCCAGCGCGAAGCTGCCCGCGGAGGGCACCCAGGCGCGCCGCTTCGGCAAGACGCGGTCGGCGCAGTCGACGGCGCTGTTGGAGGATTACGCCGAGCTGATCGCCGACCTGTTGGCCAGCGAAGGCGAGGCGCGACCGACCGACATCGCACGCCGGCTCGGCGTCTCGCACGCGACCGCGATCAAGAGCATTTCCCGATTGAAGCGCGCCGGCCTCGCCACGGCGCGGCCTTATCGCGGCGTGTTCCTCACCGACAAGGGTCGCGCGCTCGCCGATCGCGTACGCGTGCGCCATCGTCTCGTCGTCGATGTATTGCAGGCGCTCGGCGTGCCGAGCGAAGCCGCCGAAGCTGACGCCGAAGGCATCGAGCACCATGTGTCGGAAACAACGCTGAAAGCGTTCGCGCAGTTCTTGAAGGCGCGGGACTGATACGGGCGTATGTGGGCGACGCCCCCCGTCTTAGCTTTTTAGCATCCGTTCTCCCCTCACAAGCCGGCTGTCGCAAATCGACAGCAATGTCGGCCAAATGACAGCGATGTCCGACAAGGGGTCGCGCGCGAAATTGCAGTGCGCATTCGCGCTGGAACGTTCACGATATTTCGCCGGTTAAGCCAAATTCTTGATCAACCGATCGCCGAGCGCATGGAACCGGCAATTGAATTTGCTTGGTGAGCGACCGCCCGAACTGGCGGCGGCGCTTGCGCACGCACGTCGTCAGCCGCGGGGTCCATGTGATGTGCGGCAGCGCGGATTATGTTTCCGCGGACTACGCCTCGGACATTCCTCTGCTCAGTGGTGCCGCGCGGCTGCTCTGGCTGAAGGCGCTTGCGACCTTCGGGATCAAAAGCTTCATCACGACGAGCGGCCTCGGCTAGGATTTCGTCTGCCACACCGGCGACCTTGCCAACTTTTCCATTCTATGACCGTCAGGCCTATCGACCCGAGTTGGAGCTCTGTTTCGGCTTGTTGCAAGGAGAAGACAGGCCGATCGTGTACGACATCGGCGCCAACGACGGCTTCGTCTCGACCCATCTCGCCCAAATGCTTGCCGGGCGCATGCCGAAGATCTACGCCTTTGAACCGACGCCGACGACTTTCGCCAAGCTCATGCAATCCGTCGAGCGGCTCGGCTTGAACAATTCCGTTCATCCCGTCGCGGCGGCGGTGGTCGATCATCCGCGGCCGGTACGAATCAGCTATTCGGAGCGAAATTCGTTGCTGGCGCAAATCCGCCCGCTGGGTTCAAAACCCCGCGTTGGCGAACAAATCGCGGAAGCCGAAGCCGTGACCTTGGATGGGTTCTCGTCTTCGGTCGGAAATCTCCCAAAACTCATCAAAATCGATGCCGAGGGCAGTAAAGCCGCTGTTTTTCGCGGCGCGCAGAACCTGCTGTCGCGGCCGGATCGGCCGGCAATTTTGTTCGAGTGCAACTCGGCCACGCTTGCGCAATGCGGCGAGTCGGTGGCCACGTTGATCGACCTGCAACGTGGTTATGCTTTATTACGTCAACGATTATTGCGGACAAAAAATTCCTTTTGGCCATCCGGTCGAGAAGCCGGACAAGATCGATTGGGTTTGTAATGTGTTCACCGTTCCCGCAACCGATTCTGCAACCCGGCAATGGGCATCCGTGTTGCAATGCTTGCCATAATGGTCTGGACCGACCTCGATTGACGAGGCGCAGCCCGCTGACATTGCGCGCAGCTCACAAACCTGAGCTACGCACGCGGACCCGACAGAAACGGTCGGCTCAGTGCCAAGGCGAAAATCAATTTATCGTTGCGAAACTGGCATTCGCTCTCGAAAAATTGTCGAGCGAAGGCAAGACGATCGATGATCTTGCCTGCCGCAGCCGCCCTCGGCATGCTGACGCTTACGGCGTAAAGCGGCTGGCGCATGTCGAGTCTGTCCTTTTTTTCTCGTAGCAAACGCGTTCTCATGGTCACGTCCGTGATTGCGCGCGGCGGCTGCGAGCGGCAATTGCTGGCGACCGTTCGCGGCCTGCTGCAGCGCGGTTACGCGATCGAGATTTTCACGCTCTCCGCGGTCCCGGCCGGCGACATCAGCTTCGAGGCCGAATTTGCGGCGCTTGGGGTCAAGTCGACCTGCGCCAGCGAATTCGGCGACATGAGCCCGGCGCCGGGCGCCGGCGATTATCGCCACGGCTTGGCGCCATTCGCGCCGATCCTCGAGCACCTCAGCGTTGTCCGGCTGGGTCTGGCCCTGGAAGAGGTCATCAGGCGGTTCAAGCCGGACGTCGTGCATTGCTGGTCGGAACCTTCGAGCGTGATCGGGGGTCACGTCGCGGCGGCGCTCGGTATCGGGCGCATCGTGCTGCAGCTGGTCAACGTGCCGGCAAACCAGCTCGAGCTGCCCGGCTCGGCTCTCTATCGCGACGCCTATCGTTCGCTGCTCCGTTATCCGAACGTTCGGTTGCTCATCGATAGCGCCGCGGGGATCCGTAGCCTGGAACACTGGCTGGACATGCCGCCGGGTACGGTCGGTCTCGCCGGCCACAGTTTCGTTCCCGACATCATGCAGATCCGCAATGACAATGCGGCGATGGATTGCCGTCGGCGCTACGGCATTCCGCCCGACGCACCGACGGTCGGCGCAATCATGCGGTTTGCGCCGGAGAAAGATCCCGATCTCTGGCTCGAAACAGCCGCGATCGTCGCCGCTGCCTGCCCGCGCGTTTATTTCGTGCTTGCCGGATACGGCGCGCTGGCGGAGCGGATCGCGAATCGAGCCAAACAACTGGGTTTGTCGGATCGGTTTGTCCTGCCTGGCCCATCGATCGATATTGGCGAGATCTTTGCCTGCATGAACGTGTTTTTGATGACCTCGCGGTTTGAAGGCACACCCAACGCGCTGATCGAGGCCCAGGCCGCGGGCGTCCCGGTCGTCGCGCCTGACGTCGGCGGCATCAGGGACGCCATGATCGACGGAGTTACCGGTCTTGTCGCTGCCGGTCGCACCGCGGCACAGCTGGCCGATGCGGCGTTGCGCATCTTGAACGACGCCGGCTGGCCGCGACGGGCCGCCAAGCATAGCCGTCGCTTCGTTGCCGAACGGTTCGACTGGCAGCGCAACGTCAATGCGACCGTCGAGCTTTATCGCACGGATCAGCCCCGCATGCGGCGCTATGTCGACCGTTTGATCGGGCGCTTTGCCCTAGCCCAGTCGTGTATCGATCGATACGTTGGCGCTCGCAACGTCACCGAGCGCAATCCGCCGCACCCGCAAAGCCGGTTTGGCCTGCTCGCCTACAACGACACCATCAATCTCGGCGACGAAATCCAAAGCATTGCCGCGCGACAGTTTCTGCCGGCAATCGACTATTACATCGATCGCGAGGCGCTCGATGCCTTCGCGCTGGCGCCAGACCAGGAAGTGCGATTGATATTGAACGGCTGGTTCTGTCATCGCCCAGAGCGCTGGCCGCCGTCAAGCTCCATCCGCCCGCTGCTGATCTCGTTTCATGTTTCGCAAACGCCCGGGATGTGGTCCGGGTTGCGGCCTGTCGACGTATTTGCCCAAGACTCTGTGCGGCAATACCTGAAACAACATGGTCCAGTTGGAGCGCGTGATTTCAGCACGCTGGAATTTCTGCAGCGTTCGGGGATCGACAGCTATTTTTCGGGATGTCTGTCACTGGCTCTGCAACGCCCAAATCTGCCGAGGGACCATGACCTTTTGGTTTTGAACGACGTGCCGGATGAAATCATACGGATTATTCCATCGCTCACGACCAAGCGCGTGGTAGTGACGTTCCACAATGATTTTGAACGTTTCGACATCCAGGCAAGGACGCAGAGAGCGCAGCAATTGCTCGACCTCTATGCCCGCGCCGGCTGCGTCATCACAACGCGTCTGCACGCCGCAATGCCGTGCCTCGCATTCAAAACCCCGGTCCTGCTCATCGATGTTGCCCCGGACCAATACCGCTTTTCAGGTCTGGCCAATCTTGTGCATCATTGCAAAGCGGAGGAATTCTGCGCCCTCAAGACAGACTACGACGTCAACGAGCCGCCACCGAACCCGACGCGCTATCTGCAGCACCGCGTGCAACTCAGTGGCCGGATCACGGAATTTTTCCGCGGCGCAAATGCGACCGTAGCGTAGTATCGGCGAACCAGAAGGCTACGCGCGATACGGCGCTACCTTCCAGACGTTGCGGCGACTCGAAATCGAAAAATAAATCCACTTGCGCAGACCGGCCATGCTGCGGATCGGCGTCGGGCCGTGAAAGCCCCGATTACTGTTGAGAAAAAGCACACCCTGATTGTGCCGGAAGGTGAATGTCTTCTCGATACGCGGCTGGTGGCATTTGCGGTCGTTGTTGAACGCGAGATCCGAGTAAAGCGCGAATTCACCGCCGTCGAGCGCCTCGTCCTCGGCGCTGGTCATGAACAGGACGCCGCCGATCAGGCGGCGCAGGTGATCGCAATGGACCGATTTGCCGTAGCTCGCGTCGATCGCCTGCAGATCGAAGCGGATGAACAAGGCATGCGGATCATCGGTTTCCGACAAGAGCGACGATTCGGTCTCTTGGCGGTTTTCCGCGCGCTGCGCCAGATAGACCTTGTCGGGGTCGATGGCACAGCCATGATCGCGGATATCGGAGGCAAACATGGCGACGATGCGCCGCACAAAGGCTTCGTTCATATAGGCGTCTGCGAATTCGCCCCATCCGGGTTGCGCCATGATCTGCGACCACTCGGGTTCACCGTAATAGACGTCGCGGCCGATGCGGCCCATCGGACGCGGCGGAATGTCCGGGAAGCGGATGCGCGCATAGATTTCGGGCGCCACGAGTTCGGAAATGAACGCGTGCGGCGTCGGTTCACGAAAATACTCGATCTGCATCGCGACAACTCGGACCGGAGCAAAGCTAACAAGGTTGGCCGCATTGGCGCAACAACGACGGATTTGTGCCTTCGACTGTTGAATAGCCCGAAATTTTTCTCGGACCATGTGCCAATCGAACACATTGCAGGGGCAGCCAAATTGAAATACCCCCCTCACAAGCGCGAGCCGCTCTGGGCGCGGCGGATTGCCGTTTTCGGCACGACGTTCAAACAAGGCAGTTCATCGATGCAGCGCCGCAGATTCGGCCAAACCGATCTCATGGTCTCAGTTATAGGGCTGGGCTGCTACGGCATGTCCGGCGTCTACGGGCCGGCCGATGATGCCGAATCGATCGCCACCATCCACCGCGCCCTCGATCTCGGCGTGAATTTTTTTGACACCTCGGCGAGCTACGGCCAGGGCCATAATCACCGGCTCATCGGCCGGGCGCTGCGCGGCCGGCGGCACGAAGCCGTCATCCACTCCAAGAGCGGCAGCCCGCGCGACGGCGCGCCCGGCGGCGTGCGCGGCGGCGGCGATCCGCGCTATCTGCGCCAGACCTGCGAGCAGAGCCTGCGGAATCTCGGCATCGAGACGCTCGACGTGTTCTGCATGTCGCGGGTCGATCCGAACGTGCCGGTCGAGGAAAGCGTCGGCGCGATGGCGGCACTGGTCAAGGAAGGCAAGACCCGCTTCATCTCGCTGTCGGAGTGCTCGGCGGAATCGCTGCGGCGCGGCAGCGCCGTGCATCCGCTCGCTTGCCTGCAAATGGAGTATTCGCTGTTCTCACGCGACGCCGAGACGCAGGGTCAGACCGGCGCCTGCAAGGAGCTCGACATGGCGCTGATGGCCTACGCGGTGCTCGGCCGCGGCATGCTCAGCGCCGAACTGCCGAAGCTCGACGGCATGAAAGCGGACGACATTCGCGTCCGGCTGCCGCGTTTTCATGCCGAGCACGTCGAGCGCAATCTCGCCCTGCGCGCCGCGCTCGAAGCGGTGGCGCGCCGCAAGAACGCGACGCTGGCCCAGCTCGCCATCGCCTGGCCGATGGCCCAGGGCGCGCGCAGCGGCTTGTTCGTCGTGCCGATCCCGGGCGCAAAATCGCGCCGGCACCTCGAAGAAAACATCGGCGCCGCCGACATCGTGCTCAGCGCCCACGACCTCGCCGAAATCGATCACCTGGCGCCGCCCGGCGCCGCATCGGGCACGCGCTATCCGGTCGAGCAGATGCACCGGCTGAACGTGTGAGAGCCGCGGCGGTTTGTTGATCGGTCACACCGCGCTTGCGGTGAGCGCGTCGACGATGTTGTCGACGATCTCCTCGATCATCGCCTTGTCGTCGCCCTCGCCCATGACGCGGATGACCGGTTCGGTGCCGGACGGCCGCACAAGGAGCCGGCCGTGGCCGTTGAGGCGCTGTTCGGCGCTGGCGATGGCGGAGCGCACGTTGGCGTGCTCGAGCGGCTTGCCGCTCTTGTAGCGCACGTTCTTGAGCACCTGCGGCAGCGCATCGAAGCGGTGGCAGACTTGCGACACCGGCTTGCCCTGCTTCTGCACCACCGCGAGCACTTGGAGCGCGGCGACAAAACCGTCGCCGGTGGTGGTGTAGTCGGACATGATGATGTGGCCCGACTGCTCGCCGCCGACGTTGTAGCCGTGCTCGCGCATGTGCTCGAGCACGTAGCGGTCGCCGACCGGGGTGCGAATGAGTTCGAGGCCGAGACTGCGCAGGTGCCGCTCGAGGCCCAGATTCGACATCACCGTGCCGACGATGCCCGGCTTGGCGAGCCGGCCGTCGTCGCGCCAGCTTTCGGCGATCACCGCCAGAACCTGGTCGCCGTCGATCAGGTGGCCGCGCTCGTCGGCGATCAGCACGCGGTCGGCGTCGCCGTCGAGCGCGATGCCGATGTCGGCGCGCATTTCGCGGACCTTGCGGCAGAATGCTTCGGGCGCGGTCGAGCCGCATTCGTGATTGATGTTGAAACCGTCCGGTTCGACGCCCATCGGTATGACGTCGGCGCCGAGCTCCCACAGCGCGGCGGGCGCCACCCGGTAGGCGGCGCCGTTGGCGCAATCGATGACGACGCGCAAGCCCTCGAGCGACAGGTTGCGCGGCAGGGTGCGCTTGGCGAACTCGATGTAGCGGTCGTGCACGCCGTCGATGCGCTTGGCGCGGCCGAGGTCGCGGCTGCCGGCGAGCCGCTTGGTCAGATCGGAATCGATCAGCGCTTCGATCGCGCGCTCGGCCTCGTCGGACAGCTTGTAGCCGTCCGGGCCGAACAGTTTGATGCCGTTATCGTCGAACGGATTGTGCGAGGCCGAGATCATGACGCCGAGATCGGCGCGCATCGAGCGGGTCAGCATGGCAACCGACGGCGTCGGCATTGGACCGAGTAAGAGCACGTCCATGCCGACCGAGGTGAAGCCCGAGACCAAAGCGGTCTCGATCATGTAGCCGGAGAGCCGGGTGTCCTTGCCGATCACCACGCGATGGCGGTGGTCGCCGCGCCGGAACACCAGTCCGGTGGCTTGGCCGGTCTTGAGCGCCAGTTCCGGCGTGATCACGCCGTTGGCGCGGCCGCGAATGCCATCGGTGCCGAAATACTTACGAACCATTCTCGGATGCCCCGCCGCCCCGCCAGCCGGAGGCGGATACTAACCTTTTTTCCCGGACTGATGCTGTAAAAAGATGCAGTAATCTTACTGCATTGGCTAACGTTTCATTCAGTATAGATCAGAGAAAGCGCATGCGCGTCAACGGTTTGCCGGCCGGGCGACGGCGTTCCGTGTCCCGCGGCCGGCATGAACCTTACGGCTTGTTCTTGTCGCGCGCGCTCGGCGGCGGCTGCGTCACCGCGACCGGATCGGAGCCGGGAAAGCTGTCTTGGAGGCCGCGGTCGAGCGCATCGTCGAGCGCCTTTTTGCGTTTCTCCTGGCGCTCCTTGCGGTCTTCGCGGTGCGGCTCGTTCTCGGGATGCTCGCCGCGAGGCGAATGAGAGTCCGGCCGGTGCGGTGAGTCGATCATGTTCGGTTCCTGTGCTTTTGAACGGGGCGCGGCCCGCGCCAATTCGAAGCCGCCCCTAAGGGCCCAAAGACAACGGCCGGCGGCGCGCGGCGTTCCTCGGTTCCGCGACGGCCGGAACCCGTCCCGGCTTTGTGCTATCAAGCCGTGAGCGAGAGCTTGGGGGAACCCGCCATGAAAACCATGACCTGCATCGAGGATTTGCGGCAGACCGCGCGCCGCAAAGTGCCTCGCGCCTTCTTCGAATATGCCGACGGCGGCGCCTATGCCGAGGAGACGCTGCGCGCCAACAGCGCCGAACTGCACCGCATCAAGCTGCGCCAGCGCATCCTGGTCGACGTTGCCGCGCGCAGCACTAAGACGCAGATTCTCGGCGAGTGGGTACCGCTGCCGCTGATGCTGGCGCCGATCGGGCTGTGCGGCATGCAGCACGGCGACGGCGAAATCCTCGCCTGCCGCGCCGCTCACGAAGCCGGCATTCCGTTCACGCTGTCGACCATGTCGATCTGCTCGATCGAGGACGTCGCCGCCGCGGTGAAAAAGCCGTTCTGGTTTCAGCTCTACGTCATGAAGGATCGCGGTTTCATCGGCTCGCTGATCGAGCGAGCGCGCGCTGCCAAATGCAGCGCGCTGGTTCTCACCGTCGACCTGCAGGTGCTCGGCCAGCGTCACAAGGACATCAAAAACGGCATGACCGTGCCGCCGGAGCTGATGCGGCTCGATACCCTGCTCGACATCGCCACCAAGCCGCGCTGGGCGCTGAGCGTGCTGCGCGGCAAGCGCAAGTCCTTCGGCAACATTTCCGGCCATGTCGCCGGCATGGACAACGTCAACTCGCTGTCGACCTGGATCTCGGGGCAATTCGATCCGGCGCTGAACTGGAAAGACGTTGAGTGGGTCGCCGGGCTGTGGGGCGGCAAGCTTATTCTCAAGGGCATCCTCGACGTCGAGGACGCGCGCATCGCGGTGAAGACCGGCGCCGCGGCGCTGATTGTCTCCAACCACGGCGGCCGGCAGCTCGACGGCGCGCCGTCGTCGATCTCGATGCTGCCGAAGATCGCCGACGCGGTCGGCTCTGATATCGAGGTGATGTTCGACGGCGGCATCCGCTCCGGCCAGGACGTGTTCCGCGCGCTCGCCCTCGGCGCGCGCTCCTGCATGTCCGGCCGCGCCTACATCTACGGCCTCGGCGCCGGCGGCCAGGCCGGCGTCGCCCGCGCCATCGAAATCATCAAGAACGAGCTCGACGTCACCATGGCGCTCACCGGGACCAAATCGGTCGGCGACATCGGCCGCGATTCTTTGGTGATGTGATATCGCCGTCGTAAAAAAGTGCTTCCCGGATGCGGTGCAGCGCGGAAGCGGTGCCCCGCTGGTCCGGGATCGTCTCAAGCTCCAGGTCTGTTACGATCCCGGGTCTGCAGCACACCCCTTCGCTCCGCCATAGCGCGTCGAAGACGCGCGTAAACGCGCTTTTGCTGCGCTACGCCCCGGAACCGCCGATCTATTCTTCCTTATATCCGTACGCCTGGGCGTTGCCGGTTGAGCCGTAATATTTGTACGGCAGGAATTTACCCGACATGGTGATCCTGACCCGGTCGCCCTTCGGGTCGGGCTGACGCTCGAGCTGCAGGTCGAAATCGATGGCCGACATGATGCCGTCGCCGAATTCCTCCTCGATCAGCGCCTTGAGCGCCGGACCGTTGACCATGACCAGCTCGTAGAAGCGGTAGATCAGCGGATCGGTCGGCGGCATCGCCGTGCCGCGATATGGCGTTTCGTTGAGCAGCGCCTGCTCAGCCTTGGATAGCCCGAACAGCTCGGCCGCTTTGGCGACCTGCGGCTTGGTCAGCTTCATCTGGCCGAGCAGCGCGCCGGTGATCAGCATCGGCGACATGCCGCCGATCTCGTCGCAGATATGTTTCCAGCTCCAGCTTTTGTCGCGCTTGATGTCGAGTATTTTCTCGGTGAGTTCGGCTCGCGTCATGGCAACCTCCCGTCATTAGGCACGCGTGTGCCTAATGCGGAGGCAAGTGCCGTGCCAAACGCGGAAAGTGGACTATGCGCTGCGGAGCGGCGTCAGGGCACGGCGCCGTTGCGCCCGACGTTGATGCGGTTCGTTTGCAGCGAGCCATCCGGCGCCTTTTCGGGCCGCGTGACGGCCACGCGAGCGCCCGGCTTGAGCTCGCTCTTTTCGCCGGGCAAGTAGGCGCGGATCGTGGCATCCTCGGCAATGACGATTTTCTGCTCGCCGCCCTTGTATTTCACTGTGAGCACCCGGCCGTTCACGCCCTCCACAACGGCGTCCACCGAGCCATTGGTCATGGTCGAGCCGGGACGATCCCACGGCCGAAAACCTTCACCGAGTCCGCGTTGCGACGGCGCGAAGATCGTCACCTGAATGGCCTTCTGACTGCCGTCCGGTTGCGGCATGGCGCCGACGCCGATGAAGTCTCCGGTTTTAATATCGGCGACTTTGGCCGGCACCACGCCGAACACCTGCGCATTGTCGGTCAATCTCACCGTCACCACGGACCCGTCCTTCTCTTTGATGGAAAGGACGGAGCCATCGACCTTTTCGATCGTGCCGCGAACCGGCTGGGGCGCCTGCGCAAAAGTCGGAGCCGCAGCGATGGCGGCAACCGCGATGATACCCGCAAACAATTGTTTGTTCATCCTAAGCTCCATTCGTTACGCAGGTGCGTCGGCTTCTCCGATCACATCGGCGGCGCGGCGCCGTCGCGGCCGACATTGACTCCGGGCGCGGCGATGGTGCCGTCCTCATTGCGCTTGCCGGCGATGAGGATCATCTGCGCGCCCGGCTTCAGGTCGCCCATGTTGCCCGGCACGAACTTCACCACCGGCGTGTTCGGCGGCACGATGACTTTCTTCTCGCCCTCGGCGTATTTGACCATCATGACCTGCCCGTCGACGCTTTCCACCTTCGAGGTGACGTCCGCATTGGTCATGGTGCTGCCGGGCTCGCGGTCCCAAGGGCCGGAACGGAGCGGCACGACGCCGTGTTGCGCATCCATGAAGATGTGCAGCCCGATCGCCTTCTGGCTGCCGTCCGGCTGCGGCATGGCGGTGACGCCGATGAACGAGCCGACCTTGATGTCGGCGAGCGTCGCCTTGACCATCGCGGTGATGCGCGGATTTTCGGCGAGCTTGAGGGTTTCGGTCTTGCCGTCGCGGGTCTTCACCGTGACGGTGCTGCCCTCGACCTTTTCGATGGTGCCGCGGATCCGCACCGGCGGCGGGCCGCCTTGCGGCGCTTGCGCCTCCGCGAGCACCGGCATTGCGACAAGCGACACGATGGCGAGAATGCCTGTCAGCAGTCTGTTCATTTTGTCATCCTTCAATGCTCAAGCGGGTGCGATTGGATATGCGATCCAACCCTGCTTGGTGGCGACCGCGACGGGGACCTGCAGCTAACGCCAAACGCCGTAATCGCCAAATGAGACGTTCGGCGCTTCCAATGTGCCGTCCGCCTGCTTCTTCGCGGCGAAGATGAAGATTTTTTGCCCGGCCTTCAGGTCGCCAACGCTGGCCTTTTTGGCCGTCGTGATCTCGGCATTCTGCTGAACGATGACTTTCTTCTCGCCGTCCTTGTACTTGACGGTCAAGACTTGACCGTCCGTGCCAGTGACCTGGCTGGCGACGGTCGCATTGGTCATCGTGCTGCCGGGCATAAAGTCCCACGGGCCAAAACCTTCGCCCGGATGTACGTTAGGCGGGAAGATGTAAATTGCGACGGCCTTCTGGCTGCCGTCCGGCTGCGGCATCGCCGTGACCGCAATGTACGACCCGTCTTTGATATCCGAGAGTGCGGCCTTGACGATTTGATTCACCGGCGCGTTATCGGCGAGCCGGATCTTGTAGGCGGTGCCCTCTTTGGTTTTCACGTCCAGCACTGAGCCGTTCACGCTCTCGATCGTGGCGCGCACCCGAACCACCTGTGGTGCCTGCGCCACGGCCGGCAAGGCCGTGAAAAGCAGCGCAACCGCGGTCGCACTCGCCATCCTTCGTGTCATTGTCGTCATAACCATCCTCCCGATTACGCCTGCGTCGCACGTCCGGCACGCAAATCTCTTAACCCCGGAACCAGCTACGTTATTCCGACCGCCTAACCTGTGGAAGAGCCGAGATCGGCCTCTACCAAGGCGCGCAGCTCGCCTGTTACCTCCGGCGTCTTGCCGAACCACAGTGCAAAGCCGCACACGGCCTGATGCAGGAGCATGCCGAGCCCATCGGCGGTGGCGAGCCCGCGCGCGCGCGCCGCGCGCAGGAGCGGCGTGAGGAGCGGCACATAGACGAGGTCGGCGACGATGGCATGGCCGGGCAACTGCGCCACGTCGATCGGCACTTCCGGCTGCCCCGCCATGCCGAGCGTGGTGGCGTTCACCAGGAGGCCGGCACCGGTCAATACGGCCGCGTCGCCCCAGTCGCCGACCTCGACGCTGCCGCCGAAGCGCCGGCACAAAACTTCGGCGCGGCTGCGCGTGCGATTGAGTATCACGATCCGTCCGACGCCGCGGCGGATCAGGCCATAGAGCACGGCGTGCGCCGCGCCGCCGGCGCCGAGCACCACGGCATTCTCAAGACCGCGATGCCATTGCGGCGCGCCGGCATCGAGATTGTCCAAAAATCCTTCGACATCGGTATTGGTCGAGCGGAGAACGCCATCGTCGAGCCACAGCGTGTTGGCGGCGCCGACTGCGCGGGCGCGCTCATCGGGCTGCGACAGCGCAAGCGCCGCCTCCTTGTGCGGCACCGTGACATTGGCACCCACATAACCGTGCGCTGCGAGCGAGTTCACGAACTCGGCAAATTGCTCCGGCGAGACCGCCTCGCGCCGGTACTCGCCGTCGATGCCGTAATGCTTGAGCCAGTAATTATGAATGAGCGGCGAGCGCGAGTGCGCAATCGGCCAACCGACGACGCAGGCGGCGCGGCGCCGCGCGTTCACGTCTCCGCCACCACGGAATTGCGCAGCAAGCCGATGTCCGGACACTCGACCTCGATGGTATCGCCGGGCTTCAGCCAGACCGGCGGGTCGGCCTTGACCTTTTTGATCGGCGTGCCGGTGCAGATCACGTCGCCCGGCTTGAGCGTCATGAACGACGTCGTGTAGGCGATGATGTCGGCGAACGAGAAGATCATGCTGGCGGTGGTGTCGTCCTGGGTCACCTCGCCGTTTTTGCGCACCACGAGATGCAGCGGCTTGGCGACATCGAGATCGGTCACGATCCACGGGCCGATGCCGCCGGTGGCATCGAAGTTCTTGCCCTGGGTGACGTTGAACTGGCCGTGCCGCGTCCAGTCGCGGATCGTGCCCTCGTTGGCGAGCGTCACCCCGGCGATGGTTTCCAGCGCCTTGTCCTTCGGCACGTGCTTGCATTCGCGGCCGATGATGATGGCGATTTCGCCCTCGTAGTCGAGCTGCTCGGAGATTTTCGGCCGCACCAGGTTTTGCCCTGAGCCGACCAGCGAGTTCGGCGCCCGGTAGAACATGCTCGGATATTTCGGGTTGTTGGTAACGTTATAGTCCTGGCCGCGGTTGGCGTAATTGATGCCGATGCAGAGGATCTTTTCCGGCGCCAAGAGCGGCGGCAACAGCTCGACCTCGGCGAGCGGCACGTCCGGCCGCACGCCTTCGGAAGCAGCCTTGGCTTCGCCAAGCGCCTGGGCGCGGAAGACTTCGAGCAGGCTCGTGAAGCGGCTCAAGCGCCCGCGCAGGTCGACGATGCCGTCGCCGACGACGGCGCCGAAACTCGGCCGGCCGCGTAAATTATAGGTCGCAAGGCGCATGTCGCGTGTCCTCCGGGGGTCTCTTCGAGCAGGCTAAGGCGCAAGCCGCTGGCCGCCTGATCCGGGCGATGTGTTAAGAGCCCGCGCCGCGGCGGTCAACGGTCCGCGGACATGACGCCGCTCGGCGCAAGTCCGGCGGAGATTGATGCCGATGGTCCGGCCGAATAGACGACGGCACCGCCCCTATGCGGGGCAGTGCCGCCACAAGCCTTAAAAACGCGAATGCGCGCTGAAGATCAGTCGCGGTCTACGCCGTGCTTCTTGATGATGACCGTCTTGCCTTCGTGATGACGCTCCACCGGCATGAAATGCCGATGATGATGCTTTTTGATGACGACCGTCTCTTCGGCTTGCGCCGGCGCGACACACGGAACGATCACGCCGACCGCCGCCAACGCAGCAATCGAAAGAATGAGTTTTTGCATCATTGCCTCCTTGAGGATGCAAATGGACCAACCACAACGCGGACCGGGGAAACTCGTTCCCTTCCGATGCGCCGTCGCGCCCTGGAATGCCGTTTTTGTTGTTGCGGTCATGCTGCACTGCCGAGCAAGGCCAGGGGCGACGACACCGGTGGCGTGCTTGCATCGATATGCTGGCGGGCTCGCGGAACTTTTACCGCGGCTAGCGAATTTTAGATCGCGAGGCGACATGGAGATTGGTTTATGGATTCCCCCCTGAGTACGGCTGTCGTGGCCGAGCAAGCGAATACCGGAGTGTCATGGGACGCCGTTGCTGCCGGCGCGGTCGCGGCGGCGGCGCTGACCGTACTGCTCGTGGCGTTGGGCGCCGGGCTTGGCTTTTCGGCGGTTTCGCCATGGAGCGACAGCGGCCTGTCCGCCGCGAGCTTTACCACGGCAACCGGCATTTATCTGGTGCTCATCAGCATCATGGCATCGGCGCTCGGCGGCTATTTGGCGGCGCGGTTGCGCACCCGGTTCGTCGGCCTGCACGGCAACGAGGTGTTCTTTCGCGACAGCGCGCATGGCTTCATCGCCTGGGCGTTCGCCACGGTGTTGACCGCGACCGCGCTCGCCGCGGCGCTCGGCCACATCGCCGGCGGCGCGGCCGCGGGGCTCGCCACCACGGCCGGACCGCAGAGTCCCAATCCGCAGGCGGTCTATGTCGACAAGCTGTTCCGCAGCGCCAATCCGGGTGCGCCCGCCGCGGCGCCGGCGCCCGCTCCGAACGCGGCGAATGCCAACGCGCCGCGGGCCGAAGTGCTCCGGCTGTGGACCGTGAGCTTTGCGCAGCACCAAGACCTCGCGCCCGATGACCGAACCTACGTGGCTCGCCTCGTGGCGGCGCAGACCGGCCTGTCGCAAGACGACGCGCAAAAACGCGTCGATCAGGTGGTAACAGAAGAGAAGTCCGCGCTCGACCAGGCGCGCCACGGCGCGGCCAAGCTCGCGTTCTGGCTCACCGCCGCGCTGCTGTTCGGCGCCTTTGCGGCGAGCCTCGCCGCGGTCGAAGGCGGCATGCTGCGCGACGGCGCCTGGAACGATCGCGTCCTGGTGCCGCGCACCCTGTAAAGGAGAAGACCTATGGGTTTGGGTAGAGGACTATTGCTCTGGCTGCTCGGAATCCCGCTGCCAATCATCATTCTGCTCGCGCTTTTCTGGCGCTGATGCCGTTCGCCGGACGATAAGCAGTTGCCAGGTGACGGCCGCGGTATTCCCCGCGGCCGTCACCGGCGCGGTCAATCGCCGATCAAATAATGCTTGGCGAAGCTCCGCATGATCTGTTTGATCACGTCGCCGCGAACGTGCCGGTTGTCGCCGCGATACGGATCGCGAAAATATTCCTTGGTGATCTCGAACGACGGAAAATAGAACAGTCCCGGCTCGTCGGCATGGGCGCGCAGAAATTCATCGAGCGCGACCCGCAGCACCGATTTTGAAACGGTGTTGGCGGTGATGCAGGAAACCGGCCGGAATGTCGCCGTCAACGGCACCGGCGACAAGGTGAAAACGACCGAGGCTTTGGGACGGTTGGCGCGAATAATGCGATAGATCGTTTCCAGGTTCTCGCGGTTTTCCGCGACCGTGCTGACCTTGAAACCGTGACGCGCGGCGTCGAACTTGCTTCTCGGAATCGCGCGCCAGAACACTTCGCCGGTCGCCTTGTTGTACCAAACCTCCGACAGTCCCAGCGTTATGATGAAGATGTCGGTGTCGTCGAAAATCCGCCGCGTCCGCTCGCGAATTTGCGCGTCGTACGACGCCTCCGTCCCGGACTTGTCGTACCACAGGCTCTCGTCGAACTCTTTCTCGCCGTAGGCCCATTGAAACTGCTGCGCCACCGCGAAGGTGTTGACCATGCCCTCGCCGCAGCGGATCACGTAGGCGGCGGCTGCCGCAGAGTCCTGACTGAAGATGTTGTAGCCGCGCTCTGCCAGATAGGCGCTGACATTGGCGGCAAAGCAGCTGCCGAAGGCGGTGATGCGGTCGGCTTTGGCGATGAAGGGTTTGGGCGGACACCAGCCTTGCAGGATGTATTTGTCGATCGCTTCTTTTTCGAACAGATTGGTCCGCGTCGGCATGTAATTGACATGCTCACCGCGATACCACTCCCAGCCTTCGCGAAACCGGTCGTTGCCGAGCTCGACGAGCAGGGACTCGGGTTCGGCCTGCGATTTCGCGATGTGCCGGTTCTTCCGCCTGCCACCGCCGAGGCCGTCCTGGATGGAGAGCGGGATATAGGCGCGCACGCGATGTTTGAGATCGCCTAAGGTTGTCAGTAGCGACATCTCACGCCTCGATGCATGCGCGCCGGAGCCCGGCCGGGCCTTTCTAGGGTATCACGAGGCAAAATCAAGCAAAGGCGCTCATCGCGGCAGCAGCTTGGCTGGTTCAGCTCAGCTTGATCTTGGCGAACGTGATCACCTTGGCCCATTTGTCGATTTCGGCGGCAATGAACGTGCCGAACGCGGCCGGGCTCATCGGCATCGGCGTGCCGCCGAGTTCCGTCAGCCGCGCCTTCAGGGACGGATCGGCGAGGCCTGCATTGGTTTCTTTGTTGAGCACGTCGACGATCTCCGGCGGCGTATTTTTCGGCGCATGGGTGCCGAACCAGATGCTGGCCTCATAGCCGGACACAAAATCGGCCATTGCCGGCACGTCCGGCAACACCTCGCTGCGCGCCGCCGTGGTCACCGCCAGCGGCCGCAGCCGGCCGCCCCGAATATGCGGCAGCGACGACACGGCCGGATCGAACAGCACCTGGATGCGGCCGCCGAGAAGATCGGTCATCGCCGGACCCTGGCCGCGATACGGCACGTGAACCATGTTGACGCCGGCCAGCATCTTGAACAGTTCGCCGGCCACATGAGAGGCGAAGCCGACGCCGCCCGAGCCGAAATTGATGACGCCCGGATGCGCTTTGGCATAGGCGATGAATTCCGGGACCGTCTTGGCCGGGAACGACGGCGTGACCACCATAACGAACGGCCCGCGAATAAGCCCGGCCACCGGCGCCAGGTCGCGCTCGAGACTGAAGTCCAAATTCTGATAGAGCGTGGCGTTGATGGCATCGGAGGTCGCGGTCAGGTGCAGCGTGTAGCCGTCGGGCGCGGCCCGCACCACCGCCTCGGTGCCGATATTGCCCCCGGCGCCCGGGCGGGCTTCGACGACGAACTGCTGGCCGAGCCGCTGCGACAGCCGGGCGCCCATCAGGCGGGCCAGAATATCAGCCGCGCCGCCGGGCGCGGCGCTGAGGATCCAGTGCACCGGCCGCGTCGGGTAATCGAGCGCGCGGGCGCCGTGCGGCCAGGCTGGAAGGGCCGCCGCGCCGGCCGCCAGATGCAGAAATGTCCGACGCGGCAGCCTCATGGCTTTGCGCTCGCCATCACCGCCCCGATCAGGACGGGCTGGTCGATCGCAGATACTTGTTGAACCAATCGAGCGTGCGCTGCCACGCCAGCTTGGCGGCAGCCTCGTCGTAGCGCGGCGTCGTGTCGTTGTGGAAGCCGTGATTGGCGCCTTTGTAGACGTAACCTTCGTGGGTGACATGGGCCGCCGTCAACGCGGCATCGAAGGCCGGCCATCCCGATGTGATGCGGGTGTCGAGTTCGCCATAATGCGCCAGCAGCGGCGCTTTGATCTTGGCGGTTCCCTGGGCGTTGGGCTGGCTGCCGTAGAACGGCACGGCCGCCGCCAGATCGGCCCCCATCTGCACCGCCAGCTGGTTGACGACGCCGCCGCCGAAGCAGAAGCCGACGGCGCCGAGCTTGCCGGTGCTGTCCGGCCGCGCTTTCAACCATGTCGCCGCGGCAAGAAAATCCTGCGCCATCTTGGCCCGGTCGAGGTCGGCGAACAGTTTTGCGCCTTTCTCGTCGTCGCCCGGGTAGCCGCCGACGGACGTCAGGCTGTCAGGCGCAAAGGCGATGAAATTGGCAACGGCGAGGCGCCGCGCCACGTCCTCGATGTAAGGATTGAGCCCCCGGTTCTCATGAACCACGAGCACGACCGGCAGCTTTCCGGCCGCTGCCGGCCGCACCAGGTAGCCCTTGATGCTGCCGTAGCCGTTCGGCGACGGCACCGTCGCAGTTTCGGATTTGATCCGGCTGTCGTTGGGCTGCACCTGGATCGCCCAAGCGTAGTTCGGCTTGAGCATCTCGAACAGCGCGGCGGCGGTCAGGCCGCCGACCGCGAATTTCTGCGCGCCATCGAGGAAGGCGCGGCGATTGATCCGGCCATGCACATAGCCATCAAAGAGATTGAGAAGTTCCTGCGGAAAATCCGAAGCTTTTTTGCGTTCCAAGGCCGTGTCCCTCCATGGTCGTGAGCATAAAGCTCACAATAGGCGAGCGATTATATTGACTACTGGCGCGCAAAAAAGGCCGAAATGATCGTCTGCAGCCCGGCAGTGCTGATGCTAGGATCGTCGCGCCGGTCCCTCTCCCGACGAGGAATAGAGGTCCATGACAGTACGGCGCCGTCACTTTCTGCTCTCTGCGGGTGCTGCGACATGCGCCACAGCGCTCGGTCTGGCCGCCGGCGCGCAGACTTATCCGGCGCGGCCGGTGCGCATCATCGTCGCCACTACGGCGGGCGGCAGCACCGACATCGCCGCGCGCCTCATGGCGCAATGGCTCACCGAAAAACTCGGCCAATCGTTCATCGTCGAAAACCGTCCCGGCGGCAACAACAACGTCGGCACCGAGTTTGCCGCGCACGCACCGGCGGATGGCTATACGCTGTTCATGGCCAATTCGGTGAACTCGATCAACGCCGTGCTCTACAAGAAGCTCGGCTACGATTTCATCGCCGATTTCATTCCGATCGTGCACGTCATGCGGTCGCCGATTCTCTTGATGGTGCACCCGTCGGTGCCGGCCAAGACCGTGCCGGAGTTCGTCGCCTACGCCAAGGCAAACCCGAACAAGATCAGCATGGCATCGGGCGGCAGCGGCTCGTCCGGCCACCTTGCGGGCGAGCTGTTCATGATGCGCACGGGGGTCCAGCTGATCCACGTGCCGTATCGCGGCGAGTCGGTGGCGATGACCGACGTGCTCGCCGGCCAGCCGCCGGTGCTGTTCGCCACCTCGGGCTCCTCGATCGCGTTCGTCAAATCCGGCGCCGTGCGGGCCCTTGCGGTCACCTCGGCGGCGCGGCTCGAGCAATTGCCCGACGTGCCGGCCATGGCGGAGTTTCTTCCCGGCTACGAAGCAAGCGGCTGGAGCGGCCTGTGCGCTCCCAAGAATACGCCCGCGGCGATCGTCGCCTTGCTCAACAAACAGGTCAACGACGCGCTCGCGACGGCCGACATCCGCAAACGTATCATCGACATGGGCGGCGTCGCGCCCGGCGGCTCCTCGGCCGATTTCGCCAAATACATCGGCGACGAAGTCCGCAAATGGAAAGACGTCGTGGCATTTGCCGGCATCAAGGTCGAATGAGACCCCGGGGGCACCAAGTCTCTAAGCAAAAGGAGAGGTCATGAGCACCGATACGTATCTCGCCATCTTCCTTGGCAACAAATCGAGCCCCCGCATGGCGGCTTGGAACGCGCTTTCCGAAGCGGCGCGCCACGCCAAGATGCAAGAGGGACTCACAGCCTGGAAAGCGTGGGTGGAAAAGCATCACGCCGCGATCGTCGGCATGGGCGGGCCGCTCGGCAAGACCAAAAAGGTGAGTGAGCGCGGCACCGAGGACATCAGCAACCTGATGAGCGGCTACACGGTGGTACACGCGGAGTCGCATGAGGCTGCGGCAAAACTGTTCGAGAAGCATCCGCACTTTACGATCTTCCCCGGCGATTCCGTGGAGGTCATGCCGGTTATGCCGATACCGGGCGCTTAGCCACTTGCTGCATGGCCGGGGGGCTGGTGCATGAAGTGCCTGTTTATCGACTGCAACGATCAGCTTGCGGGCGTGTGGCAGCGCGTGCTGCACGCCGACGATCCGCCGGTCGAGGTGAACAGAAAACCGTTCGCGCCGGCCGAGCTGCCGCACCTGCTCGACGGCTGCGCCGTCTGCATCGACGATCATTCCTACATGCCGACCGAGCTGGTGGCGCAGTGCGGCGCGCTGCGGCACATCGTGTTTCTCGGCACCGGCGCGGCGAGCTACATGAATCCGGCGGAGCTTGCGGCACGCGGCGTCACGGTCCACACCATCAAGGGCTACGGCGACACCGCGGTGGCCGAGCATGCCATCGCGCTGATGCTCTCGGCGAGCCGCGACGTCGCCGCCATGGATCGCGGCATCCGCGCCGGCACCTGGTCGACCCGCGAAGGCGTGCAGCTTTGCGGCAAGACGCTCGGCATCATCGGGCTCGGCGGCATCGGCCGCGAGACGGCGCGCATCGGCCGCAGCCTCGGCATGGCGGTCATCGCCTGGAACCGCACCGCGCGCGACGGCGAAACCCTGGTGCCGCTCGACGAACTCCTCACCCGAGCCGACGTGATCAGCCTGCATCTTGCGCTCAATGACGAGACACGCGGCTTTCTCGGCGCCGCAGAGATCGCGCGCACAAAACCAGGCGTCATCCTGATCAACACCGCACGCGCGGCGTTGGTCGACGAGGCCGCGTTGGTCGACGCGCTGCGCAGCGGCCATGTTCGCCACGCCGGTCTGGACGTGTTTCACGCCGAGCCGCTGCGGCCCGACCATCCGCTGGCGTCGATGGACAACGTCACGCTCACTGCCCACGCCGGCTTCCGTACGCTCGAAGCCTCAATGACGCTGCTCCGCCGCGCCATCGACATCGTGCGGGATATTGTAGGCAGGCCTAGCTAACATTTCCCGGGCGCAGCGCAGCACGAAGTGGTGCACTGCAGACCCGGGACCGTCACAAAACCGGTCTGTATTGTGAGATCGTAGCATCAAATGCTACGTTGCCCGCTCAATTACCTCCAATCACTCATGTCCAGCCTCCTCTTCGACATCAGCCTGCAGGTCAATGGCGAGGACGTGCGCGAGCGCGTCGAGGCGCGCAAAACCCTGGTCGATTTTCTGCGCGAGGATCTCGGCCTGACCGGCAGCCATGTCGGCTGCGAGCACGGGGTGTGCGGCGCCTGCACGGTGCTGGTCGACGGCGCGGTGGTGCGCGGCTGCCTGACGCTCGCGGTGCAGTGCGACGGCGCCGAGGTGCAAACCATCGAGGGCCTGTCGGATTCCGGCGCCATCGCCGACCTGCAGGAGGCGTTCCGGCTGCGAAACGCCCTGCAGTGCGGCTTCTGCACGCCCGGAATGCTGATCGGCGCCCAGGCGCTGCTCGGCGCCGGCGGCAGCGGCGGGGTTCCGAGCCGCGAGGCCATTCGCGAGCATTTGTCCGGCAACTACTGCCGCTGCACCGGATACCATGCTATCGTAGACGCAATTGAATCCGTCGCCCGGAACCGGGCGGGAAAGGCACCCTGACCATGAACGAGCATGTCCATACGGCGAGCATTTCCGAGCGCGCCGACGAGATCGAAGAGCAGATGATGCACGAACTCGCCGAGCGCGTCGCCACCAAGTCGGTGCTGTTCGGCATGGCCGACGGCAAGATCGAGATGATGAACGGCTTTGAGTTCAAGAAGAGCAATCCCGACAAATACTTTTTGATGGGCGCCGATCCGCGGCTGCCGCAAATGCCGAAGAAGCCGACCCTGATCGATTTCTTCAGGAACCGCTTTGCCTCGCTCAATCACCTCTTGCAAAGCGCCAACCTGGCGCTCAAGAACGGCCACAACGAGAAGATCGTGCTCGCCTGCCTCCTCCACGACATCGGTGTGGCGAGCTTCATCCGCTGCGACCACGGCTACTGGGGCGCGCAGATGATCGAGCCCTATGTCGACCCGGAGGTGAGCTGGGCGGTGCGCATGCACCAAGCGCTGCGCTTCTTCCCCGATCCGTCGGTCGGCTACGAATATCCGCAGATGTACATCAACAATTTCGGCGCCGATTATAAGCCGGAGCCTTACATCGTGCGCGACTACGAGCGCGCGAAAAATCACAAATGGTACATGAGCGCGCGGCTCATCTGCGTCAACGACATCTATGCGTTCGATCCGAACGCCAAGGTCAATCTCGACGACTTCGTCGACCTCGTCGGCCGCAATTTCCGCCAGCCCGAGGAAGGCCTCGGCTTCGACGATTCGCCGTCCGCCCACATGTGGCGCACCTTGATGTGGCCGACGCGGTATTTGTGATCTGAAAATCCACTCCCCCTGGTGGGGAGCCGATGGACCTCACCAACGATCAACCCTCGGGCCTGAGTGCACTTGACCGGCCGAATTCGTATATCGGCCGTTCGATGCCGCGGCCGAATTTGGCGCGACTGACGCAGGGGCGCGGCCAGTATGTCAGCGACGTGGTGTTGCCGCGCATGGCGCATGTCGCCTTCGTGCGTTCGCCGCATGCGCATGCGCGCATCAAATCGATCGACGCGGCCCAGGCCAAGAAAGCGCCGGGCGTCATTGCGGTGGTCACTGGCGCTGAGCTGGCGAAAGTGATCACGCCGTGGGTCGGCGTGCTCACCCATCTCAAGGGCATCAAATCGGCGCCGCAGCATGCGATCGCAGTGGAGCGCGCCTGCTGGCAGGGCGAGGCGGTATGCGCCGTCGTGGCGCGCACGCGAGCGCAGGCCGAAGACGCCTGCGCACTGGTCGCCATCGACTACGAGCCGCTGCCCGCCGTCACGGATGCCGAAACCGCGCTTGATGCCGCGACACCGGTCATCCATCCCGAGCTCGGCGACAATCTGACCTTCGAGCGCACGCTCAATGCCGGCGATCCCGACAAGGGCTTCGCCGAGGCCGACGCGGTCGTTGAAACGACCTTCGTGTTCGGCCGCCATACCGGCGTCACCAACGAGCCGCGCGCTATCGTGGCCGACTGGAATCCGGGCGAACAGCGGCTCACCGTCTATCAGGGCACGCAAGCGCCCCACATGACGCAGAATCTGTTCGCCAAGCATCTCGGTCTCGAAGAGCACCAGGTGCGCGTCGTCACCAAGGACGTCGGCGGCTCGTTCGGCATCAAGGTGCACGTCTATGCCGACGAGATGGCGACCGCGGCGCTGTCAAAGCTGCTCAAGCGCCCGATCAAATTCGTCGCCGATCGCCTGGAAAGCTTCGTCACCGACATCCACGCCCGCGATCACCGCATCCACGCCAAGATCGGGGTCAAACGCGACGGCACCATTACGGCCTTCGCCATCGACGACCTCACCGGCATCGGCCCGTATTCGGTCTACCCGCGCACCAGCGGCATCGAGGCCAACCAGATCGTCAACCTGGTCGGCGGGCCGTATACGTGCCCGAACTACCGCGCCCGTGCGCGCGTGGTGTTTCAGAATAAAAATGTCATGTGCCAGTACCGCGCTGTCGGCCATCCGATCGCCACGGCCGTCACCGAAGGGCTGGTCGAACTGGCCGCGGCCAAGATCGGCATGGATCCGGTCGAGATTCGCCGCCGCAATCAGCTCGCCGACGACCAATATCCGGCGACCAGCGCCGCCGGCCTGAAATTCGAGCGGCTGTCGCATCACGCTTCGCTCGACAAGATTTTGCAAATGATGGACTACGCCGCGTTGCGCGCCGACCAGGCGCGCTTACGCGAAACACGCGGCGTGCATCGCGGCATCGGCTTCGCCTCGTTCATCGAGGTCACCAATCCGTCGGCGGCGTTTTACGGCGTCGGCGGCGCGCGCATCTCCTCGCAGGACGGCGCCACCGTGCGGCTCGACTCGACCGGCGCAGTGTTCGTGCATTCCGGCGTCACCGAGCAGGGCCAGGGCGCCGAAGCGGTGCTGGCGCAATGCGTGGCGACCTCGTTCGGCGTGCCGCTCGAGCGCGTGCGCGTCGTCACCGGCGACACCGACAACACGCCCTATGGCGGCGGCACCTGGGCGTCGCGCGCCGCCGGCATCGGCGGCGAGGCCGCCTGGCAGGCCGGCAAAGTTTTACGCGCTAATGTCCTCGCCGCGGCGGCTTCGATCCTGCAGGCCGATCCGAAAGCGCTCGATATAAGCGGCGGCATCGTGGTCGACGCCGATACCGGGCGCGAGCGCATGGGCCTCGATGAAGTGGCGCGCATCGTCTATTTTCGCCCCGACACCTTGCCGCCCGGCTTTCAGGCCGAGTTCGTGGTGACGCGCCATTACGTGCCGCGCGCTTACCCGTTCGCCTTCACCAACGGCGTGCAGGCGTCGTATCTCGACGTCGACATCCGCACCGGCGCCATAAAACTGCTGCGGCACTGGTGCGTCGAGGATTGCGGCACCGTGATCAATCCGCAGCTGGTCGACGAGCAGATCCGCGGCGGCATCGTGCAAGGCATCGGCGGAGCGCTATTCGAGCACTGCCTGTACGATGCCGACGGCCAGCTCCTTAACGGCAACATGATGGATTATCTGGTGCCGATGGCGGCCGAAATGCCCGACATCGACATCGGCCACGTGGTGACGCCGACCGCCGATTCCGAACTCGGCGCCAAGGGCGCCGGCGAAGCCGGCACCGCCGGCGCGCCCGGCTGCGTCATGAACGCGGTCAACGACGCGCTCCGCCCGCTCGGCGCCGCGCCGATCACCGCCATGCCGATCACGCCCGAGCGGGTGCTGGAGGCCCTGCGTCGCTAGCGTATCATTTTGCGGTTCGCAAATAACTGCAGCGCATTCTCGCGCGCGATTGCGGCGCGCCTGTCCGGCGAAAGAAACCCGGGCGCGGTAAAATCCTTCACCTCTTCGGCCACGACGCGGGCGTTGCAGAACGGCCAGTCGCTGCCGAACAGGATGCGCTCGGGCGCGGCGATCTGGGAGAGCGCCGCCATCGATTGCGGCCCGGAGGCAAGCGCGTTGTCGTACCAGAACGTTTTCAGCCCGGCGAAAATGTCCGCCCGCGAGCGCTGCGTCAACCGCTTGTCGATCATCGGCGCCACCGAAAGCCTCCAAGCGAGATACGGCAGCGTGCCCCCGGCATGCGACAGGATGAAACGGATTTTTGGAAAGCGCTCCAGCGCGCCGGAGAACAACAGGTTCACCGCGGCGCGCGTGGTGTCGAACGGGTATTCGATCATGAAACCCGGCCACGGCAGTGCCGGCGCCAGCGCGCGGCTCGACGGATGCAGGCCGGGATGGACATGCACGATCGCGCCGCAGGAATCGAGGTAGCGCAGCAGCGGATCGAATGCTTCGTCGCCGAGAAATTTATCGTCATAGCTGGCGAACAGCGAAATGCCTTCGAAGCGCAGCGTTTCCAGGCAATAGCGCGCCTCGGCGATCGCGGCGTCCATATCGTGCATCGGTAACAGCGCGAAGCAGCCGAACCGACCCGGGTGCTGCGCAATCAACGCGGCCGCATAATCGTTGCAGCGCCGCGCGAACGCTGCGGCTTTGTCGGCCGGCACAAAGCCGACGCCCGGTTGCGCCAGCGAGGTGATGGCGAGCGCGATGCCGTGCGCGTCCATCAGCTCGAGCGCGAGCTGCGGCGACCAATCCGGATAGCGCCCGATCGCCGGCCCCCTGCCCGCTTCGTACACGGCGTCGCGATAAAACTGCGGGATCAGGTGAAAGTGCACGTCGATCATGCCGGTGTCGTTTGCTGCCATGCGCGCCTCATTGCAATGAGCCCGCAACAATAGCGCGCGGCAGAGCCACTTGTCCGCACGCCCTCGCCTTCTACAATGAGTGAAGGAGTAAGGGCATGACCGATTGGAAGGAGCGCCAGGTTCTCGTCGTCGGCGGCGGTATCGGCGGGCTGGCGGCGGCGCTGGCGCTGGCGCGACGGGGCATCGCCTCGCAGGTGATCGAGCAGGCCCCGGAGTTCAAGGAGATCGGCGCCGGCATCCAGCTCGGGCCCAACGTGTTCTGGATGTTCGACGTGCTCGGGCTCACCGGGCCGGTCAGCGCGCTCGCGGTGTTTCCCAACAATCTGATCATGATGGATTCGGTGAGCGGCGAGGAGGTGACGCGCATCCCGCTCGGCGACGCGTTCCGCAGGAAGTTTACGCATCCCTACGCACTGATCCATCGCGCCGATCTGCACAAGGTGCTGCTCGAAGCCTGCCGCGGATCCGGTCTGATCCGGCTCGATGCTTCCGAAAAAGTCGTCAAGGTCGACGACACCGGCGACGGCGTCGTCGCACACACCGAAAGCGGCAAGGAGTATCGCGGTGCCGCTTTGATCGGCGCCGACGGGCTGTGGTCGACCATCCGGCAGATGGTGGTCGGCGACGGCAAGCCGAACGTCGCCGGCCACATTACCTATCGGGCGGTGCTGCCGACGTCGGAAATGCCGGAAAAATTTCGCTGGCGCGACATGGTGCTGTGGGCCGGCGAGAAGGTGCATCTGGTGCACTATCCGCTGCGCACCGGCGAATTGTTCAATCTCGTCGCCGTGTTTCATTCCAACCGCTACGAGGAGGGTTGGGACAGCTACGGCGATCCGACCGAGCTGCACGAGCGCTTCGCCAAGACCTGTGAGCCGGTGCGCACGCTTCTCAACAAGATCGAAAGCTGGCGCATGTGGGTTTTATGCGACCGGCCGCCGATCAAGGACTGGAGCCGCGGCCGCATCACGCTTTTGGGCGACGCCGCGCATCCGATGCTGCAATACCTGGCGCAGGGCGCCGGCATGTCGATCGAGGACGCGGTGTGCCTCGCCGACCGCGTGGTCGCGGCCAACGGCGATTACGCGGCGGCGTTTCGCGCCTATCAGCAGGCGCGTTACCTGCGCACTGGGCGCGTGCAGATCATGGCCCGCGTCTACGGCGAGTTCTATCACGCCTCAGGCGTCGCCAAGGAGCTGCGCAACATAATGCTGTCATCGCGCACGCCCGAGGACGCCATGGACGGCATGGCATGGCTGTACGGCGAGCAGAAAGAGCTGACGGGCGCGGCGCGGGCGGCGCTGGCGCCGGTTTCTTAATTCGTCATTCCCGATTGCCGCGAAGCGGCAAGTCGGGAATCCATAACCACTGAACGCCGGGGTTATGGATTCCGGGTTCGCCGCGGAGCTTGTCATCGGGCCGCGCTTCGCGCGGACCCGTTGGCGGCGCCCCGGAATGACGGGGTGCAATTTCACTTCCGGCTCGCCACCGCCGCACCCTCATGCCGGTTCGGCAGCACCACGCAGGCGCCGCCGGCCATGATCAGCTTGTTGCACAGCTTCTGCAGCGCCGAGAAATCGTCGCCGGAAATCCGGATGGCATAGTGGATGGCGCTGCCACCGCCATAGGCGCGGGTCTTCACCAAAGCCGGTTCGTAGCCGCCGAGCACGGACGCGTATTGCTTCTCGACCCGACGATAGCTCGCCCAGGCGATGCTCTCTGACCAGTTCGCGGCGAGCTGCATGCCCCAGCGCGGCAGCGGCGGGGGCAGCGGCGGCCCCGGCTCCTCCTGCCGCGGCTTTGCCACGATCAAGTTGGCCAGCGTCGTGCATGGCAGGCCGTGTGGCAGCGCGGTCTCGGCGTCCTTGGGCGGCGATGACGAGGCCCATTCGTCGGCGGAGCGCCCGGTGGTAACCGCGACATAATTGCGGGTTTCGCTTGGCAAGCCGCCCTGTCCGGCGAGCCACGCGCCGACCCGCCCCGGCCCGGCATTGTAGCCGGCGGCGGCCAGCCCGAGATTGCCGAACTGTTTGCGCAGGGCGGCCAAGTAGTCGGCAGCTTTATGCAGCGCGGCGACCGGATCGAAGGGATCGGCCAGCCCGCGGAAATCCGCCGTCGCCGGCATGAATTGCGCGATGCCTTCGGCGCCCTTCGGGCTGACGGCCCGCGCATTGAAGCGGCTCTCCTGCCAGATCACCCGGGCGAAAAATTCGACCGGCAGGGCATTTTCCCCCGCCGCCTGCTCGACGGCGCGGCAAATGTCGTCGGCGCTCGGTGCGTGGCCAACGGCCGTGCCTGGATCTGGGGCCGTCTGTTCGCTAGCCGACGGCACCGGCGGCTGCGCCGCCGCCTGCGCGCTGCACGCCAGCAAAGCTGCGGCGAGCGACTTTCCCCAAGGCCTCATGATTCCGCTTAACGCGCCAAGCGGAATTCGGTGCCATCGTCCGCGCCATATGGCGCGCCTACTCGGTCTGCCCGATGGCGACCTTCACCCGTTCGACCAGTTCTGGCGGTGCCGAAACGATCTTGTTCACCAGCGCCTGAACCGCGGCGGCGTTGCGCGGAGAGATCGTCAGGCGGCGCGATTCGGCCGCGGCGAGGAACTCTTTGTCTGTCATAAGCTCGTCGAACGCCTGGCGCAGCGCGGCGACGCGCTCGGGCGGCACGCCGGGACCGACGGCGAGCGCGCGGGCGAGCGGCGTGCCGGAGATGGCGAACTCGGCCACGTCCTTCTTCTCAGGCGGCGCCAGCTCGATCAAGGTCGGCACGTCCTTGGCGTAGGCCTCGCGTTGCAGCGTAAACTGTGCGAGCAGCCTAACGGTGCCGTCGGCGATCCATTGCGGCCGCGTGCCTTCGAGATTTTCCCACGATGCCGCCCAGCCGGCGATCTCGCCGCGCTCCATCGCGAGATTGCAGTCGTTGCCGCTCGGGTAGCCCGGCACGATCTTGAACTTGGCGCCGAGCGCGTCCTTGAGCAGCGAGGCGAACTGATAGGTCAGGTGCGATTTGGCAAACGCGCCGACCACGAGGTCCGCATTGCGCAAGTCGGCGGCGCTCTTGATCGGCGCGGTGTGCCACACCGTCATCATGTGCACGATGGCATCGTAGGCGCCGAGCCAATTGAATTTTTCCGATTTGAAGCGCACACCGGCCGGCGTGAGCATCTGCGACGTCGCGATGGCGTGCGATTCCAGGATCACTGTGCCGTCCTGCGGCGCGGTGTTATAGACGTTGTTGGCGGCGATCACGCCGCCGGCGCCGGGCATGTGACCGATGATGATGTTGGGATTGCCGGGAATGTGCCGAGGCAAATGCTCGGCGATGGTGCGGCCGTAAAGATCAAAACTGCCGCCCGGCCCGGTGCCCATCAGTATGGTGACGGTCTTGCCCTTGTAGAAGTCGGCGACGCTTTCGGCGGCGGCCGGCGCGGCGGCGAGCACCGCGACCGCGGCCAGCAAAGCGGCAATCATTCCGATCGTCGCGCGGTTCGCGCCAAAGAACATCACTTCGCCCTGCTGCGCCTTTATCCCACCGCTGTTGCAGCGAAGGGTTTCATAGCGGGTCGCCAAGTCAAGCAAGCGCAGTGACGCAGCGGGGCCGCGCCAGTTCAAATCGCGCTACGGTCCGACGCGCTTTTCCTTCAGCGCCGTCCCGATCTCATCCAGTATCGCCGGATCGTCGATGGTGGCCGGCATGGTCCATGGTTCACCGTCGGCGATTTTTTTGATGGTGCCGCGCAAAATTTTGCCGGAGCGGGTCTTGGGCAGCCGCGCGACCGTGATGGCGAGGCGGAACGAGGCAACCGGGCCGATTTTGTCGCGAATGAGTGCCACGCATTCCTTCTCGATCTCGAGCGGCGGGCGGTTGACGCCGGATTTGAGGACGATGAAGCCGCACGGCACTTCGCCCTTGAGCGCGTCGGCGATGCCGAGCACGGCGCATTCGGCGACGTCGGGATGCGCCGCCAGCACTTCCTCCATGCCGCCGGTCGAGAGCCGATGGCCGGCGACGTTGATGATGTCGTCGGTGCGGCCCATGACGAAGACATAGCCATCGTCGTCCTTGTAGCCGGCGTCGGCGGTTTTGTAGCAGCCGGGAAATTCGGTCAGATAACTTTCGCCGAAGCGCTCGTCGGCCTGCCACAGCGTCGGCAGACAGCCGGGCGGCAGCGGCAGCTTGACCACGATCGAGCCCATCTTGTTGGCGGCGACGTCCTTGCCGGCCTCGTCGACCACGCGCACGTCGTAGCCCGGCATCGGCACCGTGGCCGAGCCGTATTTGACCGGCAGCGTGCCGAGCCCGACCGGATTGCCGGCGATGCACCAGCCGGTCTCGGTCTGCCACCAATGATCGAGCACCGGCACCTTGAGCAGTTTTTCCGCCCACATCACGGTGTCGGGATCGGCGCACTCGCCGGCCAGGAACAGGGTGCGGAATTTTTTCAGGTCGTATTGCGCCAGAAACTTGCCGGCCGGGTCGTCCTTTTTGATGGCGCGGAACGCGGTCGGCGCGGTGAACATCGCGGCGCAACCATGCTCGGCGATGACGCGCCAGAACGCGCCGGCATCCGGCGTGCCGACCGGCTTGCCCTCGTAGAGGATGCTGGTGCAGCCGTGGAAGAGCGGCGCGTAGACGATGTAGCTGTGACCGACCACCCAGCCGACGTCGGAGGCGGCCCAGTACACTTCGCCGGGGTCGACGCCGTAGAGATTTTTCATCGACCATTTCAGCGCCACCATGTGGCCGCCGTTATCGCGCACCACGCCCTTGGGCCGGCCGGTCGTGCCCGACGTGTAGAGAATGTAGAGCGGATCGGTCGCCGCGACCGGCACGCACTCAAAGACCGAGCGGGCGTGAATGAGCGCGTGGTCGCGCATCTGCGCCCAGTCGCGGTCGCGGCCTTCGACCAGCGTCGCCTGTAGCTGCGGCCGCTGCAGGATCAAACAGGCGTCGGGCTTGTGCTGGGCAAGCGCGATGGCCTCGTCGAGCAGCGGCTTGTAGGCGACGATGCGGCCGGGCTCGAGGCCGCAGCTCGCCGAGAGAATGACTTTCGGCTTGGCGTCGTCGACCCGCGTCGCCAGTTCGCGCGCCGCAAAGCCGCCGAACACCACGGAATGCACCGCGCCGATGCGGGCGCAGGCCAGCATGCCGATCACCGCCTCCGGAACCATCGGCATATAGAGAATGACGCGGTCGCCTTTCCGCACGCCGAGATCGCGCAGCATGCCGGCGAGCACCTGGGTCTCGGTGAGCAGACGATGATAGCTGATGCTGCGTTTTTGTCCGGCGAGCGGCGAGTCGTAGATGACGGCCGCCTGCTCGCCGCGCCCGCCATCGACGTGCCGATCGACGGCGTTGAAGCAGGTGTTGCACACGCCGTCGACGAACCAGCGGCCGTAAATGCCGGCGTTCGGGTCGAACACCGTCTTCGGCCTCTCGAACCAGGTAATGTCCTGCGCCGCTTCGCCCCAAAAGCCGACCGGATCGCGCTGCCAGCGCGCATAGACTTCGTGATAATGGCTCGAGCGGGCGTCCATGAGCTTGTTCTCCCTGTCCCGCTTGCGGCGAAAGCGTATTTTCGGCTCGTTTGCAGCCTTGGCAAGCCGCGATAATGCCGCTGGCGACGCGCGGCATGCTTTGATCTATGTCATCCCCAACTGCGCTTCCCGGGCGCAGCGCAGCACAAGGTGATGCGCTGCAGACCCGGGATCGTTCAAAACTCTGAGTTTGCGACGATCCCGGATCAGCGGGTGCGCCGCTTCGCGCTGCACCGCATCCGGGAAACAATCCATGGATCCCGCCGCCCGTGATCACCGACCCGCTGTTCTATCTCGTCGCCGTGCCGGCCGTGATCCTGCTCGGGCTCGGCAAGGGCGGCTTTGCCGGGCTCGGCATGATCTCGGTGCCGCTGTTGACCTTGCGGGTGCCGATCCTGCAGGGCGCCACCATCATCCTGCCGCTCCTGGTCACCCAGGACGTCATCTCGGTGTGGACCTACCGGCGCAGCTGGAGCACCTGGAATCTCAAAGTGCTCATTCCGGGCGCGATCATCGGCATGAGCGCGGGCACGCTGTTTGCGAGCCACGTCTCCAACGCCGCGATCGAAGTCGCCGGCGGGCTGATCGGCCTGTCGTTCGTGCTCTATCGCTGGCTCGGCCGCTGGCTATGGCCGCACCTGCTCCGCTCCGCCGACAAGCCGATCCGGCCACACGCCGCGCTCGGCGTGTTCTGGGGCGCGCTCGCCGGCTTCATGTCGCTTCTGGTCAACGTCGGCTCGCCGCCCTACCAGATCCACATCCTGCCGCAGCGCCTCGACAAGCTCGCCTTCGTCGGTACCACGGTGCTGTTCTTCGCCTTCATGAACTTCATGAAGATCGGCCCGTATTTCCTGCTCGGCCAGTTCTCGCTGCGCAACTTCGGCACCTCGCTGGCGCTGCTGCCGCTCGCCGTCGCGGCGAATTTTCTGGGCATCTGGCTGGTGCGCCGGACGCCGACCGAGCCGTTCTACAAGATCACCTATCTGCTGATGTTCGGCATTTCGATCGCGTTGATTTGGCAGGGCTGGCACGGGCTATGAATGCGAATGGTGAATAGCGATAGGGAAGAGCACCATTCGCCACTCGCCACTCGCCATTCGCTATTCGCCGTCTCCTGGCTTTCCGCTAAACTACGGCGTAGCCTGGAGAAAAACCATGCCGTCGCCTTACGAGACCGATCTCGACCGCAATCCGGCGAATTTTCAGCCGCTCACCCCGCTGTCGTTTTTGGACCGCGCTGCAGCGGTGTTTCCCGATCAGACCGCGATCGTGCACGGCGCGCGGTCGTGGACCTATCGAGAGTTTTTCGCCCGCGCCCGGCGCCTGGCGTCCGCGCTGGCGCGGCGCGGCATCAAGCGCGGCGATACCGTCGCGGTGGTGCTCGCCAACACGCCAACGATGCTCGAAGCGCATTACGGCGTGCCGATGTCCGGTGCCGTGCTCAACACCATCAACACCAGGCTCGACGCCGCCATCATCGCGTTTACGCTCGACCATGGCGAAGCCAAGGTGCTGATCGTCGACCGCGAATATTCCAAGGTGGTCAAGGACGCGCTGGCGCGCTGCAAGGCAAAGCCGCTGGTCATCGATTACGACGATCCGGAATTTTCCGGCGCCGGCGAGCGGCTCGGGACCATCGAATACGAAGACTTTCTGCGCGAGGGCGATCCGGATTTTTGCTGGCTGATGCCGAACGACGAGTGGGACGCGATCTCGCTCAATTACACCTCGGGCACCACCGGCGATCCGAAGGGCGTGGTCTATCACCACCGCGGCGCGTATCTGCTCGCGCTCGCCAACGTCATCACCTGCGGCATGGGCAAGCATCCGGTCTATCTGTGGACCTTGCCGATGTTTCACTGCAACGGCTGGTGCTTTCCGTGGACGCTGTCGGTGGTCGCCGGCACGCATATCTGCCTGCGCGCAGTGCGGGCGCCGGCGATGTACGACGCCATCGCCACGCATAAAGTGACCCATCTGTGCGGCGCGCCGATCGTCATGGCGACCCTGCTGAATGCGCCGGCGCAGGAGAAGAAGCCGCTGCCGCATGGCGTCGAGTTCATGACCGCGGCCGCGCCGCCGCCCGAAGCGGTGCTGGCGGCGATGAAGGCCGCGGGCTTCAACGTCACGCACCTTTACGGGCTGACCGAAACCTATGGCCCGGCGGCGATCAACGACTGGCATCGCGAGTGGGACACGCTCTCGTCCGCTGACCAGGCGGCCAAGAAAGCGCGCCAAGGCGTCTGCTATCCGGTGCTGGAAGCGCTCGACGTCATCGATCCCGAATCCATGCGGCCGGTGGCGCGCGACGGCGAAACGCTGGGCGAGGTGATGTTCCGCGGCAACGTGGTGATGAAGGGCTATCTGAAAAACAAGACGGCGACGCAGAAGGAATTTTCCGGCGGTTGGTTTCATTCCGGCGACCTCGGCGTCATGCATCCGGACGGCTACATCCAGCTCAAGGACCGCTCCAAGGACATCATCATTTCCGGCGGCGAGAACATTTCGTCGATCGAAGTCGAGGACGCGCTGTATAAGCATCCCGCAGTGCAGGCGGTCGCGGTGGTGGCAAAACCCGACGACAAGTGGGGCGAAACGCCGTGCGCCTTCGTCGAGCTCAAACCGGAGGCCAGCGCCACCGCCGAAGAGCTGATCGCCTGGTGCCGCACTCACCTCGCCGCCTACAAATGCCCGCGCTACGTGGTGTTCGCAGAAATTCCGAAGACGAGCACCGGCAAGCTGCAGAAATTCAAGCTGCGCGAAGTCGCGAAAACTGTTTGATCAGATCGAAGCTCTTTTCCGTCATGGCCGAGCTTGACCCGGCCATCCACCCCCTTCCCTCGCCCGCAAGCGCGAGAGGGAAGGGAGGGGGTAAGACGCAGATGCCCGGCACAAGGCCGGGCATGACGGAAACTAAACCCCTTTCACTCCCTCGCGGGAGCGCCGCAACCGATCAGCGCCGCGACGTCAGCCGCTTCAGTGCACGAGCGTCTGCTGCTTGAGCCGGGCGATCTCGTCCTTCACGTACAACTTCTTTCGCTTCAATTCCGCAATTTTGAGGCCGTCGATCGATGGATGCGCCAGCGCTTCGGTGATTTCGATTTCAAGGGCGTGGTGCCGCCGTTCGAGTTCCGCAAGATGCGATTCGATCGCCATGTGGCCTGTCTCCTTGCGTTAAATGATGCCGCCTCACCCGATCACGACATATATTGACGCGTTGTCGACCGCTCCATGATACTCCGTTTACGGCGCGGCGGAAGACCCCAGGCCGGCTCTCCCCTGCGGAAAACGCAAGCGTTTTCCGGCTTGTCGGCCATTAACCAAGACGCGATAATCCGTCCCGCCTCGGCCGGCTGCCCGTGCCATGCAGCGAAGCCGCAACTTATCGGCGCGACCACGGCGAAATGACCAAAGAGGAAGAACGCGAGCTTCGCGCGCAGCTGGCACGGCTACAGCAGGAGCATCGCGACCTCGACGCCGCCATCACGGCGCTGCAGGAATCGCCCGGTTCCGACATCATCCAGGTGCAGCGGCTGAAGAAGCGCAAGCTGCAACTGCGCGACCGCATCACCTTCATCGAAGACCAGCTGACGCCGGATATCATCGCGTGACTGCTCCCTCGCCCCGCACGCGGGGAGAGGCGCGCCTTTGCCTCTTGCGCGCGTACATGGCGGCGTCGGCGCGGGCGAGCAGGTCGGCGGCGGTATCGGCAGCCTCGATCGGCGCCACCCCGATCGAGGCGCCAACAGTGAGCGTGGCGCCGCCCCAGCGCACCGGTGCGGCCGCGATCAGCGTCTCCAGCACCGCGGCCTTGGTAGCGGCCAGGTCGACGATGATGTTCCACAGCAGCACGACAAATTCGTCGCCGCCGAGCCGGGCCACGATGTCGGAAGCGCGCACGTGCCGGCTCAGCACGGCAGCGACGGTTTTGAGCACGGCGTCGCCGGCGGCATGGCCGTAACGGTCGTTGACCGGCTTGAAGCCATCGAGATCGATGAACAGCAAGGCGGCGCTCGTGCCGTAGCGTTTGACGTAGGCCAGCGCGCGCTTGAGCTCGCGCTCAAAACCGCGGCGGTTCAATAGCTCGGTGAGCGGATCGATCTCGATCATGGCTTCGAGATCGTTGATCCGGGCGCGCGATTGCTCGAGCCGGGCGGCCAAGCGCTCGACCTCGGCGGCGAGCCGCATCGCCAGCGAACGCGCCGGCGCTTTGCCGCGCAGTGGCAGGCCCGCCGATCGCGCCTTCTCGGGCTGGGTCCAGGCGCGCTTGGCTGACGCTCGCTGCAACGCGATACGCCGGCTCCGCGCGCCGGCCTTCCGACTCTTGCTCACCTTCCCCCGCTCCCCACCGAATCGGCGGGTGGCAAGATAACCTGTCGGCCCGTTTGCCTCGAACGCCGCCCTTCAGGGACCGGCGGGCATCACCGGCAAACGGAGCGCCTGCGGCGGATTGTCGCATCAAGGCACGCAGGGAATTCGCACTCGCGGCGGCTTCAGCGGACTGGCTTGCAGGTAAGCCACAGGCTCGGTTTGCGTGTCGTCGAAGACCGCCGCGGTGAGGACCCCGCCATAGACCGCGGCGGTGTCGAGATTGAGCCGATTGGAGCGCAACTCCGGCACGGCAGTTTCCAACGGCGTGTGACCGTGCACGACGAGGCGGCCGTAATCGCGGCGGTCGCTCAGAAACGGCTCTCTGATCCAGAGCAAGGCCTGCTCGTCCTGGGCGTCGAGCGGTTTTTCCGGATCGATGCCGGCATGGACGAAGAAGCGGCGGCCGTCGTCATGGCTCAGGCGCAGCGAGCGCATCCAATCGAGATGGGCGCGCGGCAGCTCGCAGGCTTCCCGCACGCCATAGCTGGCCAGCGTCTCAACCCCGCCATTGCGCAACCAGATCCCGAGCGGCACCACGCCGTCGAGCAGGCCGAGCACGAAGGCCTCGTGATTGCCGCGCAACGCGATCAGCTGGTCGCCCAACTCGTCCTGCAGACGCATCATGAAACGGACCGTGCCGGCGGAGTCCGGGCCGCGGTCGATGTAATCGCCGAGAAAAGCGAAATGCAGCGCGCGGCCGTCGGCGTGCTGCCGGCACGCGTCGATCAAAGCTTTCAGCATGTCGAGCGAGCCGTGGACGTCGCCGACCGCGTAAGTAAGCGGCATGCGCTGCCTTTCCCTGTTTTCCAGAACCGTCCCAATGTTGGCCACAATCGGGCGGAATCGTTCAGTGCTCGTTCACCTCTCAATGCCAACTCTATGTCATCGGGGCGACTGGAATGGTGCGAGGAAACACGTCGAGGTAATGCCATGAAACGAGTTGTGACTGCTCTTGTCGCCATCGCGGCGCTCGCCGCGGCGTCGATCGCGACCACGGGCTCCGCGGAAGCCCGTTGGGGCTGGGGTCATCGTTGGGGCTGGGGTCCGGGCCCGGTGTTCGGCGGCGTCGTGGCCGGCGCACTGATCGGCAGCGCGCTCGCATCGCCATACTACTACCCGTACTACTACGGCCCGTACCCCTATGGTCCCGGGCCCTGCGCGTGGCGGAGCTATTGGAACGGATACCGCTGGGTCCGCGCCTGCTACTAAGGCTGTAACGCACAGCGCAGCAAAAGCCTGCGATGGCGGCGCCCCCTTCATGGGGACACCGCAGGCGATTTTTAGTGGCGTGAGGCGGCCTGCGGCCGCCTCACACCAAACTTCCGCCAAAGACTTGATCCTCAATGGCGGTAGGCAATTGGGCCGTTCGCGGCCTCGGGGGTATTTCGGGGGACTTCCGCCTGCGCCTCACGTGGATCGGTGCCCGGACCGATCGCTTTAGGAGAATCCATGCGCAAATCCTTGATCGGGCTTGCCGCCGCGGCGAGCCTCGGCTTGGCGACGGTCGCCGCGCCAGGCACTGCCGACGCCCGCTGCTTCGGCTGCGCCGTCGGCGTCGGCGTGCTCGGCGGCGTGCTACTCGGCACCGCCATCGCCAACGCCAACAATCCGCCGCCGCCTCCGCCGCCGGAGTATTACGGCTATCCGCCGCCTCCGCCGCCCTATGGCTACGGCCCGCCGCCGCCCGAGGCCTATTACGGCGGCCCACCGCCCGCTTACGCAGGCGGCCCGCCGCCCTGCCATTTCGAAAAGCGGCGCGTCTGGGTCGAGGAGGTCAACGGCTACCGCGTGCGCTCGGTGCGGCTCTGCCCGTAACGGCAAGCTGCGTTCTTCGATGCGAATTGTTGCCGGCCGGCTGAAACAGCCGGCCGGTTTTGTTTGATGCAAGGATGCCGGCAGAGACCCGCCGAACGTATTTCTTATCGATGAGAGAAAGCCCTCGCTTGCCGGTATCCGGTCTGGAATATGCGGCGCAGTTTCGACATTTATTGCCGCAAGGATGCGGCCGGAAAGACAGGACCAAGCGCTATCCTTGCGGCACAGCCAGGTGAGATGAGCAACGTTGACAAATTTACCGAGGCAGCGCGGCCGCTGTGCGCGGTCGTGGCGGTCGGGCGCGAACGCCTCGTGGCCGCATGGCGCAAGCGCAGTCGGCGCCAGCTGCCAGCGGTCTATGCCAAAATGCTGATGTGGCTCGCCGTCATCTGTCTCTGCCTCTATGCCGGCGCTGCGGCCGTGCTGTACGCCACGCAACGCTCGCTGATGTATTTTCCGGAGACGGTCCACACCGCGCCGGCCCAGGCCGGGCTGCCGCAGGCCGAAGAAGTGCCGCTCGTCACCGCCGACGGCGTGCACATCAGCGCCTGGCATGTCGCCGCCACCGACGGCAAACCGGTCCTTCTCTATTTCCACGGCAACGGTGGATCGTTGCGTTATCGCGTCGAGCGCTTCAAGAAACTGGTCGCTGACGGCATCGGCCTGGTTGCGCTGGAGTACCGCGGCTATGGCGGCAATGCCGGCAGCCCGAGCGAGCGCGGCTTCATTGCCGACGCGCAGGCCGCCTACGCGTTCGCCGCTGCGCATTATCCGGCCAAAGCGATCGTGGCGTGGGGCGAGTCGCTCGGCAGCGGCGTCGCTGTGGCGCTGGCGGCGGAGAAGCCGGTCGGCCGGGTCATTCTCGAAGCGCCGTTCACCTCGGCAGCCGCGGTCGCCGCGCTGCACTATTGGTACATGCCGGTGCGGCTCCTCATGAAAGACCAGTTCCGCTCCGACGCGCGCATCGCCAAGATCAAGGCGCCGCTCCTGATCCTGCACGGCGTTCACGATCACACCGTGCCCTATACGATGGGCGACCGGCTGTTCGCGCTCGCCAATGAGCCCAAGCACATCGTGCGCTTCCTCGACGGCGGCCACGAGGATCTCGACGCCAACGGCGCGCTGCACGCCGTCGGGCGGTTCCTGGCAGGCGATCTGGATTAAGGCCGTCGAGCCCGTACCGGAGGACGCCGCCGCACCAAACCAAAACGGCGCAGCGGCGACAGTCTCGAATCAGGTCACCAAGCGTGCGTTACGCCGCACCCTTCAGGTGCTTGTCACAGAGGCTCCAATAACCGCCGCCCTTTTCGATCCATTTATGGCCGCCATTGGCGTTGGTTGCCTTGTTGGCGTTGTATTGATCGGTGCAGGTGTGCAGGCGCGCCCTGCCCGCCGATTCCTTCGAATATTTTGGATCGATCGCCGACGGGAAGACGACGTTGCCACTTGCCGCCGGCGCGGCGGTCTTCTCAGGCTTTGCTGCAGCCGGCGCCGCCGTCTTCTCGGGTTTCGCCGCAGCCGGGGCCGGAGCCGGGCCTGCCGGCGCCGCGGCGGCTTCCTTGCCGCACTCCGCCTTGCGGAATTCGTTATATTTCATGCCGTTGAGCGTGCCGGCCTTCTTGGCCTCCTGATACTTGGCGCTGCACTCTTTTTGGGTGAGGGCATGCGCCGGAATTGGGGCCGCGGTATTGGCAAGGGCCGCGAGAAGAATTCCCGAGGCGATCACTATCTGGGATTTCATCACTACTTCCTCCTTTGCGGTATCCATCAGTCGCAAAACGCTTTGACAGTGCGGTCAGGTGCTCTTCGCCGTGCTCTCGCAACTCTTCAGGAAACTCGTTTCTGCGACACCATGCAGATTGAGCTTCGCTGCATGCTGCTTGCAGCAGCTCGTCACCTTGCTGTTACGGGGAGCTCCGGCATGAACGTCGGCGGCTTCCTTTTTGCAATCGGCGCCGGCCGCAGCGCCCGGCGCAACGGGGGCTTGGGCCAAGGCGGTGCCGGCCAGGCAAAGGGATGTGAAAACGATGGCGATGATCCTCATTTCCTCCTCCTGTTCTTTGCGAATCCTGTTTGAAATCACGCGTTCGGCTGCAGTTGCCCGTTCTTGCTTGCCTGGTCCACGACATTAGGCAGATGTTGCGCGAGCATATTGAGAGCCGCGTCGACCGGCAGGCCCAGATGACGGGCCATCTCCTGAACCTGGGAATTGCCGAGCACCGCTTTCAATTGGTCGGCCGTGACCGGCAAGTTTGCGCCTGGACCAAGCCACGACTGGACCTGGGATTGCAGGCCGCCTTGCTGCAAATGAGCGACGAGCCCGTTGAGATCGCCGAATTGAGTTTTTGCCAGCAGGGCGTTGATCAGCGTCGGCGCCGCCTGCGCTTCGATTTGCCCGAGAGCGCCCTGGAGCAACCCACCGAGATTGAGGTCTTGGAGCAAGCCCATGTCGTCCTCCACGAGGGAAGCCACGACGCTTCGATGCGCGTCAGTCTCAACAGCCAAAAGACAAGTGTAGAACAATCCGGCTAGCGAAACCAGAGGCATGCCAGCAGGTCCGCTCCCGGTCATAGCCGACATCAGAGGATGGCGCGCGTGATTCATGGCGACATGCACGTTGAAAACTAATCAGCTAGAACCGTTTGGTACCGCGACAAACAGCGAGCTTTTTTCGTTCCGAATACGGGAATCACCGTAGACACATCTGAGATCGGCGACCGGTTACGATGCGCCGCGCAGCGTTGACGACCGATGCGGCGCCATGGGAGGCAGGCGTTCTGAATTTATTGCCGGGCAGTTCCATGGATTTGCGCGATCGCCAACTTGGCAAGGTCGACTCGTCGTCGGCTTGGTGGCGGCTTGGGTCGGCCGCCGCGGTCGGCACGATCGGCAGCGTCGGCATGTGGACGGTGCCGGTTGCGCTACCGTTCGTGCAGGCTGATTTCGGCATCACCCGCGGCGACGCCTCCCTACCCTATACGCTGGCAATGCTCGGCTTCGCCTTCGGCGGCGTCGCCATGGGACGGCTGTGCGACAGCTTCGGCGTCCTGGTCGCGATCATCTTGGGCAGCCTGGCGCTTGGCGTCGGCTATGTCGGTGCGTCGCTGGTGCCGAGCCCCCTCACGTTTGCCTTGATGCATTTGTTCATCGGCATCGGCGCCTCGGCGAGCTTCGGACCGCTGATGGCCGACATGTCGCAGTGGTTCGTTCGCCATCGCGGCATCGCGGTCGCGATAGCGGCCTCCGGCAACTATATCGGCGGTATGCTGTGGCCGCCGGTGTTGCAGCATGCGATGGCGTCGGCGGGGTTGCGCCATACTTATCTCTACATCGGGATTTTCTGCCTGGTCGCGACGCTGCCGTTCATCTTCGGGCTGCGGCGACGCGCACCGGCGCATCCCAGCAGTTGGACGTCAGCGGCGGCAAGTGCCGGCGCCACGCGTGATCTCGGAATTTCGCCCAACGCGCTGATGGTCCTGCTTTGCGTTGCGGGTCTTGGCTGCTGCATGGCGATGGCGATGCCGCAGGTCCACATCGTCGCGTATTGCGGCGACCTCGGTTACGGCCCGGCGCGCGGCGCCGAGATGCTCTCGGCCATGCTCGGTTTCGGCATCGTGAGCCGCATCGGCTCGGGTCTGGTCGCGGATCGGTTGGGAGGAGCGGCAACTTTGCTGATCGGCTCGGTGCTGCAGGGGGCCGCGCTGTTCCTCTATCTGCTGTTCGACGGTCTTGTGTCGCTCTACGTCATCTCCGCGCTGTTCGGAATGTTTCAAGGCGGCATCGTGCCGATGTATGCGATCATCGTGCGGCAGTATTTCTCGCCAAAGGAAGTGGGTATCCGCATCGGTATCGTGCTGATGGCAACGTTGTTCGGCATGGCGCTCGGCGGCTGGATGTCGGGGATAATCTTCGACTACACCGGTTCCTACCGGGCCGCATTTCTCAACGGCCTGATCTGGAACGCGGTCAACGTGGCGGTCGTGCTTTGGTTAGTGTTGCGGCCGGCTCGCAGATTGGCCGCCGCCTAGCGATTGTTATCGGCGATGATTATGAATTCCGGAACGCGCGCCGCTATTGCGGCACTGTCATCAGCTCGAGCACGTGGCCGTTGGGGTCGCGGAAATAGACGCCGCGGCCGCCGCCCCAATCGTTGAGATTGCCGTCTTCCAGGCTCCACGGCGCGCTGCCGAACGCGAGTTTGGCCTTTTTGATCCGGCCGAAGATGGCGTCAAAGTCGCGGTTGCTGACATGGAACGCGTAATGGTGGCTCTCGAAGTTCGAATCGTCGTCGAACAGCAGCGTTAGCGTCTTGTTGATTTTTACCGGCGCGAAATGACCGGTGCGGCCACGCTTGAGCCCGAAAATCTCGGCAAAGAATTTCGCCGCCGCGGCCTTGTCGCGGGCCGGCACGATGGTGTGGTTGAGAACGATGCCCATAGGCCCGCTCCCTAATCGGGCGATCCCGGATCAGCGGTGCACCGGTACGCTGCACCGCATCCGGGATACACGGACTCTTTTATCCGAAACGGGGCGCGCGCGGCGGACCGGCGCGGCCGCCGGCCGCGGCGGTGGCCGGCTTCGGCTTCATCGGCAGCAAGCCCTCGCGCTGCAGCCGCTTGCGAGCGAGCTTGCGGGCGCGGCGGATCGCCTCCGCGCGCTCGCGGGCTTTGCGTTCTGAGGGTTTTTCGTAATGACCGCGAAGCTTCATCTCGCGGAAGATGCCCTCGCGCTGCATCTTCTTCTTGAGCGCCTTGAGGGCCTGATCGACGTTGTTGTCACGAACGAGAACCTGCACGCGTGCTCCTCTTGCCGTGGGTGCGTGAATGGGGTGGCGGCACGGCCAAAAACCTGCACCGCCTTGCCGCGGCATGTAGCAGAACATGTGCATTAAGTCTATAAGCCGCGGGCTGTTCCGAAGGGTTGCGCGACAGTCCGCTCCTCCCCGCGAAAGCGGACCCAGCTGTTTCACGGGCCCCTGGATCCCCGCTTTCGCGGGAATGAGCGGGTTGGAATTCCGGATCAGTCCGCAAACACCCGCGTGACGTGGCCCATTTTGCGGCCGGGGCGCACCGCGGTCTTGCCGTAAAGGTGGACGCAGGCCCCTGGGACGGACAGCCAGCGGCGATACTCCGCCACCTCGTCGCCGATCAGGTTGATCATTTCGACGCGGCCATGGCGCACCGGCTTGCCGAGCGGCCAGCCCGCCACCGCCCTGATGTGCTGCTCGAATTGCGACACCGAGGCGCCGTCCAGCGTCCAATGGCCGGAATTGTGCACGCGCGGCGCGATCTCGTTGACCAGGATCTCGCCGCCGCCCGCCAGCACGAACATCTCGACGGCGAGCACACCCACATAGCCGAATTTTTTCGCGAGGGTTTCGGCGATCCGCCGCGCCTCGCCCGCCGCGGTCGCGGCGAGCGTGGCCGGCACGCGCGACACTTTCAGAATATGGTCGCGGTGCTCGTTCTCGGTGACGTCGAAGCATGCGACGCTGCCATCGGCGCCGCGGGCGGCGATCACCGACACCTCGCGCTCGAACGGCACGAAGGCTTCGAGGATGCACGGCTGCGCGCCGACTTCGTGCCACGCGGCTTGCGGATCGGTGCCGTTACGGATGGTCGCCTGCCCCTTGCCGTCATAGCCGTAGCGGCGGGTCTTGAGTACTGCCGGGCGGCCGATGCGGTCGAGCGCCGCCGCAAGCTCGGCCGGTCCGCCGACCGGCGCAAACGCCGCCGTGTCGATGCCCAGCCCGCTGACGAAAGTCTTTTCCGCGAGCCGATCCTGCGTGGTCGCCAGAACATTCGGGTCCGGCAGCACCGGCACCCGCGCCGACAAAAACGTCGCGGTTTCGGCCGGCACGTTCTCGAATTCGTAGGTCACCACGTCGACGTCGGCGGCGAAACGGTCGAGCGCCTCGGTGTCGTTGTAGTCGGCGCAGGTGACGCGATGCACCACGTCGAAGGCCGGCGAATCCGGACTCGGCGCCAGGACGTGACATTTGAAGCCGAGCCGGGCCGCGGCGAGCGCCAACATGCGGCCGAGCTGACCGCCGCCCAAAATGCCGATAGTGGCTTGCGGACCGAGCGCGGCGCCGCTCACGCGCCGGCATCCTTTGATGCATCCTTCGGCACGTCGGCGACGGCGTCGGTCTGGCGCGCCCGCCAAGCCTCGAGCCGGCCGCTGAGCGCTGGATCGCTCAGCGCCAAGACGCTGGCGGCAAGGAGCGCCGCGTTGACGGCGCCGGCTTGGCCGATGGCGAGCGTGCCGACCGGAACGCCGGGCGGCATCTGCACGATGGAATAAAGCGAATCGAGCCCCGACAACGCCTTCGATTCCACCGGCACGCCGAACACCGGCAGGCTGGTCAGCGCGGCCGTCATGCCCGGCAGGTGCGCGGCGCCGCCGGCGCCGGCGATGATTACCTTGAAGCCGGCCGCCTTGGCGCCCTTGGCGAAGGCATAGAGCCGCTCCGGCGTGCGGTGCGCCGAGACGATACGCGCCTCGTACGACACGCCCAACGCATCCAGCGTCTCGGCGGCATGTTTCATGGTCTGCCAGTCGGACTGGCTGCCCATGATGACGGCGACGGATTTGGCTCCCAGCGGCGCCACGGCAAAATTCCCTGACCGAAGGAAGCGGCGAATTATAGCGCTGAGCGTTGATGTGGCAAGGCAGCGATGCCCGGCTGCTTAACGCGGAGTAGGGTGGCTATGGATATGGGCCAAATGCATTATTTGCCGCTGGCGCCGGCATATTTTGCGATCCTGGTCGGGTTTTTCCTGCTCGTCGTCCTGCTGTTGGCGACGCTGCGCTATGCCTATCTGAGCCTGGGCGTCAGTTCGGGCACCGCCCTGCTCCTGTTACTCGCATCGCTCATTGGCAGCTATTTCAATATTCCGCTGTTTCAGTTGGCGCCCGAACGGGTGGTTTCCAACGAGGTGCGCGAGTATTTCGGCATCTACTACGTCGTTCCCTATGTGAGCGATTGGGGCGGCACCGAGATCGCCGTCAATGTCGGCGGCGCTGTGATCCCGACCCTGATGTCGATCTATCTGTTGTTCAAGCACCGGCTCTGGCTGCGCGGTGCAATCGCCACCGCGATCGTGGCTGTGCTGTTGCACTTTCTCGCCGATCCGGTGCCTGGCGTCGGCATCGCCATCCCCATCTTCTGGCCGGCGGTGATCACCGCCATCGTCGCGCTGGTCCTGGCGCGGGACAATGCGGCGCCGCTCGCCTATATCGCCGGCAGCATGGGAACGCTGATCGGTGCCGATCTGACCAATTTCTATCAGGTGCGCGGGCTCGGCGCGCCGGTTGCCTCGATCGGCGGCGCCGGCACATTCGACGGCATTTTTCTTATCGGCATTCTGGCCGTGCTGCTGGCGAGCCTTTATCACCCGCGCCGGCACGCCATGCAGTCGCCGTGAGGGCTTGACCGTTTCGCCGACCTGCCCGTGAGAGTACAATTCGCCGCCTCAGCCCCGAACGCCAGTCGGTCCGCGATGCCAGAGAAAATAGCCGCAGCTCCACCTGAAAAAGACCCCCGTGAGATCACGGCGTTCCACGCGCACGTCTATTACGACCCGGCCAAGACCCGCGGGCGCGCCGAGCATTTACGCCAGCGCGTCGCCGAAAAATTTCCGCAAGCCAAACTGGGGCGCTGGCACGATGAAATGGTCGGGCCGCATCCGCAGTCGATGTATCAGATCGCGTTCCCGCGCGAGATGCTGGCCGAGTTCATGCCGTGGCTGATGCTCAACCGCGACGGGCTCACCGTGCTGCTTCATCCGGAGACCGGCGACAATTACACCGACCACAGCGCCCATGCGGCCTGGTTCGGTGCCGTGCTGCCGCTGCGGCTCGAAGTGTTTGCCCGCAAATAGAGTTGCGGAGCCGCGGCGTATTGTTTCCCGGATGCGGTGCAGCAAAAGCGCGTTCACGCGCGTCTTCGACGCGCTGTGACGGTGCACCGCTGATCCGGGATCGTTACAGCCGCGGAGTTCGTTGCGATCCCGGGTCTGCAACGCGCCACTTCGTGCTGCGCTGCGCCCGGGAAACGACCTACGCGCTGTCCTCGACGTCGGTCTCGGGCCGGTCGCGGCCGAGGGCGGTTTCGGTGTGCCAGCGGCCGTTCGCATCCTCGTACTCGATGGTTTCGGTCTGGCCCGGTACGCGCTGCTCGGCGGCGGCGCGGCGTGCCGCTTCGAGGGCTTCGGCGTGCGTCGGAAAGCTTTCCGAGAAAGCGCCGTCGACCGTATAGGCCCAGCCGTCCTCGTGCCGTACGACCTTGTAGGTGACATGGCTCATCGGATGACCTCGTGAGTGCTCGTCGATTGCGTGCCGAATAAGCTTATCGCGCGTGACCGTGAAAGCGAAGCAGCGCGGCGCGCTCACCGCGCCTGCCCGTCGTCGAACTTGCGCTCCAAAATCTCGCCGAGCGTCGAATAGAAGAAGCCGTTGAGGCGGCCGACCGGATTGAGCTTGCGCATGTCGATGTAACCATTGGTCATGCAGGCAGGATCGACGTGCATGAACACGACCTCGCCGATCACCAGCGGATGGCGGTTCGGCCCGAGCTCGATGACCTGGTGCAGCTTGCACTCGAAATGGATCGGGACCTCGGCAACGCGCGGCGGCTTGATCTTGACGCAGGGGATCGGCGTCAGCCCCGTCTTGGCGAACTCGGAATCGCCTTCCGGAAAGCCGTTGGCGGAATCGACCATTTCCTTCCACACCGGCTCGGTGACGATGTTGAAGCAAAACTCGCCGGTCTGCCGCACGTTTTTCAGCGTATGCTTCTCGCTGCCGTCGGGATTGCGCGCGATGGTCAGCGAGATCATCGGCGGCACGACGCAGACCACGGTGAAGAAGCTGAACGGCGCCAGATTGGTGCGGCCGTTGCCATCGACCGTCGAGGCCCAGCCGATCGGCCGCGGCACCACCGAGCCGACCAGCATGCGATAGATCTGCCGCCGCTCGGCCGTCGCCGGATCGATTTCGAGATAATCAGCGGTTATGAGATCGGCCATCGGTGGTGCCCTTCGCCGTGGAACCATTGCGGAATTCGGCTTTTGCTTAGGTCGTCGCCCATGGCATAGTCAATGCGTGCTGCAACGCGCATGAGGTTTGCGATGAACGTTAACGTCGCTCCCGAAAAAACGCCGGTCGCCGCCGCGCCGCCGTTTATTGTCGAGCGCTTGGGCGTAAAACTCGGCGCCGAAGTGCGCGGCATCGATCTCACAGCGCCGATGGACCGCGCCACGTTCGCGGCGTTCGAAGCCGCGCTCATCGAGCACAAGGTGCTGGTGCTGCGCGAGCAGCATATGACCACCGCGCAGCACATCGCGCTCAGCCGCCAGTTCGGCGAGCTCGAAGTGCACCCGATGCGGCCGCAGGGCGAATTTCCCGAAATTCTGGTGCTCGACAATCACAAGGACAATCCGGTGCTGTCCACCGACGTGTGGCACAGCGACACCACCTTCCGCAAAAATCCGACCAAGTACACGATCCTGCGCTGCCAGATCATGCCAAAAATCGGCGGCGATACGCTATGGGCCGACATGGAAGCGGCCTACCAAGGCTTGAGCGAGCCGTTCCGGCGCATGATCGACGGCTTGCGGGCCGTGCACGACTTCCAGAATTTCCGCGTGTTGTTCAAAAACACCGACGAGGACCGCGCCAAGCTGCGCAGGATGGAGGAGTTGTTTCCCAATCCGTCGCATCCCGTGGTGCGCACCCACCCGGCGACCGGGCGCAAGAGCATCTACGTCAATCCGCAGTTCACGCTGCGCATCGAAGGGCTCGAGTCGGCCGAGAGCCGCGCGCTTCTCGACGTGCTGTTCGCGCAGGCGCAGGTGCCCGAGTATCAGTTCCGGCTGCGCTGGGCGCCCGGCACCATTGTTTTCTGGGACAACCGTTCGACCCAGCACTACGCCGCCAACGACTATTATCCGGAACGCCGGCGCATGGAACGCACCGCGGTGGTCGGCGACGTCCCGCTTTAGGCGGCAGCGTTTGCTGCGAGGCAGCTTGCTCGATCGCGCGATTCGGCGGCTTTTTCTGACCGACGTTTACTTCGCGTTTATTCGAGATTTGCCGCAATAGCGGCGCCTCGCCTGAAACGGCTTCATCGTTCGCCTGCTCTGCTTCGTTCCCACCCTCGTTCCGCTCACGCGCGCAACAGTTTGTGAGCGAACGAAAATGGTGCGTTGCGAGTTGTCACACAGGAGAGAATTCAGGGAGACCGAACATGACGACTAAGAAACTGCTTGCGGCCATGGCCCTCCTTCTCGGCGTCACCTTGGGAACGGCCAGTTCGTCGCTCGCGCAGGTCATCTATTACGGTGGGCCGTACGGCTATGAGGACGGTTACACCTATGGGCCTTACGGCCGTGCTGGTAGTGCGCCGGACTGGATGAGAGGCGGCCCTGGCCCGCGCGTTCAGGACGGTAGCGGCATGGGCATCGGCGGCGTTCGCTAGTTCGCCGCTTCGTTTCGCTGAAAGGCGGGCAGCAGAAACCCGGCGCGACAGCGCCGGGTTTTTTTGTTCTGAGCAGCAGTCAACGCGCAGGCGGCGCCTTTGCCGCACTGCAATGCGTCCGAAACCGGAGTTCCATAAAATATTTGGCGACGTCAAAGCGAACCGAACCAATGCCGCCGAGTTTTCACATCGGTCTTCGGGCAACAGGAGATTGGACCAATGACCTCCAAAACATTGATAGTAGCGGTGGCGATGCTGTTGACGGCAACCTCCGCCTCGTTTGCGTGGACGAACCACCACATGAAGCGGCACCACCACGGCGTCTACAATTCCGGCAGCCTGTATAAGCAGAAGGGCGGCCCCGGTCCTCGCGTTCAGGCTGGCAGCGGCCAGGGCGCCGGCGCCGAATCCGGCAGCAAGCCGTAAGCAATCCTGCAAAGGAAAAGCCCGGCCGCAACGGCCGGGCTTTTTGCGTTCGTGTAAAACGACGGTACGCGCTTCGCTCAGCTAACGGGCCGGTGACGAACGCGCCGATAGGTGTGATGGCGGTAGTGCCGATGGCCGCGGTAGACTGGCCGCTCCTCGACGGGGTAAGCCGCGTAGGTCGGCTGGATGCCGAACAATCCCTGGACGCCGCCGATGACGCCGCCGACCGCGCCGCCCACAACGGCGCCGACCGGCCCCGCGGCCTGTCCGCCCTCCTGCGCGCCATGCGCGATACCGCCCGGAATTCCCTGCGCCTGTGCCGCCAACGGGCAAGCCAGCGCCGCTACGACCGCGCCTGCAAATACGATGTGAAGCTTCACGCTACGACCCCTCTGACTGATGTTGGAATACGGTCGTGTCGCCAAAGATCGCGGCATTTGCGGGGCGATAGCGTGGCGGCCGGCGATTGGTCGAAAGTGAGGCAAATCGATCACACCGCAAAACCCAGAGAAAATCAGCCGCCGCCGAGGCCGTGTAGCTTCCAGTTACCGAGCGATTTCTCGGCTTGGTCAATCGTGAGCCGCTCATGCCGCACCGGCTTCGACACATCCGCCGTGCGGGTCAGCGTGAAACGCTCGCCGCTGCGCTTGACCTTGAACAAAAGTTTGTCGGCCAACACGCGCAAATGCGCTCCGCGCTCGTTATTTGTCGGATGCGCCATCGGCGCGAGGCTCCTTTTCGCCGCCGCGTTTTTCGGCCGTCATCTCCGCGCTTTGCCTAGCCGGAGTAATGACGGTCGTGTCAGGGTTGCCAGTCTCCGTGGCACAGGCCCGGCATGCCGCGACTGAATCGAACGCGGCGAATGCAATCAGGGCGTTGCGCAACGCGCGGAGCTGCATACTTGGCTCCAATGCGCTAACAGGGCACAATCTCAACGTCTTGTTTTAGGTGCCGGTTCCCGCAGCCTCATTTCCGTTTTGCCCTCGGCAATGTCAGCCACATCACCATCGGCAGCCGTGCAGCGGCAACACACCGTCGCGGTCATCGGACTTGGCAGCATCGGCGGCGTGGTGGCCGGCTGCCTTGCCGCCGCCGGCCGGCATAGCGTGCTGGCTTGCGTGCGCCGGCCGCTCGAAAAATTGGTGCTCGACGCGCCAGCCGGGACGGTCGAATTGCCGCTGACCGCATTCACCGATCCCGCGCAGATCAAAGAGCCGACCGATTGGGTGCTGGTGTGCACCAAGACGCACCAGACATCGTCGGCCGCGCCATGGTTGGCGCGCCTCTGTGCGCCCGGCACGCGGGTCGCCGTGCTGCAGAACGGCATCGGCCATGTCGAGCGCGTCGCGCCGCTCGCGCGCGGCGCCGCGGTGCAGCCGATCATCGTCTATTACAACGGCGAGCGGCTCGCGCCGGATCGGGTGCGGCTGCGCCAGGGCAGCGACCAGGATATGGCGGCGGCGGACGACGCTGACGGCCGCGCCTTCGCCGCATTGTTCGCCGGCACGCCGCTGCGCGTCCACTTGAGCGCCGAATTTGCGACGCTGGTCTGGCGCAAGCTCCTGATCAACGCCGTCGCCAATCCGATCACCACGCTCACGCTGCAGCGCCAAGCGGTGCTGCGGCGGCCCGACATTCAGGAGCTTTGCCTCGCCATCCTGGCCGAAGCCGTCGCGGTGGCTCGCGCCGAGGGCGTGCGGCTCGCAGATGACGAGCCACAGCGAGCGATGGCGACGCTGTTCACGTTCTCGGGCGAACTCGGCACCTCGATGTATTTCGACCGGCTCGCCGGCCGGCTGCTCGAAGTCGAGGCGCTTACCGGCGCCATCGTGGCGGCCGCCGCGCGGCACGGCATCGCAACGCCGCTCAACCGCGCGCTGCTGGCGCTCCTTCGCGCCATCAACGACGCGGCCGCGGCGAACAGCAAGTGATATCGATTATTTCCAGCCGGCTTCCTTGTCGCAGGCCGCGCGCTCGGCGGGGTGCGACTTCTCCCATTGCGTGATCGACTGGGTCTCGTTGTCGCTCATCTTGTTGTTCATGCAGGTGCAATATTTGAGCACGACCTGGTCCGGCGCGTCGCCCTTGTTGTCCTTGACGCACTGATTAATCCATTTGACGTCGTCGGTGGTGACGGCGCCGGCGCCTGTCAGCGTGAAGGCGCACGCAGCGACAATCAATACCGCTTTTGCCAGTGTCATGTCGGTTCTTTCCCTCAGTTAGGATGACGCCGCGCGACGCGGCGGCGTCGCACTATGCGTAAGGCCGGGAGGTGCGGCAAGGCAGGCCGGCGCAACAGGTTAATACGGTACCCCCTTCGCCGCTGGCGCGCGGCGTTCGTTTTGCTATAATTTTTCGCATGAGCCGACGACCGAGCGACCCGCGCAGCGCAGCCGAACGGGCCTTTAAAGCAGTGACCGCGCCGAAGCCCGTCGAGGTGCCGGCGAACAAACCGGCACTCCCCGGCGTCAAGGAAATGGTCTCGCTGCGCATCGACCGCGACGTGCTCGACCACTTTCAGGCCGACGGACCCGGCTGGCAGGACCGCATCAACGCCGCGCTGCGCAAGGCCGTGGGGTTATAGGTTGCGGGCTGTGCGTGCGAACGACGCGCGCACGATTTGCTGGCGCGATTGCACCGCGCTTGGCGCCTTTCCCCACCTTGGTTCGCGCAAGCCTCAGTAGCGCACGTAGTGGTGGTGAGGATGCGGACGATGATGGTGCATCAACAGGCCATGCCGGCGCGCGCCGACGATGGGACCGTTCTCGCCGCAATGCTGGTGGCCCGCGTAGGTGCAGTTGAGGCCCAAGGTCCGATCCGCCTGGGCGGCAGCGATCTGGCCGGAACCGAGCAGCGCCGCGGCGGCCAAGGCGGCGGCGCCGAGCCATAATGACAGCTTCATCGTTGCAGCTCCTTTGCCTGGCGATGACCCAAGCAAAACACGCCGCGGAGCAGTCAGGTTCCTGCACAGATGCGGTGGAGTTCCACCGTTCATAGATTTGGTCAACCGGCCTTATCCTTTCTGTGCGTGCTCCAGCGAACCGATCCGGCCCTTGCTGGTTAATGTCCGAAGGGGCGACATCAGGAGCATCACATGACACTGGTAAGTAGGAGCATTCTTGGTGCGGCCTTGGGCGCTGGCGTTCTCGCCGCATCGATGGCCAGCGCGTCGGCCGCAATTGTCTGCACCGGCAATGTGTGCTGGCACACCCACGAGCGCTACGAGTATCCATCGAGCGCCCGCGTCATCGTCCACGAGGACGACTGGCGCCCGGGCCCTGGCATCACGTTCCGTGAACATGAAGGCCGCGGCTACTGGGCCGGCGACCGCTGGACCGAGTGGTAAGCGCCGGCTCGCAAGCCGCGCTCGGGAGGCCGCCTGGATGGCGGCCTCTTTCGTTTGGCGCGTGGCGCGATTGATCCGCAGCCGGCAGCCGCATCCGCTGTGGAACCAAGGCTGGCGCTTGCAGTTACTTCAGCGCGCCAAGGAGACCGGCCATGTCGTTGCTGAAATGGGCTTTGATATTCTTCGTGATTTCGATCATCGCGGCGATTTTCGGCTTTGGCGGCATCTCGGCGGCGGCCGCCGACATCGCCCGGGTCTTGTTCTACATCTTCCTGGTGATCTTCATCGTGCTGCTGGTACTGGGATTGGTGCTGGCGCGAAGGGTGTAGGCCGTAGCCCCGGTTGAGATTCCGTCGCCGCGCAATAAAATTGGATACAGTTGATCTTTGCCGATCAGAGAAAGCCGTCGATCGACGGCGCAATGCGACGGGTTAATGTTTCAAACTCTCACTCCGCCGCCAGCGCGCGATCCTTGAAAGGCAGGCCGAGCTTCTGCCAGACGTCGACCAAAGCTTCGGCGAGCGCATCGATCAGCGCATCGTCGTGGTACGGGCTCGGCGTGATGCGCAGCCGTTCGGTGCCGCGCGGCACCGTCGGATAGTTGATCGGCTGGATGTAGATGCCATGCTCGGCGAGCAACAAATCGCTGGCCTGCTTGCAGCGCTCCGGATCGCCGACGAATACCGGGACGATGTGGGTGTGGCTCGTCATCACCGGCAGCTGCGCGGCGGCGAGCACCGCCTTGGTACGTGCGGCACGGTCCTGATGGCGCTCGCGCTCCCAATTCGAGGTTTTCAGATGCCGGATCGCCGCGGTCGCGGCGGCGCAGACAGACGGCGGCAGCGCGGTGGTGAAGATGAAGCCCGGCGCGTAGGAGCGCACCGCGTCGATGATGGCGGCCGAGCCGGCGATGTAGCCGCCGAGGCAGCCGAATGCCTTGGCGAGCGTCGCCTCGATCACGTCGACCCGGCCCATGGCGCCATCGCGCTCGCAGATGCCGCCGCCGCGGGGGCCGTACATGCCGACCGCGTGGACCTCGTCCACATAGGTCATGGCGCCGTAGCGCTCGGCGAGGTCGCAGATGCGGTTCGCCGGCGCGACGTCGCCGTCCATCGAATAAAGGCTCTCGAACACGATGAGCTTCGGCCGCGCCGGATCGGCGGCGGCGAGCAGTTCCTCAAGATGCGCCATGTCGTTGTGGCGGAATATGTGTTTCTCGCAACCCGCCTGGCGCACGCCTTCGATCATCGAATTGTGATTCCAGGCGTCCGACAGGATCAGGCAGTTCGGCATCAGCCGCGCCAAAGTGGCGATGCCGGTCTCGTTGGAGACGTAGCCCGACGTAAAGACCAGCGCCGCTTCCTTGCGATGCAGGTCGGCGAGCTCGCGCTCGAGTTCGACCAGCGGATGGTTGTTGCCGGCAATATTGCGGGTGCCGCCGGCACCGGTGCCCATCCGGGTCGCGGTCTCGACCATGGCGCCGATCACCTTGGGGTGCTGGCCCATGCCGAGGTAGTCATTGGAGCACCAGATCACGACGTTTCGCGGACCCTCCGGGCTATGCCAGATGGCATGGGGAAAACGGCCGGCGATCCGCTCGAGGTCGGCGAACACGCGATAGCGCCGCTCGGCATGCAGCCGGTCCAGCGCCTCGGCGAAATAGGCACGATAATTCACTGGGGTATTCGAACCATAGACCATGGAGAGACGCGTCTCCGGAATGCGACTGGAACCAGGGTAACTTCTAGAAGCGACCCAGGGTGCTTGTCGAGGCCATAGTGGCAGGCGCTGCCGCGGCGCTTTGCACCAGGCCGAAATGAGTTCGCGCGCCCGTTATTCCCGCTCCCCGGCAAGCGGCATCGCCGGAATAGACCGGCGACGAGGCGCTTAGACTGAGTTGTGCTCGATGCCGCGCTCGACCATGAGTTCGGCGAGGCGTTTGCGCGCATAAAATGCCCGAGTTTTTACGGTATTCTCCGGCACACCGACGATCCGCGCCACGTCGGCGATCGACTGCTCGTGGTAATAGATCAGATCGAGCAGTTCGCGCTGCGCCGGCGGCATTTGGCGCAGGCACTCGCGCAGCACCGCAGCGCGACTCTGTCGCTCGGCATTGGTCTCCGGGTCATCCGACGGATCGGCGACCAGCGCGAATGCGGCGTCATCGAGCTGCTCGAAGCGGCGCTGCCGCAGCGCCGACAACGCCTTGTGGCGTGCGATGCCCAACAGCCAGGTCGAGGCCTTCGAGCGCGCCTCGAAGCGGCCGGCCTGGCGCCACACGTCGACAAACGTCTCGCTCACCAAGTCCTCCGCCGTTGCCGGGTTGTCGACGAGGCGCAGCAAAAAGCGGAAGACACGTGCGCTATGCCGCACATACAGAATCCGCATCGCGTTCTTGTCGCCGGCTGCAACCGAGGTGACCAAGGCCTCGTCCGAGCTCGGCTTCGGCGCCGGCCGGCGGGTCCGGTTGGCAACCGACGTCGCGTGGTCGTATCGCATGGCAGTCCCCCTCTCCCTGGCGCGTCTGTCGCGCGCTGATGTGCCGTCGGGGCGCCGCGTTGCGGCCGGTCGGACGGCGATGAAGCTACGTCTATGGGGGGCCATAAGTTGCGGATGTGATGCGCGACACAGCGCGCACCCTCACGCGCTGTGATGCGCAACACAGACGCCCGATGACCGCTCGCTAGGCTCGGCCGTGCATCAACCCACGGCTCCCGGCGTGCCGGCGAGCCGCTCATGACCGAGGTCTGCCATGTCGCAATTCGCTGCCAACCAAGCCCAGGCCCTGCCGCAAGCCGCGGCCTATCCGACCGCGGAGCACACGGCCAGCTGGCTGCTCTCGATTCTGAGGCGGCCCGATGTTGCTGTCGTTCTCGCTTTCTGCGCCATCGGGCTGACCCTCACGTTAGCTGCGTTGGCGACGTCTGCTGACTTCGCCTCGACGTTGGTCGAAACCAGCGCCACGCCTTAACCGAAGCCAAACAACCCCCGCAGCAATCGAGACAAATCCACGCGATCGCCGGAGGCCTTATCGGATGGTTGTTTGATCGGCCCGGCGGCGATCAACCTGATGTTGTTTGCAGACGACGAATGGTGGGCTAGCATGACCGGCACTCATTCCGCGACATTGCGGTCGCACAAACCCATTCCGAACGATGCGGGCTGCACAGGCGCGCAGCCCGGCGATGGGCAGGCGTCGCCGCCATGCCAGGCGACAGAGACCGACCGCCGGCCGCCGCTGCATCCGCGCAGCGGGACCGGCACGGATTGGGCGAAGCGGCCGCCTCATTCGCCGGCTGAGCATGAGGGGGCGATCATGAGCGACCTGACCGGCGAACGCGCGCGCAAGGTGCTGGAACGCTGCGCGCTGTTTCGAGCGCTGGGCGAACGCGAGCGCATCGATCTCGCCGCGCACGCGCAGCCGCGCACGTTTGCCGCCAACCAGCCGATCTTCCACCTCGGCGAGCCCGGCTACAGCATGATGGGCGTGGTCGTCGGCACGGTGCGCATCTGGCTGCCGACGCCGAAGGGACGCGACATCATCCTGGCCGATCTTTCGGCCGGGGAATTGTTCGGCGAAATTGCGCTGCTTGACGGCAAGGAACGCTCGGCCAACGCGACGGCTTTGACCAATTGCGAGCTGCTGGTGCTGGAACGGCGCGACGTGCTGCCGTTCCTCGAACGCAGCCCGACCGCCTGCCTCAATCTCATGCAGATGCTCTGCGCCCGGGTCCGCCGCTCCGACGAGCGCATGGCCGAGATCGCGTTCTTCGACTTGCCCGCGCGGCTCGCCCGCGTGCTGCTACGCTATCCGGCGGTCGGCCGTGGCCCGCCCAAACTATCGCTGTCGCAGCGCGAGCTCGCCGAAATGTCCGGATCGACCCGGGAAAACGTCAACCGCTGCCTGCGTGACTGGCAACGGCAGGGAATCTTGGACCTGAAAAACCGCTGGACCATCGTACTCAAACCCGAAGCGCTCCACGCGCTTGAGCAATCCTTCTAGCTTTGTTCGCCGTTTCGACCTTCGACACCTTCCGCTGTCCCCGTGCCGGCTCAAGTCAATGTCCTGCCTGAAACCACCCCAGCGCTCGCACGGCACCGCTTCATGGAGAACGGTCCGATGAAGGCGCGGGTGCTGGCAGCGGCGATGCTGCTGACGACGGCCGCCGTGCCGGCCGGCTCGGCGATGCGAATTTACGACGATCCCGGCGGCCAGATCGGACCGTACCTCGACAAATATCAGGCGCTGCGGCAGTCCGGCGAGCGCGTCGAAATCGACGGGTTGTGCGCATCGGCATGCACCACGCTGTTGGGCTCCGTTCCGCCGGACCGCATCTGCGTCACACCGCGCGCGGTGCTCGAGTTTCACAGCGCCTGGGATCCGACCGCCTCGGGCGGTCAAGCGGCGAGCCCCGCCGGCAACCGGCTGTTATGGGCGCATTATCCGGCCAGGATCCGCAGCTGGATCAAAAAGCACGGCGGCCTCGGCTCGCGGATCATTTACTTGCGCTGGCCTGAACTCGGCAGGATGTATGCGAGCTGTCGCTGATCGGCCGACGCGATGTTCGCACTTCAAGTTTTATTTGTTTTCTCACTTTCTGGATATTCACCGCGCAAAATTACGCGCTGTGACGCAGGACACAAGCGCACGTCCAAGCGCCGCTTTGCTGTGATGCGCATAACAGACCGCGGGGCCGCGAGCGTGTTTTCTCCGCAGCGACCGACGGGAGCATTCCGCTCTTGCTTGGTTCGAGAAACCAGGAGAAAGACCATGCTCAAGACGTCAACCTTCGCCCTTATCGCCGCAGTCGTCGCGGTCAGCGTTGCTTCGCCGGTGCTGGCGCAGTCGCGCGACAACGGCCGCGACGCTTTCGCCATGGTTCCCCACGGCGACGGCGCCAACGCTCCGGCCCTGACCGGCGGCGGCAGCTCCGGCTACAACGCCGATATCGGCAAGCGCTCCGACTGATCTCGGCCGCTCTTGCGTTCATCAGGCGCACCGGCTCAACCGAGCCAGCGCCGAAACTGGGGGCGAGCTTCGTCTCGCCCTTTTTCTCTGCGCACTCGCTTTCGGATTTTGTAAACGATCTTTCGCGTATCAGCGGCATTGGTTTGGGCCGGCCGGCAGCCGTTTCACTCGTGGTTGCCGACTGTTATAATTTGCCAAGCACGTTCGATTTTGCAGGCATCGCACCGACCTATCGGATTGCCTGTGGGGGCATGGATGCAACGGCGCGGCGCAGCAAGCACTCAGGTGCCGAAACGAAGCCGCAAGCCGCGCGCTTCGCAAAAGCCCGGCGCCGCAAAGCCGGCGGGCCGACAAAGCCGCGCCGCGGAGAGCGACGGCCGTCCGACCAAGGATCGGATCACGAAGTTGCAGGAGGAGCTGCAGCGCGCCGCCGAGCAGCTCGCCGCCACCTCCGAGGTTCTGCACGTCATCAGCGCCTCGCCGGGCGAGCTCGAGCCGGTCTTCCAGTCGATGCTGGCGCATGCGGTGCGCATCTGCGAGGCCAAGTTCGGCACGCTGTTCCGCTTCGACGGCTCGCTGTTCCTGTTCGCGGCCGAAGTCGGCACGCCCGAGGAATTCGCCAAATTCCAGCGCAAGCGCGGCACGTTTCCGCCGCTGCCCGGCACGGTTCTTGAAGTCGTGATGCAGACCAAGGCGGTCGCGCACATCAACGACGACGCCGCCAGCGCCAGCCCGAGCGCGCCGACCCGGCTAGCCGGCGCGCGCTCGATGCTGGGCGTGCCGATGCTCAAGGACGACCGGCTGATCGGCGCCATCGTCATTTATCGCCAGGAGGTACGGCCGTTCAGCGAGCGGCAGGTGGCGCTGGTGCAGAATTTCGCCTCGCAAGCGGTCATCGCCATCGAGAACACGCGACTGCTCAACGAATTGCGCGAGCGCACGCGCGAGCTGGAGCGCTCCTACGGCACCGTGCGCGAGCAGGCCGATCGCCTGGAGGCGCTGTCGCAGGAGCTGCGGCAACTGAACAAGGATCTCGAACAGCGCGTCGCCGCACAGGTCGGCGAGATCGAGCGCATGGGACGGCTGCGGCGTTTCCTCTCGCCGCAGGTGGCGGATTTGATCGTCTCGTCAGGGGCCGAAGGCGAACTGGAAAGCCATCGCCGCGACATCGCCGCCTTGTTCTGCGATCTGCGCGGCTACACCGGGTTCTCGGAGAGCGCCGATCCGGAAGACGTCATGGCGCTGCTTCGCGAATACCACGCCGCGATCGGCAAAATCATCTTCGCCTATGGCGGCACGCTGGAGCGCTTTGCCGGCGACGGCGTGATGGTGATCTTTAACGACCCGGTCCCGGTGGACAATCCGGCGCTGCAGGCGGTGCGCATGGCGCTCGACCTGCGCGCGGCGATCAGCGCCTTGATCGAGAAGTGGCGGCGGCTCGGCCACGATCTCGATTTCGGCATCGGCATCGCCAGCGGCTACGCCACGCTCGGCACCATCGGCTTCGAAGGCCGCTTCGATTACGCGGCGATCGGCATGGTGTCGAACCTGGCGTCCCGGCTTTGCGACGAAGCGCAGCCGGGACAGATCCTGATCAGCCCGCGTGTGCTGCTCGCCATCGAGAGCGTGATGCGGGTCGAAGAGGTCGGCAATTTCACCCTCAAGGGCCTGCGCCGACCCATCACGGTGCACAACGTCGTCGCCATCATGCCGGCGAAGAGCTGAAAGCGAACCCCGCCACGCTCAGTGGATTGCCGCGGCGCGCCCGCGCAGGCTCCGCGGCAGCCGAAGACCGAGCGCCTTGGCGGTGTGCAGGTTGACCACGAGCTCGCGCTTCTTTTCCAGCCGAACCGGAATGTCGGCGGGTTTCGCGCCGCGCAAAACCTTGTCGACGATGTCGGCGGCATCGCGGAACAGGTCGCGGAAGTCGGGGCCGTACGACATCAGGCCGCCGGCCTCGGTGTGATGCCGGAACGCATGCATGGTCGGCAGCCCGGCGCCTGCGGCCAGCGTGTTGATCGCCACGCGATAATGGGTCGCGAACGGATCGGTGCAGACGTAGAGCGCGTCGGCCTTGCCTTTCAACGATTTTATGGTGGATGCGATTTGCGGCTCGCTTCTGATATCGCGCGTCATGGTCTCGATGCGCAGCTTACGGGCCGCTTTCTGCGCCGCCTCCATCTCCAGCCGGACGTTTTGGCCGGCGCAATTGCCGATGATCGCCAGCTGACGCAAGTGCGGCACCGCCTTGTGCAGCAGGTCCAGCCGCTTGCCAGCCAAATCGGTCTGGCCGTTCGACAGGCCGGTGACGTTGCCGCCCGGATGAGCGAGGCTGCGCACCAGCCCAGTGCGCGCCGGATCGCCGGCGGTGGCAAAGACGATCGGGATGGTTTTGGTCGCTTTCTTGGCGGCGGCGACGGCCGTAGTACCGGCGGTGACGATGACGTCGACGCCGCTGTCGACAAAGTGTTGCGCGATTTTGCCGAAGCGGCTCGACTGTCCGTCCGCCCAGCGGTAATCGATGTGCAGATTGTGGCCGTCGATCCAGCCGAGCTGGCGCAAGCGCTGCTCAAACGGCGCAACGAACTCGCTCCAGGCCGAATGTTTGGTGGCGCCGAGAAAGCCGATGGTGGCCTGCCGCTGCCAACCCTGCTGTTTGACGTATCCGCCAGTCGCCATGGTGTGCCCCGTGATTGGCTCCGCGAGGAGCCGAAATGCCCGAAATAATAACAACAGGGTGTGCTTGGTGGAACAGCTCGTCAAGGTCCTTAGGGACGCATGCGTTGCAAATCCGTTACCGGCTGTCGTGAAATCTCGACGTGAAAATAGCAAAGCCGCATCTGAGACGTGCGTGTACGCAACGCTTCCGTCTCGTAATAGATGTCTGAAGACGCGAGCGGTCCTGGCGGCCGACCGCCATTTGCCGTCGCTGCAAGTCGGCGCGACTGCGTAAAGAAACTTGCGCCGTCAGCCGCGCGCTACCGCGATCTGCAGCGGGAAATCGTCGACCACCTCGTGGCCGCTGGCGGTGACGATGAAGGTGTGGCCAAGGAAGATGCCGAACATGCCGTCCGGCGTGATCGGGTTCGGCTCGGCCATGATCACCATGCCGGGCTTGAGCACCTCCTCGAATTTCTCAGCAGAGACATGCTCAGCGACGACATGGGGCCCATCGGTGACCAGATCGATGCCGTGGCATTGCGTCGGTCTCGACTGGTAGCCGTTGTCGCGAAAGAATTTGCTGGCGAGCCGCATGTTCTCGGTGGGTTTGCCCGGCGCGATCTCGGCGATGATGCGCTGGTAGCCCGGCAAGGTGACCTCGTTCCAGAATTTTTTCACCATCTCGGTCGGCTCGCCGACGCAGATCGGCGAGCCGACCTGGGCGGTGTAGCCGCGATAGCCGGCGGCCAGCTCCATGTTGATGATATCGCCCTTCTTGAGCACGCGGCTCGACGGCCGCGGATTGCCGAACACCATGGCCGGGTTGTCCATCGGGGTGGAGCCGATGATCAGAAAGTCGATGTCACCGCCGCCTTCGAGAATCGCCGCACCGGCGGCCGCGCGCAATTCGTATTCCTTCACGCCGGGCGCGGCGCGCGCCACCATGGCATCCATGGCGTTCTTGCACAGCACGCCGGCCTTGCGCACGCAATCGAGCTCTTCGGCGCTGTGCACCGACAAAAGCTCATGCAAAAAGCCTTTGGTGAAGACCAGTTCGGCGTCCGGCAGATTGTCGCGCAGCACGTTGTACTGGTTGACCGGCATATAGTCGCCGTGACGCGGATCGATCTCCATCAGCCCGATACGGCCGCGCTCGAGTTTCAGCTCGCGGATGCGCTCGACCATGACATCGGCATAACGGCCGCTGCGGCTGTGGCGCACGTCGCTGACCGCGATCGCGACCTGCCGGCGCACCGCCTCGGCGTGCGTGCCGCCCATCGAGTAGATCATGGTCGGCTCGCCTTCGAGCGGCACCAGCACGTAGCTCGACAGCGCGTGCCATTCCCAATGTCCGGTCAGCCACAGCATGCCCGCGCCAAAACTCCAATGGCTCGGTCCGCCCGGCACGATCACGACGTCGAGCTTGTGCTCGCGCATCTTGGCGCGCAGCGCGGCGTAGCGGCGGGCGTATTCGGCCTTGGAGAACTGCTCCCACACCGCGTCGCGGTAATACGGCGTGTCGCGCATATTGGCGAACGGCAGCGACTGATCGAGCTTGGTCCGCACCACCTCCCACGGCTGCGGACCGATGCGCGGCGGACGAATCTGCGTGTTCATGACTGGACCTCGGGAGATTGCGTTCTGGATGGAGTGCGCGGACAGTAGCGTCACGCGCCGAGAAGGTCCAGGATCGGCGGGCGCCGGAATCAGACAAAGCCTGATGCGACAATGAGAACCCCGCGCGGCCTCCTGCGCCCTGTATCGAACTGATTTATATTGCGCGCTCATTGAGGCCGCTTCCCATGCCCATTCCCCGCCGTCTGTTTCTCACCCTTGTCGGCGCCGCCGCGTTCGGCACGCCGGCGCGTGCCGCCGACAAGATCGCAGCCGGCACGCTCGGCGGCCAGGCGCCGCTGTGGCCGTTCTACATCGCCAGCCGCAAAGGTTTTTTTGCCGCGCAGAATCTCGACGTCGACATCAATTTCGCCCAGAGCGGCGCCGCGGTGACGCAACAGCTCACCGCGGGCTCGATCGAGATCGCGCTGTCGGTAGGCATCAACGATCCGATCCATGCCATCGACAAGGGCGCCCCGGTCGCCATCGTTCGCATCATCGGCAACGCCGCGCCCTATGTGCTGATCGGCAAGAAGGGGATCAAGACCATCGCCGATCTCAAAGGCAAGACGGTGAGCATCGGCTCGACCAAGGACATGACCACGATCTATTTCGAGCGCATGGCGGCGATGAGCGGGCTGAAGAGAGGCGACTACGACGTGGTGTCGGCCGGCGTCGCCGCGGCGCGCTACGCGGCCTTGAAGGCGGGCGTGGTCGACGCCGCGCTGGTGCTGCCGCCGCTGAATTTCCAGGCCGAAAAGGCCGGCTACGTGAGCATCGCCTTCGCGCCGGACTACGTCAAAGACCTGCCGTTCACCGGCATGGCGGTGTTCAAGCCGTGGGCCGCCCAGCATGGCGACCTGGTCAAGCGCATGCTCGCTGTGACCGACGCCAGCATCGCCTGGCTTGCCGATCCGGCGCATCGCGACGAGGCGGTCGATCTTCTGGTCAAGGCCGGCCGCGCCGACCCGGAAGACTCCGCCGCCAGCTACGATCTGCTGCGCCGCTCCGGTTATTTCGAGCCGACCAGCAAAGTCTCGCGCGCAAAGCTGCAGAACCTCATCGCCGAGGAGCGCCGCGCCGGCAATATCGGCGAGGCCTTGACGGTTGACCGGCTGGTCATGCCGGGCATCACTGAGCTTACGGACTGAGCAGGACCTGCGTGTTCGACTGCCGTTTTCTCAGAACGCCAGGCTGCCGCGCACCTGCCAGGTCCAGATCTGGAAATCGCCGCCGATGCCGCCGTATTCGCCGCCGGCGCTGAGCTGCGCGCTGCGGCCGAAGGTCATGGCCACGCCGGCGGTGGCGCGGGCCGACCAGCCCTGCAGGAGGGGCACCGTGGTGAGGCCGGCGGTCGCCGCATCGTCCTGCGAGAAATAATAATCGCCGTAGAGCCCGACGTAGGGCGCGAGATTGATCGTGCTCGTCCAGGCGAACGGGTAGATCACCTTGGCGCCCGCGCTGGCGCGGCCGGTTGAAAAATTGCGCGCAGTCTGCAGCGTGCCGAGGTTGTCGGTGTAGGCGTTTTCATGCTCCCATAAAGCAAAGGCGCGCGCCGAGGGTTCGAACACGAGAGCCTGCCAATGGAAGGTGCCGGTGAGGCCGCCGGTGAGGAGCCAGCGATTGCCGATGAAATTGCCGGAGGCGAGGCCGGCGACATCGTTGACAAAAACGTCCGACCAGGCGCCGCCGACGTCGAAGCGCAGGTTCTGCAAGAGCCGCCATCCCAGATAAGCGCCCGCGGTCCAGCCGTCGCCCTTGAGCACGCCGTTGAACGCCTGCGAGCTGAAGTCGAAATGCTCATAGCCGCCGAGCACGCCGACCAGGAAGTCCGGCGTGATCTTGTGCGTCAATCCGGCGAGGCCGTTGAGCTGCACACCCTTTAGATCGCTGCCGAACGTGTCGCGGCGGAAATCGGCGCCCTGCACGTCGATCCAGGCGAGCCAATCGCGTGACGCCGCGACAGGCGGCGGCGCCTTGGTCGCCAAGCCCTCCTCGTTGGCGTAGCCGAGGGCGGAGAAACCATCTGCGACGCGTTCTCTGTTGCCATCGGGCGCAGTGAGGAAGCTGTTGAGACTGTCTTGTTGCAAGGCGGACGTGCCGGACACCACCAATTCGAGGGCCTTGAGCGGATCCACTAGGCCGGCGCCGAATTGCCGATTGATACCTTTGGATCCGAGATGCTTGGCGGTCCGCACCAGGATGGCGCGAATTTCCTCCGGCGTAAGCGACGGCTTGTGGGCGATCAGCAATGCGGCAACGCCGCTCACATTGGCGGTGGCGACCGAGGTCCCGGTTGTCAGCTGCACGCCGCCGTCGGGCGCCGGCACCAGAATGTTCACGCCGGGCGCCGCGATGGAGACGTATTCGCCTTGGTTGGCGCCGTTGAACAGGCTGTCGTTTTCGTCCGTGGCGGTGACGGCCATGACGTTGGGATCGGCGCCCGGATAAAGCGGCGGCGACTTCGGACCCTTGTTGCCGGCGGCGGCAACGATCAGAATGCCTTTCTCGCGAGCAATCTGAAGCGCCTGGGAGAGGGCCGGATCGTGCGGCCCGGCGAAGCTCATGTTGACGATTTTGGCGCCACGCCGGATCGCGTAATCGAGTCCATTGATGATCCTGACCGAGGTCGATTGCGGCTGACTGTTGGTGCCGCCGAAGGCGCAGATCGCAATCAGGTGCGCTTGCGGAGCGACGCCCAGCAGTTGCCCGTGCGACGCGATCGCGCCCGCCATGCCGGTGCCATGCGCATCCGGCGCGGTCGCACCGCAGCCGGCGTCGTACCGATCGGTGACCGCGCCGGCGAGATTGGGTTGGTTGGGATCGATCGCCGAATCGATCAGCGCGATGATGACTTGGTCGCCCCTGGTGATGCGGTGCGCTTCAGGGAGACGGAGTTTCTTCAGGATGTATTGTGCCGGATCGCCGCCTTGGGCGTCGGCATTATTTTGATCTTGTGTGTGCTCATATGTGTAAACCGGCTGCACCGCAGCACGGCCGCGATCGGCCTGCGCGGCGCGGATCACCTCGCGCACCGATTGCCCGTTGGTGATACGGAAGGTGTAAATGGGCCGACCCAGCACGCCGATGTTTTGCTGCGCCAAGAGAGCAAGACCGAGCCGCTGGGCGATGCCGGCAATGTCCGGCGCGGTCGTGCCCGGCGCGAACTGAAACATCACCCGGTCCGCCAAGAACCGCGTCTCGCCAATTGGCGGCATGCCCGAACCGGGCGGCAGCGGCATCACCGCCATGTCAATGAGACGCGTGCCAGGCGGCGCGCCATTGCCGCCCTGCCGACCGTTGGCGAGACTGCCCGGCCCGCCGCTGCTCCTGCGGCCTGAGTCGTTGCCGCCACCACCGAAGGTGGCGCCCCCGCCGCTGGTCGCAGCCGCGGGCTGACCGAGCGGGATTTGCACGGTAAAGCCGCCGCCATTGGGCGTGATATCCGGCGGATTGTCGGTGAAGCCGGCATCGATCGCACGGTCGATCGCGCCGACGATGGCCTGCCCGGAGAGTTGCGCGATGACGGGCGTCGCGGCGAGTTGCAGCGCACGCAATTTGATGCTGTCGCCCGGCACGCCGACGCTCTGGATCAACACCGCCGAAGTGCTGGGGGCATTGTTGATGTCGCCGCTGTAATGCGCCGTGATCGAATGGTTGCCCACGCTCAGCGAAGACGTGGTGAAGCTCGCCGTGCCGACCGTCAGCGTGGCCGTGCCGATCGGCGTGCCGCCATCGAAGAACGTCACCGTGCCGGTCGGCGTAAAGCCGCTCACGGTCGCGGTGAACGTCACCGGTTGTCCGGCGCTGGACGGATTTTGCGACGAGGATAGCGATGTCGTACTCCCCACCACCGCGTAGGTGAACCGATCGGCCGCATTGGTGGCGCTGGTGCCGCCCGCGGCGGTCACCGTGATGTCGACGGTGCCGGTCCCGGCCGGCGCGGTCGCGGTGATTTGGGTCGGGCTGTTGACGGTGAACGAGCCAGCCGGATTACTGCCGAAGTTGACCGCAGTGACGATGAAAAAATTCGTGCCGGTGATGACGACGGTGGTGCCGCCGCCCGGCGGGCCGGTATTTGGATTGACGTTGGTGACCGTCGGCGGGGCGAACTGCGCCTGAGCCTTGCCGGCGAGCCCGAGTGTGCACAGGAGCACAATGACAGTGGCACCTGACAACGAAACAAAGGCGCCGCCTTGCATCCGGGTTTTCAGGAGCGCAACTGCCAATAGCTCTCCGCACCGCGCGAAGAACAAACGGCACGCTGCTGCGAACTGAAAAGCCAAAAAGTCCACGGCGTCCCCCGCCCTGCAACGCGCCCAGAGGTCACGTGTTAAGCCGACGCTTGCACTAAACACACTGTGAATTCCGCGGCTTGGCAAGCGGTGCGGCCAAAAATCTGCTGAGATGTCAGCGACCACGGAAGCTGAAAGTTAGCGACCGTGACAATTCCGCCACGGTTACGCCGCGTCCAACGCGGCTGCTATTGTTTGGGCAGGCGCTGAGGCGGGGGCTCAACGCCGACCCCGGGCCGTAAATGTTTTAGCCGCGCGCTACCATTGGGAATATTGACCGGCGCATGCGCCTCTTTCACCGCGCCACCCGCACCCCGGCGTGCACCAACCGCGGTAAAACTTCGTCGCAGAAGTACGGTACCTCGGCGAGATAATTGACGAACGACAAACCGATGCCGCGCACGCCCGCCTGGCTGATGATGGCGAGCTCCTCGGCAACCTTGTCGGGGGTGCCGACGAACGGATAGCCGCCGACCGCGTTGGACGCGAAATAGCGGCGCTTGGCGTCGTATTCCTCCTGCCCGATGTTTTGCGGCGTGATACTCTTGTTGGCCAGCATGCCGTCTATCGCACCCCAGTCGGCGTGCTCGATGATGGCGTGCTGATAATAGTCGTCGGCTTCTTTCTGGGTCGGCCGACAGATTACCTGGCCGACGGTGAACACCTCGATCTCGCGGCCGAGGCCGTTCGCCTGCGCCTTGATCTCGGCCACCTTGGCGGCGTTGCCGGCGAGCGATTTGCGCGAGCCGGCGGTGGCGACGAAGAACGCATCGCAATTGCGCAGTGCGAACGCCTGGCCGACATCCGACGATCCGGCATTCATCATCAGCGGCCGCGTGCCGCCGTATGGTTTCGGAAAGGCGCGCACCTTGTGCATCTTCAGAAATTCGCCTTCGAAGTCGAAGGTATCGTCGCGCTCCCACGCCGCCTTGACGATGTCGACCCATTCCTGGGCGTAGGCGTAGCGCAGGTCGTGCTCGCGCTGTTCAACGCCGAACATGTCGAACTCGCCTTCGTTCCAGCCGCACACGATGTTGACGCCGACCCGGCCCTGGCCGATGTGATCGGCGGTGACGAACTCCTTGGCGGCGATCAGCGGATGAAACAGCGGCGCGTGCACCGTGCCGAACACGGTCATGCGCTTGGTGGCGCAGAGAAGCCCGACCGCCCAGGTGATGGTTTCGAGCGAGACGCCGTGAAAATCGGTCGAGCCGCCATAGCCCTTCCAGCGCGCGATCGGCAGCATGAAGTCGAGCCCGGCCGCGTCGGCGAGCCGCGCGAGTTGGAGGCAATCCTCCCAGCTCGCCGACCAGCGTTCCGGCACGGTGGTGGCCGAGCGCCCCGACGAGCAATTGGCGCCGAACAGGCCGATCTTGAGCGCATTGCCGTTGTACATGGCGATGCGGTCCCGCATGGATGCGCTGCGCGCCAGCACGGTGTTCTCCTCGTTGCAGATCCTGCGGCCATATTAGCCCAGGTTTTGGGCGGCAGTCATGCCGCGCAATCGCGACGCACATGCCACGGCGGCAAGACTTTTGCGCACATCGCCGCTACAATCCATCGCGACCGGAAGTCTTTGTATCCGGAGACGGCGTGCGCTTTTGCACATCCATTCGGGCGCCGCCTATTTCATGAAAGCAGCAGGGAGGTTCACGACATGTCGCCGATTGCAAAAATCATCGCTGGCGGCGCGCTCGCCGCAATTCTCGCCGCCCCGGCCGCCGCGCAAGGCGTGCTGACGCAGAAGAACGTCTCGCTCGGCCTGGCGCAGGAGATCGCCAATGCGGCGCTCGCCAAGTGCCGCAGCATGGGTTTCAAGATTTCGGTGAGCGTGGTCGATCGCGACGGCCTGCCGATGATCATGATGTACGAGGAAGGCGCCGGCCTCAATACGCGCGAGGGCAGCGAGCGCAAGGCCTACACGGCCGCCGCGTTCCACGCGCCGTCGGCCGCTTTCGTCAAGCGCATGCGCGACAATCCGGACTCGGCCGGCTCCATTCAATACAGCCGCGTGCTGGCGCTTGCGGGCGGCCTGCCGATCAAGGTCGGCAACGACACCATCGGCGCCGTCGGCGTCTCCGGCACGCCCGGCCAGGACGACGTCTGCTCGCAGGCCGGCATCGACAAAGTGGCCGATCAGCTGAAGTAGGTTTGCGCGCAGATTCCCGCTCATTCCCGCGCATGCGGGAATCCAAAACTGGGTCCCCGCCTTTCGCCGGACGAGCGGATTGAAGCACGGCGCCGCCCGTTTACAGCCGCTTAAGATTAATCGTTGCATGCTGGTCGGCGTCTCCACGGGGTGGTGAGGCGGCGGATCGGGATGGGCGGGGGACGTTTCCCGGCACTTGAACTTTCAAGACCGTCTGACGCGCTGCCGGAGCAACTGGTCCTGGCCAAAGCCTGAGCAGTCGAGTTCGAGTAGTGCGTATGACGTGTCGGGCGGCGACGCTTCCTGGCGTCCCAGCATATAACAGCCGCAGATTTGCGCTCGGCGATCATCGCCGTGCCATCACCGGCACGCTACTGCTCGGCGCGTCATCGGTCGTCGCCGTCGCGGCGATCGGCGGCGCCGCTACGTTGACGGCCGCTTGGCTGATCGCCGGCACGCTCGGTCGCAATCCCGATCTGCGTTTAAGCGCTCCGGTCGCGCTGCAAGTCGGTTTGCCGCGGCCGCTGACGCGATTGACCGATGGCGGCGAAGCGTTCGCGGTGAAGTTCGCGGCGCTGTCCGAGCCGGTCGTCGACGCGACGCGCCAAGCCGAGCACGCACCTGCCGCCGCGCCGCCGGTCGCGATCGCCCCGCCCGCCGTGCCGCTGCCGATGCCGCGCAAACGCGTCGTCGAACGGATCGAGCGCGTGCCACTGCCGCCGCCACGTCCATTGCAACGCGCGCCGGTCGTGGCAGCCAACGTGGTCCGATTTACACCGACGGTTGCTGCGCTTGCGCAGGGTCCTGCCAGAGCGGAGGTCATCCGCATTGCCGCCAAGCCGGCCGAACTGGAGCCCGAGATGACCGGTTCGATCCCCAGGCGCGATCCGGCGCTGGTGCCGCCTGCGCCGACCCCGGCCATACCGATGGGTCCCTCCCCCGCCATGCCCATGCCCGCGGCGCCGGCTCTTGCCGAGGAGCGCGCTGCCCCGCGGCTCGCTTATGCAGACCCAAAATCGCTGCTCACGCCCGACAGCCGCACCGCAATCTACGACATCGCCGCGCACACCGTGTATCTGCCCGGCGGCCGCCGACTTGAAGCACATTCGGGTCTCGGCCGCTTTCTCGACGATCCGCGCGCTATCGGCCAAAAAGCGCGCGGGCCGACGCCGCCCAACGTTTACCGGCTGACGCTCCGCGAGCAGCTGTTCCACGGCGTACGCGCGATCCGGCTCAATCCGGAGGACGACGGCAAGATGTTCGGCCGCGACGGTATCTTGGCCCACACTTATATGTTGGGACCGAGCGGCCAGTCATTTGGCTGCGTGTCGTTTCGGAACTATCCCGAATTCCTCAACGCCTTCCTGCGCGGCGAGATCGACCGGCTCGTGGTCGTGCCGCATCTGCCAAACCCGCCGTCTTTTGCCCGCGCGTGACGTTTCGGAACTAGGTTCCAAGCGCATTACTTCGGCGGGAGCCGCATTCGTTGCGATCTCGGAGAAATTCGGGTCGCCTTGCGAACTTTTTCGATGAACGGACGTTTAGGTTCCTGAACGCGGACTGAACGCGGAACCGGGAACACGGCAATGGATGAGCGGCGCACGCTGGGAATTTTGGCTTGGACAGTGGGCGGCGTGGTCGGGACCATGTTCATCCTCAACGGGATTGCGCTCTCCTTCGTCGGAAGCCCCTCGGCGCCGGCCGCCAAGGAGGTCGCCGCCCGCAATGCCCCGGCGCTGCACGCACCCGCCGTTCCCGGCACGCGGGGCGGCTAGGCTAAAACTCCCAACCGGATACCAAGCGCCGCACGACGAGCGGCGGCCGCAAGCTATTGCGCAACAAGCCACCGTCACTGCAACATGGCGCGTAAGCGCGCGGTCGCGCTGACGCGGGTCATCGCCAGTGCCGTACCCGCAAAGGAGGACGTTGGTGAGACCCGTCGCGATCCTGCGCAGCTCTCTCGCACTCGTGATGTGCGGTGCCGTGCTCGGCGCGCTGGCCGGCGCCGCACGCGCCGCCGATAAACGCACGGTCCTGCAGCAAGCCCGGCAATCCTATTACAGCCTGCACGCGCTCGGCTTCGAGTCCTTCGAGTGCTCGATCAAGCCGAACTGGAACCTGCTGCTCGCCGGGCAGCGCCAATCCGAGCCGCAACAGGCCGATGCGGCGGTCAAGACGCTGGAGCGCTTGCGCTTTACCATCGACCTCAATCCGGACGGCAGCGTCAAGTTCAGCCACAACAAGCTGCCCGGCCAAAGCACGCAGATGAACGAGGCGATGCAGCAGATTTTCGACGGCATGGAGCAGACCATGTCCGGGTTTTTCGATACCTGGAAACTGTTCGTGCTGGATTCGCCGTTTCCCGACCCCGACGGCGATTTTCAGCTTCAGGACATGGGCGCGCTCTACCGCATCACCTACCGCGACGGCGATGCCGACGTGACGACCACGATGACCAAGGACTTCGCCATCGCCGATCTCAACGTCGCCAGCCCGCAATTCGTCAGCTCGATCCGGCCGCACTTTAGCAAGCTGCCGGACGGCTGGCTGTTGAACGCCTACGAAGCGAGCTATCGTTCGGCCAAGCCCGAGGAGGCCACCGAGCTGAAAGTCGCGGTGCGCTACGGCGCGGTCAATGGCCTGCAAACGCTTGAAAAGCTCAACCTGAGCGGCAGCTATGGCGCGTCGGCGTTCGACATCGAGCTTGTCTTTGCCGACTGTGACGTGACCAAGCATTAACCGGAGGGGCCGACATGACGACGGCGCGAGCAAGCGGAGAAGACGCAAGGCTTGCCGACCGCGGCTCCGATTTGTCCGCGCCGCCGCTCAACACGCGGCCATTGTCCCTGGCGCTCGGCCTCGAAGTTTTAGACGTCGATCTGCGCGAGCCGTTGCCGGAGGCGCGCATCGCGCAATTGCGCCAGGCCTGGTACGCGGGGCAAATACTCCTGCTGCGGAATCAGACTTTGAGCGAGGAGGATCAGGTCCGCTTCGCCGAGTATTTCGGGCCGCCGGCCAAGACCATCAACGTGCACAATACCGGCCGGCATCCGGCGATCATGCTGATCTCCAACATCCGCAAGGACGGCAAGCCGATCGGCGCGCTGCCCGACGGCGAGATGCAATTCCACACCGACCAGTGCTATGTCGAGCGGCCGGCCGCCGCCTCGATGCTCTATGCCATCGAAGTGCCGCGCAACGGCGGCAACACGCTGTTCGCCAATGCCTACCTCGCCTACGAGACGCTGCCCGCCGCTATCAAACAACGCATCGCGGGCCGCAAGGCGATCAATGCCTATGATTACGACAACGCCGCGACGTTCCGCGGCACGCGGCTGCGCGACGGCGTGCCGCATTACGCCCATCCGGTCGTGCGCACCCATCCGGCGACCGGCCGCAAGGCGCTCTATGTCAACCGGCTGATGACCATCGCCATCGAGGGCCTGCCGCAAGACGAGAGCGACGAGTTGTTGAACCTTTTATTCGACCATCAGGAGCAGCGACGCTTCGTCTACGAGCACGTTTGGCGCGTCGGCGACATACTGATGTGGGACAATCGCTGCACCTTGCACGCGCGCACCGATTTTTCCGCCGACGAGCGCCGCCTGATGCGCCGCATCGCGATTCTCGGAGAGAAGCCGGAGTAGCGGACGCGGCTGGTCCTGCGGCAACATCGAGCTTACCAAAGCGGCCCTGGCCGCGATGAGTTGCCAAGCAGCAGCGTAAGCGAATTACTCCTGATCGGCGGCTGGGATGCTCTGCTCGTGGAAGGCCCGCAGCTGCATCGCATAGGCCTCGCGCACCAGAATATGCGCGGCGACCTCGTTTTCGGTGCGCCCGAGTTTTCCGCGTGTGGCGAGAAGCACGAGGTAATTGAACGTCTCGATCGGAAGCGTCAGGCTCAAGGCGCGCGCCTCAGAGCGGTTTTCCGGTCGCGCCATTGGGGAACTCCGTACGCGTTTTAACCCGATTATAATACCCTTATAACCCTTGAAAGGCGAATCGAATCATGTGACGGTTTCGGGCGAGGGGTTTTGGGGCCGCGGCGGGCAACGAATCCCTTCTCTTGAGCAGGTCGATCACGCGGCCGGGGCAGCATCCGGCGCGCGAACGATGAGTGTTGCTCGATCGCGAGGCCATTATCATGAACTCACAAACCAGGACGTGGACCACCGAACGTGTGGATCAGTTGCGGCGCTTTGTCGAAGCTGGATTTTCGTGCGGCCAGATTGCCGGCGAGATTGGGTTGTCGCGCAACGCGGTCATCGGAAAAATCCATCGTCTCCATCTGTGGCGCGGAACACCGCCCACAGTGCGAGCCAGGACGCGGCCACGGCGGCCGGCCGTATTGACGCAGCGTCGGATCCTCGAGGCCGCGTTCGCGCAAACAACCGTTGCGGAGGAAACGATCGACAGCGCCGAACGCTGCTCGCTCGTCGAGCTTGCCGCAGGCAAGTGCCGCTGGCCGATCGGCGATCCGGCCGCAAACGATTTCTGCTTCTGCGGCAATCAAGCCGTCGGCGGCCTGTCCTACTGCGCCGGCCACGCGCGCCTCGCTTATCGAAGGGCCGCACGGTAGGCGACGCTAAGCGTTCTCATCGCTGACGTTTTGGTTCGGCCTACATTGGTTGAAGGCACACTTTGTCTGGTGCTGCCGGTAAGGATTGAACTTACGACCTCCCCCTTACCAAGGGGGTGCTCTACCACTGAGCTACGGCAGCGGGGTGCGCGCCGAATATAGGCGCAAAAGCGCGGCGATGCTTGCCATAGCGGCCTTGGCTGCGCAAGGTGACCGCGGCATGCGCAAAGGCGGCAAGGCGGCGAAATGGGCGGCGCGCGGCGAGCGGCTGTCGGCGGCTTTGCGCGAAAACCTCAAACGGCGCAAGGCGCAGGCGCGCGGCCGTGCCGCCTCTCCGCCGGGAGATGCGGCTCCGCATGATAGCGATGCGGTCGGTGCGCCGGCCCGCGCCGACAACGGCGAACACCGGCAGCCGGGAACTCCCGACTTTCGCCGCAATCGAAGCAACGAGTAGCCGGCGCGCGCGTTGCGTCGTCGGACATAAATGTCGATGCGTTGCGCGCGCCGGCCGGACCGGCGGGGCGCGCCGCAAAGGGGGTGACAATGGATCGTATCCGGATCGTCGGCGGCCGGCGCCTGGAAGGCGCCATTCCGATCTCGGGCGCCAAGAACGCCACGCTGCCGCTGATGATCGCGAGCCTGCTCACCAAGGACACACTCATTCTCGACAACGTGCCGCGGCTCGCCGACGTGAGCCTGCTGCAGCGCATCCTCGGCAACCACGGCGTCGATATCATGGTCGGCGGCAAGCGGCCCGGCGGCAGCGTCGACGACGGCCAGACCTTGCATATCTCGGCCGCCACCATCGTCGACACCACCGCGCCTTACGAACTGGTGTCGAAGATGCGCGCCAGCTTCTGGGTGCTGGCGCCTCTGGTCGCGCGCATGGGCGTGGCGCGGGTGTCGATGCCGGGCGGCTGCGCCATCGGCACGCGGCCGGTCGATCTCCTCATCATGGCGATGGCCCGGCTCGGCGCCGCGATCGAGATCGACGGCGGCTACGTGGTGGCGAGCGCGCCGCGCGGGCTCAAAGGCGCCGAGATCGTCTTTCCCAAGGTCACGGTCGGTGGCACCCACACCGCGCTGATGGCGGCGGCGCTCGCTGACGGCACCACGGTGATCGACAACGCGGCGCGCGAGCCGGAAGTGGTCGACGTCGCCGATTGCCTCAACAAGATGGGCGCGCGGATTTCCGGCGCCGGCACGCGGCGCATCGTGGTCGACGGCGTGACGTCGCTGCACGGCGCGCGCCACACCGTGCTGCCGGACCGGATCGAGACCGGCACCTATGCGATGGCGGTGGCCATGAGCGGCGGCAATGTCCTGTTGCAGAACACCCGCGCCGACCTGTTGCAGGCCGCGCTCGACGTGCTGACGCGCACCGGCACGACGGTGACGCCGACCAATCAAGGCATCCGCATCGCCCGCAACGGCACGGACCTCGCGCCCGTCGATGTCACCACCGCGCCCTTTCCGGAATTTCCGACCGACCTGCAGGCGCAATTAATGGCGCTGACGACGCGGGCACGCGGCACCTCACACATCGTCGAGACCATTTTCGAGAACCGCTTCATGCACGTGCAGGAGCTGGCACGGCTCGGCGCCCGCATCCAGCTCCAGGGCGAGCGCGCCACCATCGAGGGCGTCGACAAGCTCAAGGGCGCGCCGGTGATGGCGACCGACCTGCGCGCCTCGGTGTCGCTGGTCATCGCCGCGCTCGCCGCCGAGGGCGAGACCATCGTCAACCGCGTTTATCATCTCGACCGCGGTTTCGAGCGGCTCGAGGAAAAACTCGGCCGCTGCGGCGCCGCGATCGAGCGGCTGTCGGGATAGTGCTCCAATTGTCCATCCGCTCGTCCCCGCGGAAACACTTGCCCCGATGAACACCAAACGCTTGAGCTTACGATGGCTTTGCGCCTCCGCACTTGCCGGCGCGGCTTGTTTGCTCGCGCTGACCGGCCCAGCGCCGGCGCAGGATTTTCCCAACCGCCCGATGCACCTGATCGTCGCCTTCGCGCCGGGCGGCACCGCCGATTTCACCGCGCGCATGATTGCCGAGAAGATGGCGACGCTGCTCGGCCAGCCGGTGGTGGTCGAGAACAAGCCGGGCGCCAACGGCGCCATCGGCGCCGAATACGTGGCGAAGTCCGAGCCCGACGGCTACACGCTGTTCTTCACCACGGTCGGCGCGGTCGCCATCAATCCGGCGTTCCGCAAGGATTTGCCGTACGATCCGCTGAAGGATTTTGCCGCAATCGGCAAAGCCGCGGTCAATTCCACCATGCTGGTGGTCAACGCCCAGCTGCCGGTCAATTCGGCGCGCGAGCTGGCTGCGCTGGCGAAGCAAAGACCGAACCCGATCACCATCGGCATCACCGGCCGCGGCGCGATCTCCGATCTCGGCCGGCTGCTGTTCGAATCGGCGGCCGGCATAAAACTCGAAGCGGTGCCGTATCGCGGCGCCGCGCCGGCGCTCACTGACCTGATCGGCGGCCATCTCGATGGCCTGTTCGGCGACGTGCCCACCGTGATGGCTCAGGTCCGCGCCGGCAAGATCAAAGCGCTCGCCGCCACCTCGACCGGGCGCTCCGACATCTTTCCGGATGTGCCGACTTTCGTCGAGCAGGGTTTTGCCGGCGTGGTCGCCGACAACTGGGCCGGCATCCTGGCGCCGGCCGGCACACCGGCGCCGGCGATCGCCAAGCTCAACGCCGCGCTGGTCGCGGCGCTCGACGATCCGGCGGTGCGCCAGCGCCTGCACAATGCCGGTACCGTGCCGGCGCCAAGCTCGCCGGACGAATTTTCCGCCTATCTGCGCGAGGAGCTGGCCCGCTGGGGCAAGCTGATCGAGGAGAAGGGCATCAAGCCGGAGTAACGCGGATTCAACTATGGTCGCGTGGCGCCGTCGATCGCAGCGGCTGCAAAAACTTCCGAACAAAAAGAGCGCGTCAAGGGTGAAACCGCTTCGCGGCGCGCCGAAGGCGCGCCCTTGACACGCTCTTTTTGTTCGGAAAAACGCTAGCCATTGCGATCGGCGGCTTTCGCTGCGGCCTCATGAGGTCAAATCACACATGGCCACGACCCATTCCAAACCGCTTCGCATCGGCACCGCCGAGCCCAACAGCACCTTCCTCAGTCAGGGCCAAGCGCTCAAGACCGTGCTCGAACGCAATCCCGCGCTCCGTACGGTCGAGGTCAGCGTGTCCAAAACGGCGAGCGTCGAGAACGCCAACCGGCTCGCCGCCGACGCCATCGATTTCGGCTTCATGGCGTCGAACTGGATCGGCCGCGCCAAGAACGGCGAGCCGCCGTTTGCGCAAGAGATCGCGCTGCGCATGGTGGCGCCGATGAATGCCGGACCGCTGTTCTTCATCGCCCGCGCCGATTCCGCGTTGCACAGCGTCGCCGACTTGCGCGGCCGGCAGCTTGCGGTCGGCGCGGAGCGCAGCGGCATGGCGCAGCACGCGCGCGTTATCCTTGGCGCGCTCGGCATGAGCTTCGACGATTTCCTTCCGGCCTATCTCGACTTCGCCGCCGGCGCAGATGCGCTCGCCCGCGGCGACATCGACGCGCAACTGCAATGCCCGATCCCCAACGCGGTGATGACGGCGCTCGCCGATCGCATCGCGGTGCGGGTGCTGCCCTACCCGCCCGGCGACCTCGACAAGGTGCTCGGCGCGGTGCCGTTCTATCGCCGCGTCACCATGCGCAAAGGCGCGATCCGCGGGCTCGACGCCGACGTGGCGCAGGTCGCGGTCGTCAACGTCCTGGTCACGCATGCGCGCGTCGACGCCGACCTGGTGCGCGACGTGACGGCCACGATCTTTGCCGCGCGCGAAGAGCTGCCGCGCCTCAATGCACTGTTTACCGGCCTTGCCGAGCTGTTCGAACCGCTGCGCCGCGACGGCGCCGCCACGCTGGAATTCGGCGGCGTGCCGCTGCACGACGGCGCGGTTGCGGCGTATCGCGATGCCGGTTTCCTGAAATAATGTGAGCTCACGCCGCCAGCTCGCACATGATGCGGTAAAGCCGGGCCTGGCCTTCGAAGCCGATGCCGGGCTGGTCGGAGAGTTTCAGATAGCCGCCGGCGAGCTCGGCATCGTCGGCGAAGCCGCCGAAATCGCCGAACACGCCCGGATAGGATTCGGCGCCGCCGAGCCCGAACCCGGCGGCGATGGCGAGCGACATCTGGTTGCCGCCATGCGGAAACATCAGGCGGCGCGGCCAGCCGTGGCGCGCCAGCACGTCGAGGGTGCGCGCGTATTGCACGATGCCGTAGGCCTGCGGCGGATCGATCTGGATAACGTCGTTGCGCGCGGGTTTGAGCCCGCCGAACCGCACCAGATTTTCCACGTCCTGGGTCGAGAACAAATTTTCGCCGGTGGACAGCGGCGGATCGTAGGCCGATGCGATCTCGGCAAGGAGCGCGAAGTCGAGCGGATCGCACGGCTCCTCGAACCAGCGCAGGCCGTATCGCGCAAGTCCGCGCGCATAGGCGAGCGCCTCGTCGCGGCCGAATTTCGAGTTCGCGTCCACCGCAAGCTGCGCCCCCGCCGGCAGGATCGCGCGCACCGCTTCGACGCGGGCAAGATCCTCGGCGAGACTCATGCCGCCGACCTTCATCTTCACCATGGTGTAGCCGGCGTCGAGATGGCGGCGCATTTCGTCCTGCAGGTCGCACGTGGTCTTGCCCGGCGCGTACCAGCCGCCGCCCACATAACAAAACACCTTCTCCGCCATCTTGCCGCAATTGTAACGCTCGGCGAGGAGCTGATGCAGCGGCTTGCCGGCGATCTTGGCGACGGCATCCCATACCGCGACCTCGATGGTGCCGATGCCGACCGAGCGCTCGCTGTGCCCGCCGGATTTCTCGTTCTGCATCATCGCCGCCAGAATCTTTTCCGGCGCGAAATTGTCGCCGTTCTCATCAAGCAGCGACTTCGGCTCGGCGCGCAGAACCCGCGGAATGAAGCGCGCCCGCATCTGCGCGCCGCAGGCATAGCGGCCGGTCGAGTTGAAGGCGAAGCCGATCACCGGCTTGCCGTCACGCCGCACGTCGGTGATGACCGCCACCACCGACGTCGTCATCTCGGAAAAATTGAAGCTCGAATTGGCGAGCGACGAATTGAGCGGGATCGCGGTCTCGCGAATGTCGACGATGCGCATGTTTGACGCGTGACGCTGGATTTAATCCATCCGAATTCCAGCCGCCTTGATCACCTTGTCCCAGCGCGCCGCTTCGGACTTGATGCGCGCGGCGAATTCGGCTGGGGCGCTGCCGACACCGACGAAACCGAGCGTGTCGAGCTTCTGCTTCATGGCCGGATCGGCGACCATCTGGGCGATCGCGGCGTGCCATTTGTCGATCACCGCCGACGGCGTGCCGGCAGGCGCAACGATGCCGGTGAGCGTGTCGCTGTCGAGGCCCGGGACGCCCTGCTCACCGTTGGTGGAAAGATTCGGCAACGTCGCGATGCGCTGCTTCGCCAAAATCGCGGCACCGCGCAGGGCGCCCTGCTGGATGGCGCCGATCGCCGGCGGCAGCGCGGTGAACGCGATCGGCGTGTGGTTGCCGAGCGTCGAGTTGATCGCCGGCGCCGCACCGTTGAACGGCACCATGGTCAGATCGAGGCCATAGATCTGTTTCATCAGCTCGGCGGCGAGATGCGGCGTCGATCCGGTGGACGGTTGCGCGTAGCTGTACTTGCCGGGATTGGCCTTGATGAGGTCGATCAGCTCTTTCAGATTGTTGGCCGGCAGCGAGGGATGGACCACCACCACATTCGGCGACGCCGCGACCAGCGAGATCGGCGCAAAATCCTTGACCGGGTCGTAGCCGATCTTGGTGTACATGCTCGGATTGATGATGAAGCCGGTCGAGACGGCGAGAATGGTGTAGCCGTCCGGCGCGGCGCGCTTGGCCGCCTCCACGCCCAGATTGCCGCCAGCGCCGGGCAAATCCTCGACATAGACCTGCTGTCCGAGCGCGCTGGACAGCCGGTCCGCGACCAGCCGCGCAATCACGTCGGTTGGCCCGCCGGCCGCGAACGGCACGATCAAGCGGATCTTGTGGTCGGGATAGGCGCCCTGCGCCTGCGCCGCGCCGGCAATCAGCATCGCCAACAGCGCAAGCGCCGCTTGCCGCCACGATCTCATAGGCTGTCCTCCCTCGGAGCGTTCTTGCTATCATCGCCTTCGGACGCGGCGGAGTAAATCGCCTGCGGCGCAACGGGGGAGCCCATGGCAGAGCCTGAGTTTCAGGTCACCGGCCACGCCACCGTCCTTCATGTGAAGGACATGGCGACGGCGCTCGCCTTTTATCGCGATACGCTGGGCTTCACCGTCAGCTTCTCCTGGGAAGAGCCCCCGCGCTACGTTTGCCTCTGCCTCGGTGACGCGGCGATTCATCTCAATTCGTACGCGCCGCCAGCGGGCCCGTCGCATGTTTGCATCTTCTGCAAAGGCATCGACGCGTTCTATGCCAGGCTCGTGGCGGGCGGAGTGAATGTGACCGCGCCGATCGGAGATCGGGCGTACGGCATGCGAGATTTCGATATAACCGATCCCGACGGCCATCGGCTCGTCTTCGGCCAGGGCATTTCCGAACACTGAACACCGCACAGGGAACACAATGGCGAAAAAAATCACCCGCGACGACCTGCGCGCAGCCGCGGAGAAATACAAGAACTGGGGCAAGTGGGGTCCGGACGACGAGATCGGCACGCTCAACTACACCAGCGCCGAGGACATCGTCGCCGCGGCGCGGCTGGTCAAGAAGGGCAAGGTGATCTCGCTGGCGCTCAATTTCGACAACAGCGGGCCGCAGGGCGGCAAGACCAATTATCCGGCGCTCGGCCGCATCAATCCGCTGCACACCATGCTGCGCACCGGCACCGATGCCTATTCGGGCGTGCTCGACAAGCGCGGCATCCGCGCCGCCGACGACATGGTGGTGATTCCGCTGCAATGCGGCACGCAATGGGATGGGCTCGGCCACGTGTTCTACGAGAACAACATGTGGAACGGCTACGATTGCCGCGAAGTGTCGTCGTTCGGCGCGCAAAGGTGCGGCATCGAAAAGACCAAGGACAAGATGGTCGGCCGCGGCGTGTTTTTGGACGTGGCGCGCGCGCTCGGCAAGGAATGTCTCGACGACGGCTACGGCATCACCTGCGACGATCTCGATCTGACCGCGAAGAAGCAAAAAGTCGAATTCAAGCGCGGCGACTACATCGTCGTACGCACCGGCCAGATGGAGCGCTGCCTCAAGGCCGGCAACTGGGACGGCTACCCGGGCGGCGATGCGCCGGGCTTTGCCTTCGAGACCCTGGAATTCGTCGCCCGCACCGAACTCGCCGCGCTCGCGTCCGACACCTGGGGCTGCGAAGTGCGGCCCAACAACACCGAGGGCGGCATCAACCAGCCCTGGCACTGGATCACCATCCCAATCATGGGCATGACCATGGGCGAAATCTTTTATCTCAAAGACCTCGCCGAGGATTGCGCCGCCGATGGCACTTACGAGTTCATGTTCGTCGCGCCCGCCATCCCCATCACCGGCGCGGTCGGCTCGCCGACCAACCCGCTGGCGATCAAATGACGCGTGTCATTCCGGACGGGCGTGAGCCCGATCCGGGATCGTAACCCGGCGGCTTAGCTCACCTTTTCCTTGCGGACCGGGCGGCCTTCGAGCCCGGCTTCGCGAAAATCGCCGCGCGGTCCGTCCGGGCGCATGGTGAAAACCTTGTCCACGTAGGTGTAGTCGAAGTAGCCCATTCGAGCGAGCGGCTTGATCCGAGCGACATCGAGCTTGCCTTCGGGGGTGAAGGCATCATCGCGGATGTGGACGCCGATCACGCGGCCGATCACCACATGGTGGACCTGATCGAGCACGCGGGCCGGCAGCGCCAGCGCGCAATGAAATCTGCATTCCAGATGCACCGGCGATGCGGCAACGCGAGGCGGCTTAACCAGACGCGAGGCGATCATCTCGAGCCCGGCAAGCGCCGCCTCGTCGACCTCCGGCGCCACGAAGCGCGAGGTGACGTTGACGGCTTCGCGCAGATCGTAGGTCGCCATGTTGACGACGAACTCGCCTGTGTCGGCGGCATTCTTGGCGCTGTCCTTGCGCCGGCCGCTCTCCGGAAACGAGCTCGCCGCGAACATCACGTAAGGCGGATCGTAGGCCAGATTGTTGAACTGGCTGTAAGGCGCGAGATTGACGACGCCGTCATGGCTGACGGTCGATATCCAGCCGATCGGCCGCGGCACGACGATCGACTTGTAGGGATTGAACGGCAAGCCGTGATCGTCCTTGTCGGGCTCGTAAAACATGGTTCGTTGATCCGTCGTTGGCGAAAATCGGCACCAAAGCCGAGTTTGCCGCACGGTCGGAGAATTTGCCAGCGTGGGCACTGGCGCGGAGCTAGTCATCGGGCCGCGCTTGGCGCGGAACCGTTGGCGCCCCTTGCCCGCCCTACTGTTTCGGCGCAAATTTGGCGCCGGTCCAAAATGCGAGGCGGGCGAGCGCGGTGATCACAACGGCAAAAAAAACTTGCGCGTTAAGGGGCCCGAGATCAGCCGACAGAAAGCCGATGCCGATTACCGGCACTGAATTGCCGGCAAACAGCGCGATCAGATAACTCGATACCGTTTCGCTGCGCCGGTCGGCGGGGGCGATGCGGTTGACGACTTCGAGGCTGCCGCGATAGCCGAGGCCGCCGGCGATGCCGCCGAGTGCGGCGGCGCCGAGCAGCAGCGGCAGCGAGCGCGCCACTTGCGCGCCGACCAACAGCCACACGGCCGGCGGCAGCAGCACCAGCGCGGTCAGCATCGTGGTTTGGCTCGGCATCCGGCCGGTGGTGAGGATCGTCACCGCAGCGACGCCGAACAATCCGCACACCACGATGCCCGCGACCAACGGGGCGCTCTGGTGCAAACTGTCGGCGAGCAGATTCGGGATCAGCGCGCTGTAGAAACCGATCAGCGAAAACGTGGCGAAACCGGTCACCGCCGGCGACAGGAATTGCAAGCGGATATTGGACGGAATGCCGATGCGCGGCTTGAGCGCCACCTCGGCAAGCCGCAGGCGATCGCGCATGGTTTCGGGGACGAAACAAATGCCGGCGGCGCTGGCGCAGAGAAGAACAAGATAGACATAAAACGGCAGCCGCAGCGGCGCCGGCGCGAATTGCGCCAACAGGCCGCCGAGCAGCGGCCCGGCGGCGCAGCCGAAAAAATTCGCTGCCGCGGCGATGCGCGCCGCAGCGCTGGCGACACGGCCGCTATAAAGCTCGGCGATCCACGCGGTCGCCGCGCCCGCGGCAAGGCCGGTGCAAAAGCCGCTCAGCGCCCGCGCCACGAACAGCCATGGCGTGCCGGTCGCGAACGCAAACACAAGCGCGCCGCCGATGCCGACCGCAATGGCCGGCAGGCTGGCGTTGCGCCGGCCAATCTGGTCGGCCAGGCGGCCGAACAACAACAGCGCCACCAGATTGCCGAGCACGTAAACCGCATAGATTAGCGTCAGCATGACGCCGGAAAAGCCGAACGCCTTGCGATAGAGCGGATAGAGCGGCGTCGGCAGAATCGCGCCGATAAACATCACGCCGAGCTCGATGGCGACGAGGGTCAGCGCGAGGTTCGTACGGATGTGGGGAGATTTCACCTTGGTCACGACGGCAACGTAAGCGGCCGCATCGTCGCGCGCCACCCGATTTCCACGCGATTTGCCGCCCGTATGCCGGATTGCGCTTTGCGTTTCATCGATTACATTTGTTCCATCAACATTGCGAGGCAGGCGGAACCGCCATGGATACCAAGACGGACACCAAGCAATATCCGGTCACCCACAGCGAGGCGGAGTGGCGCAAGATTCTTTCGCCCGAGCAGTATCGGATCATGCGCGATCACGGCACCGAGCCGCCGGGCAGCTGCGCGCTCAATTACGAAAAACGCGCCGGCACCTTCTCGTGCGCCGGCTGCGGGCAGCCGCTGTTTGCGTCGAAGAAAAAATTCGAGAGCGGCACCGGCTGGCCGAGCTTCAACGATCCGGAGCCCGGCGCGGTCGAGACCTCGACCGACCGCAGCTATTTCATGGAGCGCACCGAGGTGCATTGCAGCCGCTGCGGCAGCCATCTCGGCCACGTCTTCGAAGACGGCCCGCCGCCGACCAATCTGCGCTACTGCATCAACGGCGTGGCGATGAATTTCAAGCCGGAGTGATCGTGTAGGGTGGGTTTAGCCGCGTAGCGGCGTAACCCACCGTTTTTTGCGATTTGCTGGGTTACGCGCCTTCGGCGCTAATCCACCCTACTTATCCAAAAACTCTTCCGTATAAAGCGCGCGCATGTCCGGCTTCTCCGCCATGATGCCCATTTCGGGGAACGAGGCGGCGATGGCATCGAGCGCGGCGGGGTCGAAGCGCAGATCGCGCGACATCATCGGCGTGACGTCGTCGTATTCGCGGCGTTCGATCGCTTCGTCGAGCCCGGTCACCTTCATGGCGAGGCGCACGGTGTCGTCCTTGTTGGCGGCCATGAAGGCGACGACGTCCTTCCAACCGGCGAGAAAGCGCCGCACCTGATCGGGTTTTTGTTCGATCATTGGCTCGGTGGCGAAGATCACGTGAGTGTGGAAGTTTTTAATGTAGCTGCCGAACCGCAGCAACAGCCGCCCTTCGCCGCCCTTCTCCAGCTGATAGCCCTGCGCCGACGACAGGATGGTGCCGTCGATCTGGCCGCGCTTGAGCGCCGCGAATTGCGCGCCGATGGCGCCAAGCGGCACAGTGCCGATGCCGTCGGAGCCGAAACCGAGCTGGCGCGACAGTTCGCGCGCCAGCCAGTAGCTGAGCGAGCCGTTGGTGGTGACGCCGATCTTGGTCCCCTTGAGATCGGCCGGCGTGTGAATCGTTGAAGCGGCGCCGACGATCAGGCCCATGCTCAGCGGCTCGTTGGCAAGCGCGCCGACCGCCTTGGCGGGAACGCCCTTCGCCAAAAAGCCCATCGCCGGTCCGGAGCCGAGACCGAAGTCGACGCCGTTCGTCACCAGCGCCTGCTGCAGCTTGGCGTCGCCGGCGAACACCGTGACCTGAACGTCGAGGCCGTGCTTTTGCCAAATGCCTTGCGCCGTGCCGATCTCGAGCGGAGCGAAAGCGAACGGCTGGCTGACCGACTTGCCGACGCGAATTGTGTCGGCGGCTTGGGTTGCGGTTGCGCAGAGCACGGCGCCGGCTAACAACAAAATGCCACGCAAGCGTCGGCGCCACCGGCGCATCTGCAATCTCATCATGGCGCGGTGATCCCCCGTGAGCGCGCCAAGAGTTCAGCACCGTTTGCCCTGATGCGCACGATCGCCGACAGCAGAACATGACCGGCCGCGCCATCCGCGACGCCGAGCTGCACCGTATACACGCCATCCTCCACCAGCGTCGCATCGGAGCCGGCGCACAATTCGGGGGCTTCGTGGAGCGACAGCCCGATGCCGTGGCCGACGCTTTGGCTCAATGCCGGATGCAACGGCCAAGGCGCCAGCGCGGCGATCGCTTTGGCGTGCAGCTCGCCGGCGCGCAATCCCGGCCGCATCGCCGCAATGAGCGTGTCGAGCACGGCTTCGACGCGGCGTCGCGCCGGGCTCGGCTCGCCCTGGTCCACCGTGACAAACAGATCGGCCCAGTACCCCATCAGCTTGACCGCGACATAGCCGACCAGCGGCCCGGCGATTTTGTCGAAGCGGCCTTGATAAGGCACCAGCGTGCGGCCGCCGTCGAGGCTCACCAAGGTGCGCACGTCCTGCGCGGCGCGTGAGCGCGCAAAACGCTCGGCATCGAGCGCGGCGGTTTCCGGCTTGCCGCTTTTTTGGCGCCAACTTTCCGCGAAGACTTGCGCCGCGTCCTGCACCAGCTTGCACGACGCGCGCAGCAGCGTCAGCTCGCGCGGCCGCTTGCGCTGCGGCGGCACCGCGACGACGTCGTCGGCCCGTTGCAGAACAAAGCGCTGGCCCAGGCTGCGGCGCACTGCATCGTGCAGCACCGGCGCCATCAGATCGAAGCCCAGCGTGCCGAATTGCGCCGCCGGCTCGTCAGCAAAGCGTTCGAACCTGGGATCGAACGCCTTGTCCCATTCCGGCCCCATCCCGGAGCGCACGTCGGCGATCCAGGTCAGCGTCCGCATCGCCGGAAGATCGCGCGTGCTCATGGCGCACAATAGGCGCGCGTCGCCGTCGCGCGGCAACAGCGCCATGCCCCAGCGCACGCGCGGAATAAAATTGCTCAGGTAGGCGAGCGCCGCATGCTCGCGCACATCGCCGTAGGCGAGAACCGCGCGCCAGCCGTGCTTCGCCATGGCGCGGCGCAATTCGTCGAGCCGCAAGCCGAATTCGTCGTTCGGCAGCCGGTCCTGCGCCCAGGTGTAGGAGCCGATGGTCACGCAGGGCTGCATGGTCCGCATGATGGCGCCTTCAGGCTGCGATGACGTCGAGCGCGGCCGGCCGCGCGGAGAGTGCCCGCGCGCCGCTCGGCGTCACCACGACCGACTCGCCGCACATCAGATAGCCGCTGTCCGGCAAATATTGGTTGGGATGCATGACGAACATCATGCCGCTTTCGAGCTCGCGCTCATTGCGTTCGACGATGTCGCCGGGGCGGTCGGAGGTGATGCCGAGGCCGTGACCGCGCACTCGCATGTAGGGCGGCCGGCAATAATCGGCGTAGCCGGATTTGCCGAACACGGCATTTATGGCGCGCGTGACCTCAGCGACGCAAGCGCCGGCGCCGGCGGCGGCGAGGCCCTCGGCCATGGCGTCCTGCAGGATGGCGTAGTTCTTGCGCACCGCCGGCGGCGGCTCGCCGATGACCGTGGTGCGGCAAATCTGCACGAACTGGCCGCGATAGCAGGGCGTGATCTCGGACAGAATAATGTCGCCAACGTCCAGGATACGTTCGCCGGCGGCGCGAACCGCGAGATTGTGCTGCGACGCCGACAGCAGCAGAAAATTATCCTCAGCGCCGAGCTGTTTCATGAAGCAATAAAGCTCGGCCGCGAGCTCGAACTCGCGCAAGCCGGGCCGCGCGTATTCGAGCAGCCGCTCGTAGCCGCGCTCGGCGATCCAATTGGCCCGCTCGGCTGCCGCAAGCTCCTCCGCAGTGCGGACGCGCGCCAGATCGCGCGCCAGATCGTCGGCCGGCTGCGGCGGATCGTCGAGCGCGGCAACGATGCGGCCGGCAACGGCTTGGCCGAGCAACGACAGGCCGACCGACGCCATGCGTTTTCCCGTCAGCCGATGCTTGTGCGCCGTGTTTTTCAGCGCATCCGCAAGCTCATCGGCGCCGATTGTGTCGTCAGTCGCCGAAACCGCCGCGGCGCGCTCGGCGTCCCAAGGCGGTGTGACGATCAGGGTCGATCGGCCGTCGCGGTCGAGCACCACCGCGCTCTCGCCAATCGGGCGCAGGCCGGAGAAGACGTAAACGGCGTTGGCCTCCAGAAAATTATTGAGGCCGTTGCTGAATGCGATCAGGCCGTCGAGCGCGTTGTCGTGAAGATAGTGTGTGGCTTCAGCAAGCCGCGCATTTTTTGTCATGCGATTGTTCTAATGCCCCGCCCCGGAAAAGTCCTGCGTCACCGACGAGCGCGCGACGCGCGCCTTGCGGGTGGTCGGCGGCGTGTTGCGGCTTCGGCCGACAAAGCGCGGCACGCCGGCGGTGATGACGGCGCCGACGGCGGCGATGTCGCCGTGCTTGATGGCGGCGAGTGCCGTGTCCTGGGTGCCGCCATCGGGCGCATCGATCAGCACGATGTCGGCGGCGCGGCCGGCGGCGATGCGGCCGCAATCGAGATCGTAGACGCGGGCATTGTTGCCGGTCGCGGCGCAGATGAAACGTTCGGGCGGCATGTCGGTGAGGCTGGCACAATGGGCGATGGTGTAGAGCATGCCGAGCGGCATGACGCCGGAGCCGGTCGGGGTGTCGGTAGCGATCAGGAAGCGGTCGAACGCGCCATGTTCTTCCGCCAGCCGCGCGCACAACAGCGTGGTGCGCAGATTGCCGGCGGTGCAGACCTGCAGCGCAATCTCGCTCTCCTTGATGACGCGCTCGAAATCGCGGTCCGGCATGGCAGTCGGCCCGCCGTTGATGTGGAACGAGACGTGCGGCCGCATGGCGAGCAGATGGTCGCCGGTGATGGCGCCGGAGCCCGGGATCGAGGCGCCGCCGGTGTGGCATGTGGTGATGAGACCCGCCGCGTTGGCGTCGCGAACGAGCGGCACGTAATCGTACGGCGTCTTGACCGCGCCGAAGCCCGCCTTGGCGAGCCGCACGCCATTGACGGCAAGCTCGATGAAATCGGCGGCCTTGAGCCCGGGCTCGAGGATCACCGAGCCGGCCAAGACGCGCATGCCGCCCGGGCGCCAGGTGGCGAAGCAGCGCTGCGCTGCCAGCGCCAAGGCCTTGACACCCTCGCGGTCGCTCGGCCGCCCCGGCACGTGCACCTCGGACGCCGAGATCGCCGTCGTGGTGCCGCCGTGCAGATAGCTTTCCAGATAACCGACGGTGCGCTGCCGCGGCGTGTAGTCGCCGAACGTGACGTGGACGTGCGAATCGATCAGGCCCGGAATCGCCGTCATGCCGCCGGCGTCGATCACAACGTCGGCGCTCTCGACCTCGCCGGCCGCCGCCGTGCCGACCTGCGCGATGCGCTCGCCGTCGCTGATGATGGTGTCACCCGCGACCGACGGCGCGCGCCAGTCACCGGAAACGATGTGGCCGAGATTGACGATCGCAACTTTCACCCGCTCGCTCCTGTGCGTTGCGCAAGCGGGCAAGCCTAGCGCGAATTGGCGGACGGCGGAACCTGTGGACAGGAATCGATTCTCTGCCGATGGCACCGACCCCCGCTCCTTGATCGTCATTTGCCGCATGATAGGTTCGCATTGCGGCGAAGGGCCGGCCTTTGCCGAAAGTGGGGAGGCATCCATGAGCCAAGTGCCGATGGCTGCGGGGCGCTATAGCGAAGGCGAATTTCGCGTCGGGCACGTTCTTTCCCGAACGTTCGAGGTATTGTCGCGCAACCTGTTGCCGTTCTGCGTGGTGACGGCGATCGCCTATTTGCCAAGTCTCTGGATCTTGGCGGAGCAAGAGCAGGGCGAACGCGTGGCCACCGGCCGCGCTGCCCTCCTGTTCGGCCTCGGCTCGTTGCTGTCGATCGCGCTGAACGCGCTGAGCGAGGCTATCGTGCTGTTCGGCGCCTTCGAGGACATGCGTGGCCGGCCGGTCAACCTGATGGCCTCGCTGCGAGTCGGGCTGAGCCGCCTGTTTCCGGTCCTCGGCGTTGCGATCCTGGTGGCGCTTTGCACCGGCATCGCGGCGATACTCCTGATCATACCGGCCTTCATCGTGATGACGATGCTGTTCGTTGCCATGCCGGCGTGCATCGTCGAGCAGCTGGGCCCGACAAAAAGCCTGGGCCGCAGCGCCGAGCTGACCAAGGGCCACCGCTGGGCGATTTTCGGCCTGTGGTTTCTGGTCGCCATCATCATCGGCATCGGCAGCAAGCTGGTGGGCGCGATCGGCTTTATGATCGGCGGCCTCGGGTTTTCGCTGGTGCTCGATCTGATCTGGGGCGCGGTGGCGGGCGCCTTCAACGCCATCATGGTGGTGGTGGCGTATCACGATCTGCGCGTCGCCAAGGAAGGCATCGACACCGACCAGATCGCGTCGGTGTTCGACTGAGTGCAGAGCCCGTTACTTAGCGTGACGCGCCGCCGGCCGGCTGCGCGTATTTGTCGGCTTTGGCCTTGCCGAACAGCTGTTCGCGCTCCAGATAGGCGCGTTCGGCGGTGTAGAAGTCGCGCAGGAATGTCATGACGTCGCGGCGCGGGACCGGTTCGCTCCAGCCGATCTTGCGGCAGATCTTGTCGCAGACGTCGTCGAGGATTTGCGGCGTTGCCGCATTGGACGGCCGCCGCAACAGCTCTTCCAGCACCTGCAGCTCGAAGGCGCCGTAAACCTGCAGCTGCTGCGGGGTGAAGGCGAACGCGACCGTACGCTCGACCAGATCGCTCGACAGCGCGCGATGCGGCAGCGCGATCACCATGGTGCCGGCGATCAGATCGCCGCCGCGCATGCGGTCGCGGTTGATCGCCGGCAGCGCGGCGAAGAACAACAGCCACACCCCGAGCGAAAGTTCGCTCCAGTCGATCGCGCCGCCCGACGAGCGCCCGCTCTGCAGCAGAATTCCCAGCGGAATGAACATTTCGATCTCGCGCGTCAGATTGCGCGCGATTATGGCGGAGGCCGTCAGCGGCCCGCCGCGACGATCGATCACCCGCAGCCCGATGACGCGCTTGCCCGGGGTGGCGCCCTGCCAGGCCAGCTCGAAATAGATGAAGTAGAGGTTGCGGACGAGAAAGCCGAGAAACAGCGCTATGGCGATGGCGATCAGGCTGCCGCGCGTTGCCCCGATCAGGCTATAGATCGGCAGGTAAATGGCGAACGTCAGCAACGTCCAAATCGCAAAATCGATGACGAAGGCGGTGAGACGTTCGCCGTAATCGGCAATCTCCACGCTGATCGGCACCCCCTCGGGGGTGACGATCTCGCGCTTCTGCCGGCGGCTCTCTTCGAACACCTGGACAGCCCGCGCGCGTGCAGGCGGCGGCGCACCAGACGGAGAATTTCGCTCGGAAACATCCTGCGCCGCGCTCATTGCCGCGCTCTCCGGCCGCAGCGACCGAAATAGATCAGCCATAACGCCGCCATGCCGAGCCCGATGGCAAAACGCGCGGGCGTACTCTGCACCAATTGGCGGAAACCGCCTTCGAGAATGCCGGCGACGAACAGCATCAGGATCGCGCCCACCGCCATCTGCGCCGCTTGACGGCCATGCAGAGCAAGATTTTCCAGGCGCGCATAGCGGCCGGGAAACAAAATCTTATCTGCGATCACCAAGCCGCCGGCCGCGAGCAGGATGACCGCGCCGAGTTCGGTGGTGCCGTGAATCGACACCCAGCCGAGGCAGTCGATGGTCAGGCCGCGATCGAAATGCAGCGCAATGAACGCCCCGAGCGACAAGCCCTGATAGACAGTGAGCATCAGCGTCGGAATGCCGGCGGCCAGTCCGAGGCCGAAACACATCAGGCCGACCAGCGTATTGTGACTGAACAGCACGTTGGCAAAAATGCCGAACGCCGCGGCCGCACCCGGCCACGGCGCGAACAGCTCCTTGGCGCGCAGGTCGGCCGCGGTCGATGCCGGCCCCCGCCCGCCCGCCAATTCCGAAGGCATCAGCGAGGAAAACCAAGCCTCGTCGTGCACCGTCAAAATAAAACCCGCCGCAACGCCGACCAGCAGCGCCGCCGCGGCGATCAGGATGTGCCAGCGGGCGGCGCGGACCGCCTGTGGCAGATCGCGCACAAAGAAATCGCGCAAGCCCTCGATCGGATTCGCCCGCGTGCTGTAGACCGCGAAATAGGCGCGCAGCGCGAGATTTTCGAGGTAAAGCAGAAGATTACGGTCGAGAGCAATGCTGCGCGCCACCGACAGCGACGACAATGCGGCGCGATAGAGGATCGGCAATTGCTGTAGATCGTCGAGCGAGAGCGAACGAACGCCGCGCCGCTCGATCTGCCGCACCAGGCGTTCGAGCTCGCGCCAACCCGCTTCGCGGCCCTTGCGAAACTCGCTGCTCTTGAGGACGAGCTCGGGCTTGGCGGCATCCAGCGCCACCATGCGGGCGGTGATCCGCGCTTGATCGGTCGCGATGGCGATGTCGCTCATATCAGCCCGCGTCGCTTGATCAAGAGATAGCGATTGATGAGCGCGACCGGCAAGCCGCTGCTCGGCACGTCGAGACAATGCACGCCGAGCCGCTCCAGCCGTTCGAACACGATGCTGCGTTCGCGCAGGAAGTCGTGAGCGATGACGGCCTGCGCCACGTTGGCGAAGCGCTCCGGCGGCGCTTCGACCGCGCGCTGCAAAAACGAGCCGCGCTGGGTGACAAACACGATCAGGTGCCGATTGGCGATGCGCTGCATGCTCTCGATCATCAGCTCGGCGGTGATGGCGTCGACGAAATCGGTGAACACGATTACCAGGGCGCGGCGCTTGAGCCGGGCGTTGAGCTCGGCGAGACCGAGAGTGAAATTGGTTTCCTGATGGTGATAGTCGAGCTCGGCGGCGGCGCGCTGCAGCCGGCCGAAGCCCGAAATGCCGCGCACCGGCGCCAGGTATCGTCGGACACGGGCGTCGAACCCGCAGACGCCCACCAGATCGCCGCCGTGGAGCGACACCCAACCCAGCACCAAGGCGGCGTTGATCGCATGATCGAGGCGGGTCAACCCGTCGACCGGCTCAAGCATGAGATAGCCGGTGTCCAACGCCATGACGATTTGATGATTGCGTTCGGTGCGAAATTCCTTGCAGACCAGTTTGCGGTGGCGCGCCGAATGCTTCCAGTCGATGAAGCGGCTGTCCAGCCCGGGCGAATATTCGCGCAGCGCCTCGAACTCGGCGCCCTCGCCCTTCTGCAGCTGGGCCTTGATGCCGTAGATCGCTTCCTGCACGAAAAACTGCAAAGCAGTGCCGTGAACGCCGCGCACGTTGGGCAGGACGTCGATGGTGCGGTCGACGGCAACCTGGCGCACGAACTCGACGAGCGCGAGCGGGCTCTTCCAGCGCAGCCAGATCCGATCGACGACGATGCGCCCGCGCCGGCGCGGCACGATCGGCAAGGCAAGCCGGGTCGGCGCGCCGGGGGCGATCTCGCCGGCAACGATTTCGGACGGCTCGAGATCGCCACGCTGCTCGGCGATCACAGCGAAGCGCACCGCGCGGCGGAAGCCGGCCGTGGCGAGCGTGATCTCGGTCGCGCCGCGTTCGCCGATATAGAGCCGGTCGGGTAGCGCGACCTTGATGCTGAGCGAGCGCGGCCGACACGCCAGGGCAAAATCGCTGGCGCCGATAATCAGCACAAGCACCCCATAGTCGAACGACAGCACCCACAGGTTCGGATCGGCGACGACGATGAACAGGGCCAGGGGAATGCCGGCGCCAAACAAGAGCACCATCGCCAAGGTCGGGCGGATCATCGCGGCGCCGGGGTCTGATCGAGCACTTCGCGCAGAATGCGATCGGTGGTCAGTCCCTCGATCTCGGCGCTCGGCGAAATCGTCAGCCGGTGCCGCAACACAGGCAACGCCAGCGCCTTGATATCGTCCGGAATGACGAAGTCGCGGCCTTGCAGCACCGCAAAGGCGCGCACCGCCGACGCCAGCATGTTGGCGGCGCGGGTCGAGGCGCCGACTTCGAGCGAGGAGTGCGCGCGGGTGGCGCGGATCACGTCGACGATATAATCGATCAACGGGTCAGTCAGGCGAATGCCGCTCACCGCCTCGCGCGCGGCGCCGAGCAGCGCGCTGTCGGCGACCGGCCTGATGTCGAAATCCTGCAGGCGCGGCATCGCCGAGCGGTGGCCGTGCCGCCGCACGATCTCGCGTTCCTCGTCGCGGCCCGGGTGATCGATGATGATCTTGAACAGAAAGCGGTCGAGCTGCGCTTCCGGCAACGGATAGGTGCCCTGCTGCTCGATCGGGTTCTGCGTCGCCACCACCATGAAATCGTCGCCGAGCGCATAGTCCTTGCCGTCGATGGTGACGATCCGCTCGTTCATCGCCTGCAGCAGCGCGGCCTGCGTCTTCGGCGGTGTCCGATTGATCTCGTCGGCGAGTAAAAGCTGGGTGAAGATCGGTCCCTTGGTGAGGACGAAGCTGTTGGTCTGGAAATTGAACAAGTTGGTGCCGAGGACGTCGCCCGGCATCAGATCGGGGGTGAATTGGATGCGGCCGAACTGCAGACTGAGTGCCGCCGCGAACGCCCGGGTGATCAGGGTCTTCGCCGTCCCGGGCACGCCTTCGAGCAGGATATGGCCGCCGACCAACAGGCTGGTCAGCATCAGATCCATGACCTCGTCCTGACCGACCACCGCCTTGCGGACCTCGCCGCGAATCCCCTCAGCGACCGCGCGGATGTTCTGAACGTCCATCGACGATTTCCCCTCTCCAGCGATAAATATCCCGCGCCAGTCGCACCGAGCTCGCCGCGCCGCGGCGGCGGCCATCGGCGAGGCGTTCGGCTTCGCCGACCAGCGCGGCGCAGTCGATATCGACGCCGCGGGCGGCGCCGACGCGCTGCAGCCAGGCAACCAGCGCGGCGCCCGACAGCCCGCGCGGCGCATGCAGCTGGCGACCGACATCGCGCACGGTTTCCAGCACGTAGCGCTTGATCATCATCTCCTGATGGCCGGTGAACTCGACCAGCTTGGCGATATTCTGCAGCAAAGTCTGGCGCCCGGCATTAAGCGGCGGCGGCGCCGGCTGCGGCGCGCCGAAGCGGCCGAGGCTCGCCCACAGCAACAGCGCCACCGTCATGGCGCCGAGCAGCGTTGCGATGACGAATGGAAAGCGAAACAGCAGCGCCAGCGGGTTGGTAGGCACGCCGGCAAAGCCGTGGATCGTCTCGTCGAACACGACGCGGCCCGCGCCACTGCGCAGGCGCTCGATCATGGCCGCCGCCAGCGCCGCGTTGCCGACGCGCGGCAAACCATGATTGGACACGATATCGGGATCGGAAAGGATCCAGACGGTCCGGTTGTGATCGGTCAGCTCACCGAGCAGCATCGCATCGGCGCTGCCGATCAGCGGTCGCAGGCCGGCGCCCCGGATAAGATCGATCGGCGCATCGAGACTGGGCTCGATGGCAAACGTGTTGGTCTGCCATGCCGCCTTGTCGACCTGCAGCATCTCGGCTTTCGGCGCTACCAGATGCAGCGCCCATTCGATCGCCGCGGACGGCAGCAGCTCGGCCTTGCCGAGCCAGCCCGGTTTATCGCGGCTCGGCCGTCCGATCCATTTCGGCAGCACGAGAAGAATGGTGTCGGCCGTCAGCAGCGTGCGCATAATGCGTTCGGTCTTGCCGCCGGGGCGCGGCTCGGCAATCACCAGCACGCTCTTGGGCGTGAGCTTGCCGAGCGAGTCGTCGCGGCTCTTGACCACGTCGATATGCAACTGCTGCAGCACCTCGGCGAGGCCGGCGTAGCCGATGGCCGAACGCGAAAAGCTGCTCGGCCCCGTCGTATCGCCACCAAGGTCGTTACTGCCCATCAAATAAAGCGAAACGGCAAACGTGATGATCGCGGCGGCGATCCAGCCAATGAGCAGCCGCGGCGAAAACAACGAATCGGAAGTCATGCGGCCGCGCCTCCGTGCAGCGCCTGGGCGAGGCTGGCGAAGCTGGCGCGGCAGGCCGCATAATCGTCCTGCACAGCAGGATGCTCGCCGAAATAGCTCCACTCGACGCGACCGACGACCTCGCGCAGCGGCGCACGCAGGCCGTCGGGCAATCGTCTGCTACGCAAAATTTCGCGGCTGGTCATGGAATCGGCGAACGGCTCGTCGAGCCGCCGGCGAATGACCGCCAACGCATGCAAGAGCAGCACGTGCATGGCTTCCGCAAAGCGGCCCTGCGTCGCAAGAGCGTCGGCCGCGCCAAGCGCGACGGCGGGCGGCTGCGCTTGCAGTTCGGCACTGCTACCGCCTTCAGCCGTCCAGGCGCTGTCGCGGCCGGGCCGCAGCGCCGGAATCATGTCGCGGAATGCATAGAGCAGCACAGCCACGCCGACGATGACGACGAACCACAAAACTTCCGGCGGCAGCGATATTGGCCGGACCAGCGGCTCGGGCTGGCGCAGGAGCTCGGTCTGCAGATCAAGGCGGCTGACGGCCTGCTCGGCGATGGCGCGGACTTTCGGCTCGGGCATGGTTTGCGCCGGCGCCGGCGCCGGCCGGTCGGCTTGCTCGACCGCTCCCTGCGATTTTGGCGCCGCGTGCGCGCCCGTGCAGCAGAGCACCGCGATAATCGGAAGCAGGGCAATCGACGCGCATTTCACTCGGCCACGCAGGGCCGCACCAACGGTTGCCTTGCCGAGCCGCATTCCCGCCTCAAGCACCGCTTCCCGCGGCCGCGCGATTGCCGGTCGTTTGTTTCGTTATACTGCAGTTTGTGCTTGAATACATCCGCGCCGACTTGCAGCAACGCGATCCGCTGGGGGTAACATCATCACCATGCGACGCCGAACTTTGCTTCAACTCGCGGCCGCCTGGGCCGCGTTACCGACGCTGCCGCGTAGCGCACTGGCGCAAACCTATCCGGCCCGTCCGATCCGGCTCATCGTCGGCTTTCCGGCCGGCGGCCAAGTCGACATCATCGCGCGCGTCACCGCGCAATGGCTCGGCCAGGCGCTCACCCAAACCGTGGTGGTCGAGAACAAGCCCGGCGCCGGCGGCAATCTCGGTGCCGAGGCGGTGGTCAAGGCGGCGCCGGACGGTTACACGCTGTTCTTCGCCGCGGCGTCCAACACCGTCAACACCACGCTGTTCGCGCACTTGTCCTACGACTTCGCCCGTGACACCGCGCCGGTCGGACCGATCAACCGCATTCCGCTGGTGCTCGAAGCCAATCCGTCGTTCGCGCCGAAAACCGTTGCCGAGCTGATCGCGGCCGCGAAGGAAAAACCGGGCACTATCGCCGTCGGCTCGCCGTCGGCCGGCACCCCGCCTTACCTCGCCGTGGCGCTTCTCAAAATGATGGCCGGCATCGACATGGTGCACGTGCCGTATTTCGGCGAGAACCAAATGATCACCGATCTGCTCGGCGGTCAGCTCATGGTCGGCATCGGCGGCATCTCGTCGGCGATCGGCCACATCAAGGCCGGCAAGCTGCGCGCACTCGGGCTGACCACGCCTGGCCGCATCGAGCAGCTGCCGGATGTGCCGGCGATCGCCGAGACGGTGCCGGACTTCGCAGCGAGCGGCTGGACCGGCATCGTCGCGCCGAAGAATACGCCGGCGCCGGTCATCGACACGCTCGCCGCCGTGATCCGCACCATTCAGGCCGACCCGCAATTCAAGGCGCGCCTCGCCGATCTCGGCGCGCCACTGTTCGCACTGCCGCCCGCCGAATTCGGCACCCTGATCGTAGCGGAAACCGAGAAGTGGGCGAAGGTCATCAAATTCGCCGGGCTCAAGCCGCAGTGATCGCGGGGTGTAGGAGATTCAAACTCGTCATGCCCGCGCTTGTCGCGGGCATCTACGTCTTAAGCTCGGCGAACCAAAGACGTGGATGGCCGGGTCAAGCCCGGCCATGACGAGTCATTAGTTGTTGTTTCGGGGTAACCGCAGCAGCGCTACTGCCCGGCGATGTTGTTCTCGCGCACCACCTCGCTCCAGAGCTTGATCTCGTTCTTGAGCAGCGTGGCGGCGGCTTCGGGGGTTTCTTCGCTGTCGGGGTATTCGTCCATGCCGCCGTCGGCATAGGTCTTGCGCACCTTGGGATCGGCCAGCGCGGTGCGCAACGCGACATTGAGCTTGTCAACGATCGGGCGCGGCGTGCCGGCGGGCGCTAAGAGCATGTGCCAGAAATCGACGTCGAGTTTTTTGTAGCCGAGTTCGCCCATGGTCGGCAGATCCGGCAGGGCGGCGACGCGCTTCTTGCCGATCACCGCGTAGGCCTTGAGCTTGCCGCTCTGGACCAGCGGCCGCGCGACGACGGCGGAGATCGGGCCGATATCGACCTGCCCGCCAAGAAGATCGACCAGCGCCGGGCCGGCGCCGCGATACGGCACCTGCGTGGTCTTGATGCCGAGCTCGTGGAAGATCAGCACCTCGGCGAGATGGCCAAACGAGCCGACGCCGGGATGGCCGATGCGAATGGTCTGGCCGGGCTCCTTCATCCAGCGCAGCAGCTCGTTGAAGTTATTGGGCGGCAGGGTCGGCCGCGCGGCGAGCGTGTTGCCGGTGATGTTGACGAGGCCGATCGGCACGAAATCCTTCTCGGCATCGAAGGTGCGGTTCGGATAGAGCGCCATGCCGGCGGCAAGCGCGTCCTGGTGGAGCATGATGGTGTAGCCGTCCGGCTCGGCACGCGCCGCCTTGGCGGCGGCGATCATGCCGCCGGCGCCGCCGATGTTCTCGACCACGACCGGCTGACCGAGCGCCTTCTGGAACGGGTCTTGGAGGATGCGCGCGGTGGCATCGTCGGCGCCGCCGGGCGGGAATGCCACGATGAGCGTGACCGGACGCGTGGGATAGCTTTGCGCCCAAGCGGCGCCCGATGTGAGCAAGGAGGCGGCCAACATCGCCGCCGCGACCGCGCGCGCAACAACCATACTGTCCTCCCAGACCGCCGTATTTTGCTGGCTGCGGCAGCAACGAAATGCCGAACCGGTGATCGCATTTCAGCCGCTTTACCGCGCTGCCGCAAGGCGGCGCGCGGCCCGGCACCTGGGACAACTGAGCGCATGTCGGTCGCGCCCGACGGCCCCTGCGGCCGAACGAATCCGGCACGAATTGTCGTTACCGAACGGGGCGGCTACTGTTGCGCATATTAACCGCCGTCAGGAGAACACGCGATGCGTATCGTCGATTTGAGCCGGGAGCTTTATCACCGCACGCCGTCTTACCCGGGGCAGCCGCCGATCATTCACGGCATCTGGAAGACCCACGAGGAGGCGTTCGCCGAATCCGGCAACGTCCAGGGCAACAGCGTGATGTTCTTCTCTATGCCGGATCACGGCGGCACCCACATCGACGCGCCGCGGCATTTCGGCAAGAGCGGCACGCCGATGCACGAATATCCGCTGGAGAACTGCATCGTTCCCGGCATCTGCATCGATCTCCGCCACGTCGCGCCGCGCGCCGAGATTACGCCCGACGATCTCAAAGCCGCAGTCGACAAAGCCGGCGTAGCCGTCCCGCAAAAAGGCACGGTTCTATTGTGCACCGGCCATCATGCCCGCACCTTCCCGACCGCGGCCTATTCGACCGACAATCCGGGCGTCAACGTCGCCGCCACCGAATGGCTGGCGCGCCAAGGCATCGTGCATTTCGGCATCGATTCGATGCGCCCGGGGCCGGAAGGCAAGGTCAACTCGCTGGTCCACAAGGCCTGCCTCGAGCTCGACATCACCCACATCGAGAGCCTTTGCAATCTCGAAGCGCTGCTCGGGGTGGGCCAATTCCAGTTCATCGGTCTGCCGCTGAAATGGCGCGAGGGCACCGGCTCGCCGATCCGCGCCGTGGCGGTATTCAACGACTAATCGGTCCTTCGTTCGAATAACGGGATATTTGTTCAGCGCAAAGACGGAATCATTCCATGCAGCTCGGCCACAATCGCAGAATGACCGGGGCGCAATGCCTCGCCGACATGCTCAAGGGCTACGAGGTCACCCACGTGTTTCACGTGCCCGCGGTGTTGCGCACCACCTACGCCGAGATGGAACGCCGCGATACCGGCATCAAGCGGCTGCACGTGCATGGCGAGAAGGCCGCGGCCTACATGGCGGACGGCTATGCGCGCGCCTCGGGCAAGCCCGGCATTTGCATGGCGCAGGTGATCGGCGCGCTCAATCTGGCCGCCGGCCTGCGCGATGCCTGGCTCGCCCATTCACCGGTGATCGCCATGACCGGCGGCCGCGAACCGAAGACCAAATTCCGCAAAGTCTATCAGGAGATCGACGACATGCCGGCATTCGAGCCGGTGACCAAGTTCAACGCCACGGTCGACGACGTCAGCCGCTTTCCCGACATGGTGCGGCAGGCGTTCCGCGTCGCGGTGAGCGGCACGCCCGGCCCGGTGCATCTGCAATTCCGCGGCAACGAAGGCCAGATCGACGCCGAAGAGGCCGAGATGGAGCCGCTATGCGAACCGCTGTTCGCCCGCGCTCCGCCGTTCCGGCCCGAGCCCGATCTTGCGAGCGTGCGCGCGGCACTCAAAATTCTGCACGAGGCGGCGCGGCCGGTGATCGTCGCCGGCGGCGGCGTGCGCGCCTCGGGCGCGCAGGCCGAGCTCGTCGCGCTCGCCGAAGCGCTGCAGATTCCGGTCGCCAGCTCGCTCAACGGCAAGGACGCCATTGCCGGCAATCATCCGCTGTCGGTCGGCGTCGTCGGCACCTATTCCCGCGAGAGCGCCAACAAGGTCGTCAATGCCGCGGACCTGGTCTGTTTCATCGGCACCGACACCGGCGGCATGACCACGCATTTCTGGGCGGTGCCGAAGATCGGCACGCCCACGGTGCAGATCAACATCGATGCGGAAGCGCTCGGCCGCAATTATCCGTTCGAAGCCGCGGTCAATGGCGACGCCAAGGTGACGCTTGCGGCCATGCTGAAACTCGCCGACCGCGGCAGCGCCGAGCGGCGGAAAGCTTGGGTGGCGCAAGCGCAAAAAATTTGCGGCGAGTGGCGCAGCAAATACAAGGCAGCGCTCGAGTCCGATGCGATGCCGATCCGGCCGGAGCGGCTGTGCCACGAGCTGACGCAGCACGTGCCCGACGAAGCCATCGTGGTGGTCGATACCGGCCATGCCGGCATGTGGATGGGCGGGATGTACGATCTGAAAAACCCGCGGCAGAGCTACATGCGCAGCGCCGGCCATCTCGGCTGGGCGTTCCCGGCCGGGCTCGGCGCCAAATGCGCCTGCCCGGACCGGCCGGTGGTGACGTTCACCGGCGACGCCGGGCTTTGGTACCACATTGCCGAGATCGAAACCGCGGCGCGCTGGAACATTGCCGCCGTCACGGTGGTCAACAACAATGGCGGCGGCAATCAATCCAAGCGCGGTTTTGACCGCGTCTATGGCGGCCAGCAGACCGAAAAGGCGCGCGAATTATGGACCTTCCGTAAGGTCAACTTCGCCCGCATCGCCGAGGACATGGGCGCGCTCGGCATCCGCGTCGAACAGGCCGCCGCGTTTCCGGCCGCGCTCGCCCAAGCGCTTGCCGCCGGCCGGCCGGCCGTGATCGACGTCGTCACCGACATCGAAGCGCTGGCGCCTGTCGCGGTGACTTGACGTGTTTGCCGCTCGTCCCCGCGAAAGCGGGGGACCCAGTAGGATTGCGCAAACCGAGATACCGTTTCTGAATTTCCACTTTCGCGGGAATGAGCGGATTTATCGCTCACTTATGATGCGCCTCCGGATCGATGGCGAGCGCGGTGAAGACGCGCGTGTGCATATTGTAGATGCCGATCAGCACGGTGAACTCGACGATCTGCCGCTCGGTAAAATGCGGCCGCAGCGCGTCGAATACCGCGTCCGGTACCGTCACGTCGCGGGTCATGGCATCCGCGTAGGCGAGCACAGCGCGCTCGCGTGCGGAAAACAACGGCGATTTCTGCCAATCGGCGAGCGCATCGCATTCGGCCTGGCTCAAGCCTTCGGGCGCCGACAGCTCCGGCACGTGCTGCTTCACCACGTAATCGGTGCGATTGAGATAGCCGACGCGGATGATCGCGATCTCGCGCAACCGGCCGTCGAGTGCGGTGGCAAATCGCGCCTTGCCGATCAGCTCGAGCCAGGTGGCGGCAATGTCAGGCGTGTGCAAGAGCAGCTTATAAACGTTGATCAGCGTGCCGCGCCGCCCGGTCCGCACTTTGCCGATCAGCTCGGCAAGCTCGGGATGATCGTTTTCTTCGATGTAAGACACGCGGGCCATGAGGGTGCTCGATGGGTTATGGGAGAAGGTCGAGACCTTACGTTAAAGTCATAACGGCCATGGTGTCGATACACTCAGGGAGTGGCCCGACGCATTGAGCGCCCGCCAAATCCGCGATAAAAATCAGCCGCAGCAAAGCGAGCGCGACCATGATCCTGTTGTCCAACGGCGGCACCAATATTCAACGCAGCAAAACCGCGTCCGACACGATCGCGGTCGGCACGGTCGACGGCGTGGCGCTGCTGCAGAAATCGGCGCGCGGCTGGAGCGTCACGCACCGCGCGCTGCAGGGCGTATTCGTGTCCGGCGTCGCCGCGCTCGACGACGGCACCTTGTTCGCGTCGACCCGCGGCGTCGGCATGGCGAGGAGCGACGACGGCGGCATCAAGTGGCGCTGGATCAACGACGGCCTTGCCCATCACGAATTCTGGTCGACGCGGGCGGGCGTTCTGGCCGGCCGCGAAGTCGTGTTCGCCGGCGCGCTGCCGGCGCACCTTTATGTCAGCGAGAACAAGGGCGAGAGCTGGCGAGAGCTGCCGGCGTTTCGCAAGGCGAAATCGGTGCCGCACTGGACCTTTCCGCCGCCGCCGCGCATCGGCCACATCAAGGACATCGTGCTCGATGGCGACCGGCTGTGGGTCGGCGTCGAAATCGGCTCGCTGCAGATCTCCGAGGATTTCGGCCAGAGCTTTCGCGAGCTCACCGTCGATCCCGACCCGCGCGAATGCGACATCCACCGCATCCTGGTGCATCCGGCGCGGCCGAACCGCATCATCATCGCCAACGGCATCGTCGGCATGATGGCGAGCGACGACGGCGGCGCCACGTTCCATCGCCTGCCGATGCCGCCTGACGCCAATTATCCGGACGCGGTGGTGCTGCATCCCGACCAGCCGGATCTCTTGTTCATGTCGGCCGGCGTCGGCTGGCCGGTGCACTGGTACGAGCTCGGCCGCGCGCGTGGAAAAATTTTCCGAAGCCGCGATGCGGGAAAAACCTGGCAGCGCCTGCTCGGCGGGCTGCCGAACGGCCAGCGCGCGTTGTTCTCTGCGCTCACCATCGAGGTGCACGAGCTCGGTTTTTCGCTCTACGCCGCCGACACCGACGGCCAGGTGTTCGAAAGCCTCGATGGCGGCGAGACCTGGACCATCATCGCCGACGTGCCGCCGGTGTCGAAGGCCGATTTTTACAAGGGCTTGGTGCGCGACCGCGTCAAACTCGCCAATGTCGACGACATCGTCGCCAGCCCTACCGCCGCGCAACGCTGGCAGGAAGCCGCCAAAGCGCTATGATCCGCAGCTCGGATCCGCAGCGCGAAATCCTGGTACCGCACCGTATTCGAAAATCGTCTTGTTGATGACTACCGCGGTCGGATTGAGTTGATCCGCAACGCGAACTGAGAGGACCGCGCAACCGCGGATCGTTTGCAGAAGGGCAGACGAAGCGGTACATTTCAACAAAAGGGGGGAAAGAACATGATCAAACACTACGGTTTTTTGGTAGCGGCTTGTCTGCTCGGCACCACTCTGCTGGGCAGCACTCTGCTTGGCAGCACAACGGTGGCGAACGCGGCCCGTCATCACTGGGTAGAGGTCGGCAGGGAAACGCACGAAATCTGCCGCTGCGGCTCGCATCTGTGCGGAACGAAGTGGGTCGAAGGGGGCAGATTGATGAGGTGCCGCTCGGCCACGAGTTCTTCTTCTTCTCATCGACGGCATCGGCGAAGCCGATGATGAAAATTCAATCGGCGTAGCTCGGGTCCGAACTCGTCACCTGCAGCCACGGCACCACTAGCAAACGCGCGCCCAATCGCGCTCGCGAGCGGTTGTGCATCTTTTGGAAATTGACTTGCGGTCACTGCACGATCAGCGTGCCACGCGTCTGTTGGTGGAAATCGTCGAAGAATTCGTAACGGCCGGGAGCGAGCGGCCGCACCCGCACGGCGCCCTGGGCACCGGGCGCGACGATCTTCTCGACGCGCAGCGAGACGCTTTCGAACTCGATCGCGGCGGCATCGAGGTTTTTCACGCTGATGGTCAGCGGCCGATTGGCCGGCGCATGAATCTCGCCCGGCACGAAGCGGCCGCCCTTGACCGAGATGGACACAGCTGCCGCCTGCTGCGCCGCGGCGCCGCCGAACGGCAGCAGCGCCATTATCATCAGCACAATGACAATGCCGCGCCGCATCACCTTGGATTTCGTGATCATGAATGCTCCGTCGAGGACAAAAACGGGTCAGAATTCGTGTTCGAACAACAAACGCGCGCGCGTCTGCGAGAAATCGGTCAGATCGAACGGACCAGGGATGCCGATCTCATGGCCGGCGATCTGCGTTTCCCAGGCTGCGCTCAACAGCGTTTTGCGATCGATCTTCCAGTATAGCGTCGGGCCGAGATAGACCGCATCGCCGGTGAAAGTCCGAAATGTCAGCCCGTCGTAGTGGCGCAGATACCAGAGGTCGGCACCGATCGCGACGTTGGGAATGATCTGCCACGCCAGCGCAACCGAGCCGCCGATGGTCGACTCGTCATCCCAGCTGCCGACGTTGTTGTGCGTGGTCTCGGGCTCGTACAGCAGATTGAAGCCGAGATAGAGCCGATTCTTGATGAGCTCGGCGTCGGCTTGCAGCTTGGTCTCGAGTCCGTAATTGATCACGGTGGCGCCGCTGGTCTCGTCGAGGCTGTGAAATTCCGGCTCGATGGCGAGCGTCACGGCGAACGGCAGTGCGCCGCGATCGATCAGTACGGAGCGAAATTCCGCCTCGAAGCCGCTCATCCCCCACGACTTGCGGTCGTCGAGGCCGGGCACACCGCGGATGTCATATGCGGAGACGATCGGCCCGAATTCGATCTGCGTGAATTGGTTCGGTACGTATTCGAATTCGATAACGCTTTGCAGCGCGCCGTAGCGTCCGCCGCGCTTGCCAAGACTGATCAGATTTTCCGACTCGAACGCCTTCTCGCCCTCGATCCCGGTCGAAGAACCGATGGTGAAGCTGCCGAAAATATATTTGGTCTCGAGCTCGTGGAATCCCGTATCGTCCTGCGCGTGCGCCGTAGCGGCACCGAACATAACGATGCCTGCTCCGAGACCCGCCGCGGTGCGAAGGAACCGACGTGCCCACGCTGCGGACTCGTCGGACAGTTGAGAAGAGCAATGCATCAGCAGCCCCAATAAGCTCTGCGCAAACACTTCGCGGTCTTTGATCTTTGCGTCAAGAAAAATAGGCAAGTATTAGAGAGATTCCATTCTTGCAGCTTTCTGTGTTCTAAAAATGCCGTTTCAGATGAGAACTTGAATAGTTCTAAACTGCGCCCCGCAGTGGCGCCGCAGGCCGGCCCTGACGCCGTCTCGCTTTGCGGTCCGCAAGACTTCAGGTGGACAGCCGCCGAGCAAGGCCTTGCACCGTGCACCCCACTCGCCTCTGACGCGAGACGCCGCTGGAGCAAACGCATGGGCGCATTCCCGCTGCGCGTGAGAAGGATAAAGAGAGCGCTTGTGAGCGGCGGCGCTTATTGCGACAATTTGGCTGCCGCACCAGGCACATTGCGTTTATGGAGAATACCCGATGCACGAAGTCACCAGCGACCATTGGCACGAACCGGAAGGCCTCAAGAACGCCGGCTACGGCGCCTGGAAGCGGCCGAACACGCCCTACGACGATTACATGGAGGAACAGGGCGTGCCGATCTTCCGCGGCATCGGCGTACGCCGGGTGCAGGACATGCCGCTCAAACCGTGGGCGCGCATGGGTGGCCGCGGCACTTTCATTCAGCTCTACGGCACCGAGGGCAAATGGGGCTGCTACGTGGTCGAGGTGCCGGCGGCCGGCGCGCTCAATCCCGAAAAGCACATGTACGAGGAGATCATGGTGGTGGTGGAAGGCCGCGGCACCACCGAAATCTGGACCGACGGCCAGTCGAAGCCGCATAGCTTCGAATGGCAGCGCGGCTCGATGTTCTCGATCCCGCTCAACACCAATCACCGCATCATCAATGCCGCATCGTCGCCGGCGCTCATTCTGGTCGCCAATACGGCGCCGAACGTGATGAATCTGTTCCGCGACCGCGACTGGATCTTCAATTGCTCGGCGAGCTTCCCGGCGCGGTTCGACGGCGCGGTGGATTTCTTCAAGGCCAAGGACGACATCGTGCCCGATCCGGTGCGCGGGCTCGCCTTGCGCAAGAGCAATTTCATTCCCGACATCATGAACGCGGATCTCTATCTCGATAACCGCCGCTCGCCAGGCTACACCCGCGTCGAGCCGCACATGGCCAACAACGTATTCTATGGCTTCGTCGGCGAGCATAAGACCGGGCGCTACTCGAAGGCGCACGCCCATATGTCGGCGGCGGTATTGGTCTGCCTCAAGGGCAAGGGCTACACCTATACGTGGCCGCGCAGCGAGGGCATGACGCCGTGGAAGGACGGCAAGACCCAGAACATCTACCGCCAGGACTATGAGCCGGTCGGCCTCGTCACCGCGGCGCCCTATGGCGGCGACTGGTTCCACGCCCATTTTGGGATCAGCAAAGAGCCGCTGCGGTTGATCGGCTGGTACGGCCCCAATAACCACCGCAAGGACAAAGCCGGCGTGCCGGGCGAAAAGGACACCGACGAGGGCGCCATCGACGTCACCGAGGGCGGCACCGCCATCCCGTACTGGCTCGAAGATCCGTTCCTGCGCAAGGAATACGAAGAGACGCTCAAGCGCGAAGGGGTGACCTCGCAGATGGGTGATGAGCTTTATCGTGCGCCGGCCGATCAGCGCCAGCCGGTGAGCGCGTGACGCACAAAAGCGTTTCCCGGGCGCAGCGCAGCACGGAGTGGTGCGCCGCAGACCCGGGATCGTTACAAGGTCTGCGTTTGAAATGATCCCGGATCAGCGGCGCACCGCTTCGCGCTGCACCGCATCCGGGAAACAAAGGAATGAATGAAAGGTCAGTGCACCACGATGGTGGTGGCCTGCATGCCCTCGCGCTGCACCAGCGCGAACAGCGTGGCGGCGGCGCCCGGCAACAGCCGCACGCAGCCGTGCGACACGGGGTGGCCGAGCCCCGCCGTCTCGTAGGTGCCGTGAATGGCAATGCCGCCGTGGAAGAAGATCGAATGCGGCATCGGCGAGTTGTAATATTTGCGTGAGAACCAGTGCCGCGCCAGACTGTGTGGATGGAAGGTACCCGCCGGCGTCGCCAGCCCGCGCCGTCCGGTCGAGACCCGCCACGTGTAGCGCGGCATGCCGTCGACGCTGACCTGCATGGTCTGCGTCGCGCGGCTGATCTGGACGAGGATGCTGGCATTGGCGGCGCCGGAAAAGAGCAGGACAAGCGCGGCCAAGGCGCCTGCGCCAAAAACGCGCGGCATCGCAAACCCTCGAAAGCCTCTCCGCCCGCATTTCGTTTGCGCTGGCCGATGCCGCTTGTAAAGCAAACAACGGCACGACAGTTAATCGCTCCGTTTCGCAACGACCTCGCACCGGTGCGGCAATGTGGACAGGGCGCAATCGAGGCGAGCCATGAATCCGCCAAGCGTTTAGGTTAAGAGCCTGAGTCGCGAATCGCCGAGCACAGTGACGAGACACCAATGCGACCTCTGACACGCCCGCTGGTCATTGCCCTTCTTTTCGCGGCCGCAGCGGCGCTGCCACAGGATGCCGTCGCCCAGACCAAACGCGCGGCCAGCACTATCGACCTGACGCCGCCCGGCACGCTCAATCCGGCGCCGCTGCCGCCGCTCGCCAATCCGGATGCGCCGGACACGCCCGCTCGCGAGCTGTTCGCGCGCAAGACCGCGCCACTGCCCGGAGCGGCGCGCTCGATCGGCGGCTACGCGGACGGCTGCATCGCCGGCGCGGTGGCGCTGCCGATCACCGGGCCGAACTGGCAGGTCATGCGGCTGTCGCGCAATCGCAACTGGGGCAGCCCGAAGCTGATCGATTTCCTTAAGCGGCTCGGCAAGAAGGCCAAGCAGGACGGCTGGAACGGTCTCCTGGTCGGCGACATGTCGCAGCCGCGCGGCGGGCCGATGATCAGCGGCCATACCAGCCATCAGATCGGCCTCGATGTCGACATCTGGTTCACGCCGATGCCGAACCACGTGCTGACGCGCGAGGAGCGCGAGCTCGAGGGCGCCACTAACATGGTCGACCCGGACGGGCTTAACGTGGATCATAAGCTGTGGACGCCGGCGCATACCGCGGTGGTGCGCGAGGCTGCCGAAGATCCTGCGGTGACGCGCATCTTCGTCAATGCGGCGATCAAGAAGCAAATGTGCAGCGAAGCGGGAGCCGACCATGCCTGGCTCGCCAAGGTGCGGCCGTGGTGGGGCCATGCCGAACATTTCCACGTCCGCCTCGCCTGCCCGCCTGACAGCACCGAGTGCAAGGCGCAGCCTCCGGTGCCGGCCGGCGACGGCTGCGGCCACGCGCTCGATTACTGGTTCAGCGAAGGCGTGCTGCACCCGAAGCCAGCGCCGACGCCGCCGCACCCGAAATACATGACGCTCGCCGGCTTGCCGCCGGCCTGCCGTGCCGTCGTCAAGGCGCCGTGATCTAAATACCCGCCGTCCCGCTGAACACCCTATGCTGCGCCCATCCGGCGAACAGCGTGAGGACGAACGCGGCAAGTACGAGCAGCGCGGCGAAGACGCGCGATCGCGACGGCGGCGTCTGGGTCATCGGCGGCAGGCCGACGAGCAACAGGTAGGCGCCGTAACAGCCGAGCAGCGTCAGAAAGCGCAAGCCGGGCAGCAGCAGAAAAATTCCGGCGAGCCACACTGGCGTGTAGGAATAAACCGCGAGCGTCAGCGCGGCGGCAAAGTTTCGTCTTCCACCAAACAGCGGCGCCCCGAGATGAACAAGAACACCGAGCGCCGCCACTAAGACGAAATTTTCCAGATAGAAGAAGATGGCGCCGAAAATGCCGTCGAACAGCGCGGCGCGCACCACGCCGGTACCCGGAACGATCACGCCGATGATGCAGGCGCCGACGAAACCGGACAGCGCCGGAATGAACGCCAACAGCGCCACGTAGCGCGTCATCAGATCGAGCCAATCGGCCGGCTCCTTGGCGACGCGCGGCCAGGCGGCGGCCGGATCGATCAGGATCGCTGCTGCGTGGAAGAAGTTCTTCATCGCCGGCCGCGCTTGCCTCACGCCGCTGCACGGATCAGCGCCGCGCCTTTTTCGGCGATCATCATGGTCGGCGCGTTGGTGTTGCCTGACGTGATGGTCGGCATCACCGAGGCGTCGACCACGCGCAGCCGCTCGAGCCCGATGACGCGCAAGCGCTCGTCGACCACGCTCTGCGGATCGCTCGGCAGCCCCATCTTGGCGGTGCCGACCGGATGAAAAATCGTGGTGCCGATATCGCCGGCGGCCTTGATCAAAGCCTGGGCGTCGTCCGCGACCGACGGACCCGGCAGATATTCGGCCGGATGATAGGACGCCAGCGCCGGCTGGCGCGCGATGCGGCGGGTCAGGCGGATCGCGCTCACGGCAATGCGGCGATCCTGGTCGGTCGAGAGATAGTTCGGCTGGATGGCCGGTACGTCAACCGGGTCGGAGGAGCGGAGCCGCACATGGCCGCGACTGGTCGGCCGCAGATTGGCGACGCTGGCGGTGAATGCCGGAAACTTGTGCAGCGGCTCGCCGAAACGGTCGAGCGAGAGCGGCTGCACGTGGTACTGCAAATTGGCGCGCTCCTGGTCGGCATCGGAGCGGGTGAACAGCCCGAGCTGCGACGGCGCCATGGTGAGCGGACCGCGACGGAACAGCGCGTATTCGGCCAGCATGCCGACAAAGCCGAGCGGCGAGTGATAGCGCTCGTTGAGCGTGGTGATGCCCTGGACTTTGTAAATGAGCCGCAGCTGCAAATGATCCTGCAGATTGCCGCCGACCCCCGGCCGGTCGAGCACGACCGCAATGCCGTGCTGGCGCAACTGCGCGGCCGGGCCGACACCGGAGAGCAACAAAAGCTGCGGCGAGCCGATCGCGCCGGCGGCCAAGATCACTTCGCCGCGGCAGCGTGCGCTGCGCGTCTGCCCACCCTGCCGCCACCGCACCCCGACAGCCCGACGCCCCTCAAATAAAACAGCTTCAGTCAGGCAGCCGGTTTCGAGCCGCAGGTTCGGCCGATTCAGAACCGGCTTGAGAAACGCCGTCGCCGACGACCAGCGGCGGCCGCGTTTCTGGTTCACGTGGAACGCGCAGCAACCTTCGTTGTCGCCAGTGTTGAAATCCGGAATCGATTTGATGCCGGCCTGCTCGGCGGCGGCGCGGAACGCTTCGAGCAATTGCCAGTGCACGCGCGGCGGCTCTACGCGCAATTCGCCGTCGGCGCCGTGCTTGTCGCTCGCGCCGAGAAAATGATTTTCGTGCTTCTTGAAGTACGGCAGCACGTCGTCCCAGCCCCAGCCGGTGAGGCCGAGCTGCCGCCAATGGTCGTAATCGGCGGCCTGCCCGCGCATGTAGATCATGGCGTTGATGGCCGACGAGCCGCCGATCGCCTTGCCGCGCGGATAATTGAGCACGCGGCCGTTGAGGCCCGCTTCCGGCTCGGTCTTGAAGCACCAGTCCGAGCGCGGATTGCCGATGGCGAACAGATAACCGACCGGAATGTGGAACCAGATCCAATTGTCGGGCCCGCCGGCTTCGAGCAGCAGCACGCGCTTTTGCGTATCGGCCGACAGCCGATTGGCAAGGAGGCAGCCGGCCGAGCCCGCCCCGACGATGATGTAATCGTACTCGCCGTCGATCGGCGCCGCGTCGCTCATTGCGGTCCTCGTTGCTGGCCGCTGCGACCATAACACACGCATTGGCCGCACGGCTCAAGCAGGCCTTGCCTCAGCCGGCTCACATCGGCATAGTGCCCGGCACGACGAACGGCGCGCTGCGCGCGCGCCGTCAGCGCCCGGAACGACGGTTCCCCAAGGCGGTCGTAACGATCTCGACAATATCCGTTCGACCGTGCGCGCGAGCACCGCGAAGCGCGCTTGGAGAACCGTCATGGTGCAAAGAAGGCCCGCAACGGCGGCCGGCGCCCTGCCCGACGCGCCAGACACGAGCTTGAAGTTCGATCGGGCCGAGCTGGCGGGCGCGGTCGCCGATCTCGGCGTGCTCGTTCCGATCGCCGTGGCGCTGGTCGTGCAGAACGGGCTCTCGGCGACCGCCGTACTGCTGCCGGCGGGTTTGTTGTACGTTGCGGCCGGCCTGATCTATCGGCTGCCGGTGCCGGTGCAGCCGCTCAAGGCATTCGGCGCCATCGCCATCGCCCAGGGTTTTGGCTCTTCCGAAATCGCCGCAGGCGCGCTGCTGATGGGCGCGCTCTTCATCGTGCTCGGCGCCTCCGGACTGCTGGATCGCGTCGCGCGCGTTTTTCCCCATTCGATCATTCGCGGCGTACAGCTGTCCGTCGGCTTGTTGTTCTGCTGGTTGGCCTGGAAACTGGTCGCGGCACCCCCCGCAGCATTTATCGATCACACCCGTCCGGCTTGGTGGCTCGGTGGCGGTGCTGCGGTCGTGATCGCGCTGGCTTTGCTGCTGCGTCGGCACAATGTGAGCCTGTTGTTCGCAGTGCTCGCCGTGGTGGCGATGGCGCTAACGTTTCATGGGCCGCTCACATTCGGGCCCTCCGCGCTGCACCTGCCGGAACTGAGCTTGCACGCATTCACCGCCGCGGCAGTCGCGCTGGTGCTGCCGCAATTGCCGCTGACCTTCGCCAATTCGTGCTTGGCGACTGCGGACGCCGCGCGAACCTATTTCGGCGCCGCGGCGGCGCGCGTACAGCCTGGCCGGCTGGCCATGAGTCTTGGTTTTGCCGATATGTTGGCCGGTGCGATTTGCGGCATGCCGGTCTGCCACGGCGCCGGCGGCATGACGGCGCATCGCACCTTCGGCGCTCGTACCGGAGGTGCACCGATCGCGCTGGGCACTACGCTTTTGGTGATCGCTCTCGTGCTCGGCAACAGCCTCGCCGCCGTGCTCGGCGGCTTTCCGCTTCCGATCCTCGCCGGCCTGCTCGCGGTGGCCGGCATTTCGCACATCGCCCTGCTCACGGATTTGCGCGGTGTGTATCCCTGGTCCCTGGCAATCGCCGTCGGTGTTGTCGGCTTCTTGAGCAATCTTGCAGTCGCGTTGACTGCCGCGCTTTTGGTCTGGTGGGCTGTGAGTGCCGTGTCGACCTTGCGCGTGAAACTGAAAGCCTAGCGGCGTCTGATCTGAAGACGCTTCACCTGCCGCGAAGCCAGCCGTAAACAATCGCCGTTTGTGTGTGTGAGCGGCGGCGGATAATGCTTCGGCATGGATTTTTCTCCGCCGCCGACCGATCGGCGCACGATGTGGCTCGGCGTGCTGTGCGGCGCCGGCTCGGCGTTGTTTTGGGCCTTCGGCTTCGTCGCGGCGCGGCACGGCGTGCTGATCGGCATGTCGCCGCTGGTCCTTTCGCTGCACCGCTTCGTCTGGCCCGGACTGGCGCTGCTGCCCCTGGTCGCAGCAAATGGCCTTGGCGATCTCGGCGGCCTCGGCTGGCGCCGCGGCATCGCGCTGACATTGTTCGGGGGACTGCCGCTCGCGCTGTGGAGCTACATCGGCTACGTCTACGTTCCGCTCGGCCACGGCAGCATCATTCAGCCGTCGTGCGCGGCGATCGGCGGACTCGTTCTGGCGCGGCTGTTCGTCAAAGAGAGTTTGCCGCCGCGCCGCGTCGCCGGCGCCGCCATCATCGTCGCCGGCCTCGCGGTGATCGGCGCCGAAGCCTTGCACACGATGGGCCGCAACGGCATCGTCGGCGATCTTCTGTTCGTCGCCGCCGGCAGCTCGTTTGCGGTGTTCGGCATGCTGTTGCGGCTGTGGCAAATCGCACCGATGCGCGCCGCCGCGATCACCAGCGTGCTGTCGCTCGTCGGCTTGCCGATCCTGTTCTTCACCTACGACAATATCGCCGCCGCCGGATTCTGGGAAAACCTGCTGCAGGCGGTCGTGCAAGGCGTGTTCGCCGGCCCGGCCGCGATCTATCTGTTCACCCGCACCGTGATCCTGCTTGGCGCCGGCCGCGCCGCGCTTTATCCCTCGCTGGTGCCGCCGTTCTCGCTGTTGATCGGCTTTTTGACGCTCGGCGAAGTGCCGAGCCTGTCGCAGCTCGCCGGACTCGCCATCGTCGTCGTCGGCTTTCGGCTGACGCAGTGACTACTCCGGACCCGCGTACTTGCCGGCCGTGTGTGGAAATAGCGACTTGACGATCTTGAACCGCGAAATATCGACGGTCGCGTCCATGTGCAAGAAGATCGCGGCGTCGCGGAACAGTTTTTCCACGCCGAAGTCGAGCATGGCGCCATTGCCGCCATGTAGTTCGAGCGCATGCTGCGCGACTTTGAGGATTTCCTCGGAGGCGAACACCTTGGCCATGTTGCACAGCGTGTCTGCCTCCGGCGCATTGTCGTCGACGGCGCGCGCGGCGCGCTCGAGCAAGCCGCGCACCGCCTCGATGCGCGTCGCCATGTCGGCCAGCCGCAGCGCCACCGCCTGATGCTTGATCAGAATGCGGCCGCCCTGCACGTAATTCTGCACATAGTCCGAAGTGACCTCGAAGGCGCGCACGCCGACGCCGAGATTCTTGGCCGCCTGGATGATTTTTCCCGGCCGGAAATAGACCGCAGCCTTGCCGAGCGCGTCGCCCTCGACCAGCAGATGGTCGGCCGGCACCCGCATGTCCTCGAACACTAGCTCGCCGTTGTTCATGAAGCGGCAGCCGATGGTCTCGTTGCAACGCGCGATGGTGAGCCCCGGCGTATCGCGCGGCACCAAAAAACTCGAGGTGCCGGCCAGCATGCCGACCTGCGGATTGGTGTTGGCATAGACCACGAACAGGCCGGCGTCGTAGCCGTTGGAGATGAATTGCTTGCGGCCGTTGATGATCCATTCGCCGTTCTTCTTCACGGCGCGAGTCTGCATGGCAGCTTCCGGCACGTTGTAAGGCAACCAACGGTCCGAGGCGCCGCGCGGCTCGGTCAGGCAATGCGCCAGCAGAAACTGCGGGTCGGCGAGCAGCCGCTTGAACCATTTCTCCTGCAGATGCCGCGGCGCCAGATTGCGCAACAGCACCGCGACCTTCCAGTTCTGCACCAGCTTGTCGGCCAACCCGGAATCGCCGCGGGCGATTTCTTCGGCAATGAGCGCGAACGTCGCCACTTCACTGGTGCGATCAAGCTCGATGCCGCCGAATTCTTCCGGCACACCGAGCGTGCGGATGCCGACTTTTTCCGCGCCTTCCAGAATCTCCCGCGGCAGCCGGTTCTCGGGTGTCATCACCCATTCGCGCTGCCAATTACCGCGAATGAACGGGATGATGACCTTGTCGACGAAGTCGCGGCAGCTCTGCCGCATCAGGCGCTGTTCTTCGGAAAGAGCGTGCGGCATTCTTCATGCCGCTTTTCTGTTAGCCAAAAACTCGCTCATGCGGTCGAGCGCCTTCAAAATGTTTTCGCTCGAGTTGGCATATGACACGCGCAGATAACCTTCGCCCAGAACGCCGAAGTCCGGCCCGCCGATCAGCGCCACGCCGGTTTCGTCAAGCAGCGCATTGGCGAGCGGCTTTGCCTTCCACCCGGTGCGCTTGACGTTGGGGAAGGCGTAGAACGCGCCCTTGGGCGTGGCGCACGACATGCCGGGCAGCTTGTTCAGCCCGGCGACGACGATTTTGCGGCGGCGGTCGAACTCGGCGACCATCTCGATGCATTCATCCTGCGGCCCGGTGAGTGCGGCGAGGCCGGCGTACTGCGTGGCGGCATTGACGCAGGAATAGAGGTTGACCGCGAGCTTGCGGGCGTAGTCGTAGAGCTTACCGGGCCAGATGGCGTAGCCGAGCCGCCAGCCGGTCATGGCGTAGGTTTTGGACCAGCCATTGAGCAGAATGAGGCGGTCCCGGATCGACGGATACGACAGCAGACAAACATGGGCCTCGCCGTCATAGACCATGTGGTCGTAGATCTCGTCGGACATCACCGTGACGTCGGGAAAGCGCTCCAGGCCGGCGACGAGCTTGTCGACTTCGGCTTTGGGCGTGACGCCGCCGGTCGGATTGGCCGGCGAATTGAGAATGAGGAGCCGCGTCTGCGGCGTGATCAGCTTCAGCGTCTCCTCGGCCGAGAACGCAAAACCGTTCTCCTCGCGGATCGGCACCGGGATCGGCCGCGCGCCGGTATATTCGATCATCGAGCGATAGATCGGAAAGCCGGGATCGGGATAGAGGATGTCGGCACCCGGCTCGCCGAACATCAGGATGGCCATGTACATGGTCGGCTTGCCGCCCGGCATGATCATGACTTCGTCCGGCGAGACTTTCACCGCAAAGCGCTGGCCGAGGTCGGCAGCGACCGCCTCGCGCAGCGGCAAGATGCCGACCGCCGGCGTGTAGCCGTGATGGCCGTCACGCAAGGCCTTCACCGCGGCTTCGACGATGAAATCCGGCGTGCGGAAATCGGGCTGGCCGATGCCGAGATTGATGATGTCGCGGCCGGCCGCGGCAAGCTGGGTGGCGCGCGCCAGCACGGCGAATGCGTTCTCTTCGCCGATGCGATCGAAAGCGGCAACGGTTCTGAGCATGGCTCCCCCGGCAGTCAGATTGGGCGCGCCATTCAACCCAACCGGCCGGCAAATGCAAACCGGGGAAGGCTGCAGGGAAGCAGCCGGCAAAAACGAAGGGCTCCGAAACCGTTTGGAGCCCTTCGACTTACGCAATAACGCGACGCTACTCAGTAGCCGTGATCGACATTGAATGCAGCGCCGGACTCGACCGACTGCTCGCTGCCGCTGCGGGTGACCGGGTTCGGATAGGTGCCGACCGGGTTGACCTGCAGCTGTTGTGCAGGCGCATGGCGATGCGGCCGCTGCGCGAGAGCCGGCGTCGCCACAATCGCGATGGCCATCGCCGACAAGAGCAGCTTGCTGGTGAACGATTTCATTGGTGCATTCCTTTGTAAAACTGCGCCCCGGGTTCCAAGTAACCCGATTCTTGCACTGCACAAGACGCGATGGATCAAGCCATAGTCACAAAAAAGTTAGGGAATACAGCGTGTTGACATGAATTTTATACGAGGATGTATGCTTCGTTGCTGCATTGCAAAAGAAAAACTAGGAGGCGCGGGCCCGAGCGACACTGCATATTGCCCCAGTTCTGCTCCGGCACTGGCGTCGCGGAGAATTGTGTATCTGCGATGCGGCCCCGACGATCCGCGCCGGTATTAATTCGCTATATCTAATGCGCATTCCACGCGCATTTGAAACAAAGTGCGAAAGCGCCGCACTCAACACGGACGACCCGATGGCAGACAGCAAAAGCTCACGCGGGCCGCAGCAGCGCCGCTTGCGCTCGCAATTGTGGTTCGACAATCCGGATAATCCCGGCATGACCGCGCTCTATCTCGAGCGCTACCTCAATTACGGGCTGACGCGCGCCGAGCTGACCTCGGGCAAGCCGATTATCGGCATCGCCCAGACCGGGTCCGACCTCAGCCCGTGCAACCGCCATCACCTCGAACTGGCCAAACGCGTGCGCGAGGGCATTCACGATGCCGGCGGCCTCGCCTTGGAATTTCCGGTGCATCCGATCCAGGAGACCGGCAAGCGCCCGACCGCGGCGCTCGACCGCAATCTTGCTTATTTGGGCCTGGTCGAAGTGTTGTACGGCTACCCGCTCGACGGCGCCGTATTGATGACCGGCTGCGACAAGACCACGCCTGCCTGTCTGATGGCGGCCGCGACCGTCAACACGCCGGCGATCGTGCTGTCCGGCGGGCCGATGCTCAACGGCTGGCACGAGGGCAAGCGCGCCGGCTCCGGCACCGTCGTCTGGCAGGCGCGCCAGGACCAGGCCGCCGGCAAAATCGACTACGAGCAATTCATGCAGATCGTCGCCGACTCCGCGCCGTCGATCGGTCACTGCAACACCATGGGCACCGCGTCGACCATGAACGCCATGGCGGAAGCGCTCGGCATGTCGCTGCCGGGCTGCGCCGCGATCCCGGCGCCGTACCGGCAGCGCGGCCAGATCGCCTACGCGACCGGCGTGCGCGCCGTCGAGATCGTGCGCCAGGACCTGAAACCCTCCGACATTCTCACGCGCGCGGCGTTCGAGAACGCCATCATGGCTTGCTCGGCGATCGGCGGCTCGACCAATGCGCCGATACACATCAACGCCATCGCCCGCCATGTCGGCGTGGCGCTCGACATCGATGACTGGGAAAAGGTGGGCTACGATATTCCGCTCCTCGTCAACATGCAGCCGGCCGGCGAATTCTTGGGCGAGGAATATTTCCGCGCCGGCGGCCTGCCGGCGGTGATGCACGAATTGCTCAAGGCCGGCCGTCTGCACGGTGACGCGCGCACGATCAACGGCGAGACTTACGCCGAGAACGTCGCGAACACGCCGATCACCGATCCTGAGGTGATCCGGCCTTACGACAAGCCAATGAAGCCGCATGCCGGCTTCAAGGTGTTGCGCGGCAATCTGTTCAACTCCGCGATCATGAAGACCAGCGTGATCTCCGACGAGTTCCGCCAGCGCTATCTGTGCGATCCGAAGCATCCGAACGCGTTCGAAGGCCGCGCCGTGGTATTCGACGGGCCGGAGGATTATCACCGCCGCATCGAGGATCCGGCGCTCGGCATCGACGAGCACACGATTCTGTTCATGCGCGGCGCCGGCCCGATCGGCTATCCGGGCTCGGCCGAAGTGGTCAACATGCAGCCGCCGGCCGCCTTGATCAAAAAAGGCGTGACCGCGCTCGCCTGTGTCGGCGACGGACGACAATCCGGCACGTCGGGCTCGCCATCGATTCTCAACGCTTCGCCCGAAGCCGCGGCCGGCGGCGGCCTTGCGCTCCTGAAAACCGGCGACCGCGTGCGCATCGATCTCAACAAGGGCAGCGCCGATATTTTGATCCCGGCCGAAGAACTTGCCGCGCGCGCCACGGCGCTGAAGCAGAACGGCGGCTACCACTATCCGGAAAGCCAGACGCCCTGGCAGGAAATACAGCGCGCCATGGTCGATCAGCTCGACAGCGGCATGGTGCTGGAGCCGGCGGTCAAATATCAGCGCGTCGCGCAGAAATACGTACCCCGCGACAATCACTGATCGGTTGCCGCTTCCAGGCTGTTATCGCGGCCGCGTTCATGGCAATTTGCCGGGCTTTGCCGAAACCGGGTGTTTGCCATGAGCCAGTCCCGTCCATCGACCGCCGACAAGCGCAAGACTTTCCGCAAGCTGCAAGAGAGCGGCTGCTTTGTCATTCCCAATCCATGGAACGTCGGCAGCGCGCGCTACCTGCAGGGCCTCGGCTTTAAAGCGCTGGCGACGACCAGCTCCGGTTTTGCCCATTCGGAGGGCTACCCCGACGGCGCGCAAAACCGCGAGCAGGTGCTGGCGCATTTTGCCGAGATCGCGGCGGCGACCGACGTGCCGCTCAACGCCGATTTCGAGGACGGCTTCGCCGACACGCTCGACGGCCTCGCCGACAGCGTCGCCCAATGCATCGCCACCGGCGTCGCCGGGCTGTCGATCGAGGATTCGCCGAACGACGGCAGGACGCCGCTCTACGACATCGAGACCGCGGTCGCTCGTGTCAAGGCGGCACGCGCCGCGATCGATCGCTCGGGCGGCGACGTGGTGTTCACCGCGCGTGCGGAAAATTTCATCCGCGGCGTCAACGATCTCGACGATGCGATCGGGCGGCTCAAAGCCTACGCCGCGGCCGGCGCCGATTGCCTGTATGCCCCCGGCATCAACAAGCGCGAGCAGATCGAGGCCGTGGTCAAGGCGGTGGCGCCGAAGCCGGTGAATTTTCTCAACAGCGGCGCGTTCGGGTTCACCGTGGACGACCTCGCCCGCATGGGCGTGCGCCGCATCAGCGTCGGCGGTTCGCTGGCGCGCGTCGCCATGCACGCCTTCATCCGCACCGCGACCGAGATCGCGCGCGACGGTAAATTCGACGGCTTCGGCGGCGTCATCAGCAACGCCGAGCTGAACAAGTTCTTCAGCGCCGACCGCAAAGAGCGGCCGTCATGACCGCCTCCGAACCGCATCCGCGGACCGGCCAGCCGATCGGGCTATTGGTCGCCAATCCTGCGCCTGGCCCGCGTCCCGGTCCGGTGACACTTAAAGGGCGATACGGGCATGTCGAAAAGCTGACGGACGGGCACGCGGCCGACCTGTGGCGGGTCTTCGCCGGACAAAACCAGCTCTGGACCTATATTTCGACCGATGGCCCGTTCGCGAACTTCGAGCAGTTTGCGGCGTTGATTGCCAAGCGCGCGGCGGCGTCCGATCCCTACGCCTATGCGATCATCGATCCGACCGGCCGCGCCGTCGGCTATTTCACGCTCTTGCGCATCGTGCCGGAGCATCGGGTCATCGAGGTCGGTCATGTGCTCTATTCCCCGGCGCTGCAACGCACCCCGCTTGGCACCGAGGCGCAATACTTGCTGGCGCGTTACGTGTTCGAGACGCTCGGCTACCGGCGCTACGAATGGAAGTGCGATGCGCTCAACGCGGCGTCACGGCGCGCGGCGCTCCGCTACGGGTTCGTTTACGAAGGAACGTTCCGCCAATTCATGATCAACAAGGAAGGCCGCAACCGCGACAACGCCTGGTTCGCCATGCTCGACAGCGAGTGGCCGGCGCGCAAGGCAAACTTCGAGCGCTGGCTCGATCCTGACAATTTCGACGGCGAGGGCCGGCAAAAACTCAGCCTTGCGGCCTTGAACGAACAATCAGCATGAGGAGCGCATGAACAACCGATTGCAGGGCAAAGTCGCATTGATTACCGCCGCCGGCCAGGGCATCGGCCGCGCCATCGCCGAAGCCTTTATCGCCGAGGGTGCCAGCGTCGTCGCCACCGACCTGGCCGAAGACAAGCTCGGCGGCCTGAACGCAAAAAAGCGCAGCAAGCTCGACGTGCGCTCGCAGAGCGACATCGAGGCACTGGCCCGCGACGTTGCCGGCGCCTTCGGCCCACTCGACATTCTGGTCAATTGCGCCGGCTTTGTGCATCACGGCACCGTGCTCGACTGCGGCGACCGCGACTGGGATTTTTCGTTCGATCTGAACGTCAAATCGATGCACCGCATGATCAAGACGTTCCTGCCCGGCATGCTGGAGAAGAAGCGCGGCTCGATCGTCAACATTTCGTCGGCGGTGTCGTCGATCCGCGGCGTGCCGAACCGCTATGCCTACGGCGCCACCAAGGCCGCGGTGATCGGACTCACCAAGGCGGTCGCCGCCGACTTCATCAAGCAGGGCATCCGCTGCAATGCCATCTGCCCCGGCACTATCGAATCGCCGTCGCTCGATGAGCGCGTCGCGACGCTGGCCAAGGAGACCAACCGTACGCTCGATGCGGTGCGCGCCGATTTCGTCGCCCGCCAGCCGATGGGCCGGCTCGGCACGCCGACCGAAGTGGCCGCGCTCGCCGTCTTCCTGGCGAGCGACGAGGCGAGTTACATTACCGGTCAGGCCCATCTCGTCGACGGCGGGATGGCGCTCTGATTCTTCTTCCGTCATTCCGGGCGCGCGCAGCACGAACCCGGAATCCATAACCACGATTCTTCCGGCTATACTCCGACCTCAGTCTGCAGCGCTCGTGATTATGGATTCCGGCTCTCGCTACGCTCGGCCGGAATGACGATAGGGTGAGTTCGCACATGCACATTCTCATCACCGGCGCGGCCGGCATGATCGGACGCAAGCTGACGGCGCGGCTGGTCGAGGCCGGCGCGCTCAACGGCCGGACGATCGACACGCTGACCCTGGTCGACGTCGAGGCGCCGCCAAAGCCGCAAAATTTTGGTGGCAACGTCGTCACCGCCGCGGCGGATATCGGCGACGCTGCGACGACGCCCGCGCTGGTCAGCGCACGGCCGGACGTGATCTTCCATCTCGCCGCGATCGTGTCGGGCGAGGCCGAGCTCGATTTCGAGAAGGGCACGCGGGTCAATCTCGACGGCTCGCGGGCATTGCTCGAGGCGATCCGCGCGGTCGGCGACGGCTACCGGCCGCGGCTCGTCTTTACGTCGTCCATCGCGGTGTTCGGCGCGCCGTTTCCCGACGCTATCGGCGACGAATTTTTCCAGACGCCGCTGACGTCCTACGGGACCCAGAAGGCGATCGTCGAACTGCTGCTCGCCGACTATACCCGCCGGGGCTTTGTCGACGGCGTCGGCATCCGGCTGCCGACCATCAACGTGCGGCCGGGCCGGCCCAACAAGGCGGCGTCGGGGTTCTTTTCATCCATCATCCGCGAGCCGCTCGCCGGCCAGGAGGCCGTGCTGCCGGTCGACGAAGCCGTCATGCATTGGCACGCCAGCCCGCGCGCCGCGGTCGGCTTTCTCATCCATGCCGCTGGGCTCACGACCGAGCAACTGGGGCCGCGCGTTAATCTCACCATGCCGGGTGTGTGTGCCACCGTGGCCGAGCAGATCGCGGCGCTGCGCCGCATCGCCGGCGACAAGGTGGCGGCGCGCATCCGCCGCGCCCCGGATCCTCTGGTCGAGCGCATTGTCGCCGGCTGGCCGCGCCGGTTCGATCCGCGCCGGGCGCTGGCGCTCGGCTTCCGCGCCGAAGGTTCGTTCGACGACATCATCCGCGTGCACATCGAGGACGAGCTCTCCGGCAAAATAGTTTTGTGAGCGGGAAGCAAAAAAGCCCTTCCAGCACCGCACCTCACCGTCTATGTGTTCGGCCATGCGGTTCGGCACTCCGCTCATTCCCGCCATGCTGGCGCGCCGTTACAAGCGCTTTCTCGCCGACGTGATGTTCGAGTCGGGCGAGATGGCGACGGTACACGTTGCCAATCCGGGCGCCATGACCGGGCTCAACCGGCCCTATTCGCGGGTCTGGGTCTCGGATTCGCAAAATCCGATGCGCACCTTGCGCTACAGCTGGGAGCTGGTGGAAGCCGATCTCGGTTGCGGCCCGGAACTGGTCGGCGTCAACACTGCGCTGCCCAATCTGCTGGTCGCCGAAGCGCTGGACGCCGGGCTCATTCCTGAGCTGCGCGGTTATTCGTCGATCCGACGCGAGGTAAAATACGGCATCAGCTCGCGCGCCGACTTCGTGCTGGAGGACGATAAGCGCCCGAAATGTTATCTCGAGATCAAGAACGTGCATCTGATGCGCACGCCGCACCTTGCCGAGTTTCCCGATTGCGTCACGGTGCGCGGCGCCAAGCATCTCGATGACCTGGCCCTGATGGTCACCGGCGGCGCTCGCGCCGTTCTGCTTTTCGTCATCCAGATTCCGTCGGCCAAGCGTTTCACCGTGGCGCGCGACATCGATCCGGCTTACGCGGCCGCCTTCGACCGGGCGCGGCAAAAGGGTGTCGAAATCCTGGCTTGGCGTTGCAAGATTGCGGCCGAAGGCATCGAGATCGCCACCCCGGTTCCGGTCGTGGACAGTTGAGCTACTCCGCTCATTCCCTCGATGGCGCACCGGAAATGCAACTTGCTTGCGTTGCGCTCCGGCATGCTTACATTGCGGTTCGACTGGCGGCTTGCAGCCGCTCATCTCGCGGCTGAAATTCTGAAGCGCCAATGACTTACGTGGAAGCGGCCTCGGCGCCGCTGCGCAAAACCGGACAGATCAAGATCCACGGGCCTGCCGCATTCGACGGCATGCGCAGGGCGGGCCGGCTTGCGGCCGAATGCCTCGACATGCTGGTCGGCGAAATCGGGCCCGGCGTCTCGACGGAGCGGATCGATCGGCTGGTCTATGAGTTCGGCCACGACCACGACGCTATGCCGGCGACGCTGATGTATCGCGGCTATCGCAAGTCGACCTGCACGTCGGTCAATCACGTGGTCTGTCACGGCATCCCGTCCGACAAGCCGCTACGCGACGGCGACATTCTCAACGTCGACGTGACTCTTATCCTCGATCACTGGCACGGCGATTCCAGCCGCATGTACGCGGTCGGCGAAATTCCGCGCCGCGCCGAGCGACTGATCGAGGTGACCTACGAGGCGATGATGCGCGGCATCGCCGCCATCAGGCCGGGGGGCGCCACCGGCGACATCGGCCATGCCATCCAGTCCTATGTCGAGGCCCAGCACATGAGCGTGGTGCGCGATTTCTGCGGCCATGGCGTCGGCCGGCTGTTTCACGACGAGCCCAACATCGTCCACGTCGGCCGACCGGGCGAAGGCATCGTGCTCAAGCCCGGCATGTTCTTTACCGTCGAGCCGATGATCAATTTGGGGCGCCCGCACGTCAAGGTGCTGTCCGACGGTTGGACCGCGGTGACTCGCGACCGCTCGATGTCGGCGCAGTTCGAGCATTCGGTCGGCGTGACGCAGACCGGCGTCGAGATTTTTACGCTCTCTCCCAAAGGTCTGGACAAGCCACCGTACAAGACCTGAGGCGGCGCACGCCCGCGTAGCATTCTCGATGCGCCCGCGGCGGCTTGCCAAATTGTCGGCGCATCGGCCGCAGGTTATAGTGCGCCTACGAGACTGATCGCTGCGAAACCGCCGGGCGAAGCGGGGCACGCAGGGGGGGCGCTGCAGTGATTCTCTGGTCCGTTCTTCTTCTCGTTCACATGCTGTTCGCGGTGGCGTTGATCGGCGCCATCACCCATCAGGCGGTCAGCGTCTGTTGGCCGAACAGCGGCCGCTCCAAATCCTTCGTCGGCGCGTTCCGCGGCGTCAACGGCATGACCTATGTCAACGCCATCATCGTGCTGTTTCTGATCACCGCCGTGCTCGGCGCCATCATCTATCCGAACTACCGAATCAACGTGCGGCCGGTGCTGCACTCCTTCCGTTTCTACAAGCCGGAGGGCTCGTTCGAATTCAAGGAGCACGCGGTGACGCTCGGCGCGGCGCTGTTGCCGGCGTACTGGTACTTCTGGCGCTATCCGGTGGATGGCAACCGTGGCACCCGCAATGCCGTCACCATCTTTCTGGCGCTGACCGTGTGGTGGGCATTTCTGGTCGGGCACGTCATCAACAACATCCGCGGATTCGGCTCATGAAGATCGCCCGCCTGTTTCCGGTGTTCAGCGCCGCGTTTGCCGCAATCTACGCGCCGGCGCTCTATTACAACTGGACGCCCTTTACTTACCAGCCGGCCACCATGGAATGGAATTGGGGTGCGGTGACCAAGCAGGGGCCGCCGATGTTCTGGTACGGCCTTCTCGTTACCTGCTTTGTCGGCGCCTGCGCGGCCGCCGCGCTCGCCGCCCTGGTGCCGGAACGCGTGGCGCGCCGGGTCTGGCCGGGCCTGACCTGGCTTGTGCCGGTAGCGGTGCTGGTCTTCATCGCTTACATTCTGCGGCCGTACTATACGCATTGAGTGGTAGCCATGCTGTTCGACCGCACTGGTCCGCTCGCCGTTCTTGTCGCCGCGTTGCTGCTGGCCGCGCCGTCGGCCGGTCGCGCCGGCGGCACCGGCTTTACCGACGAGGACGTCAACGCCTCCGACGGGCCGTCGTTTTTCGGCTTCGTGCGCGAGGTCGGCGGGCCGGGCGTACCGGACGCCAAAGTCACCGCCGAACTGAAAGACCGCGGCGCGCTGGTGACGCGCACCGACATCATGGGCGTCTACAAAATTCCCGGCTTCGGCCAGGACATCAATCCCGACGAGGTGACCATCTCGTGCGCCAAGGACGGCTACAAAGAGGCCAGCGTGCAACGCCGGCCGCATGCCGCCGGCGACACCAAGGACCCGATCGAGATCGAGTGCTATCTGCAAAAGCAGTGAAGCGGCGCCGGGGGAGCGGCCCATGAACAGATATTCGGCCATGGTCGCGACGTTCGCGGCGGCCGTTTTGATTGCGGCGGCGTTCGCGGCGGGCGCGCAGCCGTCGCCGCAGGCTGCGCCGCCCGCGTCGGCACTGGCGCCCGCCGGGCCGGCCGCCGCACCCTATGCGATGACCATGGGCGACCTGATGAACACGCTGGTGCAGCCGCGCCATGCCAAGCTCGGGCTGGCCGGCCAGGCCGGCAACTGGCCGCTCGCCGGCTACGCGCTGGTCGAAATCCGCCAGGCGTTCGCCGGCATCGCCAAGGCCGTGCCGAAATTCCGCGGCTATCCGTTCGCCGAGCTCGCCGACGCGGCGCTGAGCCAGCCGCTCAACGCGCTGCAGGACGCTATAAAACTGCAGGACCCGCAAAAGTTCGCGGCCGCCTACGACCAGCTGACCGCGGGCTGCAACGCCTGCCACGCCACGCTGTTTCACTCGTTCGTGGTCATCAAGGTGCCGGACGCCTCGGCCTTTCCCAATCAAAAGTTCAACACCGGGCCGTAGGCCTCACTTCGATGGCCGACAAAAGATCAGCGAGCGCAAGCGATCCGATCGAGCCGCCACCGCATTATCACGGCCACCGCGAGCGGCTGCGCGACCGCTTCCGCGAGGCCGGCACGAACGCGCTGTCGGATTACGAGCTTTTGGAGTTGCTCCTGTTCCGCGCGCAGCCGCGCCGGGACATGAAGCCGATCGCCAAGGCTCTGCTTGAGAAATTCGGCTCGTTCGCGGAGGTCATAGCGGCCCCGGAGCAGCGGCTGGCAGAGGTCGACGGCATTGGCGAGGCCAGCATAACAGAACTGAAAATCGTACACGCCGCGGCGAGCCGGATGCTGCGCGATAAAGTCAAGAAGCAGCCGGTGCTCTCATCGTGGTCCGCGGTACTCGACTACTGCCGCACCGCGCAGGCCTTCGCCGACCGCGAGCAGTTCCGCATCCTGTTCCTCGACAAGCGCAACCAGCTGATCGCCGACGAAGTGCAGCAGACCGGCACGGTCGACCACACTCCGGTCTACCCCCGTGAAGTGGTCAAGCGCGCCCTCGAACTTTCCGCCACCGCGATCGTGCTGGTGCACAACCACCCGAGCGGCGACGCCACGCCGTCACGCGCCGATGTCGACATGACCAAACAGATCGTCGACGTGGCGCGCAACCTCGGCATCGAGGTGCACGACCACATCATCGTCGGCAAGCACGGGCACGCCAGCCTGAAGGGATTGAAGTTGATGTGATGATGCCGCATGCGTGAGGACTACGGCACGATTCGAATTAATTCGCTCCACGCAAATCTCCCGCAACCCTTGTGCCGGATTGGCCGGGTCGGTAGGTGGCGTTTCCAAATGTTGGCCGCCGACGAAACGCAACGCAGTTAGTAGGCCACGTTCGGCAGGACCTGCCCACCCCATCCATATTGTATCCATTCGGCCAAGATTTCGATCGATTGAGGTGGCTCGATGCTTTTCCAGCGGCCGCTTTGCTGGCGACCGGCATGCTCAATATCGTAGTAGTTGATCCAGGAAATATAGCGTGCGCGCGCCGGTTGGTTTGCACGCAGTTCCACAAAGACAAAAGAATTTTCCGCGGGACCGTCTGGAGCCGACGACGGAAGCACATGAACGATCTGGCCAATGACGGTGCCGGTCTGCGCTAAATGCACGCCCCACAATTCTCCGACCAGCTTTACCAGCACCGGGCTCATCTAACGACACGGACTTGGAAGCAAGTGGCGATTTATGCGTGATGGCGCCTCCTTAATACGCCCCGAGGGGAACCGTCGGTTCCAAGCGAAAGAAAGTGTGGAATTTCGTTGTATCGTCAGACAAACAGATGACTACCGGGTATGGCTCAATCGGATCGTTCTTAGGTTCAATCCAGGTCGCTTGAAAGTGTTGATCACATCGCAAACCTAGTCCGACCGCGGTTAGGAGTTCATCTTTTGTATAGCGACGGACGACACGCTCCTGCAGATCGCTGGTCCTAAATCCGGAAAAGCGATAGCCTTCCGGCACTTTGCGGCCGGTGGCGGTGAAAAGATCTGTGGCTTTTTTTCCGACATCGTCGCTGTGCACCCAATGGACGTCCTGCCCCGCGATTTTCAGGCATATGCCCTCGGCTCCTTTGCCTTTCGCGACAAAGACCGGATTACAGTCGACGCGGTGAACCCGCTGCACCATCATCGCCACTTGCAACGCGGCAGCGTCAACACCCTCGAAGGATTGCCGGGGAATCTCAAATCCATACCGTATGTGCATGTGCGGAACATGGTCATGCAAATGCTCGGGAATCCGTTCGTGCGGTGAGTGCGAGGCGATAAGCACATTCGAGCCGAGATCGAAGATGCCGTCTATTGCCGGCAATTTCGGATAAATTCGGAAGTAGGCGTCGTGGCCTGAACTTTCACCCGCCATAGCGAATCCTCCCGTTGCACAACTAGAGAGAGTACGCTATTGCAGGCTGCTTGTCCAGGCCGATTTGGTATTGGTCAGCGCGATGCAGCAGCGGCAGGAGTGCTGCTGGCGATCGTGCCCGTACACAGACGCTGCCCAAAAAGCTCGGCACCGTAGTGCAAAACCATCCATCGTCGGCAAGCGCGGACACGTGAGCCTGAAGTGAATAAAGCCGATATGATGCAGTCCGCAGGAGCGAAGCAACGACCGTGTGCCCTCTGAGTCTCAAACCGGGATGCTGCACGCCAATATGGCATTCTGCTAGTCTGGATGAAAACGATGCAGCCCATCGCCTGGCGCAAATTCGGAGTGTGTTTCACCGGTCGGCTGCAGCCCGGGGGAGGAAATGACAATGAAACGCTGGTCAGTCATCGTGGCGGCGGCTTTTATCGTCGCTGTAGGCCTGCTCGCAAGACCTGGCAACGAAGCCGGCGCCCAAAGCAACCCGGGCTGGTTCTCACTGTTCGACGGCGAGACGTTTACCAATTGGGATCAAATCGGCACCGCCAATTGGCGGCTGGAGAATGGCGCGATCGTTGCCGACAATGGCAAGGGCTTGGTGGTGTCGAAGTACGATTACCGCGATTTCGACTTGCGCGTCGAGTTCTGGGTCGAAGCCAAGACCAACAGCGGCGTTTTCATCCGCTGCACCGATCCCGCCAGCGTGAGCGGCAAGACCGCCTATGAGGTGAACATCTGGGACACCCGGCCGGAGCAGAAATACGGCACCGGCGCCATCGTCAACGTCGCCGCCGTCGATCCCATGCCGCACGCCGCCGGCAAATGGAACACCTATGAGATTTTCGCCAGAGGCGACAAGTTCCGCGTCATCCTCAACGGCCAGAGAACCGTCGACGACACATCGGATAAGTTCGCCAAGGGGCGCATCGCACTGCAGCACGGCAAGGGCGTCACCGACGAGACCGGCATCGTCAAATTCCGCAAGGTGGAGATCAGGCCGTGGTAGCTTTGCGCGCCCCCGAATGAGCGCAAGCGCAGTCCGGACCGCCGTTCCGGTGCAGGCGGAGCGTGCGCCGGCACGTTCGACTACCTGGAACCGGCGCCGCGCAGTTGGACGCACCTTTGCAACGTGTCGAACCAGAACGGCGCGCCGAACATCGTCGCCACCGCGCTGATCAGCCATCCGGCCAGAACGTAGAGGACGGTGGGGAACGACCAGGCGTAAGTCCATGCCAGCGCGTTCCAGCCGAACGGAATGCCGAGGTTTTGCAATTGATCGAGCGCCTGCTGCGCCGTTTCGCCGGCTGGCGGAGCGACGAAGCCCTTCATGATCATAGGCTGCTGCCACAGCGCCTGCGCGATCTTGACGGTGTCGATGTTGAGGACGATTGCCAGCAGCAGCGCAATCAGAAACGCCCACAATTGCGTCTTACGCTTGTACACGCCGGCGATGCGGTCCGTCGCGGCATCGAACCAATCGGCGATGTCCTTGTGGAGGCGATCGATGTCGCCGCCGGCGCGCGCGATCATGCCGTTGAGCATCGTTCGCAGCTGCGCGTTGGCGGCGCCAGGAAGAGCGGCATTTACGCGAGCCTGCAAGTCGGCGACGGTCACGTTGACGCCGGGCGCCAGCTGCAGAATGTCGATCAGGGCGGATGCGAACTGAGCGGGGTCGATGTAGGAAGGCTTGGCGCCGAGCTGGTCTTGGGTTTGCGCGGTTCCGTTGGTCCGCGGATTTACGGCGGCATGATTGTAAATGTCTTTGACCAGGCCGGTGAAGGCATTGTCGTTGAGCAATTCCTTGACGCCTTGCAAGAGAGTGTTGGCTCGCCAGGCCAAGGCTGACGCCAGCATTTCCACGGTCGCACTCGTCACCAGGCTGAGAACCAAAAACGTGAGGATGATTCCGAGTGCAACGTCGAGAATAATGCTGCCGAACATTTTTGTTCCCCATTCCTGACCGTCGGGGCCCCGCCAAACAGGACCCAGCCGAGCCGCGCGATACGTGTTCGAGCCTGATCCCGGCCGCGACGGCGACCGAGGTGAGGCAACACGCCTTGTTGGCTGCGTACAACCCCTGAGGATGAGTTTAAGCGCGGGTGGCCAAACCTCGCAAGAACGACAGTTTGCCGGCGGCCGGCGTCGCGTTGCTTCGTTATACCGCCACCTTGGCGAGGAAGCTTTCGACCTCCTTGCGCAGATTGGCTGCCGCATCATCGACCGATTCGGATGCAGTGAGCACGATCTGCGCGGACTGTTGCGTTTCAGTGGTGGCGCCCGCCAATTCGCTCAGCACTGTAACGATGAGTTTCGCGCCGTCTGCGGCACTTTCGACGTTTTTCGAAATTTCGGCGGTGGCGTCGCTTTGTTGCCGCACCGAATCCGCGACCGCGGTCGTATAGTCGTCGATCTCCTGCATCCGGTTCGAGATGCGGCCGATGGCATCGACGGCTTTCCCGGTCGAGTTCTGCACTTCCAGGATCTGGCTGGAAATGTCCTCGGTTGCCTTCGCGGTCTGAACGGCGAGCGACTTCACTTCGGAAGCGACCACCGCGAAGCCGCGGCCGGCTTCGCCGGCGCGCGCCGCTTCGATCGTGGCATTGAGCGCCAGCAGATTGGTGCTCTCGGCGATGCTGCGAATGAGCTTGGTCACGTCGCCGATCTTCTGCGCACCTTGCGCCAGCGCCCCGATATCCTGATTGGTGACGCGGGCTTCGTCGACGGCGATCCGTACGACCTCGGCGGTCTGATTGAGGCGTCGCCCGATCTCGGCAATGGACCCCGACAATTCTTCGGCGGCAGCGGCCGCGTGTTCGACGTTGGTCGAAGCTCCATTCGACGTTTGCGCAGCGCTCGCGGCGCGCTGCGTCGTGTGGTTAAAGGCGTCGAACAGGCTGGCTGCCGTTGAACGCATTTCGCCCGCACGATCGGTGACGATCTGCAGGAGATTTTCTGCACAATTACGAAATGTGGAGATCGCGGCGTCAACGAGGACGCGGCGCTCTTCTTGCTGCTCCACCGCCGCGCGTTGCACCGCGGCTTGGCGCAGCTCCGTGATGTCCTCGTGCGTGCCGATCCAGCCGCCGCCTTTCATCGGATGATTGGTGACGAGAAGGAGACGGCCGCGCGACTTGACCTCATGCACCATGGTCCGGCCCTCGCGGACCCCGGCGAGAAATTCCGTGCGATATTGATGAGGATCGCGAGAGAACGTCCCCTTGGCCACTCGCCTCGCCAGCACCTCGGATAACGTGGCGCCTACTTTCACATCGTCCGGGGTCAAACCGTACATTTCGTAATATTGGGTATTGCAGACGACCAATCGCTCCGCCGCGTCGAACATGCACATGCCCTGCGCCATGCTGTCGATGGCGGTACGCAACTGTCGATTTGTATGGCGCAGACGTCGCTTCGACAGGCCGTCGGTAAAACTCATGGCCAAGACGGCCAGGAGCATGGCGACGACGGCGCTGAGGACCGTTTCAGGAGTGGCGGAGAGGATGACGGTCCAGCCGCTTGCGAAAAAAATCAATGCGGCAAAACTGGTCGCGAAAAACGCCGATCCGATGACGGCAATCGCCCGGCCATCTCGCCTGAGCACGGACGAGAGAAAAGTTCCGAACATGATTTTCGGGTCCGCGGATCAGCGATACGCCCTATTTGGCCTTTTTGCAGTTAATTTCGGGTAAGCAAGTCGTTGACGAAATATTTCAGGCGGGCGTCCCGAGGTTTGAAACCGGAAGCGGATGGAGCAGCCGCGGTCACACGCGTGCCGCGGCCTTGCCGAGCGCCGCGTTGACGTCGTCGAGCGCCTTATCGCCGGCCCAGGCGACATAGCGATCGGGACGGACCAGAATCATTTTGGCTCCGTAGGCGGTGCGCCCATCAACGTATGTGTCGCGGACAATTTTCAACGGAACGCGCAGCGCCTTGGCGGCTTCCGCAAACCGAACAACCGCGCGCTCGTCGGCATCGAACGCCAGCAAGGTAAAATACGGTCCCAGTTCCTCGAATACGTTACGGCCGGACGACAAGAGCTGCGGCGGCAGGTGGTGGCCGGCGCGGGCCGCGAAGGTGTGGGTGCCGCGGGCGCTCGATTTGCCGCCCGGCGGGCCGAACACAATGGACGAGCCTTCATAATGCGGCTCGTAGGTGAGAACGCGCGGCGCGGCGCCGCCCTGGTGCTCAGTCCAGGCGCGCTCGAACTCGGCGCGGTCCCTGTCCGGACTGTAGCGAGCGAGGAAGATGGCGTCCTTCTGAATGCCGGCCTCGATGAAATCCTCTGCGGTCTCCTTGAAGATCGGCCGGCGCTCCTCAGTATAGCTTGCGAGCAGCGCGCCGCCGCCCCAGCCTTGCAGCGTGGCCGCGAGCTTCCAGCCGAGATTGGCGACGTCGTCGAGACCGTTGTTCAGTCCGTAGCCGCCATAGGGCGGATGCGAATGCGCGGCATCGCCGGCGATGAAGACGCGGCCGGCCTGATAGGTTTCGGCCACGGCGATGCGCAGGTCCCAGAAGCCGACATAGTCGAAATCGCAGGCGAACGGGAAGCCGGCGGTCTTCTGCAACAGGCCGTGGAAATCGTAATTGTCGCGGGTCGTGTTCGGCGGCACCGGCGAATGAAAGAACCAGCGCTCGCCGACATCGACGCGGCCGAAAAACTGCCAATAGCCTTTCAGCTCGGGGTGCAGCACGCGGTAGGTTGAGCGCGGCGGAAAGCGCTTGAGTTTTTCGTGCAGTTCGCGCGAGCGGAACAGCGCCAGCACCATGGGCTGATTGAAATCGGCGCCGCTTCGCTCGATGCCGATTTGCCGGCGCACCGTGGACTGGCCGCCGTCGCAGCCGACAACGTACTCCGCTTGCAGGATTTCGCGGCGTGCTCCGCCGTCCTCGACAATCGTCACCCGCGCGCCGTCCGCATCCTGGGTAACGGTTTCAGCCAGCCAGCCGAACCAGGCTTCGACGTTGGCGAGCTTCGCCATGCGCTTGCGCAGCACCTGCTCGACCAGGTATTGCGGCAGCCGCTCGTTTTCCTGGAAGTAATACGAGTTGACGATCTCGCGCAGCGGCGGCGCGTACCAGTATTCGTTGGCGAGATCGCGATAGGCGATGATGCCGCTCATCGGAAATTCCGGCGGCAGCATGCGGATGGCGCGCACCTCGTCGGCGACGCCCCAGGCGTGAAGGTGCTCCATCGACCGCTGGGTGAGGTTCTGGCCTTTCGGGATGAGTTGCGGTTCCTTGCGCCGCTCGACGAGCGCGCAAGTCACGCCGCGAAGCCCAAGCTCGACCGCGAGCGCGACGCCGACCGGGCCGCCGCCGACGATGACGACCTGATAGCGCTTGTCCATTTTCATCGACCGATCGCCGCGCGCGCCTTGGCGAAAATGTCCGGCGAAAATGCTGCAAAGCGCGCCAGCAATTGCTGCACCTCGTCGGCGCTGGCCGGACTGATGTCGAGCCCGACGCGCTTGGCCTCATCGAGAAAATCCTGGTCCTTCATGGTCGCCGCGAACGCGGCGCGCAACGCCGCCAGCCGCTCCGGCGGAAGGTTCGGCGGACCGGCCAGCGGGCGGCCGAGCACGAGCTGCTTGAAATGCACGTCGAGCACGGCGCGCTGCTCGTCGGTCTTGGCGAAGTCATACACGCTCGGGATGTCGCCGAATTCGTTCGATTTGTGCGGGCCCATCTGGATCACGAGCTTCATGCGGCCGGATTTCACATCGTCGAGAAATTGCGCCTTGATGGACGACGCGTAAAAACCGCATTCGCCGTTGACCTCGCCGCGATGCATGGCGAGATCGATGTCGCGCGTGCCGGCATAGCCGGGGATCATGCGGATGTTGGCGCCGAGCACATTTTTCAGAATGAGCGGATGCTGATAGGTGATCGCCGCCGGCGCGCCGCCGCCGAAGATGGTCTCCTTGCGCAGCATGTCGTCGAACGAGGCGGCGGCACCAGGCGTCTGCCAGACGACGCAATAGGCCACGTCCTGCGACATGCTGCCGATCCAGCTGAACTTTTGCGGATCGAATTTGGCGGCCTTATTGCCGAGCAGCGGCTCCATGACCACCGAAGAAGCGAATTCGCCGAGCACGGTGCCGTCGTTCGGCTCGCTGGCGTAGAGGTGATTGGCCGCGTTCATCGAGCCGGCGCCGGGCATGTTTGAAGGCACCACAGCCGGATTGCCGGGAATGAACTTGCCGAAATGGCGCGACAGCACGCGGATGTAAGTGTCATAGCCGCCGCCGGGCGGAAAGCCGGCGATCAGTGTCACGGTCTTGTGGCTGTAGAAATCGGCGACCGGGTCGGCCAGCGCCGCAGGCGCCGCCGCCGCGGACCCGAGCAACAGACAAAAAATGGCGCCGCCGAACCGACGCGCGTGCGCTCTATTCGGGATCATTACGAAGCCACCTTGCCCCAGGACCGCCACGGCGTCTCCGCAACCGGGGTGAGCGGCGGCTTGCCGGCCGCCCACGCCAAAATGTTGTCGACCATGAGCTGATCCATCTTGGCGCGCGTATGCACCGAGGCCGAGCCGAGGTGTGGGAATAGCACGACGTTGTCCAGCGCGATAAGCTCCGCTGGCACGTTCGGCTCCCTGGCATAGACGTCGAGGCCGGCCGAGAAGATGCGCTTCTCCTGCAAGGCCTTGATCAGCGCCGGCTCGTCGACCACCGAGCCGCGCGCCATGTTGATCAAAACGCCGCCGGGGCCGAGCGCGTCGAGCACCTTGGCATCGATCATGTTGGCGGTCGCCGCGCCGCCAGGCACGATGGCGAGCAGGATGTCGACGTCGCGCGCCATGTCGACGAGGTTCGCATAGTGCCGGTACGGCACCTGCGGCCGCTTTTGCCGCGTGTGATAGACCACCGCAACGCCGAACGCCTCGAGCCGCCGTGCGATGGCCTGGCCGATGGCGCCCATGCCGACCAGCCCGACAGTACGATCGCGCAGCGTCGCCTTGGTGAGCGGATAATCGCCGTCGCGCCATTTGCCGGCGCGCAGATAGCGCTCGGCCTGCGGCAGCTCGCGTACGGTGCAGAGCAACAGGCCGAGCGCGGTGTCGGCGACTTCCTCGGTCAGCACGCCTGGTGTGTTGGTGAGGATGACGCCATGCGCGGCCGCCCATTTCGAATCCATATGGTCATAGCCGACGCCGAAGCTGGCGACGATTTCGAGGTTCGGAAAGCGCTCCATGAAGCTGCCGGGAATTCTTTCCGTCGTGGCGCTGCAGGCGATGGCGCGTACGTCGGCGTGCAGGGCGATGAACGCGTCGCGATCCGTCGCCGCGGCGGTCTTGTGCACGATGCAGCCGCCTTCCAGGCCGTTCACCACGACCGGCTTGAGCGGCCCGAGCAGCAGAACTTCTTTTTTCGGCTCCGGCATCACTGATCCTTACTCACACCAGCATGCGCACCGGCGCCTCGACCAATTCCTTGAACCCGGCGAGCAGCTGCGCGCCGAGCGCGCCGTCGACCACGCGGTGGTCGCAGGACAGCGTGACGCTGAGCAGGCTCGCGAATGCGACGCCGCCGTCGGCCTTTTCCACCGCCTGACGTCGCGCCGCGCCGACCGCCAGGATAGTCGCATGCGGCGGATTGATGATGGCGGCGAATTCGCGCACGCCGTACATGCCGAGATTGGAGATGGCCGAGGAGCCGCCCTGCAGCTCCGCGGGCGCCAGTTTTTTGGATCGCGCTCGAGCCGACAGATCCTTCATCTCGGCCGAGATGATCGAGACTGATTTGGCTTCCGCCTGACGAATGACCGGCGCGACCAGGCCGTCGTCGAGCGCAATGGCGACGCCGATGTCGGAATGCTTCAGGCGCAGCATGCGGTCACCGGCCCACACTGCATTGGCGGCCGGCACGCGCTGCAGCGCCAGCGCCCAAGCGCGGATCAAAAAATCGTTGAGCGACAGCTTGAACGCCGCCGCTGTTCCCTCCCCCGCATGCGGGGGAGGGCTATGAAGGGGACCGCTACGCGCTCCGGCATTCGCCTCCTCGCGCAGCGCGACGAGCCGCCCGATATCGACATCGGCCGTGAGATAAAAATGCGGAACCGCCTGCGCCTCGGTAAGCCGCGCCGCAATGGTGCGGCGCATGGCATCGAGCGGCACTTCTTCGTAGGCGTCAGACGCGAACTGCGCCTTGATGCGACCGGCGCTCGGCGCTTCCGCCGCGTGCCTCTGCGGCGCACGCGGCGTCTGTTCCACGTCGCGCGCGACGATGCGGCCATGCGGCCCCGAGCCGCGCAGCTGCGCCAGATCGATGCCGGATTCGGCGGCGAGCCGGCGCGCCAGCGGCGTGACCGTGACGCCGCCGGAAAGCCGCGCCGGTCCGAAATTGCGCTCGGGCGTGCGCACTTCGAAGAAGGGATCGAGCGGGATATCCTTCCCCGTGGAGCGAAGCGGAACGGGGGAGGGGGACCGCGCGAAGCGCGGCGGTGGGGGCGCGAGCGCCGCAGAATTTTCTCGAGCGCCTGCGCCCCGTCCACCATCTTGCTTCGCAAGATGGTCCTCCTCCCCCGCTTCGCGGGGGAGGATGATGCCACCAGCCCCATCCGCGATCACGGCGACGATTGCGCCGACCGGTGCCACTTCGCCGGCCGGCACGCGGATTTCCGACAACACGCCGGCGCTGGTCGCCGGCACTTCCATCGACACCTTGTCGGTTTCGATCTCGAACAAATTGTCGCCCGGCGCCACGCCGTCGCCGGCCGCCTTGAACCATTTGGTGATTTTGCCTTCGGCGACGGTCTCGCCGAGCTGCGGCATCAGCACGTTCATCGGTGTGCGCGCTGCTCCACAATTGCCTCGTCCTGAGGTGCGAGCGAAGCGAGCCTCGAAGGACGACTGCTCTGGAGTTTTGGCTGGCATCCTTCGAGGCCCGCGCTGCGCGCGGGCACCTCAGGATGAGATGTCACTAGAGTCACTTGATGCGCTCCCAGGTGACCTCAAGCGTCGAGTTCGGCGGCCGCAGGATCAACCGGTCGCCGACGAACTCGTAGCGGCGGACGAGGTCGCCGCCTTCGCCGGGCTGCAGGTTGTCGGCGCGATGATGCGTCACCGTCCCGGCCGCTTCGTCGACCGTGTAGGTGCCGAAATAGGCGATGTAGTCCTTGAGCGCGATGAACGCCTCCTCGGGCGTCATCACCGCACCGGCGCGCTTGCGCTCGACATCAGGCGCGATCTGCACCGACATCTCGCCGTGCGGGCCGTAATAGATCATGCCTTTCGGGTTCTTGCCGCGGTCCCAGTTGCCGCCGTTGATGCGCGTGCCGACATAGCGCCACGCGCCGATCAAGCGCTGCTTTGCTGATTGCGCTTTGTCGTCCACTGCGCTCACCACGTCACCGAAATGTACTGGGTTTCCAAAAACTCCATCATCCCCTCGTGCGCGCCCTCGCGGCCGAGGCCGGACTGTTTGACGCCGCCGAACGGCGCCGCCGGATCGGAAACGAGGCCGCGGTTCAAACCGATCATGCCGAAGTCGAGCTTTTCCGACACCCGCATGCCGCGGCTCAAATCCTTGGTGTACAGATAAGCGACGAGGCCGTACTCGGTATCGTTGGCGCGTTCGATCACTTCGTCGTCCGATTTGAAGGTCTGGATCGACGCGACCGGGCCGAAGATTTCTTCATTGAGCAGCTTGGCGTCGTCCGAGACGTTGGCCAGCACGGTGGCCGGATAAAAGAATCCCGGGCCGCCGGGGAGCTTGCCGCCGGTCAGCACCTTGGCGCCCTTCTGCACCGCGTCGTCGACCAGCTCGATCACCTTGTCACGCCCGTCCTTGTTGACCAGCGGGCCGAGCGCCACGCCGTCGTCGAGGCCGTTGCCCATTTTCAGGCCGGCCATCTTGGCGGTGAGCTTTTTGGTGAACTCGTCCTGCACTTTCTCATGCACGTAAAAGCGATTGGCCGCCGTGCAAGCCTCGCCCATGTTGCGCATCTTGGCGATCATGGCGCCGTCGATGGCGGCGTCGATATCGGCGTCCTCGAACACGATGAACGGCGCATTGCCGCCGAGCTCCATCGCCGGTTTGACCACGCAGTCGGCGGCCTCGTGCAAGAGCTTGCGGCCGACCTCGGTCGAGCCGGTGAACGACACCACGCGTACCCGCGGATCGTGCAGCATCGCGCTGACCACCTTGCCGGAGGAGCGCGACGGAATGACGTTGACGACACCGGCCGGCACGCCGGCCTCCTCGAGGATCGGCATCAGCGCCAGCATGGTGAGCGGCGTGTCGGAGGCCGGCTTGAGCACGACCGGACAGCCGGCGGCGAGCGCCGGCCCGATTTTCCGCGTCGCCATGGCGGCCGGGAAATTCCACGGCGTCACCAGGACGGCGATGCCGGCCGGCTTGTGCTGAACGAATATGCGCGCGCCCGACGCTGGCGCCACCGAATTGGAGCCGACATTGCGCACCGCCTCTTCGGCGTACCAGCGGAAGAACTCCGCCGCATAGGCGACCTCGCCGCGCGAATCCGACAGCGCCTTGCCGTTCTCGATGGTGATCAGCTTCGCCAAACGTTCGGCGTCGCGCATGATCAGCTCGTAGGATTTGCGCAACACCTCGGCGCGCTCGCGCGGTTTTTTCGCCGCCCAGCCGGGAAACGCGGCGCTGGCCGCATCGAGTGCCGCCATAGCGTCGTCGACCGTGGCGCTCGCCACCGACGCCACCTTGTTCTCGGTGGCCGGATCGATCACGTCGAAGCGACCGCCATCGGAAGCTTTGCGCCATTTGCCGCCGATCCACAGATCGGTCGGCACATTGGCGAGCAGATTGTCGTATCGGGCACTCATTGACTCACCTTCTTTCCTCGTCATTGCCGGGCTTGACCCGGCAATCCATGCAGCGAGGAAGCCGCATGGATGCCCGGGTCAAGCCCGGGCATGACGATCATGATTCCATCGCCCGCTTCACCCGCTCCGCGATCCGCTCCACCGTCGGCAGCGCGATGTCTTCCAGGATGTCGGCGGCCGGCAGCGGGATGTGCGGGGTGGTGATGCGCACCGGCGGGCCGTCGAGCTCGTAGAACGCTTCGTCGGCGACGATCGAGACGAGCTCGGCGCCCCAGCCGCATAGCCGCGGATTTTCCTCTACGGTGAACAGGCGATGGGTGCGCGCGACCGAGCCCAGAATGGTCTGGGTATCGAGCGGCACCAGCGAGCGCACGTCGACGACTTCGCAGTCGATGCCGTGCTCGCTTTTCAGTTTTTCTGCCGCCGCGAGCGCGCGCGGCACCATCAGCGCCAGCGCCAGGATGGTGGCGTCCTTGCCGGGCCGCACGATCTTGGCGCTACCCAGCGTATCGACGATCTCGCCGTCCGGCACCTCGCCCTTGGTCGCATAGAGCGATTTGTGCTCGAAAAAGATCACCGGATCGGGATCGCGCACCGCCGCGGCGAGGAGCCCGATGACGTCGCGCGGGTTCGACGGCGCCACGACTTTGAGCCCCGGAATCATCATGCACCAGTTCTCGACGCTCTGCGAATGCTGGGCGCCGAAGCGCGAGCCGGCGCCGTTGCCGGTGCGCACGACCAGCGGGCATTTCAGCTGGCCGTTCGACATGTAGCGGCTTTTGGCGAATTCGTTGGCGATGTAGTCGAAGCAGACCGCAAAAAAATCCGAGAACATGATTTCGGCGATCGGTTTTAGCCCGGTCATCGCCGCGCCCATGGCGGCGCCGAGAATCGCCTGTTCGGAGATCGGCGTGTCGCGCACCCGCAATGGGCCGAACTGCTCGTAAAGCCCGACCGTGGCCTTGAACACGCCGCCGGCCTTGGCAACGTCCTCGCCGAGAAACACCACGTCGGGATCGCGCGCCATTTCCTGGGCGATGCCGCGCGCCACCGCGTCGCGATAGGTCAGTTCCGCCATGCGAAACCTCCATCGGCGTAGACGTCGGTGGTCAGAATATCGAGCGGCGGCATCGGCGCGGCCTTGCATTTTTCCGTGGCGTCGTCGACGCGGCGCCGCACATCAGCATCGATCTCGGCAATCACGTTGTCGGCGACGCCGAACTGCCTGAGCCGATCGCGATAAAGCTTGACCGGATCGTGCTCCTTCCACTTTTCCAGCTCGCCCTCCGGCCGATATTTGGCCGGATCGGCGCGGGAATGGCCGCTGTGGCGATAGGTCATGCACTCGATCAGCGACGGCCCACCGCCGTCGCGCGCCTTGGCGTAGGCGGCGCGGGCGGCACGGTAGACCGCATCCGCATCATTGCCGTCGACCACGATGCGCGGCAGCCCATAGGCGGCGGCCCGATCAGCCGCCGGATGCTGCACGGCGGTGACGTCGCCGATCGGCGTGTATTCCATGTAGAGATTGTTCTCGCAGACGAAGATCACCGGCAGCTTCCACACCGCGGCGAAATTGAGCGCCTCGTGAAAGGCGCCGATATTGGTGGTGCCGTCGCCGAAGAAACAAACCGCTACGTCTTTGCTGCCCTTGTATTGCGCGCGCCAGGCGGCGCCGCAGGCGATCGGCAGATGCGCGCCGATGATGGCATAAGAACCCATCACGCCGTGCTCAGCCGAGGTCAGGTGCATCGAGCCGCCCTTGCCGCGCATCAGGCCGTTATCGCGCTGCATCAGCTCGCCCAACACTTTTTCGACCGGCACGCCGCGGGCCAGCGTGTGGGCGTGGCCCCGATACGTGCAGAACGACAGATCGCCGGGCTCCATGGCGGTGGCGAAACCGGCCGCGACCGCCTCCTGGCCGAGCGACAGGTGGCTGGTACCTTTGACCAGGTTCTGCAGGAACAGATCGAAGGCGCGCTGCTCGGCCTCGCGGATCTCGACCTGGCTGCGGTAGAGCCGCAGCCGCGTCGCCTCGCCGATGTCGTCGTTGAGGCCCGCCGCCGCGGCCGGCGCGCGGTCTTCGACCTTGGCCATCGCCATCCTCTCAAAGAAACCGGAAATCCGCTATGGATGCACGCAACTTAGCGCTACTTGCGAAGCCGAGGCAACGCCATCGCTGCGCAGCTCTATGGCACTGCATTGCCGCCGCGGCGAGCCCGCTCGCTAGAGCTTGCGCTTGCGCCCGGCCGCGCAAGTTCCTAATTCAGCCGTTCGAGCGGGGAAAGACTGCCATGACGCACGAATACGGTCCGCCCACTGTGCAGCGCTTTTTCGGCGGTCCGCCGGCGGCGGTGATCACCCGGCTGGTTCTGTTGTCGATCCTGGTCGGCGTGATCCTGGCCGCCATCGGCCTCGATCCCTGGAACATCATCGATTCGGTGCGCCGGCTCATCCTACACATCTGGAACATGGGCTTCGACGCGGTGCGCTGGCTGTGGCGCTACTTCCTGCTCGGCGCCGTGATCGTGATCCCGATCTGGCTGGTAGCGCGGCTCATGCGAGCGCCGCGCGGACGGTAGCGGTCCGGAGCATCCAACAAAATTGTTGACCGGATGCGGCGCAGCGCGAAGCGGCGCACCGCTGTTCCGGGATGGTCGCAAATTCGGCGTGTGTAACGATCCCGCGTCGGCAACGCACCACTTCGTGCTGCGCTGCGCCCGAGAAACAAACCTGATCAATCCTCGCCGGAACGCGGTCCGCCCTGATTCGGCGCATCGTTGTCGCCGGGCATGCCCTGGTCGCGCGGGCCGCGATGACGGCGGCGACGACGGTGCAGCGGGAAGCGGTCGCCGCCGCCGTTATAGCCGTTGGAATCGCCCTGCGGCTGATTTTGCTGCGGCTGCGCCTGCTGCGGCTGGCCGCCGGTAATAAAGGACGGCAGGCGGTCAACATCCTGATCACCGCTCGGTGGCGCGTGCTGCGGCCGCGGCTGAAAATGCTGCTGCGGTGGCTGTTGCTGCGGTTGATGCTGCTGCGGCTGGTGTTGCTGCTGCGGCTGATGCTGCTGCTCGCGCCCATAGAACGACTGCGGCTCGCGCGGCGCAAACGGTTCGCCGGACAGATGCGGCTGCTCGTCGTCGTCACCGTCAAACCCGTCGTCGCCGACATTGCCGCGCATTTCGCCCTGCTGCTGCTGCTGATAGTAGGGTTGGCTCTGCCGGTATTGCTCCTGCGCGGCGGCGATCAGGCGGAAATAGTGCTCGGCGTGCTGGTAGTAATTCTCGGCGGCGATCGGATCGCCGGAACTTTGCGCATCGCGGGCGAGCTGCAAGTACTTTTCGGCGACGTGGGAGGCCGTGCCGCGGATTTTCACATCCGGTCCATTGGACTCGTACATGCGGGACAATGGATTCTGGTGATGATGACCACCTTTGCGGTTGCGACCCCGCATGCGCTTGTTCTGACCGTTTCTCATGGTTTGCTTTTTGCCAACCCCGTTTTGCGGCGACGCGACTGCCGCCGCTTCTCACCAAAACTCTCGCTCCGAATTACTAATCGCCAGCTCCGCTCGGCAGCCTGCCGCCGCAAGGCACCGTCGACCTTGCCGCCGGCGTAGAGCAGCCCGCATTCGCTTCGCGTCAAAAGCTCCGCAGACTTCTCTGCAAGCGCACGAATCCCTTCTGCAGCTCGCACCGGTCACGTTCGACCCGGCGCCAAGCACCCTCATGATGCGCGCGATGGTTCCACACCAATGCGCGCCTTACCGACGAAACGTTTCGGTCTAAATCTTGGCGATCCCGTTTGCCGTCCGATCGGCTTTCGCTATCCAGCTATCTGCCTGGGCTACGCCGCCAACCTCTGGGAGCAATGCTTCTGGGAGCAATACTCCGGGTGTTCGGTGCGACGTGCGGCCCTTATTAGAGGGCCGATTCCGTAACTGCAAGCTAGTCGGTTCCGCGCGATATTCCAAGCGCTTTTTTGCCGGGCCCCAATGCTGTGCATTCATGGGCCTTTCGCGGCACACAGCGCGCGCGGCACGCCATTTAGATCGTGACGCGGCGTGGCCGGCGCAAGTCCCGCCCCGGCAAACAGCGTAGCGACGGATTGCGCTTGGCCAGCGCCCAGTTCGGCGGTCAGCGCGCCGCCGGGGGCGAGCAGGGCCGGCGCGGCAGCGGCCAGCGCGCGATAGAAGGTGAGCCCATCGGTTCCGCCATCCAACGCCGCGCGCGGATCGAAATCGCGCACCTCGGGCGCCAGGCCGGCAATCTCGGCAGACGCGACATAGGGCGGATTGGAGACGATGAGATCGAACGGCCCGCGCAGAGCTGCGGCCATATTGCAAGCGACGAAGCGCGCTCCGCTGAGGCCAAGCCGCTCGGCATTGTGGCGCGCAACCGCCAGCGCGGCGGCGCTGACATCGGTGCCGATGCCGCATGCCGCCGGCAGTTCCGACAGCAGCGCCAGCAGAATGGCGCCGTTCCCGGTGCCGAGATCGGCAATGCGCAGCGGCCGGGAACGCGCGCCACGCCGGTCGATGACATCGAGCGCCGCCTCGACGAGGGTTTCGGTTTCCGGGCGCGGTACCAGCGTTGCGGCGCCGACGCGCAATGTCAGGGACCAAAACTCCTTGGTGCCAACGATGCGCGCTACCGGTTCGCGGGCCAAGCGGCGGCGCGCCAGCGTGGCGACGGCATTTTGCTCCGCCGCATTGAGCGGACGCGAGGCGGTCGCCGCGAGCGCCGCATGATCGAGACCGAGCGCGTGTCCGACCAGAATACGTGCATCGAGATCCGCCGATTCGATGCCGCATTCGCGAAACTTTGCCGCCCAGGCGCGGCGCGTGCGCGCGATGGTGAGCGGAACCGCGGCGTGCGCCGGATCATCGAGCGAAGTGGCTGGCAGGGCCATCAGGCGGTCTCTTCGGCGGCGAGCTGCTCCGCCTGGTTATGCGCCACCAGCGCATCGATGATTTCGCCGAGCGCCTCGCCCTCGAGGATCTGCGGCAGCTTGTAGAGGGTGAGATTGATGCGATGGTCGGAGACGCGACCTTGCGGAAAATTGTAGGTGCGGATGCGCTCGGAGCGGTCGCCGGTACCGACCTGGCCGCGGCGCTCGGCGGCGCGCGCGCTGTCCTGCTTGTGCCGCTCTAAATCGTAGAGGCGGGTGCGCAACACGGCGAGCGCCTTGGCGCGGTTGCGATGCTGCGAGCGGTCCTCCTGCATCATGACCACGATGCCGGACGGCACATGGGTGACGCGCACCGCCGATTCGGTCTTGTTGACGTGCTGGCCGCCGGCGCCGCCGGAGCGCAACGTATCGATGCGCAGGTCGGCTTCGTTGATGGCGACGTCGACCTCCTGCGCCTCCGGTAGCACCGCGACCGTGGCGGTCGAAGTGTGGATGCGCCCGGACCCTTCGGTGTCGGGAACGCGCTGGACGCGGTGCACGCCGGATTCGTATTTGAGCTTGGCGAAGGCGCCGCGGCCGCGGATCTCGGCGATGATTTCCTTAAAACCGCCGACCGCGCCTTCGCTCAACGTGACGATCTCGACTTTCCAACCCTGCTTGGCGGCGAAACGCTCGTACATGCGGAACAGGTCGCCGGCGAACAACGCCGCTTCGTCGCCGCCGGTGCCGGCGCGAATCTCGAGAATGACGTTGCGCTCGTCCATGGCGTCTTTAGGAATCAGTGCCAGCCGCAGCTTCTGCTCGAGCGCCGCGCGCCGTGTTTCAAGCTCCGGTTTTTCCGCCACCGCGATGGAGCGCATCTCGGCGTCGGTCGTGGGATCGTCGATCAGGCTGGTCAGGCCTTCGAGCTCGCGTTGCGCGGCCCGATAGGAATTCACCGCCTCGACCACGGGGGCCAGCTCGGCGAATTCGCGCGACAATTTCACGAACGTCTCGGGCGGCAGCGCCGAGGCGAGGTCGCGTTCCAGCGCCGCGTGACGGATGACAAGCGCTTCGAGTTTTTGATCCGGCAGCATGATTTCTGCATTGTCATGCCCGGCCTTGTGCCGGGCATCCACGTCTTGTTCTTCAGCTACGTAGAAGACGTGGATGGCCGGGACAAGCCCGGCCATGACGGCTTCTGTTCAGCACTAAAGCTGCAAACCTTCCTTGGCGACGAACTCTTCAAGGCTCGCGCGGAGCGATTGATCGCCATCGGGCTTGTCGATGAGCGCGCTTAGGAATTGCGCCGTCTTGCGGCAATCGAGTTCGAGCAGCGCCGCCTTGACGGGGCCCATGGCGGACGGGCTGAGCGACAGCGAGCGATAACCGAGCGAGGCCAGCGCCACCGCGCCAATCGGTTGTGAGGCGAGTTCGCCGCATAACGTCACGGGTTTTTTGTGGGCGTGGCCGCGGTCGACGATATCCTTGAGCGCGCGCAAGACCGGCGCCGATAATGGGTCGAAACGGTTGGCGACCCGCGGGTTGCCGCGGTCGATGGCATAGAGAAATTGCACCAGGTCGTTGGAGCCGACCGATAGAAAGTCGGCACGCTCCAAGAGTTCGTCGAGCTGATAGAGCAGCGACGGCACCTCCACCATGGTGCCGACCTGGACTTCCTCCGGCAGCTTGTGGCCGTGGCGGCGCAAATGCGTGAGCTCGCGCTCGACCAGCTCGCGCGCCTGATCGAATTCCTGCACGGTCGCCACCATCGGGAACATGATCTTCAGCGAGCGGCCCCCGGCGGCGCGCAGCAGCGCGCGCAATTGCGAGCGCAAGAGTCCGGGCCGGTCGAGGCCGAGCCGGATCGCCCGCCAGCCGAGCGCCGGGTTTTCCTCCTCGACGTTGCGCATGTACGGCAGCACCTTGTCGCCGCCAATGTCGAGAGTGCGGAACACCACCGGCTTGTCGCCGGCGGCGTCCATGACGGCGCGATAGAGCCCATATTGCTCGCTCGCGCGCGGAAAATTCGGCGCCACCATGAACTGCAGCTCGGTGCGGAACAGGCCGATGCCGCCGGCCCCGGTGTCGGCGATGTGCGGCAGGTCGACCGACAGGCCCGCATTGATCATCAGGCTGATTTCCTGGCCGTCCTTGGTGATGCAGGGCCGGTCGCGCAGCGCCTGATATTGCTGCTGGCGACGCGCGCGCAGCCGTACGCGCTCGGCGTAAGCCGCCTCCATGTCGGGCAGCGGCCGCACGTGCAGGTCGCCGGTCGAGCCATCGACGATGATGGCGTCGCCCGGATCGGCGATGCCGGTGGCATTGTCGATTTCACCGACTGCCGGAATACCGAGAGCGCGCGCCACGATGGCGACGTGCGAATGCGCGCCGCCCTCCTCCAGCACCAGCCCGCGTAAACGCTTGCGGTCGTAGTCGAGCAGCGCCGCCGGCCCCATCGAGCGCGCCACCAGGATGGCGTTCTCCGGCAGGCTCTCGCGCGCCGGTGCGTGATCGCGGCCGGTGAGCTGGCGCATCAGCCGGTTGGCGAGATCGTCGAGATCGTGCAGCCGCTCGCGCAGGTACGGATCGGTCTGGCGCAGCATGCGGGCGCGGGTATCGGACTGCACGCGCTCGACCGCGGCTTCGGCGGTCAGGCCGGTGAGCACCGCTTCCTCGAGCTTGTGCACCCAGCCGCGGTCGTAGGCGAACATCCGATACGCTTCGAGCACGTCGCGGTGCTCGCCGCCCTCCACCACGTCGCCGTGCTCGAGCATTTCGTCGAGATTGGAGCGCAGCGCATCGAGCGCGCCGCGCAGGTGCTTGAGCTCGCCCTGTACGTCGTCGGCGATGTAGTTGGTGACGACGACGCGCGGCTCGTGCAGCACCACGTGGCCGAGCGCGATGCCGTCGCTGAGCGCAGCGCCCTTGACGTGCACCGACCGCCGCGCGGCGAGTTCGTCGCCCGGCCGGGCCAGTTCGCCCGAGGCGATGGTCTCGGCGAGCACCATCGCGGTGGTCTGCAGCGCCTCGACTTCTTCTTCGGAGTAAGTGCGGCGGGCGCGGTTCTGCACCACCAGCACGCCGAGCGTGTTGCCGGCACGCAGGATCGGCACGCCGAGGAAGGAGTGGTAGATCTCCTCGCCGGTCTCCGGCCGATACGAGAAGGCCGGATGGGCCTGGGCGTTCGACAGGTTGATGGCGCTCGCCTGACTCGCCACCAGGCCGACCAGGCCCTCATCGGAGCGCAGCACCGTCTGGTGCACCGCTTCATGCTTGAGGCCTTCGGTGGCGTATAGTTCGAGCGCCGAGTCGCCGCGCAGCACATAAAGCGAGCAGACCTCCGCCACCATATTGGCGGCGATCAGCACCACGATCCTGTCAAGGCGTTCCTGCGCGCTGACCGGCTCCGCCATGACTTCGCGAAGCCGGCGCAACAGCACGCGCGGACCGCCGAGCGCGCCGCGCATGGCGAAGGTCCTTCGGGCACTGCTTAAAGGCCGGCTGCGTCGCCCGTTGCGCACCGGCCGGATCGAAGAGGAATGCGCCGGGACCGTGCTCGGCCCGCAGCGCCCATCCTGCAGCCTATATCGAATGCAGCATGCAAACCGCAAGCCAAAGACGGGATGATGACCGCCCCGGCGGTTTTTGTGCGTTGCAGCGCGGGCCGGCGGTCAGGGCGCGGCCTGGTCGAGGCCGTAAAGCGAATGCAGCGTGCGGACCGCAAGCTCCGTATAGGCGGCGTCGATCAAGAGCGAGAACTTGATCTCCGAGGTGGTGATGGCGCGGATGTTGATGGCGCGCTCGGCGAGCGCCCGGAACGCCTCGGCGGCGACACCTGCATGGCTGCGCATGCCGATGCCGATGACCGAGATTTTGGCGACGTCCGTGGCGCCGTCGAGCCGCTGGTAGCCGATGGCCTCCTTGGCCTTTTTGATGGTGTCGAGCGAGCGCTGGTAATCGGCCGCCGGGACCGTGAAGGTCAGGTCGGTGGTTTTGCCGTCGGCCGAGACGTTCTGCACGATCATGTCGACGTTGATATTGGCGGCGGCCAAGGGCCCGAAGATCGCCGCCGCGACGCCGGGCTTGTCCTGCACCTGGCGGATCGAGATCTGCGCCTCGTCGCGCGAAAAGGCGATGCCGGTGACGGTCTGCTGCTCCATAATCTCACCTTCGTCGCAAATCAGAGTGCCGGGCGGGTTGCCGTGCGGATCGATGCTGTCCGGCGCGTCGAAGCTCGAGCGCACGAAGATGCGCACATTATGCACCATGCCGAGCTCGACCGAGCGCACCTGCATGACCTTGGCGCCGAGCGAGGCGAGCTCCAGCATTTCCTCGAACGCGACCTTGTCCAGCCGCCGGGCGCGCGGCACCACGCGCGGGTCCGAGGTGTAGACACCGTCGACGTCCGTATAGATGTCGCAGCGCTCGGCGCGGATCGCGGCCGCGATCGCCACCGCCGACGTGTCGGAGCCGCCGCGCCCCAACGTCGTGACGCGGCCGCTCTCCTTGTGCAAGCCTTGAAAGCCGGCGATCACAGCCACCTCGTTGCCGTCCTTGAAGCGCCGGATCAATTTGTCGCCGTTGACGTCCGAGATGCGCGCAGCGCCGTGCGCGGCCGATGTCAGGATCGGCAGCTGCCAGCCCTGCCAGGATCGCGCGCGGATACCGAGATCCTGCAGCGCGATGGCCAAGAGGCCGGCTGTCACCTGTTCGCCGGTGGCGACCACCACGTCGTATTCGCGCGCATCGTAGATGCTGCGCTCCTTCATGGCCGCCTGGCACCAGGCCACGAGCTGATTGGTCACCCCGGCCATGGCCGAGACCACGACCGCGACCTCATGGCCGGCATCGCTCTCGCGCTTGACGTGGCGCGCGGCATTGCGGATGCGGTCGATGTCGGCGACCGAGGTTCCGCCGAATTTCATGACGAGCCGGGCCATGGGACGGTCGTGGGGGCTGCGCTGGTTAATGTGAGCGCGCCGGCCCTTCATGACGACCGGCGCGCAACGGCGCGTATCCATAGCGGCGGGGTCAGACGGCCGCAATATCAGGTCGCCTCCACTGTTTGGCATGGCCTGTTCCAGCGTGATACAGACCGGCCGAAAGCTGCTGCTTGGAATGCGCGGGTACCGCCGGATCGATCCGCCGCGGTCGTCTTGAGGGTGCGAAATGCCGGCCGTCGTCGATCCTGTCAGCGGGCTCGAATATTACGAGCTCAGCCATCGCTGGGGCATGTATACGCCGATCTTCCCGGGCTACGAGGAGATCAAGCTCGAGCGCATCACGCACCATGCCAAGCAGGGCGTGATGACGCACAAGATCACCACGATCTTTCACACCTCGACCCATGTGAACGCGCCCATTCATCTTCTTCCCGGCGCCGCGGCAGTCGGCGATCTGCGGCTCGAGACGTTCTTCGGCACCGGCGTCGTGCTGTCGATACCGAAAAAGAAGTGGCAGCTGATCGAGCCGTCCGATCTGGAACGCGCCAAGCCGACGATCCGGCGCGGCGACATCGTCATCATCGATACCGGCTGGAACCGAAAATATTCCGACAGCAAGGAGTATTTCGGCTACGCGCCGGGCCTGAGCCAGCGCGCCGCCGACTGGCTTGTAAAAAAACGCGTAAAGCTCGTCGGCGTCGACACCGCCTGCGTCGACCATCCGCTGGCGACGTCGCTCGGCCCGCACCGCAACGGCCCCCAGATCAAATATTTGCTGCCCGAGTACAAGGAAGCGACCGGGCGCGAGGCGATCGCCGATTTTCCCGACTGGAATCCGGCGCATCGCGCGTTGCTCGCGGCCGGCATCCCGACCATCGAGAACGTCGGCGGCGACGTCGACGAACTCATCGGCAAACGCGTCACGTTCCAGGGCTTTCCCTGGAAATGGCACGAGGGCGACGCCTGCGTGATCCGCCTCGTCGCCATGCTCGATCCGCTGGGCCACGTTCGCCTCGAACGCGGCGGCGCGCGCAAGGCGCGCTCGTCCGGTCGACCCGCCGGCGGCGCCAATAAAGCAAACAAAAACGGCCAAGGCCTGGAATTCTACGACCTCAGCCACCCGTGGGGTCACGGCATGCCGCAATGGCCGTCGCGCGCCAATCTCAATGTGCGGGTATTCGAATTCCACGCCAAGGACGGCATTCTGGTGCAGCAGTTCGAAGGCATCATGCATCGCGGCACCCACATGGACGCGCCGATCCATGTCTCCGAGAACCAGCCGAGCATCACCGGCTATCCGCTGTGGCGCTTCTTCGGCACCGGCGTCGCGGTGTCGATCCCGAAGGGCAAATGGGGCGTGATCACGCCGCAGGACCTGGAAAAGGCCGAGCCGAAGATCCGCAGGGGCGACATCGTGATGATCAACACCGGCAGTCACCGCAAGTACGGCGACAACCCGGACTATTTCGCCTATTCGCCGGGCCTCTACAAAGACGCCGCCGAATGGCTGGTCGAGCGCGGCGTCAAGCTGGTCGGCATCGACGTGCAGGCGAACGATCATCCGCTCGGCACGTTCTTGGGCCCGCATGGTCCCGGACCGGCGCAGCCGCATCTCGAGGTCGAATACAAAGCTGCGACCGGCCGCCACATCCTCGAGGATTTCCCCTACTGGGAGCCGGCGCACAAGATCATGATGACCAACGGCATTCCGGGCATCGAGAATATCGGCGGCGAGCTGGACAAGATCACCGGCCGGCGCTGCACGTTCTTCGCTTTTCCCTGGCGCTGGCCCGAAGGCGAAGGCTGCGCGTTGCGTGTCGTCGCCGTGCTCGATCCCAAGCAGGCGTTTCGTTTCGAGACCGGGCAGTGAATTTGTTGGTCGTCATTGCCGGGCTTGACCCGGCAATCCATAGAGCGATGAGGCTGCATGGATGCGCGGGTCAAGCCCGCGCATGACGAGTGTAGGAAGGGTGCATCGTCATGATCTCCGAACCGCTGCGCAATCCGCTGTCGCTGTTCGACGTCAAGGACAAGGTCGCCATCATCACCGGGGCGTCGGGCACGTTCGGCCGCGCCACGGCGCTGGCGCTGACCGCGCTCGGCGGCAAGGTGCTGCTCGCCTCCGGCAGCGAGGACGAGCTGGAAGGCGTGGCGCGCGAGGTACGCGAACTGGGCGGCGATCCGGCGCTGGTGGTGCGCCGGCCGGACAGCCAGGCCGATGCCGAGGCAATGCTCGATTCAGCGCTGACGCGTTTCGGCCGGGTCGATCAGTTGGTCGTCGCCTCGGGCTTCAACAAACCCGGCTTCATTCACGAATTGGAGTACGAGGACTGGCAGGCGGTGATGGACGCCAATGTGCGCGGCATCTGGTTCATGGCCAAAATCGTCGGCGCTTATTGGATCGAGCAGAAAGTCCGCGGCAAGGTACTGCTGATGTCATCGGTTCGCGGCCGGCACGGCAATTATTCCGGCTATACCGGCTATTGCACCTCGAAAGGCGCGACCGACGCCTTGACCCGCGTGCTGGCGACCGAATGGGCCAAGTACGGCATCACGGTGAACGCCATCGCGCCGACGGTGTTTCGCTCCAAACTGACGGCGTGGATGTACGGCGACAACGAACTCGGCCAACAGACCCGCGCCCGCTCGTTGTCGCGCATTCCGCTCGGTCGGCTCGGCGAAGTGGAAGATTTGATCGGGATGGCGGTTTATCTGCTGTCGCCGGCGTCGGATTTCTGCACCGGGCAGGTCATGTATGTCGACGGCGGCTACACCGCCGGCTGATCGCGATGTTTCTTGGAAGGAACGCGGACCGGCTCGGGCTCGTCTTCGCACCAGCACGCCGCCGCGCCCATGACCAACGACCAGAACGCGATCCACCAGAGCGCAGGCATGACTATTCTCCTTCGTAGATCGGCCAACGATCTGGCAAAAAGCTTGCAACGACCTCGGCTTTCATTTGAATAACGTGTGAGGACACCGCCAGTTCCGGCGTGCGGCAGAGGGCAGCGCATGGCTGAGCAACGACAGAACACCATCGCCGTGATCGGCGGCGGCCTGATGGGCCACGGCATCGCCTATCTGCTCGCGGCCGCCGGACACAATGTCGGCATATTCGAGCCCGACGCAGCGAGCCGCGCCTCACTGTCGCGGCGGCTCGACGCCATTCTCGGCATTTTGGGCGATAACGGCGCGCTGCTGAAACGCATTTCGGCGCACGACACCATGGCGCCCGCCGTGAAGGACGCGAGCTTCGTGTTCGAAGCAGCGCCGGAAAAACTACCGCTGAAGCAGCGCATCTTCGCCGAGCTTGAAGCGCTGGTCGCGCCGGGGACGATCCTGGCCAGCAACAGTTCGGCGATCCCGACCACCGACATCGGCCGCGACCTCAAACACCGCGAGCGCGTGGTCGGCACCCATTTCTGGAACCCGCCGCATCTGGTGCCGCTGGTCGAAGTCATCCAGAATGAAAAGACCTCCAACGCCGTGGTGCGCGCCACCATCGATTTATTGCGCGGGGCCGGCAAGACGCCGGTGCACGTGCGCCGCGACGTGCCGGGCTTCGTCGGCAACCGCCTGCAGCACGCCATGAAGCGCGAGGCCTTCGCGCTGGTCGCCGCCGGCGTGTGCGACGCCGAGACCATCGACATTGTCGTCAAGGAAGGTTTCGGCGCGCGCACCGCCGTGCTCGGGCCGATGGAACAGTCGGACCTCGTCGGCCTCGATCTCGCGCTCGACATCGCCGACGTGCTGTACGAGCACCTCGACCGCACGGCCGCAGCACCGCAAATCCTCCGTGGCAAGGTTTTGGCCGGCAAGCTCGGCATGAAGACCGGCGAGGGTTTGCGCAAATGGACGCCGCAAAGCGCCGACGCGGTGCGCGAACGGCTGTCGCGGTTTCTGGCCGAGCAGGCCAAAGCGCGGAAAAAAGCCGCCGCCGAGCGGCGCGGCAGCTGAAACCTGGCAGCGCCGGCCCCGTATCTGTTGCGGTTTGCCGGCCATCATGGCTTGCTTGGGCCGCATCGGCCCAACGCTCACCGGGGAACTCATCATGTCCGACGCCAATATCGCGATCGTCAAAGACATCTACGCCGCGTTCGGCCACGGCGACGTCGACGGCATCATGCGACACATCTCCGACGACCTCGAACATTTTGGCGTCGTCGCCGACCGGCACGCCGTGCCCTGGCACATCCAGGCCACGAAGAAGCAGGACGTGCCCAAATTCTTCCAGGCCGTTGCCCAGCAAAACGAGTTCAGCCGCTTCGAGCCGCGCGATTTCGCCGCCGGCGGCGCTTTCGTCTACTGCACCATCAGCTTCGACGCGACGTTCCGGCACAACGGCAAGAAGCTGTCGGTCGACAACGTGATGCACCGCTTCAAGTTCAAGAACGGCAAGGTCGTCGAATGGCGCGGCAGCGAAGACACCGCCCTGATCTCGAGCGCGTATAACGCGGCGGGGTAGCCGCGCCGCGCTCCCGCTCACTCGTGGCTAGAATCCAGGGGAGAGCTAGCTGGCGAGGGCGCGCAGGACCGCCTCAGGCTCTTTCGCAATAACCGCGAGCAAGACCCGCGCGGCACGATCCGGCCGACGGCGACCTTGCTCCCAGGCGTGCAGCGCCGTCACATCGAGTCCGAAGGTGCGGGCAAAGGCCACTTGCGACAGACCAAACCCGCGGCGCAGCCTGGCAACATCCAAATTTTTCGGCACGGTCACCGTATAGCTCGGCAAGGCAAGCTCGCCGCTAGCATGAGCGAGCGCCTCGTTAAGTCCAGCGACGAGACGACGACCCAACGCACTAGTCTTGCGCCTCGATCGCCGCGATAAGCCTGCGGATTTCCTTTTTCTCGCCATCCGTCAAATCCTCCTTCGCGCTCTTTGCGTAGACATCCAGCAAGTAAATCACACCTCGCCGCGAGACCACGTAGTAAATAATTCGAGCGCCACCGCTCTTACCTTTGCCGCCGCGCGCTGCACGCGCTTTCCGGGCACCGCCAGTGCCCGCGACAACCGGCCATGCGGTAGGCTGCAGCGCAACTTCCAGTTCCGCCGCTGCTCGCTCCGCCAGCGTGAACAGCTTCCGCGCTCGACCGTCGTAGCCCCGCGTCGCAACGACCCTCACGCAAATTAATATAAGGCATTGCCTTATACACGACAAGCGATCGTTATTGTCCAACTAATACGGCAGCCCGACATACTGCTCGGCCAGCGTCGCCGCGGCGTGCTCGGAGGCGTGCAGATAATCGAACTGATTGAGCCGCATCCGCGCGTCGAACGGCGTCTCGTCGGCAAAGCTGTGCAGCAGCATGGTCAGCCACCACGACATGCGCGCGGCGTTCCACACCCGGCGCAACGCCGTGTCGGAATAGGAGTCGAGATACGCGGGGTTGCCTTTGCGATAGGCCTCGATCAGCGCCCGCGACAGATAGAACACGTCGGACACCGCGAGATTGAGCCCCTTCGCTCCGGTCGGCGGCACGATGTGGGCGGCGTCGCCGGCGAGGAACAGCCGGCCGTAGCGCATCGGTTCGGCGACGAAGCTGCGCAGCGGCGCGATCGATTTCTCGATCGACGGACCGGTGACGATGCTGTCGGCCATGTCCTTCGGACAGCGCGCCAAAAACTCCTCCCAGAACCGATCGTCCGGCCAATCGTCCAGGCTGTCGTCGAGGCCGCACTGCACGTAGTAGCGGCTGAGCATCGGCCCGCGCTGCGAGGCGAGCGCGAAACCGCGGCTGTGATAGCAGTAGCAGATGTCCGGATAGGGCGGCGTTTCCGACATGATGCCGAGCCAACCGAACGGATAGCCCTTTTCGTAGGTTTTCATCACATCGGCCGGAATCGAGGGGCGGCTGACGCCGTGATAGCCGTCGCAACCGGCCACATAGTCGCAGTCGACGCGCAGCTGTTGGCCGGCTTTTTCATAAGTGACGTAGGGCCGGTCCGAAGTGAGCTCGTGCAACCGCACGTCGACGGTTTCGTCGACGATCTTGCCACCGGCGGCGTCGCGGGCGGCAAACAAGTCTTCGGTGATGTTGGTCTGCCCGTAGGCCATCATCGGCTTGCCGGTATATTTTTTGGTATCGATCAGAAAGCGCGGCCGGCCCTCCCAGGCGATCCACGCCCCGTCATGGGGATGCCCCTCGCGATCCATGCGCTCGCCGAGCCCGACCTCGCGGAGGAGCGCGATCGTGCCGGCTTCGAGCACGCCGGCGCGAATGCGCTCCAGCACATGCGCGCGGGTCTGTCGTTCCAGCACGATCGAGTCGATGCCGTTGCGGTGGAGAATGTGCGAGAGCAAAAGCCCCGCCGGCCCCGCTCCGATGATGGCGACTTGGGTGCGCATGGCTCTTACTTATCCTCCCCGATCCAAATACGGGAGGGGGATAACCATCTCGTTTTCGCGACGCGTATCCTGTGATCGTCACCACCGGGCTTGACCCGGTGGTCCATGCTGACGCGACGAAGGAAAGTCACGACGGCGAATCTCACAAGCGACAGCTCTGCATGGATTGCCGGGTCAAGCCCGGCAATGACGACACGGAGGGGCATTCTCGCGACGCGGTGCGCCCGAGCTTTTGCCAAGCCACTGCAAGAAATCCGCCTCAAATAAAAGGGAGGCGGAGCGCCGACAGGCGCATACGCATTACTAACCGCGCCACACCGACAGACGTTACCGCCTGCCGGCGCTTCGGGCGCGGCGCGCGCCACGCAATCGCGGCGTTACCGCCGCACTGCGCTTCGGGCGCGCTCGCCTCTCGGCGCTCCGTCGCGGCTTTCCTCGCGCGGCTTTAGGCTGCACGCGATTCGGTCCAGGCCGCGCGTCACGCGAACGGGAGGAGCGGGCGTTACCCGATCATCGCTCGCGCCTAAGCCAAGCACCCGGCACCCCGACCGTATTGTCGAGGGGGTCGATACCCGGACCGCCCGGGAGCGGAGTGACAAGCCCCGCCCGCAGGAACCGCACCCGCTCCATCAATCGGATGTCTCCGGTTGACGTCCCTTCGAGGAGCGAGACGGCGCCACATCTACCTCCCCCTGCGAATGGAGTCAAGGATTTTCGTCCTATTTGATCCTACGCTGTTGATATGATGCATGTTTTTCTGGCTCCTGCTCGACCAGTCACACGGACCCGTTTACCGTCGACGGCAAAGTTTCGGGTTATGATTCGGGGCCCTGATGGGGCGGAGCGAATTCCGAAATCGGACTTTCTTATCCGCCGCCGGCATACTGCTTGCCATGTCGATTGCCACGGAAGAATATGAACCTTCACACAATCGAGTGCAGTTTCCGTGCGCCTCATTCGACTTTCATGCAGGAATCTCAACTCGTTTATCACGAGGGAGATAGATTTCTATCCAGACGTTTCGTTCCTCCACGGAATTAACGGCTCAGGCAAGACGACAATCCTTCGAGCGATAGCCGCCCTCTTAACCCCCGATCCCGTCTGGCTTGTGAACGCCATCTACGACTACGTTGCGATTGATCTTGAGCACGGCAATAGAGAATTTCGGATCGCATGTCTCAAAGCCGAAACTGACTCTGTCACAATTACAATCTCCGGCTCAATTAACTTACATGACGCATTGGATCAGGACACAATACGGTTCCTTAAAAGGACCACCGATGAAGAGTATTTGAGAGTAAGTCATGAACTCGATGATTTCAGCGAACGATCCCGTATGGTAACGCAACGAATTAAAACACTCGAATTTATTAATGAGATGCCCACGCCTATTTTCCTTGGATTAGATCGCACCACTTTAACCCCTGCTTCGATTACTCGGTCGCCTCGAGCATCTCGCACCAGGATGGTTCATCCATACTTTCGCACACAATTAGACGACGCAATTCTTGAAGCAGAAAATATTTTGACCCGCCAGTTGTCCGTCCTCAGCAATGAGCGCAACAAGATTTTTGAGGAGCTAAGAAATCAGTTCATTCTATCACTCTTTGCAACAAGCGACGCCGAAATGGGTTTTCCTAAGCTATTGCAGCTCGCAGACGCATTCGAAACCAAAAAGAACTCGATCGCTTACGCCCTCGAACGAAGCGGCATTCAGCACCAAGCGATCATCAGCACGGTTGACCCTTTTTTCAAAGAAATAAAGCGGATAGCGGACGCCTCGCGTAGCGCGCAACTAGAATATGACAACGCCGAGGACAAACAAGCAGCGGTTCCCGCGCTGTTCGAACGCATTGGCCCTTTGCTTAGCTTGGCACCGACAATAGCTATTTTGGAACGCGCCCTTACAAATGTGGAGGCCGCCACACAAAACGAGAATATGCTTTCTCGTCCGCTGGAAACCTACAAACAGATAATGGATAGCTTTTTCGGCGATTCCGGAAAGGCGCTTGTTTTTGAAGAAAATACAGTCCGGGTAAAATTACCACAAAGGGGCAACGCGGACCTGACCTCGCTAAGCTCCGGTGAGAGACAGATTTTTGTGCTGATTACTCATCTTACTTTTAACCCCGCTATAAGGCGAGAGAACGTACTGCTGATTGACGAACCTGAACTGTCATTACACCTAAAATGGCAGCGACAATTCGTAACTGCAATAAGGCAAGCCAGCCCAAGCACGCAAATGGTCCTCGCGACACACTCGCCTGAAATCATTTTTGATCGAGACGAGCGGCTAATTGAGTTAACTATCACATGATAGCTTACTCACCGGAATCTATGCGGGCCTTTGCGGCTCTGTACAGGCCATACAACGACATCGATATTTATGTGGAAGATCGCTCTCTGGTCGGCTTGTACGAGCGACTTTTCGCAAGATTGTTGAGGGGGGTCGCAAAGATAACTAGCGTCACCCCGCTAGGCAGTAGAGACATGGTGGTAGCGGAGGCGCGACGGCTGAAAGATGATCATAGTCGCCGCCGTTTTTTCTTAATTGATGGAGATTTTTGTTGGGTACTAGGGCCGTCGCCCCGTGCTCGGAGTCTCTATGTTTTGAAATGTTACTCGATCGAAAATCTGGCATTCGAGCGTGATGCCGTCGTCACTACCGCGTGCTCACTCTCACCTGGGCGTGCGGCAGCCAATATTTCGGCGATATTTTCACAAGAACGTTTTGACTCCATAACTGAAAAGCTTTTTCCTTTGTTTGCCGCGTACGCAATGTGTGGGTTGCTGGAGTCCGATTGCGAAACTGTTGGTTACTCCGTCTTCAGATTACTTCAAAGCGATACTAGCTATTCACTCGACACCGTTGCTGTCAGAAGACGAATCCGAGAGGTACATAAGCATCTTCGCCAACGGTTTAGTTGGGCGCAGATTATAGAAGCAAAGAAGAAGGTAAGGCGCGCATTGAAAAAACGCAGAGCGTACGATGCCCGCTTCATATCTGGCAAATCCTATCTTTTTGGGATCCTGCTCCGGTGGTTTCAACAAGAGGCAAATTTCCGGGGCAGCAGCCGTCAACTTCTATCTCTTGTGCTGGAAAATTCATCGCTTGGGATCGACCCACGTTTGGGCAAGTCGCTCCGACGCTCAGCGCGCAGGCCGGCCTAGGAAAAGCGCAATTCCATCCATCGGCGATACAACACGGCGGATTAGGCCGTCGTATGCCCTTCAACCGTCGGTTTGACGACCGGCAGGTGCGCCTACTCCGCCTTGATGCCCGCGGCTTTGATGATCGGCCACCACTTCTTGATCTCGGCTGATTGCAACGCGCCGAGGGCTTCGGGGGTCTGCTGGTCGGGTGGCGGCACTGTGAGGCCGAGGTCGGCGAAGCGTTTTTGCACCGAAGGGTCGGCCATCGCCGCGACGGCGGCGCGGTTGAGCTTGGCGATGATGTCGGGCGGCGTTCCCTTGGGCGCCCACAGGCCGTACCAGATGTTGATGTAGAGGCCGGACAGGCCGGCCTCGTCGACGGTCGGCACGTCCGGCGCCACCGGCGAGCGTTCTTTGGCAGTGACCGCGTAGGCGCGGATCGTGCCGGCGCGCAGCTTCGCCATGGCCTCGGAAACCTGGTCGAACATCATGTCGATGCGGCCGGCCAACAGGTCGAGCAGGGCAGGATCGGTGCCGCGATACGGCACGAGCTGCAGCTGCGTGCCGGTGCGGTGCTCGAAATAGACGGTGGCGATGTGCGAGCCGGAGCCGACACCCGCGGTGCCGGCCGTGACATGCGGGCTCGCTTTGATCCAGGCGATGAGCTCGGCGAGGTTCTTGGCCTGCATCTCCTTGCCGGTGACGATCATCATCGGGTTGGCGGGCAGCAGCGCGATCGGCGCGAAGTCGCCGAGCAGGTCGTACGGCAGCTTGTAGATGGCGCCGTTGACCACGTGCGTGCTCCAGTGGCCGATGGAAAGCGTGTAGCCGTCGGGCGCCGCGCGCGCGACGCGGCCGACGCCGATCGTGCCGGCGGCGCCGGTGACGTCCTCGACCACGACGTTCTGGCCGAGCGTGCGGCCCATATGGTCGGCGATGAGCCGGCCGATGACGTCGGTCGGCCCGCCGGCTGCGAACGGCACGATCATGGTGATCGGCCGCGCCGGATAGGTTTGCGCACGCGCGGTGCGCGACAGCGCCGGCAGCACCGCGGTGCCGGCGAGTTGAAGAACGTTGCGGCGATGGAGTTTCATGGTCTTTGATTCAGAGCTTGCGTGTTGACTTCACCTCTCCCCGGAGGGGAGAGGTCGAGCGAGCCAACGGGTCGGCGCAAAGCGCCGCCCGATGACAAGCTCCGCGAGCGAGGGTGAGGGGCTTCGGACGCTGCAGAATTTTCTCAAACTTCCGAACCCCCTCACCCCTGAGCAACCGACGACATAGGTAACACTTTAAACCGGCAACATGGGTAACACATTTCCCGTTTTGTTCAGCACTGTTGCTGCTGTTGTTGCGACTGTGGGCCTTGTGGGCAACGCGCAGCGTTGTCC